>OODQ01001043.1_pt1 | contig 14833 bp, 14 predicted proteins | sample 1671321 | NCBI WGS metagenome assembly OODQ01 (sample SAMN06348144, study PRJEB24527) | human gut metagenome | biome: human gut; feature: ankylosing spondylitis patient; material: feces | host: Homo sapiens | place: China | collected 2015-10
GTATCCGGAACCTGCTTTACACAAACAATTGCCTTCATAGTTCAGTTTTCCTCCTTTTCTTAGCGCAGAACCTGACCAGCGATGACCATTCTCTGAACCTGAGAAGTGCCCTCGTAGATCTCGGTGATCTTAGCGTCACGCATCATGCGCTCCATCGGGTACTCACGGATGTAACCGTAGCCGCCGTAAATCTGTACGCACTTGGTGGTAACGTCCATTGCAACCTCAGAAGCGTACAGCTTAGCCATAGCAGCTTCCTTGGTGAACGGCAGACCAACATCGTGGTTGAATGCAGCACGGCGAACCAGCAGACGAGCAGCGTCGATCTGGGTTGCCATGTCAGCTACCATCCACTGCAGGCCCTGGAACTTGTCCAGAGTCTTGCCGAACTGTACGCGCTCCTTCATGTACTGGATAGCCTTATCCAGAGCGCCCTGTGCGATGCCCAGAGCCTGAGAAGCGATACCGATACGGCCGCCGTCCAGAGTCATCATAGCGATCTTGAAGCCGCCGTTCTCCTTGCCCAGCAGACGGTCTGCCGGCAGATGAACGTCCTCAAAGATCAGCTCAGCGGTCTGGGAACCACGGATGCCCATCTTGTGCTCGATCTTGCCGATGGAGAAGCCCGGGTCGTCCTTGTCAACGATGAACGCAGAAATGCCCTTGTTGCCCTTGGTCTTGTCGGTCATAGCAAATACAACGTAGGTATCTGCACGGCCGCCGCCGGTGATGAACACCTTGGAGCCGTTCATGATGTAGGAGCCGTCCTCCTGCTTAACAGCCATGGTCTGCTGTGCAGCGGAGTCAGTACCTGCGTTCGGCTCGGTCAGGCCGAATGCACCGATCTTGGCGCCTTCCTTCGGCTCGATCAGCGGACGCAGCCACTTCTCCTTCTGCTCAGGAGTACCGAATGCGTAGATCGGCCATGCGCCGAGGGTGCCGTGAGCGGACATGATGCCGCCGGTGGTACCGCATACGCGGCTCATCTCTTCGATAGCGATAGAATAGCAGATATAGTTACCGCCGGAACCGCCGACTTCCTTCGGGAACTGAATGCCCATCAGTCCGTACTTCATCAGCTTCTGAACGGTTTCCTCCGGATAGCGCTCTTCCGCGTCGATCTCAGCTGCGATCGGCTCTACTTCGTTCAGAGCGAACTCGCGGCACATCTTCTGGAACAGTGCTTCTTCTTTTGTAAGCCTAAAATCCATGCCATAAACCTCCCAAATAAATAAGTAATGCGGATACGCACAAAAACACAGCGCACACGGTCAGTGGCCGCAGCGCCGCGTCCAGCGATACCCTTGTTTGGAGCATGTCTATCTCTATTATATCGTCCGAAAACCATTTGTCAAGGATTTAACATTCTTTTTACTGATAAAATCCTGCCGCCAAATTTTGTGCGTTTCTTCCAATACTCGGCATAAATGAACGCAGATCGCACGCAAACCGCGCATTTTTCCGCCAACGCTTTCCTTTTTAAGAAAATTTCGGATTCCACCTCATATTTCCCGTTTCGAGTGCATATAAAAGAAAGAAATCACTATTTTCAGGAGGAACTGCCTATGTGTGGTATCGGCGGTTTTGTGGATTTTGAACGGGATGCACGCCGCGGCGGACCCATCCTGCACGGCATGAAGCGCACGCTCACGCCGCGCGGCCCGGATGCCGAAGGCACGTATTTTGACGAGGACACAGCGCTTATCCATCGGCGGCTGATCGTCATTGATCCGGAGGGCGGCAAGCAGCCAATGTGCTCTCCCGACAGGAATACTATCCTTATATATAACGGAGAGTTATATAACACACCGGAATTGCGTAGAGAACTTATGTCACGCGGGCACGAGTTTGTCGGACATTCGGACACTGAAGTGCTGCTGCACGCCTATCTCGAGTGGAAAACCGACGCATTTGCGCGGCTGAACGGCATTTTCGCCTTTGCCATCTGGGAGAAACGCGAACGCCGACTGACGCTCTGCCGCGACCGACTGGGCGTGAAACCGCTGTTTTTCGCTCCCATTCGCAACGGTCTGACCTTCGGTTCGACCATTGACACCGTGCTGTGCCATCCGGAGATCGAGCCTGCGCTCGACGAGGATGGTCTGCGCACGCTGCTGCTGCTCGGTCCGGCTCGCCCGCCGGAATCCGGTGTTTTTCGGCAGATTTCCTCACTTATGCCCGGGCATTTTGCGGTTCTTACGCCGGAAGCCTTCACCGATCACACCTACTGGAAACTCGAGGCGCACGAGCATGAGGACGACCTGCCGACTACCGTCGAGCGCACGCACACGCTCATCTGCGATGCCGCCCGCCGTCAGCTGGTCAGCGATGTGCCGCTGGCGTGTTTCCTGTCCGGCGGACTGGATTCGTCCATCCTGTCCATGCTGGCGGCGAAAGATTACGCGGCCCGCGGCGAAACGCTGCATACCTGGTCGGTGGATTATCGGGACAACGATAAATATTTTACAAAGAGTATATTTCAACCTAATAGTGACGATTCGTATATTGACCAAATGGTGGATTTTCTCAGTACGCACCATCATCGCGTTGTGCTCGAGCCGGAGGCACTGTGCGCGGCCCTGCTGCCCGCGACGGATGCACGTGCGCTGCCCGGCATGGCGGATGTGGACTCCTCCCTGCTGCTGTTCTGTGCGGCCGTCAAGCGCGGCGGAACCACCGTTTGCCTGTCCGGCGAGTGCGCCGACGAGTTATTCGGCGGCTATCCGTGGTACCACCGTGAGGAAATTCTGTTTGAAGATACGTTTCCGTGGTCACGGTCGGTCGGTCTGCGGCTGGGTCTGCTCACACCGGATGCCGTTAGAAACGGCGAGGAATTTGTGCGCCAGCACTATCGCGACACCTGCGCCCGCGCACCCAGGCTGCCGTCCGATGACAAAAAAGCAGCCCGGATGCGTGAAATGTTCGTGCTCAATCTTGACTGGTTCATGGCGACCCTGCTCGACCGCAAGGACCGCATGAGCATGTACTCCGGTCTTGAGGTTCGCGTGCCCTTCTGCGACCACCGCATTGTCGAATATGCCTATAACATGCCGTGGGACTTCAAGTCGCTCGAGGGACGCGAAAAGGGCATCGTGCGCCGCGCCTTTGCCGATGAACTGCCCAAAGAGATCGTTTACCGCAAGAAAAGTCCGTATCCGAAAACCTTTCATCCGGTTTATACCCGCTTGTGCGCGGACTATGTCCGCCGTATTTTCGAGGATAACACCTCGGTCGCCGCTTCCCTGTTCGACCGGAATGCCGTACAAAAACTCATGCAGCGACCGGAAAGCCTCGCCGAACCGTGGTTCGGACAGCTGATGCGCACCCCGCAGATTTTCGCGTATATCATCCAGCTTGACCGATGGTTCCGGCATTATCATGTCAAAATAGTATAAAAATAATGGAGAATGAAAAATGATACGTTCATCTTCCATTCTCCATTTAAAATGCTCAATTATGCGAAATACTCCGCCAGTGTGTTAATGATAAGCTGATGATCATCCACATGATCCGGATAACCGGAAACGCAGATGGAACCGATCACGCCGGTACCGCGCAGCCGGATCGGGAAACCGCCGCCTGCGGCGTACTCGTTCGGGTCGAGCTTGCGGTCCGCGAAGGTCTCACCTGCGTCCTCCAGCTCTGCGAAAAACCGCAGCGAGGACGTTTCCATCAGGTCAACCGCGTTGCGCTTGCGCGCGAGCCACAGTTCGCTGTCCGGCTTTGCGCCCTCACCGAAGCAGCGGAACACGACCAGACCGTTCACCGTAATCTCAACCGCAACCGGCTGCTCCTTTGCGTTTTCATGCAGCTTGAGGCCGATTTTCAGCGCATCCTCGCGCGAAAAATGCTCAAACTGAAACTTCTCCTCCTGCTCTGCACACATGGAGATCATTGTTTTGTAATCCTGCATACTGTCCCCGCCTTTCGAGATTTTGCCGCCTTTGCGGCTGTTACCTTTAGTATATCTGTTTTTCCACCTGCTGACAAGGAGGTTTTTTTATGGCTGAACTGACCGACGGCACCGCCGAACTGCGTGTACTCGTCACGACCGCGTTAGGCGCACTGCCGCTTGAAAACGCCATCGTTTCGGTCTCCACCGCGCCGGATGATACCGGCATGCGCACGCTGCTTTACTCGGTCACGACCGACTCCGGCGGCATGACGCCGTCCATGATACTGACAACGCCGCCGCGTAGCAACTCGCTGAGTCCGGGCAGCGGTCCGCCGTTTGCGGTCTACACGGTCGAAATCTCCGCCGAGGGCTACACGCCGCTGACCGCGCTGCACATCGCCATGTTCTCCGGCGTGCCGACCATGCTGCCCGTGGCGCTTACACCGCTCGCGGAAAACCAGAGCTTCGCGCAGACCGACCTGACCGCCACCGGTGCGCCGCAGGCACTCGATCCCGAGTTGCCGGAGAATCCGTAAAAGGAGGGATTGCTTTGCCCGAACCCTATGTTTCCATACCGGAAACCATCACGGTGCACCTCGGTGCGCCGTCCTCGAATGCGCAGAATATCACCGTACCGTTTGCCGATTACATCAAAAATGTTGCCTCGTCCGAGATTTATCCGACCTGGCCCGAGCAGGCCATCCGCGCCAACGTGTACGCACAAATGTCCTATGTGCTCAACCGTGTATTCACCGAATGGTACCGCGCGCAAGGCTACGATTTTGACATCACCAATTCCACGCGGTATGACCAGTCCTTTGTGCCCGGACGGGATATTTTCGAGAATATTTCCACCATCGTAGACGATATGATCGGCACTTACCTCACCCGCGGCGATTCCATCGAGCCGCTGTTCACGCAATACTGCAACGGCACGACCGTCACCTGTCCGGGCGGGCTTAGCCAGTGGGGAACCGTGCCGCTGGCCGAGCAGGGACTTTCCGCCGAGCAGATCTTGCAGTCGTTTTACGGCAGCGACATCAATTTCGTCACCGGTGCACCGCTCTCGCCCAATCTCGGCGGGTCATTTCCCGGTGTAACGCTGCGGCTTGGCGATTTTTCCGAGGATGTCCGCACGATTCAAACGCGCCTTAACCGCATTTCAACCAATTTCCCGAACATTCCGAAAATCTATCCCACAGACGGCGTGTTCAGCGCGGACACCGAACGCGCCGTGCGGGCGTTCCAGCGGCAGTTCAACCTCACCGAGGACGGCCTTGTCGGCCCGGCAACATGGTACCGCATCGCGTTCATTTATAATAATGTCAAGCGCCTGAGCGAGCTCAACAGCGAGGGACTGACCCTCAGTGAGATCTCCCGCCAGTACCCCGAGCGGCTGACCGAGGGCATGAGCGGCCCGGGCGTACAGCTTTTGCAGTATTTGCTTGCCATTGTCGGCGAATTTTACGATGCGCTGCCGCGCTGGCAGGCGGGACAGATCGACGGTATTTTCGGTCCGCAGACCCGCGAAGCCGTGGCTGCGTATCAGCGGCTTGTCGGCCTGCCCATCACCGGTGTGGTGGATCGAGAGACGTGGTATGCCCTGCTTTCCACCTACCAGTCCGTGCTGCTCGCCCAGCCTGAGCAGGAGTGGCTCGAGGAATTTATCGGCCTGCCGGAAACCTTTCTCGTCAAGGGGATGCGCGGCGAAGCCGTGCGGCAGGCGCAGCAGCTCATCAACATCATCGCCCGCGGCTACGCCGAAGTGCCCGCTGTCACGGTAGACGGCATTTTCGGAGACGCGACCGAGTCCTCGGTGTCAGTCATCCAGTCGCTGCTCGGTCTGCCCACCACGGGCGCTATCGGTCCGCTGACCTGGGAAGGCATGGCCGATCTCGCCGAAACCGTGCTGGTCGGCAGCCAGAGTGCCAGAGGACAGTATCCCGGCTATCCCGTTGGAGAGGAGGCAACGTGATTGTACACCGATGCACAAAAACGCAGCCATATTTTCGATTTGCAGACCTTTCTGCGGCGTATTCAGCAGGCTGAGGGCAGTGCTGCACCGCTCGTGCCGGACGGCATCTGGGATGCAAAGACTGCCGCTGCCGTGCGCGAATACCAGCAGCAGAACTGCCTTCCGGTGACGGGCATCGCCGACCAGCGCACATGGAACGCCATCTACGCTACATATGCCGCGCTTATCGCCGCCGATGCACTTCCCATGCAGACGGCGTTCTTCCCGCCGGAGAGCGATGCCGTGCTGAAGCCGGGCGCGAAAAGTCCCACGGTGTATGTGCTCCAGCTCATGCTGGGCGAAACTGCGCCGCATTATAACCGGATTGCCGCCGTGCCGCTCACCGGCGAGTACGATGCGGATACACAGTCCGCTGTCAGACATGCACAGAAAATTTTTCAGCTGCCCGAGACCGGCATTACCGATCGAGCCACATGGCAGGCGCTGACAGGGCTGCACAATGCTTTGTTCCAGCGGACACCGCTCGGTTGGCAAATCAATGGAGAATTGCGATTGGAAAATGAAAAATGAACATAAAAAGACCCCGAAACCAGGTTTCGGGGTCTTTCTATTCGCCTTATTCGCTGAGCAGCATACGGTCGCTCTCGATATTGAACTTCTCGAGCAGATCGCGGACGGTAAGGTTCTTCTTCTCCTCACCGCGGATATCAACGACAACGCGACCGGCATCCATCATAATCAGACGGTTGCCGTACTGGATGGCGTTCTTCATGTTATGCGTTACCATCAATGTGGTGAGGTTGTCGCGTGCAACGATCTCTTCGGTGATCTGCAGCACCTTATCTGCGGTTTTCGGATCGAGCGCTGCGGTATGCTCATCGAGCAGCAGCAGATCCGGCTTGCGCAGGGTGGCCATCAGCAGGGTCAGTGCCTGACGCTGACCCCCGGACAGCAGACCGACCTTACTGGTCATGCGGTTCTCCAGTCCCAGACCGAGCGTTGCCAGCTTTTCACGATACAGCTCGCGTTCCTCGTTCGTGATACCGGAGCCGAGGCCGCGCTTCTGACCGCGGCGGTATGCCAGCGCCAGATTCTCCTCGATACCCATGGTAGCGGCAGTACCCATCATCGGGTCCTGAAATACGCGGCCGAGGAAACGCGCGCGCTTATGCTCGGGCAGATTGGTCAGGTCGTAGCCGTTCAGATGAATCATGCCCGCATCCACCGGATACACGCCTGCGATCAGGTTCAGCGTGGTGGACTTGCCGGCGCCGTTGCCGCCGATGATGGTGACAAAATCACCGTCCTCCAGGGTCAGGTTCAGGTTGTCAATGGCACGCTTTTCGTTTACCGTGCCCGCGTTGAAGGTCTTGTAAATCCCTTTGAGCTGCAGCATGTTACTTGGCCTCCTTCGCATCAGTCTTTGCGGCACTCTTGGCTGCACCGCGGAAATACTTGCCCTTCCAGTACGGAACAGCAAGGAAGATTGCAACGACGAAAGCCGAGATCAGCTTCAGGTCGTTGGTGTTCAGGCCGAGATTGAGGACCACCTGAATAACCAGATAGTACACAACCGCACCGAGCGATACGCCGAGCAGGCGCAGCGCAAAGTTGCGGAAAATACGGCTGAACAGCACCTCACCGATGATGACAGCGGCAAGACCGATAACGATAGCGCCACGGCCCGCGTTGACATCCGCGAAGCCCTGATACTGGCAGTACAGCGCACTTGCCAGCGCGACAAGGCCGTTGGACAGCATCAGGCCGAGCACCTTGACAAAATCCACGTTAATGCCCTGCGCGCGGCTCATATTCGGGTTTGCCCCGGTCGCACGGATGGAGCAGCCGAGCGCCGTACCGAAGAACCAGTACAGCAGTGCGATAACCACAATCGTAAAGACAGCCGCAACGAAAATCGGATTTTCGATAGTCAGCTTCTTGACGTTGCGCAGCGATACAAGCAGCTTGTAGTTGTCCGGATTGATCGCTACATTTGCTTTTTTGTCCATAATGCGCAGGTTAATGGAGAACAGCGCCAGCTGTGTCAAAATACCGGCCAGAATCGCCGGAATACCCATACAGGTATGCAGAATACCGGTAATAAGTCCGGCCAGCATGCCGGCAAGGAAAGCGCACAGCATTGCCACCCATACATTCGCGCCGTGCGTCATCATAACGATGCACACCGCACCGCCGGTCGCCATCGTACCATCGACGGTCAGGTCGGCCAGATCGAGCACCTTAAAGGTGATGAATACGCCGATCGCCATCAGTCCCCAGATCAAACCCTGCGCCACTGCACCGGGAAGTGCGGAAAGCAGGCCCGAGAAAAAGCTCACTTAAATTCCCCCAAACAATAATGTTATCTGATAAAGCGTAAAAACGCTATCTCCATTATAGCAAATTTCCGGGTTATTGCAATGATAACTTGCCGTTTTCGCGGATTATTTTGTTCCCTACCGTTTTTCTATGCTATTTTTAGCAGAAAAAGGAGATGCGAAAGCACCTCCTTTTTCTGCCTATTATTTTCTTATCACATCTGATGATCGAGCGTTACAACCGGATTATAGCGCGAGTCGATCGCTTTCAGGCTGTCATAGATCTTCATCAGCAGGTCGCGTTTGGCATCCTCATCATAGGAAAACGGCACAACAACGTCGAAAATCAGGTTGATCTGGCGTTTGCCGTCCACTACGCGGAAGTCGTGCATGGTAAGCTGTCCGTCGATCTCACGGAGCACGCCGTCGGTCTGCTCACGCAGCGCGTTGACATACGCATTATTGATATCGATCGGATCCATGTGAATGACTAGATACACACCGGTCTGCTGCCAGACACGCTTTTCGGCCTCGTCGATTTCCTCGTGCACAGCCACAAAGTCCGAGTCGCTCGGCACTTCGGCATGCAGCGACGCAATCGAACGTCCTGCACCGTAGTTGTGGATGATCATATCGTGTACGCCGACAATAGGGTCGGACTCCATTACAATCCGCCGAATATTGCGGGCAACCTCCGGATCGGCGGCTTCGCCGAGCAGCGGCGCAACCGTATCCTTCGCAATGCCGATGCCCGACCAGAGGATAAACGCGGCAACGGCAACGCCCACATAGCCGTCCACCGGCAGCGTGGTAAACCGGCCGGCTACCATGCCGAGTACGACAACAGCCGTGGTAATAACATCATTACGGCTGTCCTGACCGGCAGCCATCAGCACCGGAGAGTCGATTCTGCGGCCGATATTGACGTTAAACGCGCCCATCCACAGCTTAACCAGCATGGATACGGCAAGAATTCCCATCAGCACCGCCGAGAACGCTACGGCAGCCGGATGCAGAATGCGGTCGAGCGAGGTTTTGAAAAACTCGAAGCCGACCAGAATGATGATGAACGAGACGATCAGTCCCGCGATGTACTCGGTACGTCCGTAGCCGAACGGATGCTTCGCATCCGGCTCCTTGCCGGAAACCTTGAAGCCGACAATGGAAATCAAGCAGGACAGACCGTCCGACAGGTTGTTGAATGCGTCCGCCGCGATGGAAATCGACCCTGTAAGCAGACCAATGATCAGCTTGAGTGCAAACAGGAACAGGTTGCATGCCAGTCCGACCGCGCCGGACAGCACGCCGAATTTTTCACGCACCTGCGAATCGCCGGTGTTTTCCGCATCGCGGATGAAAATATGGATAAGTGCGTTTGTCATAGCAGTCCCTTCATATACAGAATGTTATAAATACCAACAATAATCACTCCCTGTAGAACCATAATTGCCGGTATGCCGAGCATGAAAATATGGTGCAGGGTCTTGTGACGGACGATGAGCATGGTGGCGTACACGCCCGGCCCGCCGCCAATCAGCGCCCAGAAAAACAGCGTGCGCTCGGGCACACGCCTCCAGCCGCGAGCCGCGGCGAGCTTATCGTAAATACAGACAATCGCGCCGATGACGCTGACTGCAATAAAATAGTACAGCACATACTGCACGGTCGCTGCACCTCCTTTCGGATTTCCTACAATTTTACCACAGGCATTGCCGTATTGCAAAGAAATCAGGTCAAAAATAGCCGTGACTAACAGAAAAGTAGCGGTGTCTAACACAAAAGACGCCTTTTCAGGCGCCTTTTGTCTTTTACCGTCTTTTCTGTTGCAATCGCAATGACAAATGAAAATGCACTCACATTTCATTTTCCATTATCAATTTTTTCGGGTTGCCGCTGTCGAACGGCTCATCAAAGTGATAGTGCATCAGCCAGCCTGCGTCAAACTGCGCGGCATACTGTCCGGCGAGCGAGGCGGCACGAATACGCGCCAGACCGAACAGCTCCGGAACGGAATCCGTGCGGGTTTCGTCCGGTTTCCACAGGTTATGCCACGGCTGATGAGCCAGATTGAGCGCATCCCACGCCGGACGCTCGAGCTTCATGTGACCGGTGAGCAGGGCGCCTCGACCAAGCAAGGCTTCCGCCTTTTTCGCTCCGCGATAGACGGCGCGGCTCTCCGAATAGAGAAAACTCTCCCACGAGGTCATTTCCACGAATGAACGACGCAGATCATGCGTGGAAACGTCCGCCCCGTACACGGTTTTGAGCGTTGCGTGCAGCACAACCGACAGCACCGCCTGCTCGACCGGCGAAAGCCGGTAGCGTTCCTCCGGATCGAACTCAGTGATGGGGCGATGGCATGCGCGTTCGTAGATCAGATAGTCAATGTCACTTTCAATGCGGCTGTGCACCGCCGATGCGGACAGCTTCGGATTTTCAGCACAGAACCGCACCTGTTGGCAGTAAACATAGGGATGAATCTCGCTGTCGAGCGCATAATGGCACACGAAGCCGTAGAAATACGCCGCTGCGATCTCCTGCGCGTCACCGCTCAGGTCGCGCACCGCACGCGAGAGCGCCGCAAACAGCTCGTCCGTTTTCTCCGAGTGCATGCGGTTGCCCAGCTTGTGCAGCGGACTGCCGAGCAGGATTTTCCGGTAAAACAGCGGGTCCGGTCCCTGACAGCCCCAGAAAAAGCACGCCGGACGGCATGCCGCTGCCCGCTGCGCCGGTGCGGGAAACACCGTCAGTGCCTGCCTGCCGAATAGATGATGCGATACAAAATCCGCCATACTGTTTTCCTCCTCGCTGTGCTTTTCTTTAGATGATTACAGTATACCACGAAATCCGACTTTCTGCAAAGCATGGAAAACGCGCCTGCCGATAACCGACAGGCGCGTTTTTCAACGGATTTGTTTACTTTTCTGCTATATGGCGGCCGAACGAGGTCGAATTCATCGCCTTCTGCAGTGCCGGCAGAAGCGCCATTGCAACAACTACCGCGATAATGATATTCGGAGGCGAGGTCATCAGCTTCGGAATATTGGCCACAAAAGCCGGAACCAGCGCACTGCCGCCGATCATCAGCTCAATAATGCCCTTGAGCATGTACAGCAGCGACGAGAACACCGCACCTGCAAGGCACGCCACGAGGTTGCGCGCAAATTTCTTTGCGGCAGCAGCACCGGCGTAAGCGATCACGCCGCACAGCCATGCCATCAGGAAGAAACGCAGGAAGGTGATCCACGCCTCCGGTGCGTACTCCGGCGTCATCAGGTCGAAGATCATCGAGCCGATACCGGCTGCAAGACCGCCGCGAACCGGTCCGAGCAGCAGGCCGCACAGCAGCACGAACGCGTTTGCGAGCTTGATCATGGTGGTGCCTGTCGGCGTCGGAATGCGGATGGACAGGAACATGGTAACAACGAATACCACTGCCGCCATCAGACCGATCATCACGATGTCGTACAGCGAAAACGCTTTTTTCTTGGATTCCATCATAAATCCCCCTGATCTGATATGTTTTATTTATCATACCGCGAATATGGTCTGTCGAAAATGGTCAGTTCGCATTTATTTTACAGGGTCAGATGGATAATCCCGGAACGGCTGGGCAAACTACGCGTACAGAAAGGGGAACCTTGCATGAAACTGGATAAACAAACCTATCAACAGCTGCTCGAACGCAAAAGCCCGAATTCGCCGCTGTGGCGCGACTGCCTGCTGGCGTTTCTCATCGGCGGTGCGATCTGCACGGCCGGCGAGGGTGTGCGGCAGCTGTGGCTCTCCCGCGGACTGGATACCGAAGACACAGCCGCCGCAACCGCCATTACGATGGTGTTTCTCGGTGCCCTGCTCACCTGCCTGCATTTGTACGAAAAGCTTGCAAAATATGCGGGAGCAGGCACGATTGTACCGATCACCGGCTTTGCAAACGCCATTGTTTCTCCAGCGATGGAGTTCAAAAGCGAGGGACTGATCCTCGGTCTGGGTGCAAAGCTGTTCGTTATCGCGGGACCGGTGCTGGTGTACGGCATTTCGGCAAGCGTCATCTACGGTCTCATTCTGTTTTTGACAGGAGGCGGTTCGGTATGATAAAGCGCATCGGCAAGCGCACGCTTGCGCTCGAAAACCGGCCGTATCTGCTCGGACACGCGGCGGCAGTCGGCAAAAAAGAGGGCGAAGGCCCGCTCGGTGAGCGGTTTGACTATGTGGCGAAGAATGACCGGATGGGACAGCGCTCGTGGGAGCTGGCGGAGAGCGAGCTGCAAAAGACCGCCATCCGGCTTGCGCTGCGCAAAGCCACCCTGCCCGAGCGTTCGCTCGACCTGATCCTTGCAGGCGACCTGCTCAACCAGTGCATCGGCTCGTTTTTAGCGTCCATGCACGCGAATGTGCCCTATCTCGGGCAGTACGGTGCATGCTCGACTATGGCACAGGGTCTTGCGCTCGGCGGCTGTCTGGTCGAGAGCGGCGCGGCAGACCGCCTGCTTGCGGCAGCTTCCTCGCATTTCTGCTCGGCGGAGCGGCAGTACCGTTTTCCGCTGGCCTACGGCGGGCAGCGCACGCCAACCGCACAATGGACGACTACTGCGGCAGGCGCGGCTATTCTCGGCAGTGCGCCGGTGCCGAACGGCGCGGAGCCGTGCGATGTGCGCGTGACGCATGTTCTGTTCGGCAAAATGGTCGAAATGGGCGTCAAGGACGCGGCCAACATGGGTGCGGCGATGGCGCCCGAAGATGTGAATTTAGACCCATACATTTTTCGGCGCGCTGAGCGCTGTGTTTTGCATAAAACCTGCTGTTATCAGAACCATTCACTGGTATTCCCGTCCGAACGAACAAAAACAGACAATCCCCCTGATACCGGGCCGGCATCAAGGGGGATTTTATCTGCGCAAATGCTTTTCTTATCCAAACACCGCAGAGGCGAGCGGATAGACCACAACAAGACAGGCCGTAAGAGACAGCACAAGGAACACGAGGTTCGCCTTGAGCACACCGCGGACCGTCACATGCCCCGGTCCGAAGATGAGCGGTGCCGGCGTGCACGCGGACGGCGTCAGAGATGCCATAGATGCTGCGACACCGATGACAGCGGCGAATGCTCCAGATGCATGTTGGAACCGGAGAGCAGCGCCAGACCGATATTGAAGAACAGCACCATTGTCACCACATTAGAGAAGAAATTTGTCATGATGAGTGCCGCAACCGTGAGCAGTTCGAGCAGCACCGGACTTTGTATTGAGCAGCACTCTCGTCCGTCCCTATACGGCCTGCTATATGATTTCTGTTCGTCGGTTTTGGAGTTTTCCGTCAGTTTTTGGCTGGTAGCCGGCTTCCTTGTCGCTGCCATATCGAACGCACTGCAAAAACCAGGTTGCGGCTTAATGCACAACCTGGTTTTCCTCATATCAAGCAAAAATTACTTGTTCTTATTCTTAATGTACTCGTCCATCGCAGCCGCAGCGCGCTTGCCTGCGCCCATTGCGAGGATAACGGTAGCCGCACCGGTAACAGCGTCACCGCCGGCGAATACGCCGTCCTTGGAGGTGATGCCGTGCTCGTCGTCAGCAACAATGCAGCCCTTGCGGTTGGTGTCCAGACCCGGAGTCGTGTGACGGATCAGCGGGTTCGGGCTGGTGCCAATCGCCGCGATAACGCAGTCCAGATCGAGCACAAACTCGCTGCCCTCAACCGGAATCGGACGGCGGCGGCCGGATGCGTCAGGCTCGCCCAGCTCCATCTGCTGGCACTTGAGGCCGGTGACGTTGAAGTTCTCGTCAGACAGCACCTCGAGCGGAGCGGTCAGGAACTTGAACACAACGCCCTCTTCCTTCGCGTGGTGAATCTCCTCGAGACGAGCCGGAAGCTCCTTCTCGGAACGGCGGTAAACAATGTAAACATCCTCGGCACCCATGCGCTTTGCACAGCGGGCGGCATCCATTGCAACGTTGCCGCCGCCGACTACTGCGACCTTCTTGGCGTGGTAGATCGGGGTGTCGGAGTTCTCCTTGTACGCCTTCATCAGATTGATGCGGGTCAGGTATTCGTTCGCGGAGTAAACGCCGTTTGCGTTCTCGCCCGGAACGCCGATAAAGGTCGGCAGACCCGCGCCGGAGCCAACGAAGATGGCCTCGTAACCGTCGCCGAACAGCTCGTCGATGGTCTCAGAACGGCCTACAACGAAGTTCAGAACAAACTCAACACCGAGGTCCTTCAGCGTGTCGATTTCCTTCTGCACGATAGTCTTCGGCAGACGGAACTCCGGAATTCCGTACATCAGAACGCCGCCGGCGGTGTGCAGTGCCTCGAAAACGGTAACCTCGTAACCCATGCGAGCCAGATCGCCTGCGCAGGTCAGACCGGCCGGGCCTGCACCAACGATGGCAACCTTGTGACCGTTGGACTCCGGCTTTACTGCCTTTTCGGTGCTGTTTTCGCGCGCGTAGTCGGCTACAAAGCGCTCCAGACGGCCGATGGCTACAGCCTCGCCCTTGATGCCGCGGACACAGTGACACTCGCACTGGCTCTCCTGCGGGCATACACGGCCGCAGACAGCGGGCAGTGCGGAGGTCTCCTTGATCTTCGCAGCCGCCTCGAGGAACTTGCCCTCGGCAACCAGAGCGATGAACTCCGGAATCT
>OODQ01001095.1_pt1 | contig 14221 bp, 11 predicted proteins | sample 1671321 | NCBI WGS metagenome assembly OODQ01 (sample SAMN06348144, study PRJEB24527) | human gut metagenome | biome: human gut; feature: ankylosing spondylitis patient; material: feces | host: Homo sapiens | place: China | collected 2015-10
AGTTTCTGCGCCGTCTGCGCTACATCAAGGAATGATGTGTGCAGGCGGCGTTTTTCTTATCCAATCTGCACGACAACCGACCTCCGACTTTGTGGGAATTCCATATTGTGACAATCTGCGGAAACCGATATAATAGAACTGTAAAAGCATAGGAAACAAAGCGGCATTCGATCAGCGTCAATACTCCTCCAGATGCCGCTTTCCGCAACAGTCGGAAAGGAGGGACTGTTATGACCGAACTGATGCTGAAGCTTGCCGCGTTCCTTGCGATGGTGATCGACCATGCGGCGGCGTGCCGTCTGGACAGGGTGTTTTTTCCGGCGTTTAGCAAGGTGTATATGATTTCCAGAGCAATCGGACGCATAGCGTTTCCGATTTATGCCTTCTGTCTGGTCGAAGGATTCCGCCACAGTCATGATCTCCGCCGATACGGCGGGCGTCTGCTGCTGCTCGGGGTCATCTCGCAGCTTCCGTATGCGTTTACGCTCAACCGCGGGTATCTCGAGCCCGCGTTCGGAGAGGTGTTTCCCATTAACCCGAGTCGGGCGTTCCGAAGCTTAAATATTCTGTTTACGCTGTTTATCGGGTTGGTTCTGCTGGTTTTCTTTCGTAAAAAGCCGCTGGCGCGGGTGATTCAGTCCAAAGGGCTTGCGGTGCTCCTGCTCGCCTGCGGCGGCTTCGCGGTCTATACGGCGGAGCCGGAGTTTGACTCGCGCTTCCGCCGGCTGTGCACCGTGCTGCTCCTTGCCTCGGCAATCGCGGTCGCGCTGCTGCACGTTTGGCGAAAGCACCTTGCCCTGCGGGATTGGCTCGCGCGGTTTGCGGTGCTCGTGTTTGCTGTGCTGCTGTTTGAGCGGTATCCGCTTGCGCATCTCCGGTGCAACATCGACTACGGTGTATGGGGAATTTTGCTGATTTTGTGCCTGTCGTATGCCGAGAGCCGATGGAGCCGCGCGCTTGTTGTTTTACTCTGGGGTGCGCTGTTTTATTCCTCGCTCGGTATGCCGGATTGGGGTAAGATCTGCGGCACGGCGGCGGCAGCGCTCCTTCTGCTGCTGTACAACGGCGAGCGCAGCCGGAAACCGCACCCGAAGCTGAACAAAGCCTTTTATGCGGCGTATCCGCTGCACCTCGCGGTGATCTGGGCGATGGTGATTGCAGCGAAAGGTCCGCTGCCGCAGCTCAAGCTGTTGAAGTATTATTTGTAAATCGCAAAAAAACAGACCGACAGAGTGAATGTCGGTCTGTTTTTTGCAGGCTTTAAGCGGAAATTTTGTATTCTGATTTTGGCTTCGGTTCCTTGCGCGAGTTCCGTCCGTGCCTTATCAGTATGCAAAATTTATTCGCAAATCGCTCTTGTTCAATTATACGGTATTGCCTCTACAATTTACCTTCTCTACATACGCCGGAAACCCGGCTGCAGTCTAATGCGCAACCGGGTTTCCGGATAAACTGTTCATGATTCTTCGTTTCTTGCGGATTCAATATCCTGCAGAAGCTGTTTCTGCGTATCATCGAACAGCAGGCGCTTATTATGCGCGAAATACGCATCGCACCCGAAGTTCTGGATAAACCACGAGGTAAACCAGTTCGCGGTCAGTTCGGTAGCGAACAGCACCAGCTCCTGCGAGTCCGGAATGGCGGCATCGAGGAAGGCAAATGCGTTTGCCAGTTCGGCATCGGTCTTGTCTGCGGCGGCCGCGCGTGCGTCCACATCGGTGGAGAAAAGCGCCTTCAGGCGGTCAAACTGCTGCTCCTCGGGTACTTTTTCGAGTGTGAGCGCCTGCCGGTAGGCATCCAGACGCTCCACCTCACGGGAGGCGACATAGAGCGCATCCTTGTCGGACGAGCCGCCGTTTCGCTTGTCTGCAAGCGCGGTACGCTTTTCATCCGGCAGGGAAGCGATGGCCTTTTCGCCTTCTCGGATGGCGAGCAGGTCGGCATGAAGTGCGTCGGTCAGCGCATCCAGACGGTACGCGTCACGGGCACCGTCCGCCAGCCGGCTCAGCAGCAGACCGAGTACGCCCAGCTTTTCGTCAAACGGCGCGTCCCGCAGTTCGGAAGCGCGAACCGGCTCCCAGGTGCCGGAAAGCAGCTCATCCACGCGGTAAACCTGCTTGTATTTGTCATAAAGCTGCAGATAATTCGTAAAGTCACTTGCCACCTGCGGCAGCTGCAAATACTGCTCCACAACCTGACGATCAACCGGAATACCCAGCGACTCGTACACCTGCATCAGCTCGGACAAATCCTCCCAGCCGCGTGCGGTGACAAACTGCAGTCCGTCGGCGGTGGTCTCTACGCGGTAAAAATGCTCGCGCCGAATCTCAAGATAGGACAGGATGGCACCGTGGATGCCGCGTCGGTACGCATACTCCTTCCACACGCCGAAATCCTCTTCGATGTCGATTTTTTTGACGCGGTCGAGTGTTACCACGTCAAATTCCCGCACGGATTTGTTGTATTCCGGCGGATTTCCGGCCGCTACGACCACCCATCCTGCAGGCAGCTGCTGGTTGCCGAAGGTCTTGCACTGCAGAAACTGCAGCATCATCGGCGTGAGTGTCTCGGAAATGCAGTTGATTTCATCGAGGAACAGAATGCCCTCTTTTACGCCCGTGCGTTCCATTTCGCGGTACACCGAAGCGATAATCTCGCTCATCGTGTAGGCGGTGACCGTGCGTTCCTCGCCGCCGAGCACCACCTTATCGATGAACGGCAGACCGAGCGCGGACTGGCGCGTGTGGTGCGTCAGCGTGTAGGAGACAAGACCGACGCCGGTCTCCTCGGCGATCTGCTGCATGATCTGCGTTTTGCCGATGCCCGGAGGACCCATCAGCAGGATTGGCCGCTGCCGAATCGGCGGAATGCGGTACGCGCCGAATTCATCGGTCGTGAGATACGCCTTGAGCGCATTTTTGATTTCGTTTTTTGCTCGTTTGATGTTCATAACTGCGCCTCGTTAGTCAAATTGATCCAGAAAATTATGTTTGCCGTTCGCATCGCGCCAGCCGAGCAGCTTGGCGGTATCGACGTTCTTGACCGCGTTGAAGATATTCGCTTCAATCTGCGGGTTGTTTGCCGCGAGAGACGCGATCAGCTGCTTGATTTCCGCGCGTTTGGTGTCGCTTTCCAGCTTTTTCGCCGGACAGTCGCACGGCAGGAAGGTCAGACTGCAATATTCCGCCCAGTCGAGAACACTCTGCTCGCGCGTGAAATACAGCGGACGGATCAGCTCCATGCCCTCGTAATTCTTGGCCTTGACGCGCGGCAGCATGGCCTGCACCTGACCGCCGTAGATCAGTCCCATCAGCACGGTGCCGATAGCGTCGTCGTAGTGATGACCGAGCGCGATTTTATTGCAGCCGCGCTTGCGTGCTTCGGTATACAGATAGCCGCGCCGCATTTTTGCACACAGGAAGCACGGATGCTCGGCAGAATGCACCCCTGCCACGCGCAGTACATCGGTATCGAAAATTTCGAGCGGAATGTCCAGCCGTTTCGCGTTTTCCTCGAGGTGCTTGCGGCCCTCTGGCGCATAACCCGGGTCCATTGCAAGGAACACGAGGTCAAAATCCATCGTGTGCTGTAAATCCTGCAGCAGCAGTGCCAGCAGCATGGAATCCTTGCCGCCGGAGATGCAGACCGCAACCTTATCGCCCGGTTTAACCAGTTCATATGCCTTTACCGCGTCTACGAACGGCTTGCGCAGTGTACGCACAAATTCACTTTGCAGCGTTCTTTTTATCTCTTTTGCAGTCATTTTGCGCCCTTCTTATGCTGAAAATGATAGGTGATACGGGCAAGAATGCTGTCCGGCGCGAAATGCCGCGCCAGTGTCATGGCCTTCATGGCTGCACCCGGAACGACAACTGCCTTGCCCGCAAACAGGCCGTCAACAGCTTCGCGCGCCACACGTTCTGCCGACAGACCGGAGAGCGAAAACCGCACGCCTGCGACTTTGTTGAACTCGGTGTCCACCGGTCCCGGACAGAGGGCGCACACACGCACCGGAGAACCGGCGCGGCGCAGCTCCTCGCGCAAGGCTTCGGTCAGGCGCAGAACATAGTTTTTTGTGGCGTAATAGGTCGCCATCAGCGGTCCCGGCAAAAATCCCGCCGAGGATGATACGTTGAGAATGTAGCCGCGTCCGCGCTGCACAAAATCCCGCACAGCCAGCTTGGTGAGAATGTGTACGGCACGCACGTTGGTGTCGATCATGCGCAGTTCCTCATCCAGATCGGCGGTGACAAACTCGCCGAACAGACCGAACCCCGCGTTGTTGATCACGACCTCCAGCTCCTCGCTTTGTACCGCCTCGTACAGCAGGCGGCATTCCTGCTCGTCCGACACGTCCGCCGCGATGATGCGGCACGGCACCGGAAGCTCTGCCGCCAGTTCGCGCAGGCGTTCCTCTCTGCGGGCGCACAGGATCAGCTCGTAGCCGCGTGCCGCCAGCAGGCGCGCCATTTCGCGTCCCAGTCCAGAGGACGCACCCGTGATGAGTGCTTTCATGCAAATTCCCTCCAAATCACTGTGATAACTTATTATATAGTACCATGCGGACTTGTCCGCGTCAATTCATGTTGTTCGTCACATTCTGTACAAATTTGCGGATGGTGATGGGTTTACTTGGTTTTTGCTTTTCAATAAGATTTGAGAATGGTATAATAACAATGAAATAGTGCATTGATTTTTCGCCAGAAGCCGAAGATTGGAGGGGCGAACATGAAAAATAAAGAAGCAGACACCGAATTGGAATCCAGACTGTTGGAAATCCTGGTGCACCCATGCCGCATTGAGGACATCCGGCGCGAGCTGCCGAATGCAGGCAAAAACAATCTCAAAAACGCGCTGGATGCGCTCATTGCGGACGGCAGGGTGATGAAAAATAAGAAAAACCGCTTTGCGGTCTCCGCGCACTACGGCTGTGCGGCCGGAACCTATCTGGCTACCGAGCGGGCATTCGCGTTTGTCGCGCCGGATTATCCGGAGGGCGAAGCCAAGCCGGATGATCTGTTCATCCCGCCGAATGCGTCCGGCGGTGCGTGGCACGGCGACCGCGTGCTCGTCAAGGTGAGTGAGCGCAAGAACAACCGCGGCCGCAAGGAAGCAACTGTTATTCGCGTGCTGGGACGCGCCGGCAAGGAGCTGACCGGCGAACTCGTGCAGCGCGGCAAGGCATTTTTCGTGCAGCCGACCTCGAAAAAGTATCCGGAGATTGCGGTGGACAAGCATGACCTCGGCGAAGCTGCCGTTGGTGACTGCGTGGCTGTTTCGATCTCGCATTACGGCGATGAGCAGTTTATGCCGCAGGGCGTTGTCCGCGCGGATTTGGGCGAAAGCGGTACGATGGAGGCCGCTATCGCGGCTGTTCTGCACGAAAACGGTGTGTACGATGTATTCCCGAACGAGGTGCTCGAGCAGGCGCTCGCCATTCCGCAGGAGGTCGATATGGGCACCGCCGGCAAGAGGCTTGACCTGCGCGACAAGCTGATCTTTACCATCGACGGCGATGACGCGAAGGACTTTGACGACGCGGTTTCGCTCGAAAAGCTGGAAAACGGACACTATCTGCTCGGCGTACACATCGCGGACGTGAGCCATTACGTCACGCCGGATTCGCCGCTTGACGCCGAGGCGTTCCGCCGCGGCACGTCGGTTTATTTCCCGGGACACGTTGTGCCGATGCTGCCGTTCGCGCTGTCCAACGGCATTTGCTCGCTCAACCCGAAGGTGGACCGTCTGGCGTTCTCCGCGCTGATGGAGGTCGATAAGGACGGCCGCCGGTATGGTGCGAAATTTGCCAAGTCGGTCATCTGCTCCAAGGCCCGCATGACCTACAACAAGGTCAACAAAATCCTCGCGGGTGACAAGGGGCTGCGCGAGGAATACGCCTTTCTGGTCGAGACTGCCGAGACGATGAATAATCTGGCGCACGCGCTGTACAAGCGCCGCATTGAGCGCGGCGCACTCGAGCTGGACATTCCGGAGGCGGAAATCCGCGTGGACGAGAACGGCAAGCCGGTTGAAATCCGGTTCCGTGAACGCGGCGAGAGTGAAAAGCTGATTGAGGAATTCATGCTGCAGGCCAACGAAGCGGTTGCCGAGTATATGTGCAAGCGCGAGCTGCCGACCGTCTACCGTGTGCACGAGAATCCCGATCCGGACAAGCTGCGCGTGTTTGCGTCGTTTGCGCGTCCGTTCGGCTACCGCATCGACCCGTCCAAGCCGGAGGATACGGCGCAGTTCCAGACCGTGCTGCGCGGCGCAAAGAACGACCCGAAGCAGCGCGTGCTGCCGACGCTTCTGCTGCGCTCGCTGGCGCGTGCCCGCTACGCGGACGAGTGCATCGGCCATTACGGCCTGAAGGCGAAGTTTTATCTGCACTTTACCTCGCCAATCCGCCGTTATCCCGATCTGGTGGCACACCGCATGCTGCAGAAGGCGCTGCTCAGTGAAGAATTTACCGCGGCAGACGAAACAATGTGCGAGGAAGCCGCAGACCAGTCCACCAATCGTGAGCAGGCTGCCGACAACTGCGAACGCGACATCGACAAGCTGTATATCGCGTCCTACATGCAGCAGTTTATCGGTGAGGAATTTGACGCGGAGGTTTCCGGCGTGCAGTCGTTCGGCGTGTTCGTTGCGCTGGAAAACGGCTGTGAGGGTCTGATTCGTGCAGAGCTGATGACCGGCGACTTCTACCAGTACGACGAGGAGCACATGGCGATGGTCGGCCGCCACACCGGCAAGCGGTTTACGATCGGCACGCCGATGCGTGTCAAGCTGCTTGCCGCAAGCGACACCACCGGTCAGATCGACTTTGCACCGGCAGACGGCTCGCTTCCGGTTTCGGAAAAGCTGGATCGTCCGCGCCGTGAGGACACCGACCGTGCTCCGAGAGGCAATCGCGCGGAGCGCCGCCGTCACAGCGGCAAGGGACGCGGCGGCAAGCCCGGCAAGGGCAAAAAGCCGCCCACGCGCAAGAGAAGATAAGGCAATACCGCATAATTGAACAAGAGTGATTTGCGAGCAAATTTTGCGTTCTGCTTAGGCGCGGTTTTGCGGTAATACTTTGTGTATTACCGTGAAATCGCAACGACAGCAGAGCACAAAATTTCCGCAAAGCACCGCAGCTTTAATTGTGTGGTGTTGCCGCTATAAAGGAGAGAATCTTTTATGTCCAATAAAGTAACCGTTGCTGCGATTCAGATGACCTATGGTCTGGAAGAAGCCTGCGAGAAGGTTCGTGAAGCGGCATCTCAGGGGGCGCAGATCATTCTGCTGCCCGAACTGTTTGAAAACTGGTATTTCTGTCAGGAAAAAAGCTACGAGAACTACCATTTAGCGACAACACTCGAGGAAAATCCGGCGGTCCGCGAGATGCAGACCATTGCCCGTGATTTCAAGGTCGTCATTCCGGTCAGCTACTACGAGCGGGTCGGTGAGACCACGTTCAATACGGTGGCTGTCATTGACGCGGACGGCACGATCATGGGTCAGTACCGCAAGACCCACATTCCGGATGACCATTTCTATCAGGAAAAGTTCTATTTTACGCCCGGAAATACCGGATTCAAGGTCTGGGATACGGCTTATGCGAAAATCGGCGTCGGTATCTGCTGGGACCAGTGGTTCCCGGAGTCCGCGCGCTGCATGGCGCTGCAGGGCGCTGAGCTGCTGTTCTACCCGACGGCTATCGGCTCCGAGCCGATTCTCGACTGCGATTCCATGCCGCACTGGCGGCGCTGCATGCAGGGTCACGCGGCGGCGAACATTATGCCGCTGATCGCGGCAAACCGCATCGGCACCGAGACTGTCAAGCCGACCGAGGATAACCAGCACCAGTCGTCCTCGCTGACGTTCTACGGCTCGTCCTTCATCGCGGATGAAACCGGCGCGCTTGTCGAGCAGGCTGACCGCGAAAACGCAGGCGTGCTGACGCATACGTTCGATCTGGATGAAATCCGTGAGATGCGCCGTTCGTGGGGTGTCTACCGCGACCGGAGACCGGAAATGTATGGTGCAATGCGCGGCTACGGTTTATAAAATGGAAAATTCCATTCACAAAAAACGCAGACTGAGAATATTCTCAGTCTGCGTTTTCTATATCATAGATATTATTTTGCGAGTTCCGCCAGAAATTCATCCATGTTGGTGTCTTCCGTCATGGTAATGCGGTGCATGCTGTACAGCGTCTGCGGCAGACCCTGCACGACCGCATTCACGCCCGGCTGGGTGGTAAATGTCAGCTCGATGCCTTGGCTGCGCAGCGCATCCATCGTCAGCGTGCCGTATGCACCTTCCGGATAGGACAGCGCGTTGACCTTCTCACCGGTGATCGGCTCGATGGCCTGCTGGCTCTGCTGGATGTCAGCCTTGACAGCGGCTTCGTAGTCCGCATCGCTTTCGCCGGGAAGCTGCGCGAGTGTTTCACGAACACGGTCGTTTCCGTCCTCGAACGGCGGCCACTGGTGCATGTCATAGGTGTGACTCTGGATGGAAATCAGGCCGGAATCCACCATTTCCTGCATCTCAGCCGCGCCGAAGTGCGGTGTCATGGCGTGGTCGGTATCCTTGTAGGTGTCCTTGCCGATGGAAATGCCGATGGCGAAAATGGTCGCCTTCATGTTGTATTCCTTGAGGACAGGGAACGCGTCCGCGTAGTTGCTCAGATAGCCGTCGTCAAACGTGAGAACGATGGGTTTCTCGGGCAGCGGTGTACCATTGTAGACGTAATCGCGCAGCTGCTCGAGCGAAATCGCGTTGCAGCCGGCATCGGAAAGCGCCTGAATCTGTTTGCGGAACGCCTCCGGCGAAATGGTAGCCGAGCCGCTGACCTCCTCGGTCAACTGGTGCCACGTCAGCACCGGAACCTTAACGGCAGTATCGTTGTCCGTGCGCGGTGCAGGACGCTGCGTGAAATAGTCATGCGGCGTGTCAGCCGTTACATAAGTGCCGAAATCCGACGGAATCGCGGTGATGGCAGGCGTAAAATCGGGATACTCCTTCTCGGCAATGCGGGCTGCCATCATCTCGCCGATGTTGTTGCGGAAGTGCGTGCTGTCGTAGAAGAAGCGCGGCTCACTGCTGACGGACGAGGACGAAAAATCCCAGTAATCGGTCACTTTGGCAAGAGATGCGTAGAAATTCGTGATATCCTCGTCGTAAAAGTTCTTGTAATAGTCGGTGTACACCGGAGCGGTCAGCACAATCAGATTGACGCCGTTTTCCTCGCAAACCTTGCGGATTGCAGCCACCGACTGCATGCAGGCTTCGGTCTTGTACAGGTGCAGCGGCTCGTGGTTGGGATAATCGGTGAATACCGGATAGGCGTTCAGATAATCCGCGGTAGAGCCAATCGGCTCTACATCACGCACGCGCTTGTCATACGCGCCGGTCTGCTCGTCGAATACGTCGAACGACTGCGGCATGAGCGTGTCCTTGCTCTTATTCACCAGCTTCTGATAGCCGTACCGCGGGTCCGCGAGGAGAAACCGCGAGTAATACGACAGCGCGGACATATCCGGGTCGGTTTTGTAGTGCAGGCTGTGGGTCAGCTTGTTGGACTCATCATCGTAGGTCAGGCCATTGTCCAGATACACATTCAGCACCAGATTTTTGACCGTGCAGTTGTCGATCAGGTAGTTTGCGATCTTTTCGCAGTCCTTCATATCCGCACCGTACATGATCATGTTGTAGAATCTGGCGTTCAGCATCTCGTTAAACGACTCGGTCGGCAGCGAGCTGGTGGACGAGCAGCCGAGAAAATACGAGTCGTACTCGTCATGGTGCTGCTCGAGATAGGAGATCTTCGCCGCACGCGGATTGTTGGTCTCGTCATACGAAAACCACTGCATAAATCGGTCGCCGAACGCGCCGAACGGGTCGGTGACGTAGTTGAATCCGGCCAGCAGTGCGGCCAGGATCAGCACGATAACGGGCAGAGAAAGCACCCATTTTTTTGCGTTCATGCTCTGCCTCCTTAAAATTGCTTGTAGATGAACTCGGACGAGATGTATCCGGCACGGAAAATGCCGAACAGCAGCAGGACCACGAGCGAAACGGTCAGCACGGTCAGCTGCATGAGCGCCGGGCGCTCGTTGAGCCACGCCTGCACATCCGTGCCGCGTTCCTCAAAGAACTCTACGCCGTGGACGATGAGAATGCCGACAAAAATGATGATAAAGTCGGAAATACCCAGTCCAAGCGTCGGCACAACCGACGTAAACTCACTGAAATGCGGGTGCAGCACGGTCGTTCCGAGCAGCGTGAATACAGTCTTGAGACGCGGTGCGCGGGTGAAATAACGGCCGATAAACACCAGTCCGAACGTGCGGACGGTCATAAAAATACGCCAGCCGGTCGATTTATCGTTGATGTGCAGCTTTTCCTTCCACGAAAGGAAGCGGCGCTCCATCAGCAGGGAAGCGGTAATGAGGATACCGTTCCACAGGCCGAACGCAATGTAGCGGAAGTTGGCGCCGTGCCAGATGCCGATGATCAAATACACGATAAACGTAGCGGTCGAGGTGGCACAGATCTTGCCCATCATGCCCTTGAAATGCTTGCGCGCCCACTTGCCGAGCTTGCCGAACGGCTTGGAAAACGCCAGAGGATAGAACACATAGTCGCGCATCCACGCACCGAGTGTGATGTGCCAGCGGCGCCAGTAGTCGGTGAGCGAGGTGGAAAACAGCGGTCGGCGGAAGTTGAGCGTCATATCGATGCCGAACATGCGCGCGACGCCGCGTGTGATGTCGATGCCGCCGGAAAAATCGCAGTACAGCTGAATACAGTAAAACAGAATACCGAGCGCAATGACAGCACCGCCGTAGGGACAGTTCTCCATGATGACGTTGTTTACCAGAACAGCTGCGCGGTCGGCGATGACGATTTTTTTGAAGTAACCCCAGAGCGCCAGCTGAATGCCGATCTGCAGGTCGTCCCAGCACAGCTTGCGCTCTGCGGTAAGCTGCGGCGCCAGCTGATCGAAACGGCTGATCGGTCCCTGCACCATCTGCGGGAAGAACGATACGAACAGACCGTAGCGCAGCGGATTGCGCTCGGGCGCATATTTGCCGCGGTACACGTCAATGACGTAGCTCATGGACTGGAAAATGAAAAACGACAGACCGAGCGGCACGACAAAATCCCATCGGGGAATGTGATTGCCGAGCGCGGACGGCAGCAGCTCGAGCGTGAAATTCCAGTATTTCATCGCGTAGAGCAAGCCAAAACAGCAGACCGCGCAAATTACCGCGATCTGCCTCTTTTTGTGCTGTATTTGGGCCTTTTGCGCCTTGTCGGCAGGCTTGATGGCGTTATAGCGCCCGAGAATGAGTCCGGTTACCCAGGTCATTCCGGCTACCAGAACCACCCACGCAAACGCCTTGACCGAGCCGGCCATGTAAAACGCCGCACTCGCCAGCAGCAGGATGCACCACTGTGCCTTTTTCGGCACGATGTAGTAGAGCAGCACGCTCGCAATGGTAAGTACGATAAACGAAGCGGAAGTAAAAGCCATTAGTCCTGTGCGTTCTCGATCAGTTCAACGATGGCGTCAACCGAGTTGAAGTTCTCCGGCGTCAGGTCGTTGACACCCAGCTGAACGTCAAACTCCTCCATCAGCTCGGAAATAACGGCTACGATGTCGAGGGAATCGATGATGCCGTCGTCGATGATGGCGGTTTCGTTCTCAAAGTCGTTGCCCGGGCAGATCTCATTCAGAATTTCGATAATTTTTTCTCTCATGGTCGATTTCTCCTTTAATTATATTGCAGCACGGCGGAGGTCCATCCGTCGGGCCGGTAGCCGTGTTGTTCGTAAAAATGCTCGGCCGGAGCATTGCCGGTCCGCGCCCATACCTGACTTTTTGCGCCGTCTGTCACATTCAGGTAGGCGGTGAGCAGTTCACCTGCAAGTCCGCGTCCGCGGCAGTCCGCACGCACGGCAAGATGCCGAATCTCGGTCGAGACACGGGAAACCGCAAAATGCAGCACGCCGGAAACGCCCTGTTCGTCCCGGGTGATAACGGTGTGGCCGGTTGCGAGGTTTTCACGTAGATCGTCCGCGGTCGGCAGACAGCCGGTGAGAGCGGAGAAGTGCTCACTTAAAAAGTGGGAAACATTCTCGAAATCCTCCGGTTTTGCCGGAACTGCGGTTGTTTCCGCCGGAAATGCTTCCGGTTTGCGGGTGCGCCGCGTGCGGCGCAGCACCTGACGAAAACCGAGGGCACAGAACTGCTCGGCGGCATTAGCCATGACCTCCGCGTCTTTCGCGCGGCAGGACAGCTCGGTCACAACCGGCCTGCCCGTCTCCGGCAGGGAAAGCACCGCGTTCGGGTGCAGATAAAACGTCATCACAAGGTGGTCGCCGCGTTCGCGGAACAGCAGCAGTGCGCCGCCTGTCTCGTGGATGTACAGTCCGTTCGCGATTTCGCGCGTGTAGTCGTCACCGCGCAGAAAGTTGTTGGTGAGGACACCGCGTTTGAGCTGTGCGTTCAGCAGATCGGAAATCTGTGCGAAATTCTCAATCTTCCGCATGGATAAATTGCTCCTTCAGCTTGACGCGGTCGATCTTGCCGTTGGCGTTCATCGGCAGTGCGTCCAGTTTTTCGTAGATGTTGGGCAGCATGTATTTGGGCACCAGTCTGCGCATGGCACGCGCGAGTGCCGCAGCATCCGGCTCGCCTTCGTAGATGCAGAGGATGCGGTCGCGGCTGCGGTCAAACAGGCAGGCTGCAGCGGCGATGCCGTCCACGCTGTGCAGCGCGGTCTCGATCTCGCCAAGCTCGATGCGGTAGCCCATGTGCTTGATCTGTCCGTCCTGCCGCGACAGGAAATACAGCAGACCGTCGTCCTTCTTGACGGCAATATCGCCTGTGCGGTACAGAATATCGCGGAAATACGGGTTTGTCGGGTTCTGGATGAAGCATTCGTTCGTCTTTTCCCAGTTGCCGAAGTAGCCGCTGGCCAGTCCGCTGCCGCGCACGCAGATCTCGCCGGCCTCGCCGTCCGGAACAGGCTTGCCGTCCTTGTCGAGCAGCACAATCTGCATGTTGCGGCAGGCTTTGCCGATTGGAATGGCTTCATCGTCGCGGTAGTCGCGGGTGAGATGGAATGCGGCACAGTCCACGGTGGTCTCGGTCGGTCCGTACATATTGACAACCTCGAGACCCGGAATCGCGGCCTTCCACGCGTTCACATAGCGTGCCTGCAGCGCTTCACCGCCGAGAGCGGCTTTGCACAGCGTGGGCGGTGCACATTTGCTCAGCGCACCCGAGCTTGCCACGAAGTGAAACGCGCTGGTCGCCCAGTTGATGGCGGTCACGCCGACACGCTCCATCTCCTTGAGCAGCAGCATCGGGAAGGTGAACAGCTTTTTCGAGAAAATATGGCAGGTTGCACCGAGCGAAAGAGTCTGGTACAGATCCTTGCACGAAAGATCAAAGTAAAACGGTGCCTGATTGCCGAAAACATCGTTTTCAGTGTAGCCGCAGAACTCGCTCATCCAGTCGGTGAAGTCGATGACCGCACGGTGCGGAATGACGATTCCCTTCGGTGCACCGGTCGAACCCGAGGTGAACAGCAGGTAAACCGGGTCAATATCCAGCACGCTCTCACGGATGGACTGCAGCAGGTCTGCGTCAGCCGGTGCTGCAAAGCCCTCGTCCATCGAGATGAGCGGCGCACAGTCGGCAAGCGGCTCAGCCTGCCTGCGGTTGCCCTCAGCGTAGACGATGGCAACAGGATGGACCTGCTCGAAAATACGGCGGATACGCGCTTCCGGCATGTGGTCGTCGATCGGAACGTAGCAGCCGCCAGCATACAGCACACCCTGCATCGCGGCAACGCTTTCGGCCGTGCGGCCGATCAAAACCGCGACCGGCTTGTGCAGTGTATCGACGGTTCCGGCAAGGTGTGTGCCCAGACCCTGTGCGGCCTTCAGCAGCTCGCCGAAGGTGAACACGCGGTTCTCATCGCAGAACGCAGGCTTGTCCGCGTGCATTCGGGCAGAGGATTCCAAATATTCGAGTACATTTTTTCTCATAGACATACTTCCTCATTATGATAGTTTATTTTATCATAGAGGGCGGAAAAAGTAAACGGAAAACGGCGGTCACGCCGGAGAATCCATCCAGTGTGCGGTTTCATCCATAATTTAGGTCAGTTTACAAGGAACTACACGCAGACCACGAAACGGGGGCTGCTGACAA
>OODQ01001096.1_pt1 | contig 14219 bp, 11 predicted proteins | sample 1671321 | NCBI WGS metagenome assembly OODQ01 (sample SAMN06348144, study PRJEB24527) | human gut metagenome | biome: human gut; feature: ankylosing spondylitis patient; material: feces | host: Homo sapiens | place: China | collected 2015-10
GTGGAGAAAATAGGCTCTGTTTTTTTCGTATTAGAACTACAGTTTCGCCGACAAGCAGGAACGGACCGTGGGCCGTTCCAAAGTCGTCCGAAAGTTCCTATACAGAAACTTTCTCCCTCCAGAAGTTCAAAAATGGTGATACATGCTCCCCCTTTTTGAGCATTTGCAGAGCAAATGCTATTTCATGCGCGCTGCCGCGCGAAATGCTGAAAAATGCTGACTATACGACTTTTTCGACAGACTGAAAGAGACGCGAAAGCGTCTCTTTTTTAGGAATGGAAAATGAAATTTGGTTATCGTTCTATCATCACGTTCATTCTCCATTCTCAATTTTCAATTATTCCCTGATTTTCTGCTCGGTTTACTTATCCGAACAATTGTGCTATACTATATACTAACAAAGTATTCCCTCCGTGCATAGGCTGATAGCAGGAGGGAACGCTCATGTCTGTTTTTCTGCAATCGGTTCTGGCGGTATTTGCCGCGGTGGGATTTTACACCGTGCTGCACACGGTGTACGAAATCGTCTCCGCGCGGCTGCTGCGGCTGCACGGCTCGGCGGAGCTGACGCTGTACGGCGACGGCTGCGATGCCGTCAGCGAACACCTGATCCGCGCGGCACTGCGCGTGCGGCGGCAGTATTTTCCCGGTCTGCTGATCACATTTGTCGAAATCGGCAGCGGACAGGGACAGAACATCGCCAAGTACATGGCGGCACGGCAGGACATAACCTATCTGGAATGACAAGTTGGGACGGTGGGACGTTGGACGAAAGAGAATATTTGATCGTGCGCGGCACGGTGCAGCAGATCGTTTACTACAACGATGAAAACGGCTACGCCGTGCTGCGTCTTGCTGCGGAAAACGGAGCTGAGGTCACGGCGACCGGCACGTTTCCCAACATTGGACTGGGTGAGGAGGTCATTCTGACCGGCTGCTGGGTGACGCACCCGACCTACGGCGAACAGTTTGCGACCGAGGCGTTTGAGCGCCGGCTGCCGACTTCAGTGCGCGGCATCGCAGAGTACCTCGGTTCGGGGCTGATTCGCGGCATCGGTCCGCGGCTGGCGGCAAAAATTGCGGAAAAGTTCGGTGAAGACACGTTTGACATTCTTATGCACGAGCCGGAGCGTCTGTCGGAGCTGCGCGGCATTACCGACCGCAAGGCGAAGGAGATCGGCCGTCAGTTCACTGAACAGAGCGAAATGCGCCTGCTGATGGACTTCCTGAGCGAACACGGCCTGCCGGTCGCGCTCACGCCGCTGCTGTATAAGCGCCTGCACGAAAGCGCCATCGACGCGCTGTGCGAGAACCCGTATCTGCTGTGTGACCCATACTATGATGTGGATTTCAAGCTGGCGGACGGTCTGGCGATGGAGCTTGGGCTGTCGCTGCTGAGCGATGAGCGCGTGGACGCGGGCATTCTGTATACGCTGACCTTCAACCTGAACAACGGCCACACGTTCATCCCGGTGGAGAAGCTGCTGTACGCGGTATGCATGCTGCTGAGCGACGATGACGTGGTCGTGGATGAGGACCGGGCGCTGCACGGCATTGCCCGTCTGGAGGAAAAGGGGCGGCTGGTGCGTGAGCACATCGCGGACCGCGACGCGGTCTATCTGCGCGACATGCATGACGCGGAGGCCTATCTTGCCGAAATGCTCAGCTACATGGCAGAGCGCAATTATGAGTACGATTTTGATGTGGATGAGCTGCTTTCCGCGCTTTTGGAGAGCAGTGAGTTCACTTTTTCCGAGAAACAGCAGCTTGCGATTTCAACGGCTGCACGCAATGGTCTTGTTATCCTGACCGGCGGCCCGGGCACCGGCAAAACGACTACGGTGCGCGGCATCCTGCAGGTGTTTGAGGCACTGGGACTGGACACGCTGCTCGCCGCGCCGACCGGCCGCGCGGCAAAACGTCTTTCCGACCTGACCGGCATGGAGGCGAAAACTATTCACCGGCTGCTCGAGGCAGGATTTGCGGGCGGCGGACGCACGGTGTTTGCCCGCAGTGTGACCAATCCGCTCGAGTGCGACGCGGTCATTCTGGACGAGGTGTCCATGGTGGACATCACGCTCATGCAGGCGCTCATCAATGCGCTGCCGCACGGTGCGCGGCTCGTGCTCGTCGGTGATGCCGATCAGCTGCCGCCGGTCGGTCCGGGCAACTTCCTGCGCGACCTGATCACCTCACATCGGGTGCCGACCATTCAGCTGACTGAGATTTTCCGTCAGGCGCAGCAGTCGGATATCGTTATGAACGCGCACGCGGTCAACGCGGGTGAAATGCCCAGGCCATCCGGCGCGGACGGCGACTTTTTCATCATGAAACGGGCGGATCCGGCGTCTGTTATCGAAACGGTGGCACAGCTTTGCGCCCAGAGATTGCCCAAGCACTACGGCTTCACTCCTGCACAGATACAGGTGCTTTCGCCTGCCAAGCGGCACGGCAGCGGAACCATTCCGCTCAACCGCCGTCTGCAGGAGGCGCTCAATCCGCCGAGTGAAAGCAAGCTGGAAAAGCGCTTCGGAGACACCATTTTCCGCGAGGGCGACCGCGTGATGCAGGTGCGAAACAACTACGACATCGTGTGGGAAAAGCAGGGGGACGACGAGCAGGGAACCGGCGTGTTCAACGGCGACGTTGGCGAGATCATCCGCATTTTTCCGCAGCAGGAGTGCATGGTGATTCGCTTTGACGACCGCATTGCGACCTACACCTTCGATATGCTGAACGAGCTGGAGCTGGCGTATGCCGTTACCGTACATAAATCGCAGGGCAGCGAGTTTGACGCGGTGGTGCTCGCTCTGTCGGACGGTCTGCCGCGCAAGCTGCTTACGCGCAACATTCTCTACACCGCGATCACACGCGCGAAGCGCCTGCTTGTTATCGTCGGCAGTCAGGATGTGGTAGCGTATATGGTAAATAACAACCAGAAGGGCAGACGGTACAGCGCGCTGAAAGCCCGTCTTAGATTAGCCGATACTCAGTAAAAGGTGCTGATAAAATGCAGAAGAAAGAGAAAAATACCCGCAAGGGATTTACGCTGGTGGAATTGATTGTTGTGCTGGTCATTCTGGCGATCCTTGCGGCGTTTATGATACCGGCGCTGATACAGTACATCGAGAGAAGTCTGGAGGCATCCGACCTTATCGAGGTACGGGCGGCGTATATCGATGTGCTGGCTGCGGTTACGGAGCAGGACAGCGAAAATATGAGCAAGACGGTCAGGCTGAAGCAGAAGCAGGATGACTGGCAGTCGAGAGATCCCATTACAATTGCAGGCATTACCCATTCTAAGGCGCAAGGAGATACCGCGAACTGGAAAGGAATCCCTACCGCGGGCGGAGAATGCGAAGTGTACTATGACAGCGCAAAGGCTGTGATCGTGTTTGACTGGAAAGGCAAGAGCACAGCGGACAGCACGATCAACTGGGACGAGAAGCTGCACGGCATACTCGATAAGACCGGCATTTTGTCGAAACTGAACTATAATCAGTATTTTGAGATCGACTCGAAGTGTCCTAATTCCAGTATGGTGCCCCAGGTGAAGAAAGAGATCGGAAGCGACAGCCTGCTAAACAGGGGTACATGGGCGTTTCTCGGCAGTTCCACGAACGAGAGCAACCGCTATTTGTTCTGGACATCGGTCGATACAGATACCGTCGGTGCGGGCAAGCAGATACCGGTCATTGTCAGCCGGGCGAGCGGCGGCTATTACATCTCCGAAACGATTACCGCGGCCCGGAGCGTCAAGGAGGGCCAAAGCTATGTTGGCTATGTTGCGATTGCGGACCATATCAACAGTTTCAACACCTTTAAGGATTATACCACAGGAACGAAATATGACACGCTGGCGGAGGCGTATGCAGCCTATAAAAAACAGGTGGAAGACGATGTAAGATTCCAGCAGTATAAGAACACGCTGCCGGAGTGATGCCGTTTTCTCTGTCGAATTTTCGGTATTTGCCCCGGAGTCTTGCAAATGGCGCACAAAATCTGTATAATGGTAATACTGTCAATCCACGCGAACAGAGCGCGGAGAAAGGAATGAAATATGGCTTCTTTTCTGCAAAGAATCGCGAAAAAGATGTCGCTTTTTTCAAGCGATATCGGCATCGACCTCGGCACGGCAACCGTGCTGGTCTATGTAAAGGGCAAGGGTGTTGTACTTAACGAGCCGTCCGTTGTGGCGGTGGACAAAGTTTCCGGCAAAATCCTTGCCGTGGGCGAGGAAGCGCAGAGCATGCTTGGCCGTACACCGGGCAACATTGTCGCCATCCGTCCGCTGCGCGAGGGCGTTATTTCGGATTACGAGATGACCGAGCGCATGATCAAGGAATTCATCGCAAAGGTGCAGGGTATCCACCTGTTCAAGCCGAATGTGGTCATTTGCGTGCCGTCCATCATCACCGAGGTGGAGGAGCGTGCTGTCATTGATGCGGGCACGCAGGCGGGCGCAAAGCGCGTTTTTCTGGTCGAGGAGCCGGTCGCGGCGGCCATCGGCGCGGGCATCAACATCAACAGGGCCAACGGCAATCTGGTGGTCGATATTGGCGGCGGCACGACCGACGTGGCGGTTATTTCGCTCGGCGGCATTGTCGAGTCCACGTCCATCAAGGTCGCGGGCGATAAGTTCGACGAGGCCATTGTCAAGTACGTCCGCCGCAAGCACAATGCGCTGATCGGCGACCGCACGGCAGAGGAGATCAAGCGCACGGTCGGCTGTGTGTATCCGCGCAGTGAGGAAGCGATCATGGAGGTCAGGGGACGCTGTCTGATGACCGGTCTGCCGCGCACGTTTACCGTAAGCTCGAGTGAGATTCTCGATGCGCTCGAGGAGGTCTCCTCGGCGATCGTCGAGGCGGTGCACTGGGTGCTCGAGCGCACACCTCCCGAGCTGACCGGCGACATTTCCGCCAACGGCATCACCATGACAGGCGGCGGTTCGCTGATCTGGGGCTTCGATAAGCTGATCGCTTCCAAGACCGGCATTCCGACGCGCGTCGCGGACGAAGCGGTTTCGTGCGTGGCGTACGGTACCGGCAACTGTCTGGAAAACCTGTCGAAAATGCAGGACGGCACGATGAATCTGTCGCGGCAAAGACAAATGAAAGCGCGCTGACGCTTTATAGGGGGTATCCATACCCCTGTATGCAATTTGCAAGCAAATTGAAATTTTTAAGATTGGCTTTATTGTGGGGCAGGTGAATCTTGATGAGTAAAAACGTAGTTGCAACCATTCGAGAGGACGCACCGTTCGTACCGGCGGGACGCTATTACTTATTTTCCGAGCCGGCGGCGTGGACGCTGATGCCGACCGACGAGGGCAGCGGGCAGCTGCCGCTCACGCTGGACAAGGGCGCGTACACGCTTACCGCGGACGCGGCACTGACCGAGCCGGACGAAATGCAGGGCATGCTTCGTGTGTACAAGCTGCGCCCGATTGCGCTGACCCTGACCGACAGCAGCGGAAACCATGCCGCGCTTTCCGTGTCCTACGGCGCGGACAATCTTGCGGTGCTGCAAAGCTGGGGATTCGACTGCCGCAGTGCCGGTGAGCCGACGGACAAGCCTGCGGAAACCTTCACGGTTGCCGTTAAAAACGGCGGCGGACTGCTACCGAAGGGCAAGCTGGAGGTCTGGCGCGACGGTGATGCGCTGCGCTTTTTCCGTCGGGATAAGGGCCTCTACACGGGCAAGGGCAGCCTGCAGAGCGGTGAGTTGCCGGTTCGTTCGATTCGCTCGGTAAAAGCAGCGGGTGAAGTGCGTCGAGAGGCGTATCAGGTACACGGCACAGAGGGCGGTCTTATGACCGGCAGAGCGATCGCGATCGGTTCGGCGCTGGCACTTGTCTTTGGCTTGTTCGGTACACTTCTGCTGAATATTATCGGTCTGGTAATCGGCATCGTGATCGGCATAATCGTCGGCATTCAGACCAGTTTGCAGGAGGGTGAACCGGACCGTACGGAATACCGCGAGGTAGACGAGCGCAGCACAGCGGTAGAGATTGACGCACCGACAGGCGGTGCTGCAACTTTGTTCTTTGAACCGCAGGCAATGGAGAGCTTCGCTAAATTGCTGACGTTCGAGGAAATGCGCGGAGAAGCAAGGAAAACTGCACCAAAGGCGGATATGATCGACCAGTTGGAGCGGCTGGCTGGACTGCACGAAAAAGGGCACCTGACAGATGAAGAATTTGAGCAGGCGAAGGCGCGTCTGCTCGGGAAAATCTGAGGAATTTATGACCGAACAGGAAAAATATATGAAGGCCGCGCTCAAGCTGGCGCAAAAGGCGGCGGACGAAGGCGAAGTGCCGGTCGGCGCGGTGGTTGTTTGCGACGGCAAAATTGTCGGACGCGGACGCAACCGACGGGAAACAAAGAAAAACGCACTGCACCATGCAGAAATCGAGGCCATCGAGAAGGCGTGCAAAAAGCTGGGCGGCTGGCGGCTGCACCGCTGCGATCTGTACGTTACGCTCGAGCCGTGCCCGATGTGCGCAGGTGCGCTCATCAACTCGCGTATGAAAACCGTGTACTACGGCGCACCCGACCCGAAGGCCGGTTCGTGCGGCTCGATGATAAACCTGTTCGCACTGCCGTACAATCATCAGCCCGCGCTGGTGAGCGGCGTGCTGGAGCAGGAATGCGCGGACATTCTGCGGAATTTCTTCCGTGAGCTGCGCAAAAAGCGGAAAGAGATCCGCAAATTAGAGAAATCACGCGTCGAAGAACAATCATGACGCTTGATTATAGTATGTAAGTCGTGCCGATATTGCAGTTTGCTCAATATGCGGCACAGAAAAAAGGGGAAAAATAAACAATGCCAAGAGAAAGACTCGGCTCGCGCCTCGGCTTCATCCTGCTTTCCGCAGGCTGCGCCATCGGCGTGGGCAACGTATGGAAGTTTCCGTGGATGGTCGGTCAGTACGGCGGCGGCGCGTTCGTCGTGTGCTATGTGCTGTTCCTGCTCATCCTCGGTCTGCCGATCATGACGATGGAATTTGCCATCGGCCGTGCGAGCCAGAAAAGTCCGGTGCGGGCGTATCAGGCGCTCGAGAAGCCGGGCAGCAAGTGGCACATCCACGGCTATCTGGCGATGATCGGCAACTATCTGCTGATGATGTTCTACACCACCGTGTGTGGTTGGATGCTGTACTACTTCTACCTGACGGTCAGCGGCCGATTTGTCGGCGCGACCGGTGAGCAGGTGCAGGCAGCCTTCCCGGAAATGCTCGGCAAGCCGGTGGTTATGACGGTCTGCATGGTTGCGGTCGTTGTCATCGGCTTTATGATCAACTCGTTCGGTCTGCAGGGCGGTCTGGAGCGCGTTACCAAGGTGATGATGATCATTCTGCTGGCCATCATGGTCGTCCTGGCGATCAACAGCATCATGACCGAAGGCTCGGGCGAGGGACTGCGCTTCTATCTGATTCCGGATCTCGGCCGTATGCAGGAGTGCGGCATCGCCAATGTTATCGTTGCCGCGATGAATCAGGCGTTCTTCACGCTGTCGCTCGGCATCGGCGCGATGGCTATCTTCGGCAGCTATATCGGCAAGGGCCGTGCGCTGCTCGGCGAGGCTGTCAATGTTGCGATTCTGGATACGTTCGTAGCATTTACTGCCGGTCTGATCATCTTCCCGGCGTGCTTCGCCTTCGGCGTGGCACCGGACAGCGGTCCGAACCTGATCTTCGTTACGCTGCCGAATATCTTTAACCACATGGCGCTCGGCCGCCTGTGGGGCAGTCTGTTCTTCGTATTCATGGCGTTTGCGGCCTTCTCGACCGTCCTTGCTGTGTTCGAGAACATCATGTCCTGCTGCATGGACCTGACCGGCTGGAGCCGCAAAAAGACCGCAGCCATCAACATCGTGCTGATGATCCTACTGTCGCTGCCATGCGTGCTCGGCTTCAATGTCTGGTCCGGCTTCCAGCCGTTCGGCGCAGGCTCGAATGTGCTCGACCTCGAGGACTTCCTCGTGTCCAACATCTGGCTGCCGCTCGGCTCGCTGGTTTACCTGCTGTTCTGCACCTCCCGCTGCGGCTGGGGCTGGAAGAACTTCAAGGAGGAGGCCAACGAAGGCGGCGGACTCAAGGTCAAGGATAATATCCGCTTCTATGTAAGCTATATCCTGCCGATTATCGTGCTCATCATCTTTGCACTCGGCATTAAGGATAAGTTCTTCTAAAGAAATGCGAAAAGCACCGCGAAAGCGGTGCTTTTTTCGTATCCGGAGCAGTGATTGAGAATTGAAAATGGAGATTGACCCTGCGGTAAAGCAATGTGCAGATGGGTTGCACGGCGGGGCGCCCCAGTGTGGCTTCTCTTGCCCTTAGGGCAATTCACCTTGTGTTGCTCTACACGATATATGCTAATTATATATACCATAATAACACGGTACACCGCAGGGTGCGCCGACCCCGGCGCATCGCATCAAACAAATTGGCAGGTGCATAACCGTAGGGGCGGACATTGTTCGCCCTAAACACGTTTGATAGGGCGTTGCGTGGGCGCACAATGTGCGCCCCTACAGTAAAGTATTTCTCAGCAGATAAAATTCGCAGGTGCCGTCCGTAATAACGCGGAAACGAGTTGCGCAACACGGGTATCCCCCAGGGGACCCTCTCTTGCCCTTCGGGCAATTCACCTTGTGTTGCGCCTGCGGAGAGTAGCCGATATGTGTAGCAGTAGATTATCTGTGAACTGCGAATAGGCGGAGAAAGACACGCAAGAGTAACCCGACTGCCGTTTTCCTTTTCGAAGCGGTCGCCGGTCTCTGGTATGCGTCAGATTAGGAAACAAGGAAAAGGTAGGAGTTCAAAGAGGAAGGGCACTCATTTAATCCGCGCACGGCGCGGGAACAATGTTTAGCAGCCTGCGGGCAAACCGCAGGTGTCCCTTCCTTTTTGCCCACCGCCGCGGGTGCGGCGAACCTCCCAGCCAAAGGTTGGCTCCAATTTCGCATCCGATAGCACGCATATAAACCCCAATCCCGCATAAGCTGTTGCAAGAAGCAAAAAAAGGAGGCACCCGCCATGCAGGAGGAAAAAAGCGCAGTCTATACCGTAATCTTAGGCGTATGCCTGCTCCTGTGCCTGCTGATGCTGGGAAATATGCTGATGGGCAGGGCGGATACCGGAACGGCGCCTGCCGCACCTGAGGAGGGCGATGCAATGGAATTTCACATCACGGAGGACGATATCGCGTCTGTGCTGACCGAAGCGCTGCCGTTTCCGGTCGAGGGCACGGCGGTCAAAATCAGCCGTGACGGCACGATTGCCGTGACGGCAGCCGTAACCCGTCAAGCACTGACGGAAAGCAATCTGGTACCCGGCAAGCTGCGCACGGCGCTGCTGTTTCTGCCGGAGCGCTGCAAGCTGTACGGTGCGTGGAGCGCAGCTGTTTCAAACGGCAAACTCAGCCTTACCTGCCGGACCATCAAGCTGGAAGGCTTCACCTTGCCCGAGCAGACCGCTCAGGCACTCTCCGATGCGTTCGCCGCACAGTGGAATATCCGCATGGAACAGCGGGACTTCACGCCGCAGACCATACAGTGGCAGGATGGGGAAGCGGTGCTGCTGGGATAACCGCTCTCAATAGGCAAAAGAAAAATCCCTTCGGAAAACCGAAGGGATTTCTGGTATGTAACCTTACTCAAAAATTACGCGGCCTGCGCCCTGATAGCGGGTCGCATAGCTGCCGGTCAGCGACGAGTACTTAACCACATCGCCCGTGTTGGGTGCGTGAATAAACTGGTTACTGCCGACATAAATGCCTACATGGCTGATGGACGAGGTACTGCTGCCGAAGAATACCAGATCGCCCGGCAGAAGATCGTCGCGGGAAACACGGGTGGTTGCATCATACTGTGCCTGAGCGACACGCGGGATGGAGCCGACCGTGTTCTTGAACACATAAGAGGTAAAGCCAGAGCAGTCAAAGCCGCTCGGCGTGCTGCCGCCGTATACATACGGAACACCGAGGAACTGTGCAGCATAGTTCAGCACGCTCTGGCGCTTTGCGCTGATCGAGACAGAAGCTGCGGTGTTCGACGGGTTGATCGCCGTACCGGATGAAGCAGTTACGAGGTAGTCCGCACTGATGTAACCGGTCGTGCCTGCGTAGGATACCTTGCTCCAGCCGTTCGAGGTGCTCAGCACGGTAATAGCGGTGCCGTTCTTCAGCTCACCGAGAACGGTGGACGAGGTGCTTGCCGCAGAGCGGAAGTTTACGGTAGAGGAGCACTTAACTACTGCTGCCGTACCGGTGGACGCGGACGTGTTATTGGATGCCGAACCGGTAGTGGACACGTAATCCGACTTGATGTAGCCGGTCTTGCCTGCGTAGGATACCTTGCACCAGTCGTTTTCCGTGTCGAGAACGGTAACTGCGGTGCCGTTCTTCAGCTCACCGTAGCTGGTGGACGAGGTGCTTGCCGCCGAGCGGAAGTTTACGCTGGTGGAGCACTTTACCGTACCGGCGGTGCCGGTGGTAGAGGTTACGGTGTTCGACGGAGCGATGGCGGTGCCGGCGGAGCTGCTTGCGAGCGTGATATAATCCGGATGGATATAGCCGGTCTTGCCATTGTATGTAACCTTGTACCAGCCGCTGCTTACGCCGACTACATTTACCTTGGTGCCGTTCTTCAGCTCACCGTAAGAGGTGGACGAGGTGTTCGGCGCCGAACGGAAATTTACACTGCTCGAGCACTTTACAGTGCCGGTGCCGAGTGCAACGTCGGTTGCGGTGGTGCCGGTCAGGTACTCGCCGCTGACGTAGCCTTCCTTGCCGTTTACGGATACCTTGTACCAGCTGGAGCTGTTATTCAGTACCGCAACCGTGGTACCCTTGGAGAGGGTCGTGATCACTGCACCGCCGGGGGACTGACGCAGGTAAAGCGAATCTGCGTTTACCTTGGCCTGAAATACTGCCAGCGAGTTCGGCAGGACCATCGACATCGCAAGTGCACCGGAAAGTGCGAAGCGAGCGAGTTTTTTAGAAAAAGACATGAAATTGAAGCCTCCGTTTCAAAATGGGAGAAAACAGCCTTTACACTGCCGCAGAAAGCTGCGGGGAAGTCTTACTTCGTGTGCAGTGCTCTGCCGAGCCAGATGGATGCAATATCCATCGCTGCCCACATGCTGTTCTTCTCGGTTTTCTTGACGATACGCTCTTTCATACGTACGTTGGGATCGGTCTGCTGAAGCTGTACGGATACACGCTTTGCAACCGGCAGACCCTTGTAATCACTAGATTCGAGGATCTGCATCATAATGATGTGAGAGTCACTCATCGAGCCGTAATAGATGATGTTTTCCTTACGCATCAGCGGGTGACCCTTGTATTCCAGAAGGTTATTCTTCTTGGTGGTAGGCATTATCTGCACTCCTTATAGTTACAAAATGGTTACATTCCAAAGTTACATTACGGTTACAGTATAGCATGCTTGAACAGGTTTGTCAAACATTGTTTTGAAATTTCGCATTTTTGTGATAAAATAGAGCCTGTCAAACGCGAAAAAAACGCAGGAATCGACAGCGAAAATCCACAGCGGCCGCACGCGCACGAGAGTAAGGTTACAAACGCTGTAACCCAATCAAACACCATAGGCAACACCCCACAATTAAAGCTGCGGCTTCTTGTGCAGGCTCCGGTCGCACTGCCGCGGCGCTTTGCGGTAATTTTGTGTCCTAACTTCGTTGTAATTTCACGGTAATACATCAAGTATTACCGCAAAACTACGCCTCGTTAGTACGCAAAATTCCTCGCAAATCGCTCTTGTTCAATTATGCAGTGTTACCTATTATATATAGGCGTTCACAGAGCGCGTGTCGGGCCGCTGAGAGCAAAGGAATGTACATTTGTGAAATTTGCTTTTTTCACCTTGGGCTGCAAGGTTAATTTATTTGAGACGCAGGCGCTCAGTCAGCTGGCGCAGGTGCGCGGACATGAGATCGTGGATAAGGACGCGGACGCCGTGATCGTCAACACCTGTACGGTAACATCGGTGTCCGACCATAAGAATATCCGCGCGTTCCACAAGCTGCGGAGAGACAATCCGAACGCAGTTATCGCGGCGTGCGGCTGCTTTGCACAGACCGACCCGGAGCGTGTCCGCGCCACCGGCGAGATCGACCTCATCTGCGGTACCAAGGATAGGGCGCAGGTGATCGACCTGTGCGAGCAGGCCGTCAGCGGACAGGCTGTGCAGGTGCGTGAGAGCGAGGACAGCGGCTTTGAGACTCTGCCTGCCGGTATCCCGCACGGCCGCACGCGCGCGCTGCTCAAGATCGAGGACGGCTGCAACAACTTCTGCACCTACTGCATCATTCCGTATGCGAGAGGGCGGGTGCGCTCTCTGCCGGTCGAGCAGGCGCTCGAGCAGACGGCGCGGCTGGCTGACGCAGGCGTGCACGAGATCGTGCTGACCGGCATCGAGATCGCGTCCTACGGCAAGGACTTCGAGCTGCAGGTGCCGCTCACCGAGCTGCTGGAGAAGCTGCTGACCGCGCAGCCGAACGTGCAGTTCCGGCTCGGCTCCCTCGACCCGCGGGCGGTAGACGATGCGTTTTGTGAACGGCTTGCCGGCTTTGACAATCTCGCACGGCATTTTCATTTGTCTATGCAGAGCGGCTGCGATACCGTTCTCCGGCGCATGAACCGCCACTACACGAGCGAGGAATTTTACCGGTGTGTCGAGCGGCTGAGACGTGCGTTTCCGGACTGCTCGGTTACGACTGACCTTATTGTTGGCTTTCCGGGCGAGACCGAGGACGAGTTTGCGCAGACGCTGGCCTTTCTGGAGAGATGCGCGTTCGCGTCCGTCCATGTATTCCCGTATTCCGTGCGCGAGGGCACAAAGGCGGCCGCCATGCCGGGTCAGCTCGATCAGCAGACCAAAACCGCCCGCGCCGAGCGGGCAAAGCAGGTGGCGGAGACGCTCAGCATTGCCTATCGAAAGCAGTTTGTCGGCCGCACGCTGTACGCGCTGCCTGAGCACCCGACCGGCGGCCTGTGGGCGGCGCACGGACGCTACGGCTTTCCTGTATATATAGAGGATAAGGCGGAGAAAAATCATCCGGTCACCGTAAAGGTTATCGGTCTGTACAAGGACGGCGTATGGGCGAAAATTGAGAATTGAAAATTGAGAATGGAGAATGTGTAACCACTTTCGGCCTCTTACCATAGAATGTAATGAAATCTTTGATAGGAGGAAATGACAGTATGTGTTCTTCTAACGGCTTCTGGGGCGAAAATTCCTGGTGGTGGATCATCATCCTTATCATCCTGATCTGGGTATGCTGCGGTCAGGGCAGCGGCGGCTGCGGTTCCTGCGGTACCTGTGGTGATAATACCTGCGGCGGCTGCGGTAATTGCGGCAACTGCTGCTGCTGAGCAGCCGACATATCCGCAGAAGGGAGAGGCACCGCGTGAGCGGTGCCTTTTTCGTTTTCGCGGTATAGGGCAACCGGGGATGCGGACCGCGCAGGCGGTTTTTTCGGCACCGACTGACCGGGGGACGCGAACTGCGTAAGCGTGTTCGCCCCTAACGAGCGGCTTCTTTTCTGCACCGGCTGAGCGGGGTACTCGAACTGCCGTAGGCGTGTTCGCCCCTAACGGGCGGGGAGGTTTTCGCTGAACCTCAGCGGGGAGTGCGCCTACCCGGCGGGGGCACAAGAGGGTAGACACCTGCGGTTTCCACCCTCTGATTTTCTCCCCTTTCCCTTGAGGGTCTGGCGCAGATTGCATACATGTGACCGCTTCGAAATGGGGGAACGGCAGAGGAGTTTTTCTACCGTAGGGGAGCACAGTGTGCTCCCATGTCGAGACATATTCGCAGTGTCAGATAGCGTTCTGCTACACTGGTGGTTTACTCTACGCAAACGCGGCATGACAGTGCCGCGCAACTCTTTGGCACGTTATAACAGAAGACACCTGCGAATTTTGTTGTTTGGCACAATTTATCTTCGTAGGTGCTGTCTATCACAACGCGCTAACGAATTGCGCGGCACTGCTATGCCGCGCCCAGCGGAGGTTTTCAGATTTGTGTAGCAGTAATGTATCTGACCCTGCGAACAGGTTGCGAAAGACACGGAAGAAAAAATCCTCTGCCGTTCCCCATTTTCGAAGCGGTCACATATAGGAAATCTGCGCCGGATTAGGAAGCAAGGGAAAGGTAGGAGTTCAAAGAGGAAGGAAAACCGCAGGTTG
>OODQ01001103.1_pt1 | contig 14143 bp, 10 predicted proteins | sample 1671321 | NCBI WGS metagenome assembly OODQ01 (sample SAMN06348144, study PRJEB24527) | human gut metagenome | biome: human gut; feature: ankylosing spondylitis patient; material: feces | host: Homo sapiens | place: China | collected 2015-10
GCTATAGGCGGAGGTTCGGGCGCTGCTTTGGGTGCTATCCTGGGAGGCGTCATCGGTAAAGGTAAAGGTGCGGCTATAGGCGCTGCCATCGGTACGGCAGTAGGCGCAGGTACAGGTGCTCTCATCGGAAAGAAAATGGATAAAGCTGCAGCCGAAGCAAAACAAATAGAAGGTGCGCAAGTAGAACAGATTACGGATAACAACGGACTGAAAGCCGTAAAAGTAACATTCGACTCGGGTATCCTTTTCACAACAGGTAACGCAAGTTTGAGTCCTGCCGCTAAATCCGCATTAAGCAAATTCGCAAATAATGTACTTAACCAGAACCGTGATATGGACGTATCTATCTATGGATATACCGACAATCAAGGATGGAGAAACAGTACGGCTGAACAAAGTCGCCAGAAAAACCTGAACTTGTCACAGGAACGTGCACAGAGTGTAGCAAGCTATCTGTTGAATTGCGGTGTGTCCAGCAACCAGATCAAAGGTGTGCAAGGTATGGGTGAAAGCGATCCCATTGCAAGCAACGATACAGCAGCCGGCCGCGAACAGAACCGCCGTGTAGAAGTATATATGTACGCTAGCGAACAGATGATCAGAGATGCACAGGCAGCTGCTAATTAAAAAATTACTGCGTTATACACGCAACCTGCTGATTTTTTTCTTCGCATCGACCTTACTGACGGTCATTATCTATCGGTTTATGCCGGTTTATATCACTCCGCTGATGGTTATTCGAAGTGTTCAGCAGATTTTTTCAGGAGATAAACCCACGTGGAAGCACACGTGGGTTTCTTTTGATAAGATATCTCCTAGCCTGCCAATGGCAGTGATAGCTTCCGAAGACAACCGTTTTGCCGAACACAACGGATTCGATTTCGTGGAAATCAAAAAAGCGATGAAAGAAAATGAAACAAGGAAACGGAAACGTGGAGCAAGCACTATCAGCCAGCAGACAGCAAAAAATGTATTCCTATGGCCACAATCTTCATGGGTGCGGAAAGGCCTGGAAGTCTATTTCACTTTTCTCATAGAACTATTCTGGCCGAAAGAACGGATTATGGAAGTTTATCTCAACTCAATCGAAATGGGTAAAGGGATTTATGGCGCACAGGCTGCTGCAAAATATAAGTTCAACACTACAGCTGCCAAGCTGACCAAAGGTCAATGTGCACTAATCGCCGCCACTCTCCCGAATCCGATACGGTTTAACTCGGCGAAACCTTCGGCGTATATATTAAAACGGCAGAAGCAAATATTACGGCTTATGAATCTCGTCCCCAAGTTTCCACCGGAGGGAAAAGCCGCAAAGAAAGAGATAAAGAAGAAGAAAAAATAAAGGAGCAACCGAAGTCTACTTCGTTGCTCCTTGCATTATCAATAAGCTTGTTTGAATGTATTATCCCCATTTATACAAAATCCTTCAATTCCTGTTGTAAACGTTGTCGTGTAAAAAATATGCGGCTCTTCACAGTTCCCAAAGGAAGGCCCAATTTGTCTGCAATCTCACGGTATTTAAATCCGGATACATGCATAGAAAAAGGCACCTTATACTCCTTAGGCAATGCGTTGACAATACGATGCATTTCTTTCAAGTCATAGGCACCTTCCGTACTTATGAATCCCGAGTCCTGCGGTAAATTCAAGTGATAATAATTATCAGTCTGATCGACGAAAGTCTGGTCACGTACTATTTTTCGGTAGTTATTAATAAAGATGTTACGCATGATTGTGTACATCCATCCTTTGAAATTTGTGTCCGGAACATATTTGTCCTCATTATCTAATGCTTTTAAAGACGTTTCCTGCAATAAATCATTTGCTTCTTCACGGTTAGCCGTTAATTTATAAGCAAAACGAAGCAACTCCTCCTGAACTCCAATTAAATCTTTTCTGAAACTTAAACTTTTCATACTTTAAGGGTTTTATGGTTAATATTTCGTTTTTCTCGATGATGCAAGTTTAAAGGTATTTTGAATACCAGACAGGGGGAAATTCGTCATTTCTTAGGGGTTAATTCTATCAAATGACAGTTTTCGGGTGCATTTGGATAGATTTCAGGTGGTAATTAATGATTTTTATTCTGTTCTGTTTGGCAGAAAAAAACAAATAGCCTACTTTTGATTAATATATTTAAATAAAATGAAAGGCTATGACTATACTTATTATTGTAGGTATTATTGTACTATTGGGAATTATTTTCGCATCCATGTACAACTCCCTGGTGAAACTCAGAAACAATCGTGAAAACGCATTTGCCGACATTGACGTGCAACTGAAACAACGTCACGACCTTATCCCTCAACTAGTAGACACTGTGAAAGGATATGCCGCACACGAGAAAGAAACTCTCGACCGGGTGATTCAGGCACGCAACGGTGCGGTCAGTGCCAGAACTATCGACGAAAAGATAGCCGCCGAAAACCAACTATCCTCGGCCCTGTCAGGACTGAAAATCACATTGGAAGCCTATCCCGACCTGAAAGCAAACCAGAATTTCCTGCAATTACAGGAAGAAATTGCTGATGTAGAGAATAAGTTAGCTGCTGTCCGCCGTTATTTCAACTCAAAGAATATAATAATGCCGTTCAGACATTCCCTTCAAACATTATTGCGGGAATGACCGGATTCCAAAGAGAAATTATGTTCGATTTGGGAAAGAACGAACGTGCTAATCTGGAACAGGCACCCAAAATTAGTTTCTAATCCGAACACCACCGTCCCACCCAACTGCAAAAAATAAACACGCGATGCAATACGTCGGAATCCAAACACAACAGAACCGGAACAACTTACGTTCCGGATTCCTATTACTACTTTTTCCTTGTTTGGTAACAGCACTCCTTTATCTGTCCTGTTACTTACTCGTTCTCTTCGGATACGGAAAGAGTATGGAGATTGAAATGATGCCTATGGTCAATCATTTCTTTCTCTCTTCTCTACCGTATACTTTAGGAGTGGTGGTAATTTGGTTTCTCATTGCCTATTGGGCCAATACAAGTATCATTAATTCTGCCACATGTTCCAAACCACTAGACCGCAAAGAGAACAAACGCGTTTATAATTTAGTAGAAAACCTCTGTATGTCTCAAGGCATGAGCATGCCGAAAATAAATATCATTTATGATGATTCACTGAATGCATTTGCAAGCGGTATCAATGACCGCACATACACTATTACTCTTTCAAGAGGCATCATCCAGAAGCTGAATGACGAGGAACTGGAAGCAGTAATCGGGCATGAGCTTACTCATATCCGCAATCGGGATGTACGTTTGCTGATAATCTCTATCGTGTTTGTCGGCATCTTCTCCATGCTGACGGAAATCACCTTCTATGCGATTACACATATACGTGTACGTAGCAATAGTAAAGGTAGCGGAGGAATTTTCATCTTCATATTTATCGCTTTACTGATAGCTGCTATCGGTTTCCTTTTTGCCAGCCTGATGCGTTTTGCCATTTCACGCAAACGCGAATATATGGCAGATGCAGGGTCGGCGGAAATGACGAAGAATCCGCTGGCACTCGCCAGTGCCTTGCGTAAAATATCCGCCGATCCGGCAATAGAAGCAGTGCAACGGAAAGACATAGCACAATTATTTATTCAAAATCCTAAAAAGAAAACCAAAGGCTTATATAGCAAATTCAGCGGTTTGTTTGCTACGCACCCTCCCATTGAAAAGCGGATTGAGATATTGGAACAGTTCTAAGTTCTTCTGAAATATAAGATAAAGGTCAGGATTTCTGTTTAATTTTCATTAAAGAAAAGAGAGGAGTTCCTGACTTTTTAGTATATTTGATTGTTATACATATATATCAACCTAAATACAACTGACATGAAAATGAAAAAACAAATCCTTATGCTGTTGCTAGCTTTGCTAGTTGGTCTCCCTACTCTTTCGGCTCAAAGCAAGAAAGAGAAAAAGGAACAGAAGAAAGAAGCTGTGAAAGAACTGATTGTTTCAGAGAATTATAAGATAGACGTCAATACCGCCATGCCTATGCGCGGCCGGTCTATTCCATTGACCAGTTTATACTCACTGGAAATCAGAAACGATTCGGTAATCTCCTATTTACCTTATTATGGTCGGGCTTACAGTATCCCTTACGGAGGAGGCAATGGACTCAATTTCAAAGCCCCTCTTAAAGAGTATAACATGAAACTGGACAAGAAAGGCAATTCAGTAATCACATTCACCGCCCGCAACCCGGAAGATAAGTTTGATTTCAGAGTGAAAGTATATTCAAATGGTTCGACAAGTATTGACGTCAATATGCAAAACCGTCAATCCATAAGCTTCCAGGGGGAACTGGACGTGAAGGAAGAATAAACCAACTTCCTTCCGTCATTGCTCTTTGTTCTCGTTTGCCTCCACTTCGTCACTACCTTTTAATATAGGCAGGCAGATGTGATATTTCACGGCGAGAATACGGGCAAGAAAAACTGTCGAACCGCCAACCAATTGACATCCGTACGACTCCATGCCTGCGACATGACAAAGCCAGTAAGTGATGCCGCCTACTACGCACGCCATTGCATAAATTTCTTTTCTGAAGATTAGCGGGATTTCGTTGATAAAGACATCACGAATCACACCGCCTGCCGCTCCCGTAATGCTACCCATGATGATAGCCACCCAGAAAGGATAGCCCAAAGCAATGCTCTTGCCTACACCTACAACAGTAAACAGTGCCAGACCGATCGAGTCGAAAATAAAGAAAGTATTATTGAGGCGGATCAGCCAGCGTCCGAAACAAATCACCCAAAGCAATGCTACGCCTGTACAAATTAAATAAATAGGGTCTGTCATCCACCCGGGAGTAACATCGAGCAGAACATCACGGATTGTACCACCACCAATAGCCGTAGCAAGACCTACGACGTAAGCTCCGAACCAGTCGAATCGCTTTGCCGAAGCTAGCCGGATACCACTAATAGCAAAGGCAAATGTGCCTATAAAATCAAGAATTTGAACGAATGTGGGCATATATTTGTTATTTTGTATGCAAAGTAACGAATAAATTCCGTAAGAAAATGTACTTTTGCTTCACGAATTAAACCGAATAAGATAGAAACAGTATGAAAATAACAATTGTTGCCGGGGCACGCCCCAATTTCATGAAGATAGCACCCATTACACGGGCTATTGAAGCCGCACGGGCGCTGGGTAAAAGTATCTCTTACCGCCTGGTATATACAGGTAGAAAAGATGATACCAGTTTGGATGCTTCACTGTTTTCAGACCTCGACATGAAGGCTCCCGATGTGTATTTGGGAGTAGAAAGCAGTAATCCAACAAGTTTGACAGCCGGAATCATGGTAGCCTTCGAGCAGGAATTGACTGAAAACCCGGCACACGTTGTTCTCGTGGTAGACGACCTCACTGCCACCATGAGCTGCGCTATCGTTGCCAAGAAACAAGGAATCAAAGTTGCCCACCTCGTAGCCGGTACCCGTTCTTTCGATATGAAAATGCCGAAAGAAGTGAACCGCATGATTACGGACGGATTGTCCGACTATCTGTTCACAGCCGGAATGGTTGCCAACCGTAACCTGAACCAAACAGGAACAGAAAGCGAAAATGTATATTATGTCGGTAATATCTTGATTGATACGATTCGCTATAACCGGAACCGGTTACTCAAACCGATTTGGTTTTCCGTATTGGGACTGAAAGAAGGTAACTATCTCCTGCTCACTCTCAACCGCCGCGTACTCCTCAACGACAAAGAGAACCTGCGCCAGCTTTTGAATACAATCATTGAAAAATCAGCAGGAACGCCTATCGTTGCACCTTTACATACTTATGTACGCAACGCAATCAAAGAGTTAGGCATCGAAGCCCCGAATCTTCATATCATGCCACCGCAGAACTACCTCTTCTTCGGATATCTCATCAACAAAGCAAAAGGAATCATCACAGATTCCGGCAACGTGGCCGAAGAAGCTACTTTCCTGGGCATTCCCTGCATCACGCTGAATACGTATGCCGAACACCCGGAAACTTGGCGAATGGGGACTAACGAATTAGTCGGTGAAGACCCTGCCGAACTTGCCAAGGCAATGGATACACTGATGAAAGGTGAATGGAAACAAGGTGAGCTTCCCGAACGCTGGGACGGACGTACAGCCGAACGCATTGTACAGATCCTTACCGGCAAATAATATCGCCCTATATACCTTTTATCATTTCCCGGCATACCAATTTTAGTTTCGTGCCGGGAAACTAAAAGTTTCCTTATGAGAAACCATAGTTTCATCAATGGGAAACTTTAGTTTCATCACGGAGAAACTTTAGTTTCAGACGCTTGAAACTTTGGGTTTCATATAGCGAAACCAAAGATTTCTCATGAGGGAACAAAGTGTTTCAAGCCGGGAAACCAAATGTAACAAGCAAGGGAACCCAATGTAACAAGCGGGATACTCATTTATAGAAAGGAGAATCACCCACTAATTCCTTTCATTGTCAAACGATAACAGCTTGCAAATAACAAAAAACTATGGGTAAAAAAAGTTATATATTCTGTTAACATCCGAGTTATTTGTTAACTTTGCAGCCCTACTACGAACGTTATGAAACAACGATATAGCAAAATACTTATACTGTTCTTACTCGTATTGGCAGGTTCAAATGCTTTTGCGCAGCAAATTAAAGGGGTGGTTACAGATTCCGTAACCCATGAGCCATTGATGTATATCTCTGTCTACTATCAGGAAAAAAGAGACATGGGAACTATCACCAATATCGACGGAGAATATAAGCTTGAAACCCGCAGAAACGGGGGGACACTCGTGTTCTCCGCAGTGGGGTATATCAGTAAAACGGTGAAAGTCGGTTCAGGCAACCAGACAATCAACATACAACTGGCCCCGGACAATGTCGTATTGAACGAAGTAGTAGTAAAGCCCAAAAAGGAAAAGTACTCCCGCAAGAATAACCCGGCAGTCGAATTTATGAAGAAAGTCATCGAACACAAAAAGGCACAAGTCCTCGAAGTGAACGATTACTACCAGTACGACAAGTACGAGAAGATGAAAATGTCGATCAACGATCTCACACCGGAAAAACTGGAAAAAGGGATTTATAAGAAATATTCTTTCCTGAAAGATCAGGTGGAAGTTTCGGAAACTACCAACAAACTGATTCTTCCTATCTCCGTGCAAGAAACAGCTTCGCAAACTATCTTCCGCAAAGACCCTCAGAACAAAAAGACCATTATTAAAGGAAAAAACTCTAACGGTATCGAAGAGTTCTTCAACACCGGAGATATGCTCGGCACCGTATTAAAGGATGTTTTTGCCGATATTAACATCTACGAGGACGATATCCGTTTGTTGCAACAACGTTTTGTCAGCCCTATCGGCAGCAGTGCCATTTCATTTTATAAATACTACCTAATGGATACATTAATGGTTGACAAACGCGAATGTGTACATCTGACTTTCGTTCCGCAAAACTCACAGGATTTCGGTTTTACCGGACATCTATACGTGCTGAACGATTCTACATATGCCGTTCAGAAATGTACCATGAACCTGCCAAAAAAGACCGGAGTCAACTTCGTCAACCGCATGGATATCGTGCAACAATACGAACAACTCCCCAACGGAAACTGGGTATTGTCGGATGACAACATGACCGTAGACCTTTCATGGAGTTCCAACAAAACGGCAGGAGGACTACAAGTAGAACGTACCACGAAATATACGAATTATCAGTTCGACCCGATAGAGCCGCGACTCTTCCGATTGAAAGGAGAGGTGATAAAAGAGGCGGATATGCTTTCGAAAAGTGACGAATACTGGGCAAGCGTGCGCCAGGTGCCGCTGACTAAAAAAGAAAGCACTATGGACCTTTTCGTTAATCGTCTCGAACAGATTCCGGGATTCAAATACATCATCTTCGGTGCAAAAGCCCTGATTGAGAACTTTGTGGAAACATCCGGCAAAGGCCGTCCGAACAAGTTCGACATCGGCCCTATCAACACCATGATTTCGAGCAACTACATCGACGGAACCCGTTTCCGGTTGAGTGGTATGACGACCGCAAACCTCAATCCGCACTGGTTCCTTAGCGGTTACGGAGCATACGGTCTGAAAGACAAGCGCTGGAAATATAGCGGAACGCTGACTTATTCGTTCAACAAACGTGATTATGTGGTATGGGAATTTCCCAAACATTACATCTCCGCCACTTATAGTTATGATGTAATGTCTCCAATGGACAAGTTTCTGTTTACTGACAAGGATAATATCTTCCTGTCACTGAAAACGACCACCGTAGACCAGATGTCATACATGCGCGACGCGACTATCAATTATGAACTGGAAACGCCTACCGGATTCGGTGTAAAAGCCATGCTCCGTCACCGTAACGACGAGCCGACCGGGAAACTGGAATATCTGCGGAATGACGCTGCGCAGACACGCGTACACGACGTCACAACCTCCGAAGCCAGCATGACATTGCGTTATGCACCGGGAGAGTCGTTCGTCAACTCAAAACAACGCCGTGTCCCCGTATCTTTAGACGCTCCGGTCTTTACGCTGACTCATGCCATGGGATTCAAAGGAGTGCTGGGAGGAGAATATAATTTCAACCGTACGGAAGCAAGTATCTGGAAACGTTTCTGGCTTCCCGCCTCATGGGGCAAGATTGATTGCAGCGTGAAGGCAGGCGCAGAGTGGAATACCGTTCCTTTCCCACTGTTGATTTTGCCGGAAGCCAACTTGTCATATATCACCCAGCGCGAAACGTTCTGTTTGATTAACAATATGGAATTCCTGAACGACCGCTTCGCTTCCATGTCCATATCCTACGATATGAATGGAAAGTTGTTCAACCGCATTCCTTTACTCAAAAACTTGAAATGGAGAGAAATGTTCCGTGTCCGCGCATTGTGGGGTACGTTGACAGACAAGAACAATCCGTTTAAAAGCAGCAATCCCGACTTGTTCCGTTTCCCGACGCGCGACGGTAAATTCACCAGTTTCGTAATGGACCCGAAAGTACCTTACGTAGAAGCAAGCGTCGGCATTTACAACATTTTCAAGTTGCTGCACGTTGAATATGTACATCGTTTCACTTACCGTGATAATCCGGGTATCAACAAAAACGGTATTCGTTTCATGGTATTAATGGTATTCTAAACTTATGCAACCTTTAGCAGAACGGTTACGGCCAAAAACTCTGGATGAATATATCGGTCAGAAACACTTAGTGGGACCGGGCGCTATCCTGCGGAAGATGATTGACGCAGGACGCATTTCTTCGTTTATTCTCTGGGGACCTCCCGGAGTGGGAAAAACGACACTGGCACAGATTATCGCCAACAAACTGGAAACTCCGTTTTATACTTTAAGTGCAGTGACTTCCGGCGTGAAAGATGTCCGCGAAGTGATAGACCGTGCCAAGAGCAACCGATTTTTCTCCCAATCCAGCCCGATTCTGTTTATCGATGAAATTCATCGGTTTAGCAAGTCGCAGCAGGACTCTTTGTTGGGAGCAGTGGAAAACGGTACGGTGACACTCATCGGTGCCACCACGGAGAACCCGTCGTTCGAAGTGATTCGTCCTCTCTTGTCCCGCTGCCAGCTTTATGTGCTGAAATCTCTGGAGAAAGAAGATCTGCTGGAACTTCTGGAACGTGCCATTAGTACAGACACGGTACTGAAAGAACGTAAGATTGAACTGAAAGAAACCACAGCTATGTTGCGCTTCTCCGGTGGAGACGCACGCAAGTTGCTTAATATACTGGAACTCGTTGTAGAGTCGGACACTGACGATACTGTTGTCATCACTGACGATATGGTGACAGAACGACTGCAACAGAATCCGCTTGCTTATGACAAAGACGGGGAAATGCATTATGACATCATCTCCGCTTTCATCAAGTCTATCCGCGGCAGCGATCCCGACGGTGCTATCTACTGGCTCGCCCGTATGGTTGAAGGAGGTGAAGATCCTGCTTTCATTGCCCGCAGACTTGTTATTTCTGCTGCCGAAGACATTGGTTTGGCTAATCCGAATGCATTACTTCTTGCCAACGCCTGTTTTGAGACATTGATGAAAATCGGTTGGCCCGAAGGAAGAATTCCTCTGGCCGAAACGACCATTTATCTGGCCACCAGTCCCAAAAGTAATTCTGCTTATAGCGCTATTAATGACGCATTGGAATTAGTCCGTTCTACGGGTAATCTGCCTGTCCCCCTGCACTTGCGCAATGCACCGACAAAGCTGATGAAGCAATTAGGGTACGGACAGGAATATAAATATGCCCACAGCTACGAAGGCAATTTCGTCAAACAGCAATTCCTGCCGGATGAACTGAAAGACAAACGGATATGGCAACCGCAGAACAATCCTGCCGAACAGAAACATGCCGAACGGATGATACAGCTCTGGGGAGACAAATTCAAGAAGTAGGCTAATGGCAGAAACAAAATAAAACAACAAGAAACGTATAACATATTATTAATACTAAAATAGAAAATGAAAATTGTTATTTTAGACGGCTTTGCCGCCAATCCCGGAGATATATCCTGGGAAGGTTTAAAGGCTCTCGGAGAATGTACGATTTACGACCGTACCGCCCCCGAAGAAGTATTAGAACGTTCAGCCGGTGCAGAAGTAATTCTGACTAACAAGGTAATCATCAATGCAGACCACATGGCTGCCTTGCCCGAACTGAAATATATCGGTGTATTGGCTACCGGATACAACGTTGTCGATACGGCTGCTGCCAAAGAACGCGGGATCATTGTTACCAATATTCCCGCATACAGCACCGCTTCCGTAGCTCAAATGGTATTTGCACATATCCTGAATATCTCCCAACAAGTACAGCGCCATTCGGAAGAAGTCCACAAAGGTCGTTGGACAAACAACAAGGATTTCTGTTTTTGGGATACTCCTTTAATGGAACTGAGAGACAAGAAAATCGGTTTGGTCGGACTGGGAAATACAGGTTACACAACTGCTCGTGTTGCTATCGGTTTCGGTATGCAGGTTTATGCACTGACTTCCAAGTCACACTTCCAGTTGCCGCCGGAAATCAAGAAAATGGACTTAGACCAACTGTTCAGCGAATGTGATATTGTCAGCCTTCACTGCCCGCTTACCCCGGAAACTCACGAACTGGTGAACGCCCGCCGTCTCGCTATGATGAAGCCGAACGCTATTCTTATCAATACAGGCCGTGGTCCGCTCATCAACGAACAAGACTTGGCAGACGCACTGAACAGCGGGAAGATTTATGCTGCCGGAGTAGACGTGCTTTCTACCGAACCTCCTCGTGCCGACAATCCGTTACTGACTGCAAAGAACTGCTACATCACCCCGCATATCGCATGGGCTACAACCGAAGCTCGCGAACGCCTGATGAATATGGCGATCAGTAACCTCCAAGCATACATTGCCGGAACACCGGAAAACGTTGTGAATAAATAAAACGACGGAGAACGATAAAAATGAACGGTGAACAAGTTGCGCATCTATCGCAAGCTTGTTCACCGTTTATCGTTTTAATCAAAATTATCGTTCCTGATTCATTATCAACGTCCGACCCGTATCGTTTAGTAAGAATGCCCTCCCTCATCCATTTCTTTCTCTGTAATCTTATGACGGTCGATGCTGCGCCATGCATAGAATATATAGGCAAGAACGAACGGAACAAGAATAGAAACATACGCCATTGTTTTAAGCGTAAATTCGCTGGAACAGCTATTGGCCAGAGTCAATGAACTTTGCAAATCCGTATAAGACGGATAATAAGCAGTATTGTTGTATCCGGCTACCAATAACAGGGATAAAACCGTCAGCACAGTGCCAATGCCCGTAAACCAGATTCCCTTATCAAAAGTCTTTTTAAGAACCGTCTTTCCGATTCCAAAGAGAACCAATACCACTCCGATAAGGAAAAGGATTAATACAACCGGCATTTCGATAAAGTTAGTAAAGTACTTGAATGGCTGCATATAAACCTCCTGCGTATCAGGATTTACGGCAAAACCGTCGGATACCAATGTACGGATGACGAAAGCCAGAAAGAATAATAAGAATAAAACCGTATTATTCAGTACGGCACGACGGCATTTATCGGTCAATTCTTTATCATCTATATTATTAATGAAATAAAGTGCGCCCAACACACGAGCGAGGAAAAATACAGCCAGCCCCAGAATCACATTCCAGATATTGGTCAATGCATCAAGTCCATGCCACCCATTGCCCCAATGACTGATAACCGGCATAATGGTATCCGTCATATTCGCCTTATTGATATAAAAATCAGAACCGGTGAAAAAGGTAGCAACTGCCCCGCCAAGCAACAAAGGCCCCACTACCCCGTTAATCACCAAAAACGTCCGGTATGTCTTTTTACCTAACAGATTGCCTGCCTTACTCTGAAATTCATAGCTGACAGCCTGCAACACAAAACTGAAAAGAATAATCATCCAAAGCCAATAAGCTCCGCCGAAACTGGTACTATAAAATAAAGGAAATGAAGCAAAGAAAGCACCTCCGAACGTTACCAATGTAGTAAACGTAAATTCCCATTTGCGACCGGTAGAATTTACCAACATCTTGCGATGTTCTTCCGTCTTGCCCAGACAGAACAATAACGAATTACCTCCTTGCACAAACAATAAGAACACAAGTATGGCTCCCAGCAAGGAAACGATCAGCCACCAATATTGTTGTAGAAATATATACATATATTTTAAGTATTAAGTTTTAAGTATTATGTATGACGCTCTGATATCAGATTCCAGGTATTAAACCTCCGGCCCCTTCTTGATAGCCCTTATCATGATTCCTATTTCCGCAATCAGCATTACGGTAAATAAAAACAAGAAGATAAAGAAAGTAGTCTGAACAGAGCCGACATCCAACTTGGAGATAGCCGCCGATGTAGGAAGCAGATCCCGGATAGCCCACGGTTGACGGCCACATTCGGCAACCACCCAACCGGCTTGTCCGGCAATGTAAGCCAGAGGAATCGTCAGTAAAGCCACCCAATGCATCCAGCGCATTTTGCTTAAATCCTTTTTATAGATAAAGAACAGTACAACAATAAAGAACAGAATGAAATATCCACCCAGAATCACCATGACACGGAAGGCATAAAAGTTCAGAGGAACATTCGGAACCAACTGATTCACATCCTTAATATATCCGTATCCGAAATAAGGAATATTCTCCTGCAACACTTTGTATGCCACTTGCGCATCCTCCTCGTTCCCGGCACTCTTCGCAGCACGGTAAGCAGCCAGCGCACCGATAGCCGTTTTACCCCGTTCAATCTTTTCGGCAGCCGAAAGAGCAATCGTACCGTCTTTCTGTTGATAGCCACCTTCGATAATATTCGTAATTCCCGGAACATAAGCATTGGCGTCACGCTCGGCAAGGAAAGAAAGCATACTCGGTATCTCAATACGGAACAGGAAAGGTTCTTTTCCGTCATTATAAGTCTTCTTTTCGGGATTCAGCATGCCGATTCCCACCAAACCCACATTCGTACCACCCTCATACAATCCTTCCACAGCGGCAAGTTTCATCGGCTGCGTCTGCGCAATCTGATAACCGGAGCCGTCGCCTGTCCAAACGGAAAGCAGTGATGCCACCAATCCGAAGATAGCACCAATCTTTATGCTGGCAAGTGCAAACTCACGATTGCGCTTCTTCAACAAATACCAGCAACCAATGCCTACTACAAACACGCCACCCAGCACCCAGCCGGACAACACCGTATGAAAGAATTTATTGACGGCCACAGGCGAAGTAGCCACCGCCCAAAAGTCCACCATTTCATTACGAACCGTATCAGGATTGAACTCCATGCCCACCGGATGTTGCATCCAAGCATTGGCAACAAGAATCCACCAGGCGGAAATTGTAGCTCCCAGACCTGTCAGCCAGGTAGAAGCCAAATGAAAACGCTTGCTCACTTTCTCCCAGCCGAAGAACATCACCGCTATAAACGTAGCTTCCATGAAGAAGGCCAAAATCCCTTCAATAGCCAACGGCGCACCGAAGATATCGCCTACGAACCACGAATAATTACTCCAATTCGTACCGAATTCAAATTCCAGAATCAAACCAGTTGCCACACCAATGGCAAAGTTAATACCGAA
>OODQ01001105.1_pt1 | contig 14106 bp, 9 predicted proteins | sample 1671321 | NCBI WGS metagenome assembly OODQ01 (sample SAMN06348144, study PRJEB24527) | human gut metagenome | biome: human gut; feature: ankylosing spondylitis patient; material: feces | host: Homo sapiens | place: China | collected 2015-10
TTGCCCCCGCGGCGGGCGCCGCAACGTCCCCGCCGTCCGCAGACGGCGAATCCCCTCACTGAGGTTCAGCGAAAAACCTGCCGCCCGGATAGGGCGAACACGCTCACGCAGTTCGTGTGCCCCAGTCAGCCGGTGCTGAAAAACCTGCCGCCCGGAAAGGGCGAACCCGCCTGCGGCAGTTCGTGTGCCCCAGTCAGCCGGTGCTGAAAAAAACTGCCGCCCGTTAGGGGCGAACCGCCCACGCGGTTCGCGTGCCCCAGAGGGTCGGTGCCGGAAAACAAGGGATATCCCTTGACAAACCCGGATTTAACAGCTATAATATTAAAGTTAATACACAAATGCAGTGAAAAAGAGGAGTATTTTTCCTTTGCGCGTTTAGAGAGGGTGCGGTCGGTGCAAGCACCTCGGCGGGGAAGAAGAAGGTCGCTTTGGAGCAGAACAGCCGAATGTTCGTTAAGCTGTTCCGTCTAACCCGCGTTACGGGGCAACGAGTGCGCGTCTTTACGCGAATTCAGGTGGTACCACGGAGCATACTTCGTCCTGTTGTCGGGATGAGTATGCTCTTTTTTGTTTACACAGAGGTATCCCGCATGTATATCGTAAATCAAATTGAAGGAGATAGATCAATGAGCGAACTGCCTAAGACCTACGACCCGAAATCGGTCGAGGACAAGCTGTACAAGTTCTGGGTCGATTCCGGCTTCTTCCACGCCGAGGTCAATCCGGACAAGAAACCGTACACCATCGTTATTCCGCCTCCGAATGTTACCGGCCAGCTGCACATGGGCCATGCATTCGACGAGACCCTGCAGGATATCCTCATCCGCACCAAGCGCATGCAGGGCTACGAGGCACTGTGGATGCCGGGCACCGACCACGCCGGTATCGCAACCCAGATCAAGGTAGAGGAGAACCTCCGCAAGGAGGAGGGTCTGACCCGTTACGACCTCGGCCGCGAGGAGTTCCTTAAGCGCGTCTGGGCGTGGAAGGACAAGTTCGGCAGCCGCATTATCAGCCAGCTCAAAAAGCTCGGCACCTCCTGCGACTGGGACCGCGAGCGCTTCACCATGGACGAGGGCTGCTCCAAGGCGGTCCGCGAGGTATTCGTAAACCTGTACAACAAGGGCCTGATCTACAAGGGCCACCGCATCATCAACTGGTGCCCGCACTGCGCGACTGCGCTGTCCGACGCCGAGGTTGAGTACGAAACCCAGCCGGGCAAGCTGTGGCACATCCGCTATCCGCTCGCGGACGGCTCGGGTGAGCTGGTGGTTGCGACCACCCGTCCGGAGACCTTCATGGGCGATACCGGCGTTGCTGTCAACCCGAACGACGAGCGCTACAAGCACCTCATCGGCAAGACCTGCATCCTCCCGATCATGAACCGCGAGATTCCGATTTTCGGTGACGAGTACGTTGATATGGAGTTCGGCACCGGCTGTGTTAAGGTTACGCCGTGCCACGACCCGAACGACTTCGAGATGGGCCAGCGCCACAACCTCGAGCAGATCCTCGTGTTCAACGAGGACGCGACCGTCAACGCAAACGGCGGCAAGTACGAGGGCATGGACCGCTACGAGTGCCGCAAGGCGGTTGTAAAGGACCTCGAGGAAGGCGGCTGGCTCGTCAAGATCGAGGACCACGAGCACAACGTAGGCACCTGCTACCGCTGCGGTACGACCGTTGAGCCGATGACCTCGGCACAGTGGTTCGTCAAGATGGCGCCGCTCGCCAAGCCCGCTATAGACGTAGTAAACGAGGGCAAGACCAAGTTTGTGCCCGACCGTTTCTCCAAGACCTACCTGCGCTGGATGGAAAACGTACACGATTGGTGTATCTCCCGTCAGCTGTGGTGGGGTCACCGCATTCCGGCGTTCTACTGTGAGGACTGCGGCGAAATGACCGTCTCCAAGACCGACGTATGCACCTGCCCGAAGTGCGGCGGCACGCATATCCATCAGGAGGAGGACGTACTGGATACCTGGTTCTCGTCCGCTCTGTGGCCGTTCTCCACGCTCGGCTGGCCGGACAAGACCAAGGAGCTTGACTATTTCTACCCGACCTCTACGCTCGTTACCGGCTACGACATTATCTTCTTCTGGGTTGCCCGCATGATCTTCTCCGGTGTGGAGCACATGGGCGAAACCCCGTTCGAGACGGTTTATATCCACGGTCTGGTGCGCGATGCACAGGGCCGCAAGATGTCCAAGTCGCTCGGCAACGGCATCGACCCGCTCGAGGTCATCGACCAGTACGGCGCGGATGCGTTGCGCTTTACCCTCGCAACCGGCAACAGCCCCGGAAACGATATGCGTTTCTCGGATGAGCGCGTGCAGGCGTCCCGCAACTTCTGCAACAAGATTTGGAACGCATCCCGCTTTATCCAGATGAACCTGACCATCGACAAGGATAAGGCAGTCCAGCTGCCCGCAGACCTTACCATCGAGGACAAGTGGATTCTCAGCAAGTTCAACACACTGGTTGCCGATGTTACCCGCAACATCGACCAGTACGAGCTGGGTCTGGCGGCTGCCAAGCTGAACGACTTCATCTGGGAGAACTTCTGCGACTGGTATATCGAGATTGCAAAGACCCGTCTGCAGACCGGCGACGAGAACGTACAGAAGGTGCTCTGCTATGTGCTGAGCGGCGCGATGCAGCTGCTGCACCCGTTCATGCCGTTCATCACCGAGACCATCTGGCAGGCGCTGCCGCATGAAGGCCCGTCCGTTATGGTATCCGCATGGCCGGAATACAAGGACGAGCTGCACTTTGCCGCGGAGGAGGCACAGATGGAGAGCCTGATGGACGCTGTCCGCGCCATCCGCAACCGCCGTGCCGAGATGAACGTACCGCCCTCCAAGAAGGCCAAGGTGCTCATCCTGACCGAGAAGAAGGATACGTTCTCCGCAGGCGCAGGCTTCTTCCCCAAGCTGGCATACGCTTCCGAGATTGAACTCATCGACGCCGTTCCGGCGGACGCTGCCAAGATGGCATCGGTTGTCACCGGCGACGCACAGATCTATATGCCGATGGGCGACCTCATCGACTTCGAGGCCGAGCGCGCACGCCTCGGCAAGGAGAAGAGCAAGGTCGAGGCGGATATCGACTTCGTTATGAAGAAGCTGAACAATCCGAAGTTTGTCGATAAGGCACCCGAGAAGGTTGTTGCAGCCGAGCGCGAAAAGGCCGAAAAGCTGCGCGAGCACCTCGCAAAGCTGGAAGAGTCGATTGCAGCGCTGAATTAAGCTGCATTAAGCTGAACTAAACATAAAAAGAGTGGAGTTTCTCCACTCTTTTTTCTTAACATTTTCCCCGAAAACACTTGACTGTAAACCCACTTTATCCCTTATAATGTAATCAATAGAAGGGAAGGTGATCGTATGAACATAGCGGAAGCAGAGCGCAGGACGGGATTATCCCGGGCGAACATCCGGTTTTACGAGAAGGAAGGCTTACTCAAGCCGACACGCGGCGAGAACGGCTACCGCGACTACACCGAGGACAATGTACAGACACTGCGGAAGATCATGCTGCTGCGGCGGCTGCGCCTGAGCGTGCCCGACATCCGCGCCATCGAGAGCGGCGAGAAAGCGCTGCCCGAGGCGGCGGCAGGCCAGCTCGACGTATTGCAGGGGGACATCCGCGAGAGCGAACTGGCGTATGCGATGTGCCGCGCCATCTGCGAGGACAGAGCGGAGTGGAACGGGCTGGATGTAGACCGGTACCAGTCCATCGTGCTGCCCGCAGACGACCCGCGCGAGAAAGACCGCATTCCGCCGGTCGGCTGTCCGTGGCGGCGCTTCTTTGCCCGCAATGTGGATGCCGGACTGTATGGGCTGCTGTGGTCGATGCTGGCACAGTGGGTGTTCCGCATCAATCCGGAGAATTTTATCCAGCTCACGGCGAGTCTGGCGTGGATGCTCGCGTGCGGGTATGTCAGCTGGCTGCTGACGTTCGTGTTCGAGCCGGTGCTGCTGCATTACTGGGGCACAACGCCCGGCAAGTGGATCTTCGGGCTGTCCGTCCGCGATGAGGACGGAGAAAAGCTGTCCATCCGCACCGCATATGCCCGTTTGTGGGGCGTGTTCGGCTACGGCAACTGCTATGCGCTGCCGGTCTTCGACTGGTACTACAAGTACAAGTGCTACCGCGCGTGCAAAGAAGAGGAGCTGCCGTGGGATTTGGAGAACGGGTGCAGCATCGTTGTCCGCGAGCGGGAGGTGCGCTGGTATCGCGTGGCGCTGTACCTGCTGGTGCTCGTGCTGCGAGCAGCCGCAGGTTACGGCATTGACCTGTACGCCAAGCTGCCGCCCAATCGCGGCGAGCTGACCCTTGCGGAGTATGTGGAGAACTGCAACGACTGCCTGCATTATAATCAAGGGATGGCAGCGTATGTCCGGCCGGACGGCAGCTGGAATAGCGACGTGGGAATGGGCGGCAGGTATTTCTTCTCGCTGGGCGATTCTGTATCCGATGTGACGGTCGAAACCGATGCGGACGGCTATGTGCAGTCTGTGACGGTGGTTTCGGATTCGCAGAACGGCTCGTGCGGCTATCAGGAGCGCATGACGGTGTATTACGCCTTTGCGGCCGCGTATGCCAAATGGAGCTGGCTGTATGCCGCCCACATGAGGGATGACATCATTGACGACGGCTGGGAATATGATGCACCGGATACGAAAAACGTCAAGGAGGCGCATCTCGACGGGCTGGATTTCCGGTACGAGTATGAATTCAGCGGCGCATCGCGCGATAACGCCGTGGACGGAAAGCCGATGCCGTATCATTCGGTGCTGACGATTGAGAAAGAGTGAGGAGTGGAGAGCGAAGTGCTCTCCACTCTCTGCTTTATTAGAAAATTGCTTTCTTATTTGCCCAAAGTGTGCTATACTAATCTCACAAAACCATATAGATAGAGGAATAGCCAATGAAAGGAATCATTCTTGCCGCCGGTAAGGGCTCGCGCCTGTACCCGATGACACGTCCGGTATGCAAACCGCTGCTGCCGGTATACGATAAACCGATGATCTACTATCCGCTGGCTGCGCTCCTGCAGGCCGGTATCCGCGATATTCTCATCATCATCCCGCCCGGAGAGGAAGGCCCGTTCTACCGTCTGCTCGGTTCCGGCGGCCGCTTCGGCGTCAACATCACCTACGAGGTGCAGGAGGTTGCACGCGGCATCGCGGACGCGCTGCTCATCGGCTCGCAGTTCATCGGGGATGACTCGGTTTGCCTTGTTCTGGGCGATAATATCTTCTATTCCCCCAATTTCCAGAGCTATCTGGACCGTGCCGTGCAGATGAAATCCGGCGCCTGCGTGTTCGGCTACTATGTCGATGACCCGCGTGCGTTCGGCGTTGTGGAGTTTGATGGTCAGGGCCGTGCTATTTCCATCGAGGAGAAGCCGCGCTATCCGAAGTCTAACTATATCATTCCGGGTCTGTATTTCTACGATAACTCGGTTATGGAGATTGCCCGCGGACTCAAGCCCTCGGCAAGAGGCGAGCTGGAGATTACGGATGTCAATATCGAGTACATGAAACGCGGTCAGCTGCACGTTGAAAAGCTCGAGCGGGATTTCGTCTGGCTGGATGCCGGTACCGCCGAGAATCTGCTCGAATCTGCACAGGTTGTCCGCCGCGTGCAGGATGAGAGCGGCCGCTACATCGCCTGTCTGGAGGAGATTGCGTACGCGCGCGGCTATATCAGCCGTCAGACGCTGCTCCGTCACGCCGCCGACCTCAGCAAAACGCTGTACGGCCGCTACTTAGAGTGCCTCTAAAGGAGAATCGCAAATGCCTGTTTATACCGAAACCAAAACCTACAAAACCAAGGCCCACATGGGCATGATCGACGTTACCGATGACTTCCGCGCAGCGGTGCAGAACGCCTGCCGCAAGACCGGCATGAAGTCCGGCACGATTACCGGCTTTACCACCGGCGGCGTTGCCGGTCTGACCACGCTCGAGTTTGAGCCGGGTATGGTCTACCATGACCTCAAGGCGGCGATGGACGTCTTTTCGCCCTACCGCGATGAGACCGGTGCGGTCATTCATTACCACCACCACGATACCTGGCACGATGATAACGGCTCGTCGCACATCAAGGCGGCGCTGCTCAGCCCGTTTATCGTTATCCCGTTCGTGAATGGCGAGATCACCATCGGCCCGTGGCAGAATCTGACCCTTGTGGAGTGCGATACCCGCAACCGCGTGCGGGATATTGTCTTTCAGGTGATGGGAGAATAAATCAAATTGAGAATGGAAAGTGGAGAACGGAAATGAGTTCCGTTCTCCATTTTTTGTGCAAAAAAATAAAAAAACGCCTGTAAAGGCGGTTGATTGACAGATTTCTGCAGGATATGCTATACTATAAGCGGATGTTGTTCCATTAGCGGTCAGATCTTCTTTCTTTCCTCAGTTCGAGGAGGAAAGGAGGTGGCGCGGATGCAGAAAAAGGCAGTACAGCTGTTGGTATGTGCAGTGATTTTGCTGTACATTTTCTGTATAAAAGCACGATGACCGCTCGGATTAGGGCCCGAACGGTCATCTTAGTTTAACTATGATACGGAAAGGTCTGGTTGCTTAGCAACATCCCTTGGGTATATTATACCCGCAGAACCTCGGTCTTGTCAAGCGACAGGGCCGGGGTTTTGTTGCGTCGCGGCTCTCAAACACGCCGCGCAGCCGGAAAGATTAGCGTCCGCTAACCAAATAGCTTTTCTTTTTTCGATAAATGTGGTATAATATAAGCGTTCGGAAAATTTAAGTACGGTTTGGGAATCCCTGTGCCGTGCATAGAAATGGAGCGACAAAGCATGACTAAAATTGATATTATTTCCGGTTTTCTGGGTGCCGGCAAGACGACTCTCATCAAGCGTCTGCTGGCCGATGCGCTCAAGGGTGAGCAGGTTGTTCTGATCGAGAACGAGTTCGGTGAGATCGGCATTGACGGCGGCTTCCTCAAGGATGCCGGCATTGTTGTAAACGAGATGAACGCAGGCTGCATCTGCTGCTCGCTGGTTGGCGACTTCGGCAAGGCGCTGCACGATGTTGTGGACCGGTACCATCCGGACCGCATCCTGATCGAGCCGTCCGGCGTCGGCAAACTGAGCGATGTTATCGCTGCGGTACAGAACGCGCACCTCGATGTACAGCTGAACAGCTTCGTCACGGTTGTTGACGCGCTCAAGGCCAAGATGTACCTCAAGAACTTCGGTGAGTTTTTCGAGAATCAGGTGGCGCATGCCGGTGCCATCCTGCTGTCCCGCACGGCTGAGTGCCCGGAGAAGCGCCTCGACGAGACCGTTGCCATGCTGCGCGGCTTGAATGAGCACGCCCGCATCGTTACCACCCCGTGGAAGGATTTGACCGGCGAGCAGCTGCTCTCCACCATGGAAGGCAGCCGCGACCTCGTTGCGGAGGTTCTCGAGGAGATCGCGCACGAGCCGCACCACGAGCATCATCATCACCACCATGACCACGAGCATGATGAGCACGAACATGAGCATGAGCATGACCACGAGCATGACCACGAGGAGCACGAGCATCATCACGAGCACGACGAGCACTGCACCTGCGGCTGCCACGATCACGACCATGAGCATGAGCATCACCACGATCATGACCACGAGCACCATCATCACGACCACGACGGTCACTGCTGCTGCGGTCACGACCACGATCACGATGCTGACGAGGTATTCACCTCCTGGGGCAAGGAAACGACCCGCAAGTACACCGAGGACGAGCTTAACGCGGCACTTACCGCGCTCGGTGATGTTACGCTCGGCACCGTACTGCGTGCAAAGGGCATCGTTCCGTGTGCAGACGGCGGCGAGTGGCTGCACTTTGACTACGTTCCGGGCGCACCCGAAATTCGCCGCGGCACTGCCGATTACACCGGCCGCCTGTGCGTCATCGGCTCCGAACTGGATGAGGAGCGTATCGCTGCTCTGTTCGGCGTAAACGAAAAGTGAGGTAACCAGATCATGGCTAACGAACCCATTCCGGTATACGTCTTTACCGGCTTTTTGGAGAGCGGCAAGACCAAGTTCATTCAGGATATTCTCGCGGACCCGAACTTTACCGAGAACGAGCGCACGGTGCTGCTGCTGTGCGAGGAGGGCATCGAGGAGTACGACGAGAAGTGGCTGCTGCACTACGGCACCGCGCTTGTGCCCATCGAGTCCGAGGACCGTCTGACGCCGAATATCCTCAAGCGCGTGGAGCAGAAATACCAGCCGGACCGCATTCTTGTTGAGTACAACGGCATGTGGAAGCTGGAAAAGCTGATGCAGGCGTTTCCTGCCCGCTGGGAGCTGTACCAGATTGTCACGACGGTCGATGCGACCACGTTTGAGCTGTATTCCAACAACATCGGCCCGATGATGTTCGAGCATATCACCACCGCTGACCTTGTTGTGTTCAACCGCTGCACGGACGAGCTGAAGGATATGCTGTACAAGAAGAACATCAAGGCGATGAACCCGCGTGCGGCAATCTATCTGGATGACGTGAACGGCAATTCCGAGGACTACGCCCGCAATATGCCGTTGCCGTTTGATGTGGATGCGGATATCATCGACATCGGGCCGGAGGACTACGGCCTGTGGTACATTGACGCCACCGGCGACCCGATGAAGTATGACGGCAAGACCGTCCGCTTTCTTGCCCAGGCTTACGTCGGCAAGGATGTGCCCGCCGGCAGCTTCGTGCCCGGCCGCTTCGGCATGGTCTGCTGCGCGGATGACATCACCTTCCTTGGCTTCCTCTGCCGCTATCCCGACCGCGATCAGCTGCATAACCGCGATTGGGTCAAGGTAACGGCGTCCATCACCGTCGAGGAGCTGCCGCAGTACCGCGGTCCCGGTCCGGTGCTGCATGCCATCACGGTAGAACCCGCCGAAAAGGCGAAGGAAGATATCGTGTACTTTAACTGAATCTTCTCCATACAACGTAAAAAGAGACGAGCCTGCCTGGCTCGTCTCTTTTCTGCTATAACAACAAAAACCGCCCGAAAGGACGGTTTATTGACAATATTCTGTCGTATATGCTATACTGTAAGCAGATGTTGTTCCGATAGCGGTCAGACCTTCTTTCTTTCCTCGGTTTGGGGAGGAAAGGAGGTGTCGCAAATGCAGAAGAAATTGCTTCGGCTTTTCGTATGTGCAGTAATCCTGCTGTACATTTTCTGTATAAAAGCGCACTGACCGCTCGATTAGGCCTCGAACGGTCAGTGACTAAAAATCGCTAATCAATTAAGGTCTGACTGCCTGAACAGCATCCCTTGGGTATATTATACCCGAGCAGCCCCGGTTTTGTCAAGTGCGGCAAAGCCGGGGTTTTGCTTTGCATGCAGCGATTACTGCCTGCGGATTGCTAATTTCTAATTAGAAAAGCATGTCCCCCACCACACAGCAGTGACGGGGGACAAAGACAAAAGGGGGGATACAGACGATTCATAAACCCATGAACGTCTAACGAAAGTCCAGTGGTTAGCTTGAGGGATTAGCCAATGCCACCGTACATAATGCCGAGGATCAGTGCAGCAATTGCACAGATAACGTATACCCACTTACCAAGCGGGAAGAACCAGCTGCCGATGGGCTTCTTAGCGCCTTCGTTAACAGCAGCAAGTGCCTTTTTCTTGCCGAGTACCCAGAAGAACATGATGCCGGCCAGAGCAGCGCCGAGCGGGCAGATGTAAATGGAAACAACGTCCATCCACTGAGAGGTCCACGGCTGGATTGCGATGGAAACGACCAGACCGATCACACCAATGGTGCCAACGGCTGCTGCGCGCTTGAACTTGAACTGCTCCTGCAGGAAGGCGATCGGTGCCTCGTACAGGTTTACGATAGAGGATACGCCTGCGAACAGTACGCAGATGTAGAAGATCGCGCCGATGATACGGCCGGCAGGCATTGCGTTGAATACATTTACGAGGTAAACGAACATCAGGCCGGGGCCGCCGGTTACGTCGCGGATGCCTTCGCCCAGAACAACTGCCATTGCCGGAATGATAACGATTGCTGCCAGCAGAGCTGCAAGGGTATCAAATACTGCTACGTTGCGTGCGGAGGACGGGATATCCTCGCTCTTGGACAGGTAGGAACCGTAGATTACAGAACCGTTGCCTGCAACAGACAGGGAGAAGAACGCCTGACCGAATGCAAATACCCACAGGTCGGGCTTAGCCAGACCGGCCGGATTCAGGGTCAGAATGTACTTATAGCCTTCGGATGCGCCGGGCAGAGTGCCGATGTAGACTGCCAGTACGAGGAACAGACCGAACAGAACAGGCATCATGACCTTGTTTGCCTTCTCAATGCCGCCTGCAACGCCCATTACCATGATGGCGAGGGAAACGACCAGTGCAACGATCTGCCATACGCCGTTGCCGATGCCGAAGAAGCCAGCCGACGCCATTGCCTTGAGGGCTTCGGGAAGCGTTTCTGCCTCCGGTGCGGTCATGCCGAAGGTGCCGCCGATTGCGCCCATATCCGTGCCGAGATTGAACAGGCTGCCGGAGAGGGACATGAAGGTGTACTTGAAGATCCAGCCGAGAACGACCGTGTAGCCGATTGCCAGCATCAATGCACCGATGATCGGGATTGCGCCGATCGCCTTACCGGATTTATCACTGCCGGTGCGCTCCTTGGTACACATGCCGAACGCACCAACCGGACCTGCAGCTGCACGGCGGCCGAGAGCGAACTCCTCGATAACGCCGGTACTGCCGATCAAAATTACAAAGATAAAATAGGGAAGCAGGAAGGTCATGCCGCCGTACTTCTGCACCATGATCGGGAAACGCCAGATGTTGCCCATACCAACCGCAGAACCGATACATGCCAGAATGAATCCCCACTTACTCTGGAAACCATCTCTCTGTTCTAAGTTTTTAGGCTCTTTACTCATTATCTTACACCCCTTTAATGTGTAAATGGATAGAAAAAGGGCGTTCTCTTTGACGCAGAAACTGTTTAGTTTTCTGGCAAAAAGAACGCCTTTGTTCTTTGCTTTCCTGTGCACTTTCCACGCGGCACAGGTTACGCCCTGATTATCAAGTTATAAAAAGGTCAGGAGAAATTCCTGTTATGCAATGCCGCAGCGCCTTTGCTGCAGCATTGGCGGAAATACCGCACAATTTATGCAATTATGCGGTATCGCCTTTGACGAAAGGATGGAACAGGGGATTATTTCTCTTCGTTAGCGTACGGCTCCAGGAATGCATGGAAGTGACGCATCGGCAGATTGTGACCCCAAACAATACGCATGTTCGGAATGTTCTCACGATCCTCGTACAGAGCCTTAACAGCTGCGATAACGTAGTCGAGGTGCTCCTTGGTCAGACGGCTGCGGTCGATTGCGAAGCGAACTACGTTACATACTTCAGCCTGCTGCTCCGGGGTCTTCAGGTCATACTCCATGGAGTAGTCGCCCAGCTCGGATACACGGATGCCGTAGCGGCGGATCAGCTCAAGGCTGAAGCCCTCACCAGCGAAGGTGTCGTGGCCGCGCTTGCCGTCGAAGAACTCATCCATGTTGATGTATACAGCGTGGCCGCCTGCCGGCAGTACAACGCCCTTAACGCCAGCGTCGTAGAAGCCTTCTGCCAGGTAGTTACACTGAGCAACACGCTCGTTCATGTAGTTAAAGTCGCAGGACTCGTACAGGCCAACTGCCAGAGCCATGATGTCACGGCCGGACATGCCGCCGTAGGAATCGTTGCCGTAGCAGGAGATCTGCTTAACCTTCAGCAGAACGCCAACGTCGGTCTTAACGGTGCCGTCTTCGTTGAAGTCGGAGAAGTTCTTCCAGAACAGGCCCTTATCGCGGAATGCCAGCATGCCGCCCATGTTAGCGTGGCCGTCCTTCTTAGCGGACATGGTGAATGCATCGCAGTAAGAGAACATCTCGGTAGCGATCTCAGCGATGGACTTGTCAGCGTAGCCTTCCTCATTCATCTTGATGAAGTAAGCGTTCTCAGCCCAGCGAGCGGTATCAAATACCAGCGGGATGTTGTACTTATGCGCAACGCGGTTGATTTCCTTCAGGTTGCCCATGGAAACGGCCTGGCCGCAAACCGGGTTGTTGGTGATGCAGGTGAAGATCAGCGGAACGTTCTCCGGACCAACAGAGGTGATCAGCTGCTCGAGCTTCTCGATATCCATGTTGCCCTTGAACGGGTTCTTCTCGTAACGGCCGCCTTCCGGTACTTCCCACAGCAGGGTCTTGTTGTACAGGTTACGCGGAATGGAACCCATCTGCTTGATGTTGCCTTCGGTGGTGTCGAAGTGACCATTCGACGGAATGGTGAACTTCTTGCCCGGGTGACGCTTAGCAAGGATGTTGCGAACGATTTCCATCAGAACGGACTCAGCTGCACGGCCCTGCTGGATGATAAATGCGTTCGGGCGCTCCATCTGAGCTGCGCCGCCATTGAACAGGCCGCCTTCGTACTCGCACAGATAAACTTCGTCCATCATCTTCTCAACGTCGCGGCAATCGGTGCGAACGAGGTCGATGATCTTCTTCCAGTTCTTCTCGCCGCCGCGCTCGAAGATGTCGCGGAAGGTGTCGAGCAGAACGTAATAACCGGTGTTGCGGCCGTAAGCCTCGTCGCCGAGGAACAGGCTTGCCCACTGATGATTGGTCATTGCAGTGGTACCGGAGTCGGACAGCATATCAACGGTCAGCATGCCGGACGGGAATGCGAACTCGTTGTAATGAGTAGCCTGAAGAGCGCGCTCACGCTGCTCAACGGTTACTTCCGGAAGATCACGGACTGCGTAAGTAAAATGATGCGGTGCGGGTACGTTCAGCGGATACTGCTTGCTCATAATAAAATTACCTCCATTTTTTTGGCGTTGTTGCCGTTTGTGTTTTGGAGGTACCCCGGTCGTCAAAGCCGGTTTTCCGGTTCCGGCTTTGCCTAGCGGACAGCACCTTTCTTTTGGTGTTACTGTTTTCTTTTCTTCTTCTTTTGGTTTGCCTTACGGCAGGAGAGCGGTTACCTCAATCTCGACGAGAGCGTCCTTGGGAAGTCTTGCAACCTCCACAGCGGAACGTGCCGGGTAGCTGCCTTCACCGAAGAAGGTGGCGTAAACCTCGTTCATCGCGCCGAAATTGTTCATGTCGCTCAGGAAGACGGTAGTCTTGATCACCTGATCCATACCGGTTCCTGCCTCAGCAAGGATTGCCTTTACATTGGTGAGCGACTGCTTGGTCTGTGCTGCGATCCCTTCCGGAAAAGCACCGGTTGCGGGATCAATCGGAAGCTGACCCGAAGTAAATACGATACCGTTTGCTGCAATTGCCTGTGCATACGGGCCGATGGCTGCGGGTGCGTGTTCCGAACAGATAACCTTTTTCATTTCCTGCTCAGCCTCCTTTCGTCCTTTCGTGAGATAAATTTATCACTTTTAAAATTCTTTGTCAAGATGTATTTGTGCAATTTGGATGAATGAATAAAAAAATCTCGCGTATTTATCAATATTATCAACAACTATTGTGAAAAATGATAATTTTGAACAGACTTTTTGTACAAAAATACTGCGTAAAATATTTACTTTTTTCACCTCGCACTTAGAAAAGTTTATTATTTTACAGAACATGGTAATCAAAGCACGAATTTATAAAAAAATTTTGTCATCCTACTAAAACAATGCGATGAAGAATTCGTGAAGAATCGCAGGGAGAGCGGCATTGCTGCGGAAAGTGATAAAAATTCCGACACCAGTCAACCGGGGGACTTGAACCGCCTGCGCGGTTCATTCTTTTCGGGCGGCAGCCTTTTTCAGCACCGGCTGACCGGGGCACACGAACTGCGTGAGCGTGTTCGCCCTTTCTGGGCGGCAGCCTGTTTCTCTGCACCGGCTGAGCGGGGGGCACGAACTGCCGCAGGCGTGTTCGCCCCTAACGGGCGGGGAGGTTTTCGCTGAACCTCAGCGGGGAGTGCGCTGACGCCGCGCGGGCGCACAAGAGGGTAGACACCTGCGGTTTCCACCCTCTGATTTTCACCCCTTTCCCTTGGAGGGCCTGGCGCAGATTGCCGACATGTGACCGCTGCGAAATAGGGGAACGGCAGAGGATT
>OODQ01001110.1_pt1 | contig 14031 bp, 8 predicted proteins | sample 1671321 | NCBI WGS metagenome assembly OODQ01 (sample SAMN06348144, study PRJEB24527) | human gut metagenome | biome: human gut; feature: ankylosing spondylitis patient; material: feces | host: Homo sapiens | place: China | collected 2015-10
TGAATATCACGGCAAGCCGGTGATGTGGGTGTCGCACGGTATTGGCGCCGACAACATAGATATTGTGGTCAATGAGCTCGACGCATTGGCGAATGTTGATTTCGAGACTCGTACGGTCAAGAAGAATTTCCGTCAGCTCTCAATGGTGCGTATCGGCACGTCGGGCAGCATACAGGAGGATATCCCTGTGGGCTCGATGGTGATTGCGCGCAAGGCTCTCGGCATCGACGGCGCGTTCCACTTCTATAAAAATTCGGAAAAAGTGCGCGACATTGAACTTGAGGACGCCTTCATCAGTCAGTCTGGGTGGAAACCAATCTGGAATCATCCTTATATCGTTGACGCCGATGAGGAACTGGCAAACCGTATATGCTGCGAGGGCATGGTGATGGGCATCACAATCACCGCCAATGGCTTCTATGGTCCACAAGGACGCGAGCTGCGCCTTGAAATCGCAGATAAGAACTATGGTAAGATGCTCAGCGGATTTGAGTATAAAGGTCAGCGTCTGACTAACTTCGAGATGGAGAGCGCAATGCTTCAGGGCTTGGCTAAACTTATGGGACACAAGGCTGTGACGGTATGCTCGATTATCGCCGGACGCGTGTCGCACACCTCAAATCCTAACTACAAGGGCTCTATCGGCGAACTCATTCAATTAGTTTTGAACAAACTCTAAAACAATAATATTATGGCAAACAAAAGACAACTGAAAAAGTATATGAAGAATATGGCGGCTAACCTTGCCGGAGAAACTGTATTCATCCTCAATTATTATGATGGAATCGACGAGGCTAAGGCGAATGACGTCATTGACAAGATTTTCAATCTGTTGACTGAAAAGATCAACGATGTGTCGGTTGATTTCGACAAAACATGCAAAGATTCTTTCGCCGGCGACCGCAAGGCGTATCGCAAGGCGCGCAATGCCTACTACAAGGCTGCCTATAAGAAACTGTATACAGATTTCACTGAGGGCGTCAGCGCGGTGTTGAAAGACATGAACGCTCTTCTCAGCAAGGAGCAGCTTGAGGAAAACAAGCGCATGGCCAACGAGTAAGAGCTGGCAAACGGCTACAGATAAGGCGGCGGCATCTGGTGGAAAATCGGATGCCGCCGCCGACTCTTTTGCAGAATGGAGAAAAATGCGTAACTTTGCAGTGCAAAAAAAGAATAATTTTTTAATCTTAATTTAGAAACGAATGGGTTTTAATTTGCTTAAAGGAAAACGAGGCATCATTTTCGGTGCGTTGAATTCCAGCAGTATTGCTTGGAAAACTGCCGAACGCGTTGTTGAGGAAGGCGCTGTGATAACGCTGAGCAACACGCCGGTGGCTGTGCGTATGGGCGAGGTTTCAGAGCTGGGTGAGAAGCTCAATGCGGAAATCATCCCTGCAGATGCCACTAACTGTGATGACTTGAAAACCGTGTTTGAGCGCTCGGTGGAAGTGTTGGGCGGAAAAATCGACTTTGTGCTCCACTCTATCGGTATGTCGCCAAACGTGCGTAAGAAAAGACTTTACGACGACCTCGATTACGGAATGCTCGACAAGACTCTCGACATCTCCGCAATCTCTTTCCACAAGATGCTGCAGGTTGCCAAGAAACTCAACGCCATTAATGAGTATGGCTCGGTTGTGGCTCTCTCATATATCGCTGCGCAACGCACTATGTTCGGTTATAACGACATGGCTGACGCAAAGGCTCTCCTTGAGTCGATTGCACGTAGCTTCGGTTATATCTACGGCCGTGAGCACCATGTGAGAATCAACACAATTTCTCAGTCGCCTACGCTCACCACTGCTGGCAGCGGTGTGAAAGGCATGGAGTCGTTGATGGACTTCGCCAACCGCATGTCGCCTCTCGGCAACGCTACGGCCGATGAGTGTGCAAACTACTGTGTGGTTATGTTCAGCGACCTTACCCGCAAGGTTACAATGCAGAATCTCTACCACGACGGCGGTTTCTCCAATATGGGTATGAGCCTCCGTGCTATGGACCAGTACGAGAAGGGATTCGACAAATACCGCAACCCGGACGGAACTATCCAATACGGTTAGTCAACAGCGGGCTTAGCAAAGCAACAATACAAGGCAATCCTTTTGTGGGGTTGCCTTTTTTTATTACTTTTACATAAAAATTGGATTCTATGATAGAATATGTAAAAGGAGAGTTGACGGAGATTACGCCGGCAAGTGCCGTGGTGGAATGCGGTGGGGTGGGATATATGCTCAACATCTCTTTAAACACTTATACACGCTTGCAAAATGAGCGGCAGGCAAAAGTTTATGTCTACGAGGCGATACGCGAGGACGCACATTTGCTCTATGGTTTTGCCGACCGGGAGGAGAGGGCATTGTTCCTGTTGCTGATAACGGTGTCGGGGGTTGGGCCGAACACGGCGAGAATGATTCTTTCGTCGTTTTCCACAGCCGACTTGCAAGGAGTCATAGCCTCGGGCAACGTGAATCTGCTCAAGGCGGTGAAAGGAATTGGTGCAAAAACGGCTCAACGTATAATTGTTGACCTCCGCGATAAAATAAATCAGGGTGCGGATACGTTAATTATTCAGTCGGAGGCGACGTCGGAAACTTATGAGGAGGCACAGGCGGCGCTCATTATGCTTGGATTTGCCAAGCCTGCGGTGCAGAAGGCATTGGGCAAACTGCTCAAGGACAATCCTGCGGAAAAAGTTGAGGGCTTGATTAAGAAGGCTTTAAAGATTCTTTAGTCTGCGCTTGGCGGCTTCGTTTCCGGCAACGTTTTAAAACGCCGTTTTTTTACTGAATGAACCAACGAGGAAGAGTTAAATATTTGCTGATGCTTGTGGCCGGAATTGTGCTTTATTCCGTCTGCAACATCGGTTTTGCGCAATACAAGAAAAGCGAGGTCAGCGCCCCGCCTACGATTTTTACCGGCAAGAGCAATGTTCCCGATTCAACCGGGATGCACTATCCCGTGAAGGCCACAATCACTCCGGGCTACGACGAGCTTACGAGTCCCGACCGTCAGGCAATCGACCTTAAAGATCCGTCGAACATCAAGACGGAGGTGGAATACGATTATACTTGTCGTCGGAGGCTTACAACAATATGGAAGTGCGCAATTCAATGATGGATTATTACCGCAAGCGCAACTCCGAACTGTTTGAGCAGAAGGACAAAACAAAATTCAACGTGTTTGATATGAAATTTGGACTCGGACCATTGGAAAAGGTTTTCGGTCCGGGCGGTGTGCAGCTCAAGACACAGGGATCGGTGCAGGTTAAGATGGGTGTGAAATCCAACAAGACCGACAACCCGGCGCTTCCAGCAAGTGCGCGGCGCAAGACTTATTTTGATTTCGACCAAAAAATACAGGCTACAATCGATGCTTCGGTGGGCGACAAGTTGAAATTCAATATGACTTACAACACTGACGCGACGTTTGATTTCGACTCAAAAAACCTGAAACTGAAGTATGATGGAAAGGAAGATGAAATCATCAAGTCGATTGAGGCGGGCAACGTGTCGATGACCACAGGATCGTCGCTTATCAAGGGTAGCACAGCACTGTTCGGTCTGAAAACAAAGATGCAGTTTGGAAAATTCTCAATCACGGCATTGGTGTCGCAGCAAAACTCAGAGTCGCAGACGGTAAGCACAAAGGGTGGTGCGCAGACCACAAAGTTTTCAATCAATGCCGACGACTACGACAAAAACCGATATTTCTTCCTCGGACACTATTTCCGCGATACATACGACTACAATGCCTCGAAGTTGCCTTATGTGCTTTCGGGTGTCAATATCACACGTATTGAGGTGTGGGTAACCAACCAACGGGGCACGTACAACGAGGCGCGCCATCTGGTGGGGTTTATGGATATGGGTGAGAACAAACACTTGCAGAACAACCACTGGGTGCCGGTGGCATCGCCCGACAATCCAAGCAACAATTCCAACAACCTTGTGCAGGAAATCAAAACCGAATATCCCGACGCGCGTCAGATAAGCCAGGTGTCGACGGCGCTTGAACCGTTGTCGGCCTACGGCATAGAGGGCGGCCGCGACTATGAGAAAATCGAGAGTGCCCGCCTGCTGTCGTCGACGGAGTACAAGCTCAATCCTACGCTGGGCTACATTGCGCTCAACTCTGCGCTCAATGCCGACGAGGTGCTCGCCGTGGCTTATGAATACACGTATCAGGGACAGGTGTACCAAGTGGGTGAGTTCTCGAGCGATGTGACTGACTCCAGTCAGGCTCTGTTTGTAAAAATGCTGAAGGGCAGCACTGTGTCGCCAAAGTTTGCCAACTGGGACTTGATGATGAAAAACGTTTATTCGCTTGGTGCATATCAGGTGCAGAAGACTAAATTCAAACTCAACGTGAAGTACAAAAGCGACTCCACTGGTGTCGCCGTGCAATATCTGCCAGCCGATCCTATCCGCAACAAACCGCTTATCCAAGTGCTCAACGTGGACCGGCTGGACTCAAACAACGAGAGCAATCCTGATGGATTCTACGACTTTATCGACGGCTATACTATCAATGCCGCGCAAGGCAAGGTGATATTTCCTGTTGTAGAGCCGTTCGGCGACTGGTTGGCGAGCCAATTGCTCAATGCCGACGATGCCAAGCGTTTCTGCTACCATGAGCTCTACGACTCGACGCAGACTGTTGCGAAGCAGTTTCAGGACAAGAATAAATTCATCCTTACGGGAGAGTACCAAGCCTCATCGGGGTCGACAATACGGCTGAATGCCATGAACGTGCCTCGTGGTTCGGTTGTGGTGACAGCCGGTGGTGTGACTCTGACGGAAAACAGTGACTATACTGTGGACTACAATATGGGTACGGTGACAATCACCAACCAAAGCATCATTGATTCGGGAACAAACATCAGTGTGTCGCTTGAAAACCAGTCAATGTTCAGCACACAGCGCAAAACGTTGCTCGGACTTGACATGAACTATCAGTTCAACAAGGACTTCAATGTCGGAGCCACACTTATGCATTTCTCGGAAAAGCCGCTCACAGAAAAGGTGGATATTGGAAACGAGTTGATAAACAACACTATCTGGGGTCTGAATTTCTCATACAACAAGAATTTCATGTGGCTTACAAACTGGCTTAACGCCATCCCTACGGTCAATGCCACCGCACCGTCGACCATAAGCATGCAAGGCGAGTTTGCTCAGTTGATTCCCCACAAGAAGAAAACAGGCACAAATGCGGGAAGCTCGTATCTTGATGATTTTGAGACCTCGCAAAACACAATTGACATACGTTCGCCGTATTCTTGGTTCTTGGCGTCAACGCCAAACGACCCCAACGGCGGACTCTTTCCGGAGGCTGCTTTGAGCAACAATGTGGACTATGGCAAAAACAGAGCTTTGCTCGCATGGTACTATATCGACCGTATGTTCACTCAGAAAAACTCATCGCTCTGTCCGGCATACATCAAGAATGACAAGGAGCAGTTGTCAAGTCCTTATGTTCGCGAAGTGACTACGCGTGAGATATGGCCTAACCGTGAGCTCAATTACGGCGAGGCGTCGGCAATCCAGACGCTCAACCTGTCGTTTTATCCGGCAGAGCGTGGTCCGTATAACCTTGACCATACAAATATCGATGCCAATTTCAATCTTCTCAACCCGGAGAAGCGTTGGGGCGGCATCATGCGCAAGCTTGACAACACCAACTTCGAGACGTCAAACATAGAGTATATCCAGTTCTGGATGATGGATCCGTTCTCTGTAGAGGGTGACACCAACGAAGGCGGCGACTTGTACTTCAACCTCGGCGAGGTGAGCGAGGACATCCTTAAAGACGGATACAAATCGTATGAAAACGGACTGCCTGCCGACGGCAGTACTCGCGGCACTCGTGAGACTGTATGGGGACGTGTGCCGACTGAAACATCGCTGACGTATGCTTTTGACAACACTTCTGGCGCTCGCCGCAATCAGGATGTGGGCTTGAACGGACTGTCGACTGAGCAGGAGTTTGAATTCACGACTTATAAGGAGTATCTTGAGAACCTGCGCGCAGTGTTGTCGCCTGAAAAGATAGCCGAGATGGAGGCAGACCAGTTCTCTCCGTTCAACGACCCTGCCGGCGACAACTATCATTATTTCCGCGGTTACGACTACGACGAGCAGCGCTTGTCGATACTTGAACGCTACAAGCGTTACAACGGCACGGAGGGAAACTCGCTTGGTGACGACGATGAAAAGGATCCTCTCTACCAGTCGTCGCGCAGTGTGCCTGATGTGGAGGACATCAACCAGGACAATACGCTCAACGAGTATGAGCGTTACTATCAATATCATATCTCGTTGCGCCGCCAGGATTTGGTGGTTGGACAGAATTATATCACCGACAAACAAGTGTCGACAGTGCCGCTCGCAAACGGCAAGAAGGGCGAGGCTGTGTGGTATCAGTTCAAGATTCCATTGCGTGACTATGAGAAGGTGGTTGGCTCGATTTCCGACTTCTCGACCATCCGTTTCATCCGTATGTTTATGACGGGATTCAAAGAAGCTACGCATCTGCGTTTCGCAACTCTTGAGCTTGTGCGTGGCGACTGGCGCACGTACGACTATAATCTCAATTCGCGTGCCGACGCTCCTGCGGAAGGACAGCTCGACCTTTCTGTGGTCAATATTGAGGAGAATTCCGGACGTGAGCCGGTCAATTATGTGCTGCCTCCAGGCGTAAACCGTATTGTTGACCCGGGGCAGTCGCAGATTACGCAACTCAACGAGCAGTCAATGTCGATGAAACTCACAGGGCTGCAGGCTGGCGACGCGCGTGCCGTATATAAGAACACATCGATGGACTTGCGCCTTTACAAACGCATCCAACTCTTCACCCACGCCGAGCGTCTTGTGAATGACGTGGCAGAAGAGCTGAAGGACGGCGATTTCTCTGTGTTCATGCGTCTTGGTACCGACGTGAAAAGCAACTTCTATGAATATGAGGTGCCGTTGCATCTGACGGCTCCCGGAAAATACAACACCAACAATACCAACGACCAATATGCCGTATGGCCGGAAGCTAACTTTATGGATGTGAAACTTAGTTTGTTTACGGATATAAAGAAAGAACGCAACCGCGCGAAGCACGATGAGTCGCAGCAGGTGGGAAACACAACGCTGTATACTGGTTACGACCCCGACCATAGAGCTAATCGCGTGTCGGTGCTTGGCAACCCCTCGCTCAGCGATGTGCGCGTTGTGGTGATTGGTGTGCGCAACAACTCCAGCAAGGAGAAGAGTGGTGAGGTGTGGGTGAACGAACTCAAGGTGACGGATTTCGACCAAGACGGTGGATGGGCTGCGAAGGGCAATGTCAACCTTGCGTTCAGCGATGTGGCTACAGTCAATTTTGGCGGACATATCGAGACTGTTGGATTCGGAAATGTAGACCAAAACCTATCGTCGCGCCGCATGGATGACTACAAGCAGTATAATGTGGCGACGCAGGTTGATGTGGGACGTTTCCTCCCCGCCAAGGCGAAGCTAAAAGCTCCGGTCTACTATTCTGTGTCGAAGGAGAAGACATCGCCAAAATATAACCCTCTTGACCAGGATATCCTGCTTAAGGACGCTCTCGACGAGGTCGAAACAAAGCAGGAGCGCGACTCGATAAGCAATTATTCCGTGGAGCAGTCGACGGTGAAGAGTTTCAGTATTTCTGGATTCAATTTCGGAGTTAAGAGCAAAGTGCCGATGCCTTGGGACCCTGCCAACTTCACAGTCAACTTCTCGTTCAACAAGCAGGAGAACATTTCACCGACTGTGCAGTATGAGCACATCAACGACTATCGCGGCAGTTTCCAATACAGCTTCTCTCCGGTCTACAAGCCGCTGAAGCCGTTCAGTTTCATCAAGAGCAAGTCGAAAAACCTGAAATTCTTTAAAGACTGGGAGTTCGGCTATGCGCCGTCGTCGTTGAGCTTCTTGACTAACATGACACGCTATTACTACGAGCTGCAGTCGCGCAACGAGGCTGACGTAGAAGTGGAAGTTCCAGTGTCGGTGAGCAAGAATTTTTATTGGGACCGTCAGTTTGCAATCACTTGGAATCTTACAAAATCGTTGGCATTGTCGTTTAACTCCAACACGATGGCGCGCATTGAGGAAGCAGTGGGACAGGTGAATAAGAAATTGTTCCCCGACAAGTATAAGGAATGGCGCGACACGGTGATGCGCAGCATCCGTGATTTCGGTACTCCGTGGAATTACAGTCAATCGTTTACGGCGACCTATAAGGCTCCGTTCAGCAAGATAGCTGTTCTTGACTTCCTTAACGGTAATGTGTCGTATAATGCGACATATCGATGGGATCGTGGTGCCGATGTGGCAGATGCTGTAGTTGGCAACTCGATTGCCAACAATGTGGTATGGAATCTCGACTCTAAAATCAATTTTGAGACACTCTACAATAAGTGTAAATACCTCAAGGAGGTGAACAAACGTTTCTCCAACAGCTCGAGGGGCAACAGGTCGCAGAAGGAGCGCAAACCACGCAAATTCCAGCGCACATACCAGCTTTCAGACTCTGTTGTGGCGGTGAAACACAATCTGCGCAGCAAGAAGGTGAAGGTGTCGGCGACAACGCTTGACGGCAAGCCGTTCCCGATAAAAACCAAAGTGGTGGATGATAATAATCTGCAAATCATCACTACAGGAAAGCAGTCGGTGAAACTCGTTGTCACTGAGGATTTGACAAAAGAAGTGAATGTTTGGAAGGAGATTGCCGACCATTCGGCGCGTTTCGGCATGATGGTGCGCAGCGCAAGTTTCCGCTGGCGCAATACGCGCACGTCCAACATACCGCAGTTTATACCCGAGGTGGGCGACTTGCTCGGACAGAGCAAGAGCTATGGCCCGATGTCACCGGGATTGGATTTCGCTTTCGGATTTACAGATGAGTCTTATCTCAACAAGGCGATGGCTCGCGGATGGCTGCTCGGCGACGAGAACCAGACGAGTCCTGCCATTTTCTCGCGTACTGAGGAGTACAATTTTGAGGTGCAGCTTGAGCCTATACGTGGATTGAAGATTCAGCTCACAGCCAACCGTACTGACAACCGCACAAATCAGGTGCAGTTCATGTACAACTCGATGCCTACCACCCGAAGCGGCAGTTTCACGATGACCACATGCGCCATAGCCACAGCGTTGCGCGGGTCGTCGTCGAAAGACGGCTACAGCAGTGACGCCTACGATAAATTCTTGTCAAACATCCCTGTGATGGCGCAGCGGTTGGAACATAAATATCAAGGTATGCGCTATCCTGATGCCGGCTTTATCAGCGGCACGGAGTATGCCGGACAGCCTTACAATGCCGACAACGGAGGCGTAAGCCAGGCGAGCGGAGATGTGCTGATTCCGGCGTTCATCTCAGCCTACACTGGCAAGGATCCGCAGAAAGTGACCACATCGTTTTTCCCAGCATTGTCGCAGTTGTTGCCAAACTGGCGCGTCACCTACGACGGGTTGGTGAAAATCGGCGGTCTGAGCAACATCTTCCGCAGCCTTACGCTGACTCATGCTTATCAATGCACATACAGCGTCGGCTCCTTCTCGTCATATCTGAACTGGGTTGGTGCCGGCAATGGCGATTTTGGATTTACCCGCGATGAGCAGACGCAGCGTCCTGTGCCGTCGTCGCCATATAATATCTCATCGGTGACCATCACGGAGAAATTCGCCCCGTTGCTTGGTTTGTCGGCTACGCTTAAAAACAACCTTACGCTCAACGTTGAATACCGCGACAGCCGCACGCTGACGCTCAACACCAGTGCCGGACAACTTGTCGAGGCGTCGCAGAAAGCGTTTACGTTTGGCGGCGGATACAAGATTGCCAATTTCAACACTGTGTTGAAGATGAAAGGCGGTCAGAAAGGTGTCAGCAACGACCTTACTCTCAATGCCGACTTTTCGTTGCAGAACAATCAGTCGATTATACGAAAAATGCAGGAAGGGTCAAGTCAGGCAACCGCCGGCACGAAGTCGATAGCCATTAATTTCACGGCAAGCTACGTGTTGAGCAAGCGCATCACGCTGCAGGCGTATTTCGACCATCAGATTAACAAACCGTTGATTTCATCGAGCGCATATCCAACAACCAACAGCAATTACGGTGTTTCTGTCAACTTGTCGTTGGCTCAATAAATAATGAATTATGGGAAGAAATAAAGACAATAAGAAAAAAGAAACAGGGAAAGGTCTCGGTGCAATAACAGCCGTGACGGAGATGTATGGACGCAACGCAAAATGGGTTAACTGGGCGATTGTGGGACTGCTCTTTGTCCTGGCATTCTATGTGCGTGTCAATGCAATCGCCGGCAAGACGGAGCTGCATTCAGACGAGGTGTTCTCTATGGCGCTATGCACATGCGACCCCAATTATAATGTGGCAGTGGCCGACGGGACCTATACTGGAGCCCAACTGAAGGACATGATTGCCCATAGTGGAGACACCGGCTTCAAGGGGATGCTCTCTGACCTGCGCCAACTTTGGGTAAACAATGGCGACGCTCCCCACGCCAGCCTCTACTATATGGCTTTACGTGTGGCGCTGACGGGCTACGACGCCTACGACCTCGATGGCTATATCGTGCGTGGAGGAGTGCTGAATATGTTGTTTTTCGTATTGTCGTTTGTGTTTATGTACAAACTGCTGCGACGCATATTCGGTGAGCGTCACATGCTGGTGTTTGTCGGACTTGCGCTTGCATATTTCAATCTTCTGTCGGTGCGCAACACGATGCTTATCCGCGAGTACCAGATGGCGGAGGCTTCGGTTGTTATGCTTACGTATGTGGCCGTTGGCTTTGTCCAGCGTCTTCGTGCGGGCGAGGAGATACGCCGTTGGCGATTTGTGGCGCTCTTCGGAGTGTTGATGGGTTGCACCGTGTCTCTTGGATATTTCAATGCCTTCTACGTCATAGGCTTGTGTCTCGCGCTCGCAGCCTCTTGCATCCGTCATCATCGTCACCGAGCGATACTGCTGATTCTGTTGGCTGGAGTGGCTGCATTAGTTTTTGCATTTGTGATTTATCCAGGATTTTTCAACTTCATACTCCATCCTACGGTACATAAGTCGATGGCGTTCCGCAAATTCTCGCTTGCATTGTCGGTCACTTTTGCACGCGACATCCGACGCCTGCTCTTCATCTCTTACGGTTTCTGGATTGTCCTGGCGGCCGTGCTTGTGGCGGCATTCTCAAAGGGAGGATTGAAAAAATTGGCAGACGGCGGACTTTTTGTGTGGTTACCGTTGCTTGTAGTGGCTTGTATGCCACTTATTCAGTATGCGTCGATACTCAAGCATCCGCGTTACTATTATTGCCTTATGCCGGTGTTGATGTTGCTGGTGCCTCAGTCGCTCGCCGCGATGCCGAATCTGTGGCGTCGTTATTTCGGCATTCTCATCCTCTTGTTTTTCCCGATTCTCACTCCGCAGATTCATTTCCGCGACAATTATAGATGGGACGCGGTGCGCAAGGAATTGGCGCGTCCTGTCATATTCTATCAGTTGAATCCCAACGAACTGATTCAGCTCGTGCCTAACCTTGACGACAATGTGGAGTATACGGTCATGGGAAAAACTCCGATGACGAGCGAAATCAGTCAGGGGGAGGAACGTCTTGTGGTGGCGAAGATGGGAAAAATCGACAGCGACAAGTTTGTTTTTGTCGGAAAGGCGATTTGGAACAGCAATATCTATCTCTTTAATGTAAAATATGTTGAAAAATAGCATTATAGCAACAGTTGAGGCGTTGGTTCTCTCGGCGTGTTCCACTGAGACGCAGCAGAAAACCTATTCGCTCGACGGGTCGGTTGACGCCTCGCGCGACGGCAAGGCCTATCTGTATGTGCTGTTGCCGGAATATCAGAAACTTATGTTGCTCGACAGTGTGGATGTCAGGCATGGGGGATTCCGTTTTTCCGGAACGGTTGACGAGCCGATGGAGGCTTTCGTGAGACTTAAGGGCGACACGGCGGCATACTGCTTTGTGCTGACCAACAATCGGCTGACAATGACAATAGAAGATGGTACATATTCAGTGCAGGGGTCGCCGTCAAACCGGGCGTTGTCGCAGCTGCTTGCCGACCGGTATGCGTTTGAAAAGCGCCGCGAATCGCTGCAGGCTGCCTACAAAAAGCAGTCTGCCGACTCAACTCTGACCAAGGTTGTTGAGGACTCGCTGATGACGGCTTATCATCAAGCAGGCGTCGACTATCGCAGACTGCTGCTTGAACGCCTGACTAAAAAAGTTCCAGGCTATCCATTGATGGGACGGGTGGCGCTTCGCATGTTCGGTGGTGAAATGCTCCAATGCGAGATTGATTCCGTCAGCCTTCTGATGAAAAATCCCCGATGATGTCGTGGCGGTCGGAATAAGGAAGCAAATATGATTTGTCAAGATTGATTGTAGAATACGGAATCGGAAGTGCCTTAACAAGACTGACGAGGTTTTAGGATTTGTTATAAAGGAGATTTTGCAAGTGATTTGAAAGTTTTTACTACCTTTGTAAATTGACAGAGCGTTGCTCTGCCAGATAACAAAAAATCTCGTGGAAAATAGAAAGAATATAGCAATATTGGGGAGTACCGGCTCCATCGGCACTCAGACGCTTGATGTGATTTCGGAATATCCCGACCGACTTTATCCGTCGCTTCTGACGGCCAACCGCAATGTAGACCTGCTCATAGAGCAGGCGCTTAAGTTTAAACCGCGTCGCGTGGTGATTGCGCAGAGCGACTGCTACACCAAGTTGCGCGACACCCTTGCCGGCGAGCCTATCGAAGTGATGTGCGGTCAGCAGGCGATAGCCGATGCCGCGGCAGCCGACGATGTCGACATCGTGGTGACTGCCATGGTGGGATATAGCGGGCTGGCTCCTACAATCAGTGCCATCAAGGCGGGAAAGACAATAGCACTTGCCAATAAAGAAACTCTTGTTGTGGCTGGCGAACTGATAACCAGGCTTGTCAAGCAATACGGGTCGAGGCTTGTGCCTGTCGATTCAGAGCATTCAGCGATATTCCAATGTCTTGTGGGCGAAGATCCAGAATCGGTCGATAAGATGATTCTTACGGCATCGGGCGGTCCGTTCCGCACGCGTCCGAAAGAAGAACTGTATGGCGTGACTCGCGCCGACGCATTGAACCATCCAAACTGGTCGATGGGAGCGAAGGTAACCATTGATTCGGCCTCGATGATGAACAAGGGATTTGAGATGATTGAGGCGCGATGGCTGTTTGGCATTCCGTCGGAACGGATTGAGATTGTGGTTCATCCGCAGTCGATTGTGCATTCGATGGTGGCATATTCCGACGGTTCGGTGAAGGCTCAGCTTGGCTTGCCCGACATGCGTCTGCCCATACGCTATGCTCTCAACTATCCGGAGCGGTTGCCGTCGGCATGCCGCAAGATGAGTGTGGCTGATTATGCCAATCTCACATTTGAGGCTCCCGACCGCGAGAAGTTTCCGTTGCTCGACATGGCTTTCGATGCAATCCACCGTGGCGGCAACGTGCCGTGTGCGCTCAATGCAGCCAACGAGATTGCCGTGGCGGCTTTTCTTGCCGACCGCATAGGGTTCATGCAGATGCCGGAAGTGGTGGCGGAGGCAGTGGCTCGCAACCGGTTTATCGCCAGCCCAACATACGACGACTATGTTGCGACCAATGCAGAGATAAGAAAAATTGCAGAAGAATTGATTAAATAAGAATCTACACACCAACAACTAATGGAATCTACATTTTTAATAAAAGCGGCACAACTGATAGCGGCGTTTGGCTTGCTGATAATAGTGCATGAGTTCGGACATTATATCTTTGCCCGTATGTTTGGCATTCGGGTGGAGAAATTCTATCTGTTTTTTAATCCGTGGTTCTCTCTTTTCAAGTGGAAACCTAAGAAGAAAGCAGGCGCCGACGATGGCAAGTCGTCGTGGCGCGACACGGAGTACGGCATAGGATGGTTGCCGCTTGGCGGTTATTGCAAGATTGCCGGAATGATTGATAAGT
>OODQ01001112.1_pt1 | contig 13979 bp, 25 predicted proteins | sample 1671321 | NCBI WGS metagenome assembly OODQ01 (sample SAMN06348144, study PRJEB24527) | human gut metagenome | biome: human gut; feature: ankylosing spondylitis patient; material: feces | host: Homo sapiens | place: China | collected 2015-10
CACACATGCTGCGATTGCTCCTAAATTATAGAACGCCCATGCTAGCCAAATCATTGGACTTCTTCAACCTCCGTGATTTTCAATTCATGTACTCCAAAATTGCATAGTAACAACGAGTACAGCTCATTAAATTTGATAGCTGCTGCATATTGATTTTCAGCTTCAATCTCTGAACCAATATCTAAACGTGCGATTTTACCGCTAACGTAATACTTTTTCATATTTTTACTCCTTGATGTCCTCTAACTTAACAAATACACCGTTTACCATTTGACCTGTGCGCCCTTTAATTTCATTCCAAGCAAGTTCAAAACATTCAATCGTACTAGTGTTTTCGTTAGTTGCAACAGTATCTAAAACGTCAGCTAAACGTACAATAATGCGTTCGATTATCATTTTTTGAAATTTCGCTCCATTTCTACCACCATCAATTGTTAGTACACTCGCAATACGACCAATTTCCGCCGTACCTAACAACAGCAATTCGTCAGTAGAAGCACCAAATAATCCTATTTGTTCTGGTGCTTCTTTGTAAAGGTTTGCATCAACTAGTTTATTAATATCTTTTAAATCCATTTGTTGACCTAAAACAATTAATACAACTAACACATCACCAATACTATCTTTAAGCTGTTCTGGATTACTTTTAGCTTTTGCTTGGTTAAGTTCTCCCCATTCTTCGCTTAATTTCTGCATCTGTTTGATTGGTTTAGCTTTATCTAATCCTTTAGCAACAGACCACGCTTTGACATTTTCAACTAATTCATTAAAATTCATTATTTCTTTACCTCTTCTTTCAATTCTTGATATTTGATACCGTTCATATCTAGGAAATCTTTAAACATTTTGGCTTGCTTATTGCCATTCGGAAAAATCAATCGCAAATCATATACTAATGGTTTATTCTCAAATTTTGCCCCATTTTCGGCTTTGTTTTGTGTTTCAGGTATAATTACATCACTTTCCAAAACTTCGCCAGTTTCGGCATTATATGCCTTAATTTGAGCGTTGGCATTTTCTTGCGCTAAACGTTCAATCTCTGCTTTGCGTTCAGCTTCCGCTTTTGCTCGTGCTTCTTCTTGTTCTTTACGCAAGATAGCAGCATCTTTGTCGGCTTTCATGACTTTAAGAACATCAACAAGTGTCTTGCCATCTTCAAGCGCTCTGATGTACATTTCTGGTAACAAGTCATATTCTTTCGCTTGTTCTTCGATAGTCTCTTTGCTTGCTTTAAACTCTTCAACAGCTTTAAATTCAGCTAAGACTAGATTGTCAATTTCTTCAATTGTTGATTGTTTAAGTTCAAATTTGCCAGCCTTAAAGTATTTCTTCAAGCTGTAATCGTTGTAGCTAGTTTCAAATGTTGACTTATCCAAATTTGCTAGCTCACATTTTTCTTCAAAAGTGGCACGAACAACATCAACTCTTAGCGCTCGTTCTTGTTCATCAACTGCGTTGAGACCTGCTGTGATGCTGTCAATCACTTCGTCAAGCGGCTTAACAATCTTGTCATATTGCTTTTTAAATTCTTTGTAAGGCTCGCTAATGACTGCATTAATTTCTTTGCGACGTGCTTCAAGTGCTTGTTTTAGCTTATTTAAGCGTGTACGTTCTTCATAGTCGGTTTTATAAGTGCTTGCTGTCACTTTATAATCTGTGTATTGAGCAACAATCGCATTCAATTGCTTTTCAATAGCTTCATAATCAACATCGATTTTAGCTGGTGTGAAATCAACGTTGATTTCAGTTAGTGTGTTATTTGTTACATCTTTCATTTTTAGCTCCTATAAGTCGTTGAAATTAGTTTGGTTTTGCTGTGACATTAGTGACTTGATATAGTTCACTACTTCGTTAAAGAATTCGCTAGGTACAGCGTGGAAACCATTGATATTGTAGTTTTGCATAATGCCATTTGCTACGTAATTAGGGTCTTGATTAGTCATCTGTGCAAGTTGATTGATGCCATTGTAGATTTGTTGAATTTGTGCATCATTAATGTACTGTGTTTGTTGTCCTTGTTCGTCTTGTACTGGATACTCGTCAACATCTTTTTCGCCAATCGCAAACAGACCTTGCAAAGCGTACTTACCAGCATATGAGCTAACAGCGCCCGTCCATTGTGGGTCTTGCATTTGCTTGATTTGACCTTTTTTAGTGTTAAAAACTGGTACTGAACTTAGTTCAGCATACGCTGTCGTTTTATGCTGTTCCTCGCCTTTAACAGCTTTTGCTGTTGCTTTAACGAATAACCGTCCTGCAACTTCTGTTAAATCATACTTAACAGTGACATACCAATCAGTTTTTAGTTCCTTAAAAGCAGTATATATGTCTTCAGCATTACGAAAAGCATATTTAACATCTTGTGTTTTCTTTTTTGCTAATTGCATACGTTGTTGCAATTCTGGAAATGTTAAATTTTCCATTCCTCGTCCTCCAACTGTTCATCTTTCCAACGGTCATAAGCTTCATCTTCATCGCCTTGAAATATTTCTTCGTGGTCTTCGTATGAGCTTAACCAATCATCATAATCAAACGTTCCGAATAATCCATATTGCATTAATAGACCTTTCTAGCTTCTAGCAAATAATAGCAAGTCTTAGCACCGTAATCGATTCGAATACTGTCAACGTTCCTTGATTGGCGAAGTCTAGGTTCATGAATTGCTGAATTGATAGCAATATCCCGCTTCATTGCTTCGACTGCTTCCTGACCGCTGTCGTAAAAACCGAGATGGAACTTGCGATAGCCATTAACAACATGTAATAATTCAATTTTCATCAATCTTTGTCCTCGTCTGGGTATAACGCATCACGCATCGCATCTGGTACATCTTTGCCATTTAATACATCTTCAATAACGTGTGATAAAACGTGCATTGTTGCAAAGACTATCTTTTTTTCTTCTGGTTGTTCTATAACGCCAGCTTTGTCAAGGTCAAGCGCTAGCATTGATGTTCCGTGCATAAACTCTTGTAGTTCTTCAATACGTTTCAAAGTTTTGTGTTGGTTTAAAATTGTTTCTTTTACGTCCATGGTTAGTCCTCCATTAGTGATTTTTTAAGTGCTTCAAGCTGTGCTTGTTCTTCCGCTGATGCTTCGTGCTTGTAATCTTTTTCTGTCCATTCAGGTACATTGCTTTTAGGTGGTTGCTGATTGTATTGTTTGCTTTTAGCTTCTTGACGTTGCTTTTCAGCACCAGCTACCATTTCTGGTGTTAGCAATCCTTGACGTTTGTAACGCATTAAGATAGATTTGAAATAATTAAAATTGAAATTGCTAGTAGAGCTAGCCGCTTCTTTTAAAGCTGTCAGCATTAGCTCAATACTAAATCCATCTTCTTTGTGTAATTTTGGAATATCCTCAAGTTCAAAAGGCGTTAAAGCTCTACCTGTAATTTCTTGCCATTTTTCAAAGAAATATTTCAGATTTTGAGAATTTGGGGAGGAGGTAGCGGAATTATCTTTCTTTTCCTCTATCTCTTTTTCTAACTCTATCTCTTTATCTATATCTATATCTCCGTTGCGTTTTGTTGCATTGGTGTTGCATTGCAACGCTTTCTGTTCTCTATGTTTGCGAGAACGCCTTGTACTAGCGGTTTCAGAACCTATCATCTCTGGTACTTGTTCAAGAAAAAACTCATAATCGCTATGTCTAGTGAGTAGCCCTTTTTTACTCAAGAACATCAATGTCATCCTGACGGCTTCTGTGTCCTCATCAATCAGTAGTGCCATTTCTTCTGCTAAGTCTTGAGCTAATTCTTCAAAATAGATTTTGCCGCTATCCTCAAGACTAATAAGCATTAATTTTAAGTAGATGATTGTGTAGGTGTCACCGCCAGGCATTTTACGTAATAGTTTCATTTCTTTTGATTTAAAAAAATCTTGGGCTAGCTGTATCCAATAATATCGTCTGTTGGTTTTTGCCACCTAATCACCCTCTTCTTCTCTTTCGCCCCAGCACCCGTGCCAGCCATCTGTGTCAAAGCCGATTAGCATGATTTCGTCTATATCAAAGTATTCATTTTCCATTTGCGGACTCCTCGAATTCTAATATCATTTTCTGCGTTTGCACTATCAGCTCTGCTGTTTGAAAACCTGCCCAGAAAGCTTCTTTGTCCGTTTTTTCAAGCAACGAAACATACGCTGTGTGCATTTTGTAAATAAGGTTATTTAAAGTGTCAATCCTAATTTGCTTTTCAAAATCGTTGTCATCATAACCTAGCAGATGAGCAATGCTAACACCGAAGAAGTCAGCAAGCTTTTGGGCTTTGTCAGGTTTTATCTGACTTTCTCCATTTTCCCAGCGTTGTAAAGTTCGATAAGGTATATCTGTTTTTTCAGCTAACTCTTGTTGAGTTAGCTTTTTTGCTTTACGTAATTCTTTCAATCTATTCATGCTTAGCGCTCCACTTCTGACTATTCAAACGTGCTTTTTCTGTGAATACAGCTTGTTTATAAGCTTCGCTTTGATAGTAGCGTACATCTTCATTACGTCGTTTTAATAACGTTAACGTGAACACTTCTGTAATCGCTAAGACTGCTACTGTAATAGTTAAATATGTCATGCTGTTTGCTCCTCTAAACGTTTTTCGTTAATCATTACCAGCGTTCTATAAACCGGGTGACCTGCTGGAATTGTGTAAGCTGCTGGGTCAAATTCAACCAGCTTTATTTCATCGTTTTCAGTTACTTCACGATAACTGGTAATCTTAGGTTTCCATTGTTCTTTTTTTCGTTTCATGTTAAAATACCTTTGTAAATGTTTATGTTTGCCCTTTAACTAATTGCCGTTAGCTAAGGGCTTTTTTTGTGCTCTCAGGCTAGCTGGTATAGCCCTAGTAGGCGTTTTAGCCGGATAAAAAATAAAGAGGAGATACTTATCGTAGATAAATTGTGTAAATGTATTTTTGAAAGGAAAATTAGTAACATGGTGTCAAATAATAAAAATACGAGTAATTACCTACTAGAGCTGTATCAACCAGCCTGAGAAGCACGGTTAATTAAGCTAAATTAAGTTCTAATTGATTGTTTAATTGATTGATTCTGCGCTTCGTATTCGTGCATGGTTCCCACATTGCAATGTATTCCAAAGCGTCTTGTTTTTTAGATTTTGGCAGTTCAGCATAGCTGTTTAGACCAAATTCAGATTTGAAATCCAGTTCCATTTCACGAAATACCTCGCTTGAAAAACGGTGTTTCTTGCCTGTTGAGTCTACTTCTGAAAAGTTGTAGGCTTTTGACTTCGCTCCACCCATGCAATCAATAACACGTTTACGACGTTTTTTAGTAATCATATTTGCAATAGCTGGGTGTACATAAGCTGTGTCTTGAATTTGTTTAATATCATTTTGTGCTTGCAACAACCCAAGCTCTATTTTGTCGATTTTTTCTAAAGTTTGTGTCTGTAACTTCGACATTTCAATAAGTTGTTGCGTTGGTGTTAATTCATTCATAGCAATTCTCCTTCTAGAATGTCAGTTTCACGACGTTTTAAATCCAAATCATGGAAAAGTTTAAGTCCTCTATCAACAAGATTATTAAACTCATTTTTGATAAGACCATCGCGTTGAATGTAATGTGTTTCGTCTGCATAGATAAGACCACTCATTTCCATAATCAGTTGGTCACCTTTCTCCAAAAGTTGCATGATATTTTTATAACTGGCAATTTTCTTTTGGTAGCTATTCAGGCGCCCCTCTGATTGCTTAATAGCGTCGGTCAATTCATCATATTTAGCAGATTTTTGGTTAACCTCGTCACGCTCTGCATAGAATTCTTTGAGTTGTTTTTTTAAATACTCTTCATGCTCTAGTGCATAGTCTATGGTTTGTTGCAACTCTTTATTCTTATCGAGCAACGTCTTATTTAAATTTTTGGTTTCTTGATAGTCCTCTGGAACAACTTCCTTGATAACTTCTTTTTCAACGACTTTTTCCGTTTTAGAGAGCGCCTGCTCTGCCAAATTTTCGTTTTGAACTTTCAAACGTTCATTGTCTGCTTGTGATAATTTAAGTTGACGTTTAACTTCTTGCAGTTCACGAACTGTTGGATTATCGCCGTTTTCTATACGGTCAAGTTGAGTTTGCTTTTCATCGTCTGGAAGAGTGGCGATGAGGTAGAGTACGTTATAACCTAAATTCGAGTACGTACTCGAATTTGGAATTTCATTTGCAACTTTCATAAATTGATTAGCAACTCGCTGATTAATTTCAATCTTTTTGAGCCATTGTCCAAATTGACCATGCGTCAAATCGTGTTCCTTAACATGATTTAAACGTCTGCCAATTTCCCAAATAGACTGACCTGCAATCTGCTTATGATGATTGATTTCAAGTTCAATCTGTGCAAGATTGTCCGATAACGCTATTTCGTTCATGTATTATCCTTTCTGAATTCGTCTAAACTGACATCTAAAACGTCAGCGATTTTCACCATTCTACTGAAAGAAAGGTCTCTCTTTCCGATGTTCATCAACGTGTTATAGCTGATACCAGTCTTTTTAGCTAACTCTGTGACTGTCATTCCTCTGTCAATAAGCAACTTGCTTAAAGTTTTTTTCATGCTCACTCCCAAAACACAATATATAGTTTTTGATTGTATTGAAAACGCAACATATTGTGTTATTCTATCCTTTCTGATATAATTGATTCATGACAAACGATTGAATAAGACCTCTTACCTCCTTATGAAAATCGCAAGTCAAATATTATGGAAAGGAGAGAAATATGACTAATAAACCAATCAAACCTGGAACAGATAATCAACCCGCTGGAACTTACAGAGAAGTTGGACCTCGTGGCGGCAATGTTTCTGGCGGGCGTGTCGTTCACATTGACAAAGGCGACCGTTTACCGCCAACCCAAAAATCTGGTAATGGCTGGATTAAAAAATAATCCATTTTAGCGTGTCAAATTTTGATACGCTTTTTTGATAAGCAAAAGCATTTTCCAAAAATATTAATTTGAATCCACGCTTCGGCGTAATCTTTACCATTGCTGGCGTAATGTGTAATGTAATGATGTATCATTTTATGTTTGCTCCTTTCTAAGTTGTTGTTTTCGAAACCTTTAGATAAAATTTTTAGATTTCATTTAGAAATCTTCCATTTTAATATTGAGCATGTGTGCGATTTGAACTGCTTCTGAATATGAAAAATCACGTCCATTGTTTCTGTTGATTTTAGCGCTAAATGTTGTTTTACTCATGTTTAATTTTTGAGCAACATCGTTTTGCTTCATTCCTTTTGAAACGATAACGCTTTTTAAATTCAGATATGGTTTACCGTAATCAGCTACTACAGTCATTTGTTTACTCCTTTCTAAGTTGCTGCTTTCGCAACTTTTGTGATTATAGTTTATATCTTTTTTGTTTCGTTGTCAACAACTTTTTGTTATTTTTTATAAAAAGTTTGCGAAAACGAAACTTTTGTGTTATTATTTACTTATCTTATGAAAGGTGAAACATTATGACATGATTGGTGATAAGATAAAAGAATTACGAAAGAAAAATGGGCTAACTCTTCAAGGATTAGCTGATACTCTAAATAATAAGTACCCAGACACTATTAATTTCAATAAAGGAAAAATTTCAAAATGGGAGAACAACAGGGAAGAACCTAGATTGTCATCTGTAAAGATACTTGCTGATTTCTTTAGTGTACCTCTTGATTATTTTGATGATAAAGATAACTCACAACTTGAGATTATTTCTATATATAATGAACTCAAAGCGCCTCGTCAAAAGAAAGTTTTAAACTATGCTGATAATCAATTAAAAGAACAAAAATTAGAAGAAAAAAATCAGAATACAGTAAATGAACCACAAGTTACGTATTACATCTACGACTACTACGACCAACCCGCTTCCGCCGGTACAGGGCAGTATTTAAACGATGTACAAGTTGAACAGATTGAGTTACCAGTAGATGTAGATGCTGACTTCGTAGTACCTATCTACGGTGACTCAATGGAACCAGAATATCATTCCGGTGATTACGTATTTGTAAAGTTATCTGTCGATTTATCAAGTGGTGATATTGGTGTATTTGAGTTGTATGGTGATGCTTATATCAAAGAATTAATCATTGACGATTCTGGAGCGTGCTTACATAGCTTTAATACCGAAAAATACAAAGACATCCCAATTGATGCCGATAGTGATTTTAGAATCATTGGCGAAGTTGTTGGAAAATATAGGGAGGATTAACATGTATTCAGATGAATTTAAAGAGTATGTCGAAAATAATGGACGAGCATACGAGAAATTTATTATAAAAGCAACTGATTATCTTAACGAAAAAAATAGTAGACGTCAGCCAAATAAGCGCTGGAAAGAAAGTAGAATTGATAAAGAAGCAGAAAAAATGTGGACTGATTTAATCAAAAATACTTATGATAAAATCAAATCAGTTATCAAAACTAAGCGGAGATTTAGTCATGAACAAGAAATCGAAGATTGGATTGAATTCCTAAGAGAAAACGAAATCTTGGAAAGCTTCTCTGATAGTATTGACGAAATAGAATTTGAATAATCAATCGTGCAAATACTGAATCACGTTAAAAGCTGAAATAAAGGAAATTATAGAATGAAAAAAGTTATTTTAGGAAGTATCACACTTCTTTCAGTCGTTACGCTTGCAGCTTGCTCTAACTCAAAAACAAACTCTAGTACTTCATCTAGTACAAGTACGTCACAAAGTTCTACTACTTCATCAAGTGCAAAAGTAGATAACAGCGTTTACGATTCTGTTGTTAAAGAATTAAATGAGACTTTGAATCCTGAAAACGATTCGAACTGTACTATCGAAATTGAAAACAATGTAGCTGATAGTGATTTCCCAGACGGTCACAATATCATCACCGTGCTTTACACAAACGAGGCTGCTGACGGCATGAAAGAAATCATCGAAGCGGTTGACTCAAATACTGCCGAAGATGGGCAAAAACTAGTCTTGGAAAGTCTTAGACAAAACGTGTCAGATATTGCCAAAAAATTGCCTGATGATACAACTACTATCGAATTACGATACAAAATCGCTGCCGACCAATACAGAGCCGTAGCATTGTCAAGCAAGAATGAAGATATTATTCCCGTAGAAGTTGACTAAAGAGGTTAGATTATGAAAGTTGGATTTAGAAAACCAAGTTTAAAAAAGAGTTTGAAGGCTCGGACAACGGCAAAGTGGAAAAGACAAGCTAAAAAAGCCGTTATCCCCGGCTATGGTAAAAAAGGTATGGGTTGGGTAAAGAATCCAAAGAAAGCAGCTTATAACAAGGTTTATCATAAGACTACATTTGGTCTATCTGACATCATGAAATTATTTAAGTAAACAAAAAAAGCCCACGCTCAAATTTTGGACGAGGAGAGCGTGAGCAAGGAAGTATACAAGAAAAACAGGCATTAAAAAGCCCTTTTTCTTGTACTCATTTTAACATTTTTTAACAAATTTTGAAAGAGGGTACAAATGAACTCAAAACGAAAAGTAGCCATATATAGCCGTGTTTCTACACTACACCAAGCTGAAGAAGGTTATTCAATCGGTCAGCAAATCGAAGCACTAACAAAATATTGTCAAGCTATGGATTGGGTTATTTATGACAACTATTCTGACGGCGGTTTTTCTGGTGGTAAACTAGAACGACCAGCCATGCAAAAAATGATACAAGATGCTGAATCTGGTAAATTTGACACTGTTATCGTTTACAAGCTTGACCGTCTTAGCCGAAACGTCAGAGACACACTCTATCTAGTCAAAGACGTTTTTAACGCTAACAACGTTGATTTTGTCAGCTTACAGGAGAACATAGATACAAAATCTGCTATGGGGAATCTCTTTATCACGCTTCTCTCTGCTATTGCTGAATTTGAACGGGAGCAAATAAAAGAGCGTATGCAGCTAGGTGTTAAGGGACGTGCTAAATCAGGAAAAACAACTTCTTGGGCGACACCGCCCTTTGGTTACAAATACGATACCAACACCCAGTCGATGACTGTCGACCATTACCAAGCCGAGATTGTCCGTGATATGTTTAACAAAATTATTTCTGGTTGGTCAATCATGGGAATAACAACATACATGCGTGAAAATTACGACGGGAAATGGACTCACGTCAAAGTAAAACGAATTTTAGAAAACATAACCTACATCGGCAAAGTGAAGTATCGCAATGAAATTTTCGAGGGGGAACACACACCTATTTTACCTGAAGAATTATTTTACAAAGCTCAAAAAGCCTTGGAAGAAAGAACAAACAAAAAAGATAATACTAGACCATTTCAAGGTCTTTATATGCTTTCTCACATTGCAAAGTGTGGATACTGTGGGACACCTTTAAAAATCGACACCTACAAACCACGAAAAGACGGCACTAGAAAGCGCACCTATACTTGTATCAATAAAAATCCGAGACGAACTAAAACAACGATATACAACAACGGGGAAGAATGTAAGGAATCAGGACGATACGACGTTAAAGACGTCGAAAGCTATGTTTTGAATGAAATAAACAAATTCCAACTAAATCCTGAATCTATAGAATCATTGTATAAAGACAAACCTGAAGAAAATTTAAAAGCATATGAAGAGCAACTAAAACAACTAGAAAAGAAACTTTCGAAGTTAAATGACTTGTACATAAATGAGTTGATTTCTATGGACGCACTAAAACAAAAAAGTGCTGAACTCCTCAAAGAGAAATCCAGCCTAGAATCGTTCATAAATAGAAACAAAACTCAAACAAATAATAAACAATCTTTTGAAAAACTCGTGAAAATGGACGATATTCTAAAAATGTCTTATGACGACCAAAAGAAAGTAGTAAAAACATTAATTAAACGTGTAGAGGTAAAGCGTGATGAAATCGACGTTATTTTTAAATTGTAAAATTACAGTATTTAGGAGCACCTACTAATATTGTTGTGCATGCCATAATATGCTTCTCCTTTTACTTTCTATAATTCATCCGCAATTTTATTAATTTTACGTAATCTGTGGTTAACACCACTCTTGGTCAATGTGCCTTCCAAATGGTCGGCAATTTGTTGAATGGAATAATCTGGATTTTCAACACGGATTTTAGCCACTTGTTGAAGTTCAATTGGCAAGGTTTCAAGTCCAACCGTATCCATGATTTTAATGATATTATTGATTGTTTTCATGCTAGCTGTCACGGTTTTGGCAATGTTTGCCGTCTCCGCATTATTAGCACGATTGATATCGTTACGTGTCTCACGCATAATCTTAACTTCTTCAAAAATATCCTTACATTCCATAGCACCAATAATCAAAAGAAAATCCATGATGTCTTCTGCTTTTTGCAAATAGGTTACCGTACCATTCTTATGTTCAATGACCTTAGCATAAAGGATAAATTTTCGCATCAAATTCGCCAAATCTTCAGCGTGGTCTTGATAAACCGAGAAAATTTCCAGCTGATATTTTCCAGATTCTGGATCACGAATGGTTCCAGTCGCCAAAAAAGCGCCGCGCAAATAAGCGCGTCCCTTATCATCATCTTCTAAAATAGTTGGGTTAATTCCCATTTCAATGCCAAAGAAAGAATCCGCCAACTGCAAGTCATTCAAGATTTCTCTGACGTTTGCTACCACAAAAACATTGTAAATACGGTTTTTACGCAGATTTGTCTTTTGGTGGTATTTAATTTCTGGCTGAACATGGTAAAGATTTTCAGTCAATTCATAAATATGACGAGCGATTTTAGCATTTTCTGTTGTGATAGACAAGGTAAGTCCGTCTCCTGTCAAGCCAAGGCTACCAGACATTTTAATGATTGCTGATAATTCGCTCTTATCAAACCGCGACAAATTGAGCAGTTCTTCTTTCACTTTTACTGTAAAACTCATCGCTTCCTCATCCTCACCAAATTCATTAATTCCTCAACGACAAAGTCGCCATTGTGAAAAGCTCCGCCATTTTCCAAACGCAAGAAATCTGATGAAATCACACGTTTCACCTGCTTGCGAAGTCCTGCAAAATCATGTTCTACTTGAACCAAATACTCATCAAATTCGTTAGAATTCATGTAATCTTGCGGTACTTCTTGGATATTGACCAAAACGGTGTCAATCACATCTTTACCAAGGTGGCGGTTGAGCACTTCCACATGGTCAGCATCAGTAAAATGCTCGGTCTCACCATATTGGGTCATGATGTTACAAACGTAAGCCACTTCTGCTGAGGTTTCCAGCAGAGCTTGCTTGATTTCTGGAATAACAAGATTGGGCAGGATTGAGGTAAAAAGCGAACCAGGTCCCAGAACAATCATATCACTATCCATAATCGCATCAACAACTTTTCGACTAGCAGTCGGTTCTTCATTGTTATAAGTATTTGTGACATAAACGTGGTCAATCATACCTTTATAATCAGCAATATGACTTTCGCCAATAACTTCGTGACCGTCTTTGAAAACAGCATGCAAAGTCAATGGATTTTCACTGGCTGGGTAAATCTTTCCTGTGACATGGAAAAATTTTGTTAGCAACTGCATGGCATTGTAGGTTGAACCTTGCATTTCTGCGATGCCTGAAATAATCAAATTACCAAGCGGATGCCCTGCCAAAGCACCATCAGTTTCGTCAAAACGATATTGAAAGACTTTTTCATAGAATTTCGGCATATCACTCATCGCTACAAGGACGTTACGAAGGTCGCCTGGCGGTGTTAACTGCGTCACAGAACGCAAAGTTCCGGAACTACCACCATCATCAGCAACCGTCACAATCGCTGTGATATCAACTTCTTCATGCCGTAAGCTATTTAAAATAACAGGAATACCCGTTCCTCCACCGATAACAGTAATTTTAGGTTTTCTCATGAACGATTCACAGTCTCCTTACGACGATTTTTATCACGGTGGTTTTCATTGACAACCCAATTTTCTTTTAACTCTTCTGCCAAACGATGCGCAAAGGCGACACTACGATGTTGACCACCTGTACAACCAATGGCAATCGTCAAAACGGATTTTCCTTCTTTTTGATACCCTGGCAAAATTGGTTTAATCAAGCCTGTCAAATGTTGATAGAAATCTTCAGACTCTTCATGATTCATAACGTAATCATAGACTTCTGATTCGAGCCCTGTTTGGTCACGGAGTTCTGGTTTGTAGTAAGGATTTGGCAAGAAACGCACATCAAATACCAAATCAGCATCAAGCGGCAAGCCATACTTAAAACCAAAACTCATCACTTCTATACGAAATGATACTTGGTTTTCCTCACTTGAAAATTGCTCTGAAATGGTTTTACGGAGTTGGCGTGGTGTGAGTTCTGTTGTATCAACCACATTTTGGCTCAAGTTTTTCAGTGGCGCTAACAATTCACGCTCAAGTTTGATACCATCTAAAATACGTCCATCTGCTGCCAACGGATGACTACGACGTGTTTCTTTATAACGAGCAACCAATTCACCATCTGTCGCATCCAAGAATAAAATTTTAAAATCAACTTTTGGATTGGCATCGATTTTATCAAGAACAGAATTGATTTCATTAAAAAAGAGGCGACTACGCATGTCGACTACAAGTGCCACACGATTATTGTCGCTAGATTGTTCAATCAGCTCAATAAATTTTGGTACCAAAGCTGGTGGCATATTATCAATCGTGAAATAACCCAAATCTTCAAATGATTGAATTGCCACCGTTTTACCAGCTCCACTCATCCCAGTTACAATAACTAAGTTAATACTTTTGTCAGACATAATTGTCCCCCTTTTATCTACTAGTTTTATTATAACAAAATTCAGCCTAAAGATTGATTAGAAAAACCTTTTCACATAAAAATTTAGGGAGTGAGACAAATAAAGTCTCCAGTGGAGACTTTATCAGAGCGTAGACAAACCCTCTCAGCAGTATAAATATTGTAAATTTAGAGTGTGTCTATCGATTTGAATAAACTCTTAGAAATGCTGATATAACGGTGTTCCTAAGGTTTTTTATTTTTTAACAAAAAGAAAAAA
>OODQ01001118.1_pt1 | contig 13932 bp, 9 predicted proteins | sample 1671321 | NCBI WGS metagenome assembly OODQ01 (sample SAMN06348144, study PRJEB24527) | human gut metagenome | biome: human gut; feature: ankylosing spondylitis patient; material: feces | host: Homo sapiens | place: China | collected 2015-10
CAACCGGAACATATAGTGATACAATTACACTCCCTGAAGGTGGAAACTATATCGGTATTGAATGTGAGGATTTCACGGGAAGTATTGAATTGAATGTTGAATAGCATTCAGGCAATAGGAAAATTAAGTCATTGTATATTATGTATGTTCAAGGGAGGGATATATGGGAAAAATTTTTGTACTGTCGGTAACAGACCATGAAGAATATATACTTAGCAGAATTATGGAGATTATTGCGGCTGAGTCAGAATTTGACCATATTGTGTCATCCCACCCTCGTAATATTCTTGTTTTTCCGGGCTTGGAGCTTCGCCTGAAGGAGAGAACGGTACATCGAAACGGTGAGTTGATTTCTATGACCCATCGGGAATTTGCAACATTGGTATATTTGGCAAACCACCCATCCTGGGTATTTTCTGCCAGCCAGATCTATGAGGCTGTGTGGAATGCGGATGGTGAAAACTGCGGAACGGCCGTTGCCAGCGTCATAGGTCAGATTCGCAGAAAACTAACTCCGGATATGCCGAAAGCGGGCTATATTCGTACTGTTCTGGGGAGTGGATACAAATTTGAAGTTCCGCAGGGTATGGCAGAATAGTGGGATTTTTTAATTCAACTGCACATACCTATGTAACTACAAAAAGATTTAATATATAGTCAGCACCGCCGCAATCGTATAGTTTGCGGCGGTGTTTTTAATGTGTTCAACATGGCAAAAAGCCATTGTATGTATTTGTATTTTTATTCTTGTGCAGAAAAGTAGGCTATCCTATAATTAAAAAAGAAAAATATTTGGCTGGGACATTTCTGTAACATTTAATGTTTAGAATATCAGTATGATCGGAAAATTGGGAAAGGAAGTGAAGGCTTTGAAGAAGATTTTAATTGTAGAGGACGATCAGCTTTTGAATCGGACATTGGCATACAATCTGACCTCTGATGGATATGAGGTCATTTCGGTTTTTAATTTTGACAGCGCGGTAAGAAAGCTGCGGGAAAATGAATTTGATGTGGCGCTGTTGGACATTAACCTGCCCGATGGCAGCGGACTGGATCTGTGTGAAGAAATCCGGAATCGTGGTCAGCATACCTATATCATCTTTATCACAGCCAATGATAAGGAGAGCGATATGCTCAAGGGCTATGAAGTCGGCGGCGCGGATTATGTGACCAAACCATTTTCTGTGACGGTGCTTTGCAAAAAAGTAGCGGCGGTTTTTGCAAATCTGGAACTACGGACACCCCGGCATGATTTGTTTGATGATGGTTTTCTGAAAATCGACTTCTCTGAACAAAGTGCGTCCCTTGCCGGAGAACCCCTGGACTTTACACCAAAGGAATACCGCACCCTGTTCCTGTTCGTAAAGAACCCCCGGATTATTCTGACCAAGCGGCAGATTTTAGAGAAGCTGTGGGACATTGATGGAGACTTTGTGGATGAGCATACTCTAACGACGATCATCAGCCGTATCCGCAAAAAAATCGAAACAGAGGAGAGGAAATATATTAAGACAGCTTATGGAATGGGCTATCAGTGGATCGGCGGTGAGCCTCGATGAAGCTGCAAAATTTATCCGTCAGGGCATTTTTGAGAAAAATTGTGGCAGGGACTCTGCTCACTGCCGCTTTGTTGCTGTTGATTTTTTTCTTGATGACGAAAGATGTGCGGGTTGTCATCTGCGGCATTATTTTGACAGTTGCATTTTACATTTGGGGCGTGGTTTTCCTGCACTACTTTCAAAAGAAACTTTCTCTGTTCACCGATGGTTTGTGCCAGACATTGGATCACATGATGGACAGTACAGATCGGCCTCAGGTAGACTATGAAGCGGAAACACTGCTGTCCCGGATCAGCCACCGTCTGGAACAGCTCTACAATGTGATGCAAAAGACCAGACATACGGCGGAGGAAGAAAAGGAAGAACTGCAATCCATGGTATCGGATATTTCCCATCAGACCAAAACCCCTATCGCAAATCTGAAGCTGATCAACGATACCATGCTGACACGGCCATTGACAGAAGAAAAGCGCAAGGAGTTTTTGCAGGCCACGGGTACGCAGCTGGATAAATTGGATTTTCTCATTCAGGGAATGGTGAAAACTTCCCGTCTGGAAACGGGTGTCATTACGCTGGAGAAACAGGATGCTGTGATTGGGGATACGCTGGTGAACGCCATCAATGGTGTTCTGGCTCCGATGGAACAAAAAGAGATCAGCCTTTCGGTGGACTGCCCCCCTGATTTGACAATATCCCATGATGGCCGCTGGACTTCTGAAGCATTGTTTAACATTCTGGATAATGCGGTAAAGTACACCCCTTCTGGTGGCAGCATCCAGGTGAGGGTACGGGATTGGGAGATGTATTTGAGGATCGATGTGACGGATACGGGCAGAGGCATCCCGGAGCATTCCCAGGGTACGATCTTCAAACGCTTCTACCGGGATGAAGCGGTACATGATATAGATGGGGTCGGAATCGGCTTATACCTTGCCCGTGAGATCATTACCATGCAGGGCGGATATATTACCGTTGAGTCCAAAGTCGGGGAAGGATCGACTTTTTCCGTATTCCTGCCCATAAAATAATTCTGAGGCAGTCTGTTTTGGCAGGCTGCCTTTTTTAAAAAAATTTTAGTGGACAATGGATTTTAGGACAATTCTGCAACATTTGGGGGTTATGCTGACAGCAACACCATGGAATTGGAGGCGGCCTTATGGAAATCACAAAGACATTACTCATCAATGCAGCTTGTCTGCTGATCCCACCGATTGTTGTTGTTCTGCTATTCCGGTACATCTTTCTAAGGAAAATCAGATGGGCGGCTGGTGTGGTAGCTCTGATAGATTTGGTGATCTTCTGGACAGATATTTTTTATTATGAGAGCGTTTGGCTGACGCTGTTTTTTGTTGTAATTCAGTTAGCAACGGTTCTGCTTATATCTATCCGGTTTTATAAAAAAGACACACGGAAATGAATTGTCCTAAAATTGAAGCAATTCAGTCCAAAATTTGAGAGTGTTTAGGACATTTCTGTAACAATTCAGTTTTAGGCTATAATGGAAAGGAGTTGGTGGGTATGACATTACCATTTGAAAATGATACTAGCCGGATTGTCAAAAAGTATGCCAAGCACAGTATCAGTCAAAGCCGGGTTAAAACATTTTTATCTGTTTTGACCATCGCATTGGCTGTTGCCTTGCTGTCTGGTTTTGCTTTGTCTGTGATTGGGATGGAAACCGAAGCAAAACGAGGGCTGCTTATGTCAAGTCAGATGTTATATCACAATCTGAATGACGAACAGATGCAGGCCTTGCGGTATGATGAAAGAATTTCAGACTCAAAGATATATATGCAGGCGGCAAATACCCAGATTGAAAACTATCTGGTGATTCCTGTCTATATTGAGCAAAATGACAGCCAAATCGTTATGGATAAAATTGTGAAAGGCCAGTATCCCACGGGACTTTATGATGTAGCTGTGGATAAGACATATTTGGAGCAACTGGGGCTTCCAGTGGAGTTGGGGGCAACAATCACAATCCCTTTTTATGATGGGAATAGGGAAACTTTTACTGTGGTAGGTCTTACAGATAGCGGTTCCACAGAACGAGTATATTCCCTTTACTGTTCCAAGCAGTATGCGGAATCTGGAAGCCAATTCCAGCATTCTGTAACAGCGTTGGCCGTTCAATTTGCCCATGCCGATGAAATGTCCAAGCAAGCATTTGAAACCATGACCAAGCAAATTGAAACTGACTACGGTATCCCAGCACAAAATTCTGATCCGAATGATGGTTTTCTTTCTTCCCTGGAGCCGAATTGGGAAGATATTCAGATTGTTATTATCTTTTCTTTTGCTGTACTCTTTGTCAGTTATTTGGTGATTTACAGCATTTTCTATATTTATGTGCATAATCAGGTGCGGGAATTTGGGCAGTTGCGTACAATGGGAACAACTGCAAAACAGATTAAGAAAATTCTTCGGGTACAAGGTAGGATTTTCTGTGTTTGTGGTACAGCTTTGGGGCTGGTAATCGGTGGGATCGCAGCCTTTCTGTTCAAGCCAAACGGATGGAGCTGGGGTAATACCGCAATAACCAGTATTGTAATTTTCCTTCTTGTCTATGGCATGATATGTCTGGCTATGAGTAAGCCTGCAAAAATTGCAGGCAGCATTTCACCGATTGAGGCAGCAAAAAACACTGGATATGAGAGTTTTCCTGCTGTTTCAAAGAAACTGCATCGGAAAATCACCCCTTTTTCACTGGCTATTATGGGAAGTTCTCGCAATCGGAAAAAGTGGATTGTAACTGTTCTTTCGTTAGGTATTGCAGGAATCATGTTTATGGGAGGAACAACACTCCTTTCTTCTCTGGATATGGAGCGCCTTGCAAGACATGGGCTTTTAGAATATGGAGAATTTGAAGTTGAGCTTTCCAGAAATGCGATCAAGAATGACCCGCATGGACAAACTGGAGTCCAGTTAAAGAATCCTTTGAATGAAGATTTGATACAGACCATTGCGCAGATGGAGGGTGTTGCAGAAGTTTCGGAATATCAAACATTAGAGGCAAAATTTGAATACAACGGAGTGACTAAAAAAGAAAATATTACCCCATTCACACCAGATCAGCAGGCCCTCTTGGAAGAATATTTGGTGACTGGTACAGCTAATTACTCCATCATGGCTGAAAACCATGAAATTCTGGTGTTGCGAAATGAATATGCAGACTACATCTACGACTGGACATTTCATGTTGGAGACACGGTGAAGTTCCGCTGGTTTGATGGGATACAGGAGCAGGAGGCAGAGTTTAGAATTGCCGGAGAAATCAGTGATGGTATCTTTGAAGATGATGGTGGTGGTAAACTTTTTGGAAAAACAGGATTTTTCCTACTGCCGGAAGAACTAATGAATCAAATGATGCCATCTGGCTTTAACTTCAATAGTCAGTTGCTGGTTCGTATGGATGACCTATCACAAGAGCCTGCCCTTCGGAAAGCTATGAATGATCTGGTTGATACCACACCAATGGTAACAATGGAATCTCTCTATGACTATTATCAAGACAGCAAGGCTATGTATCAACGCACCAGTCTTGTGATATGGGGGATGTGTGGATTCATCATGCTGTTTGCTGTTATCAATTTGGTAAATACACTGATTGCTACGATACTCTCCCGCAAACACGAATTTTCTGTTCTACGCTCCGTTGGTCTGGCAAAAAAGCAGCTAAGGCAGACAGTACAGTGTGAAGGTATCTTGCTGGCTTTTTGGAACATTTGTATTACTGTCCTAATTGGAACTGCGGTCGGTTATGGAATTATTCGCTATCTGAATTATGTTGGCGACGATACTTGGGTGTGGCATTTCCCAGCAGTACATTTTGCTGGATATATGATAGTGGCAATTTTACTTCCTGTTTTGATTGCTGCCGCCCTGATTCATCTTTTGGAAAAAAAGTCTATTGTGCAGCAGTTGAGAGAGATAGATTAAGCAATTAGAAATATCCTAAAATTGAAGCAATTCACCCTTAAACTGTTGAGCCTTTTGGATATTTCTGCAACATTTGAGAGTTAGGATGACAGCGAAAGGAGTGAATGGCTATGACATTACCATTTGAAAATGATACCAGCCGGATTGTAAAGCGGCTGGCAAAACAGAACATGAAAGCAAACCGGCGTACATCCATTTCTATCATGGCGGCCATATTGATCGCATCAACTTTTTTGTGTTCGCTATGCACATTCGTCCAAAGCTATTGGAATCAAAGTGTGCAGCAGGAGATTGAAGCCTACGGTGATTGGGATGCACAGCTTTTGGAGATTCATGCTGGTCAGCTGGATTTGATTCGGAATAACGAAAATATCCAGACCATCATGGTAAAAGGAGATAATCAGACCGCCTCATTACCTGCTGCATCCGGTCTGCCCTATCTTTTGATCCAAAACTGTGATGGGGCATATTGGGGCGGTATGCGGGAAAAGAATCTGATCCTGCGGGGACGGGTTCCCCAGGCGCCGGGAGAAATTGTCGTTGGAAAAAGCTTTTTTGAGCAGAATCCATCTGTTGAGATTGGAGATCAGCTGAACCTGGACTTGGGCGAACGCAGGATCGGAAATACAACTGTGGATTTTCTTTCCCCCATTCAAAGCGGGGAAGAATTTGTGAAAACAGAAAATGTGCAGTACACCATTGTTGGTGAGATTGATATGACGGTTTCTAGCGCATATAACGGCTACCCTGCGTATGGATGGCTGGACACGGCCGCATTATCGGAGGACACAGGTGTCGTTGCGTATCTTCAAGTAACGCAGCCACGAAAAGTATATGAAATCATCCCGCAGATAGCGGAGGATATTGGCTTGCAGCCGGATGAATTTGGCGACTATCCTTTCCGTTACCATACAGCCCTGCTTGGGATGTATGGGATTTATGCACCGGGGCATTTCCTAAGCAGTGACCTTCCTAAACTTACACTGGCGTTGGGGTTGGTCATGGCAGCATCTATGGCGGTATTTGCCTATATCATTCGGGGGGCTTTTTCTATTTCTGCGAAACGCAAGGTAAAGGAATTGGGAATCTTAAAATCCATTGGAATGACGCCAAGGCAGATCCGCATGATGATCGTATATGAGGCACGCTGGCTGTCTGTGCTTCCCATTCTGGTTTCTGTGGGACTTGGATACCTTTTTTCCTATGGCGTATTGGCAGCATACTCTGACCTGATGCAGGAAGTGACCGGGAGCCGGATAACAGCTTCCTTTTCCCCGTGGGTCGCAGTGGTTTCCGTGATTCTCTCGTTCCTGACGGTTCGCCTGGCTGCTTCTGGTCCTGCCCGGCAGATGGGAAAACTTCGCCCGATTGAAGCGGTCAAAGAAAGCTGGAGCAATCCTTCTTTGAAAAAATCAGCAAAGCATCCAATCCTGAAAAAGTGCTTTGGATTCCTTGGAAATATTTCTGCAAACTCCATGGCGGCTAATAAGAGGCTGTTTCGTACCTGTACGGTAACGCTGAGTCTGTGTATGCTTTTGATGTTCAGTTTTCTGGCTGTTTTTTCCGTTTCAGATATTAACAATACCAAAGCAGAACAGGACAGCCACTTTAATGTCAATATTACAATGGAATCCGGTCAGAAAATAGAGCCGGCACTTATGGAGGAATTAAAGCAGCTGCCCCACATAGAAGAACAGGCCACTTATACGATGGCGAACTGTGCGCTCTGGGTTTCAGAAAATGAGTTATCGGAAGAATTTCTTTCCGCTGGAGGATTTGGAACAAAAGCGGCTGGTGAGTATGTAGCAAAGCGTGATGGCCGCTACCGTATCCCATGCGTATTGATCGGTTTGGAACAGAATGCCTATGAAGATTATCTCATGCAGTCAGGTGTACCTTATTCTGATCCGGGCGCTGCACTCATTGTCAATTCTGTTGTAAAAAATCCTGACTCCAGAGGTTATGAAGCCAAAAAAGATACGATTCCATATCTAAACCTCAAAAAAGGTCAGTCTTTAGAACTAACAGAGAAGTTTTTAGACTCCATTCAGGGGGATTACCGTTTTGATGTGACGGTATCATCTGTGCTTCCTGAAATGCCGGAGATTGGGCGCAATATGGCTTTTTATACATTACCCATTCTTGTGCCGATGGATCAATACTATGAGATTATCCAGAATTTTGGAGAGGATCGTGCAGTTTACAATTACAGGACTTACATGAATCTTCTTGTGGAAGATGGGCTGGATGCCGAAGTACAGAAGCAGGCAGAGCAGATCTGTGGTACTTATTTGGGAACGAGTGATTTCTATACCTCCAGCAAGACACAGCGTGCTTTGGACAGAGAACGACTGACCGATGCGACCATGCTGATCGTTTACAGTCTGACCGCATTATTTGGCATCATTGGAATCTCATCGGCAGCAGTGGCGATCCTGAACAGTCTGCATCAAAGAAGAAAGGAATTTGCCATGCTGCGTTCTGTGGGACTGGATAGAAAAGGTCTTGACCGTTTGCTCCATATAGAAGGGTTCTTCCTTGGAGGAAAGCCTTTGGTCATTGGATTACCAATCCTGTTTTTGATCGCCACAGTTCTGATGTGGATGCAGGATGTGACTTTTATGGAGTTCATTCAGGTATTCCCGTTACTAGGACTGATAGCTTATGTTGTCCTTGTGCTAATGGTCATCAGTGGGATTTACAGGGCGGCTTCCAGAAGAATCCGCAGGGATATTATTGTAGAAGTCTTAAAGGATGAAAATGTGTGAGTCTCACTGCAAAACGAATTGTCCTAAAATTGAAGCAATTCACCATAGATTTTCATATCGTTTAGGACAATTCTGCAACATTTGTCCTTTACCCTATACTCAACAAATTAAGAAAGGCAGGTAACTGTTATGAAAATTTTGCAGACAACTGATCTTAAAAAATACTACGGCACAGAGCCGAACATTACCCGCGCCCTGGATGGCGTGAACTTCTCTGTGGAGGAGGGCGAATTTGTAGCGGTGGTCGGCACTTCCGGCTCCGGTAAATCCACCCTGCTTCACATGATGGGCGGTCTGGATACCCCTACCTCCGGCAGCGTGATGGTGCGGGATAAGGAGCTGGCGAAGATGAACGACGAGCAGCTTACAATTTTTCGCCGCCGCAATATCGGCTTTATTTTCCAGAACTACAATCTGGTGCCGATCCTGAATGTGTATGAGAACATCGTCCTGCCCGTGGAGTTGGACGGGGATACGGTGGATCAGAAATTTATGGCGGATGTGGTGTCCATGCTGGGACTGGAGGATAAGCTGAAGAATATGCCAAACAACCTCTCCGGCGGCCAGCAGCAGCGTGTGGCAATCGCCCGCGCCCTGGTGTCAAAGCCCGCAATCGTTCTGGCCGATGAACCCACCGGCAACCTGGACAGCAAGACCAGCGCCGATGTGCTTGGGCTTTTGCAGAGAACGAGCCGTGAATTTAACCAGACGCTGGTGATGATCACGCATAACGATGCCATTGCCCAGCTTGCAGACCGCATCGTGCGGATCGAGGATGGCAGAATCGTTGGATAAAGGGGGTGGCAGACATGACATTGCCTTTTGAAAATGATACAGGGCCGGTCATTAAAAAATTGGCGGCACGGAGCATTCAGACAGATAAGCGGCGCAACCTGTTTGTGATCATAACGATTGCCCTGGCAGCCGCTTTGATGGCAGCGATTTTTTGTGCAGGAGCGGGAAGCGACAGAAAACTGGAGGCGGACATCCGGGGACAGTATCAGGCGGTCGTAGTAAATTGTGACCGCGACATGATTGAAAAATTAAAAGCCTGCCCGGAGGTGGAACGCTGGGGCCTTTCACAGAATTACGGTTCCGCCCGCTATGGTGACAGCGTTCTGACCGTGGAGTATGCGGACGCCAACTGGATGGAATTGGGGAAGAAACCTTCTTTCACCGGGACGCTTCCGCAGGCTGCTAATGAAATTCTGGCAGAACGGGCGTTTCTTGATTATTTTGAAATCCCGGCAGAAGTAGGGCAGACCATAGAAGTGGATCTGGGAAATGGGAAGCAGACTTATACCGTCAGCGGTATTATGGATGTGGAGAACGACTCCCGTATGTTCCAGCTTTATGTATCCGAAGCATTTGTGGAGGAGATGGCACAGGGAGAGCCGCTGTTTGAATTCCGCCTTCGTTATACCGGTGCGGACGATATGGAGCTGGAACAGCTCAAGGCGGATATTGCAGCATTCCTTTCTGCCAACGGCGTTGCAGAGGATCAGATTTTTTACAGTTCCAACTATTTTGGGCTTTAAGTCCGGCGTGATGAAATATTACATTCCGGTGGCAATCCTTCTGCTGGTTGCCTGTGCCGTGGTCATTTACAGTATCTTCTTTATTTCCGTAAAGGGTAAAATGCGGGAATATGGACGGCTGAAGGTGATCGGTACCACGCCGAAACAGATCCGCCGGATGGTGCGGCGGGAGGGATTGTTGTTATCCCTTTGGGGAATCACCCTTGGTCTTTTGGTCGGGGGAACGATCGGGTTTGCAATTTACCCAGCACATTGGAGCTGGCTCGGCAATCTGCCTTATCTGGCTGCGACCGCAGCAGCCTGCGCACTGACGGTATTTCTGTCCATCCATGCACCGGTCCGCATGGCGGCGAAGGTATCCCCAATCGAAGCGGTGCGCTCCAGCGGTTATGAAACGGCAACAGACCGTAAAGATCAGAAAAACCACCGCATTACGCCATTCTCCATGGCACAGATGAATTTCAGGCGGAGCAGGAAAAAGACAGTCATCACCCTGACCTCTTTAGGACTGACGGGTGTATTTCTGGTGACGGCCGCTACGGTGCTGAACTCCATCAGTCCCGAAAAGATGGCGATGGAAGCCATGGGGGATCACTGTAACTATGAGGTCAGCTGGATGGATTCGGGAGGGGCGGAAGGACTGCCTGATATTGCGCGGGAGAATCCGCTGACAGAAGAACTTCGTCAAAAGCTGCTTGCCCTGGATGGAGTGGAATCCATCACCAGCCATGAAGTGACATCCGCAACGGTGAAATTCCCCCAGGAAAGTGTTGCATTAAAATTCCCGGTGTTTGACAGGGAGCAGATGGAACAATGGCTGCCGGAGGAAAATCTGGAACAGGGCAGTGCGGATTATGAGGAGCTTGCCGCAAACAACGGTGTGGTCGTGACGGACGCGGAAGATCACCTTTTAAGTATGTTTTATGGCTATACGCCTGCGATCGGGGATGTGCTGACCTTTGAATCCATGGACGGCAAGGCCATAGAAGTAACGGTCATGGGAATTGCGAAGCCGTCAGAGACATCAGGAACTGGCGCATGGGGGCTGTTTACCCTTACAGAAGAACTGGCCGACCAGCTTTACCCGGATATTGAGAACAGAGAGGCTGTCTGGAATGTTCATACATCGGAGGACTCTGATGCGCTCAGGGCGTCTATTTTCAGCCTGCTGGAAAATCCGGTGCTGACGGTATTTTCCAGGGCAGACCATGCGGCATCCCTGGAATCGCAGTTAAAGACAATGACCCGCGGTGTTTATCTGCTGCTGGCGTTCCTGTTTGTGTTCTCCATGGTAAATCTGGTCAACACCCTGATGACCAATCTGCTGGCAAGGCAGCAGGAGATTGGGATTTTGCAGTCTGTGGGCATGACAGGAAAGCAGGTTTCCCGTATGCTGATTGCAGAATGCCTGTGGTATGCAGGGGTTACGGTGTTACTGTCGGTTGGTATCGGCGGAACCCTAGGCTGGATTTTGGACTATGTGATCAGCAGTTTTAATATTTTCGGGGAACTGTCTTATCAGTTCCCGTTGATGGAAACGGTTGTTTTTGTTCTGGCACTTTTGGTTGTGACCGGAATCTTCTCTGTGGTTGCTGTCCGTTATTCCAAACGGCTTTCCCTTGTGGATCGGATTAAGACCATGGAATAACCAGAGGCGGCGGCTTCCGAGGCGGAAAGCCGCCGCTTTGCTGACAGCAGAAATATAAGACTTAAAGGAGATGATCAAAATGACAGTACCATTTGAGAATGATACAGGAAATATTGTCAGGAAACTGGCAAGAAAAAGTTTGAAAAGTGAGAAGCGCCGGAATCTGATGGTGGTGATCGCCGTTGCGCTGGCATCCTGTCTGATCTGCTTTTCGATTGTGATGGCTTTGTCTGCCCGGCAGATAGAGAAAAATCATGTGGAGGATACCTATGAGGCGGTTTATACCGGGATTACTGAGGAAGATGTGTCCACCCTGAGAGGGCTGGATGATTTCTCAAGGGTAGGAGAGTATTATATGCTGGCTGTGGAACCTGCCAAGCAGGGATACAACGCCTCCTATATTTATTGTGATGAGGAAACGATGTATATTGCCCGTGACCAGATGAAACTGTTGGAGGGCCGCCTGCCCCAAAAGGAGGATGAGGTGGCGGTCAGCCGCTATTTCCTTTCCGAATACGGTGCAGACGCCGGGATTGGCGAAAAGGTTATGTTGGACAGTGAGAGCTTTCACGGAGAATATACGGTGACTGGTATTCTGGAAGGCTATAAGGAAAAAGAGGTAAATGGCTGTTCCATCCTTCTTTCCAAAGAAGCTTTGAAAGGATGGAGCGGCTATGACCCCGCTGACTATCGCGCTTATGTGCATTTTCAGAATGAGCAGCAGATGGATGAAAATGAGCTGACTGCCCGCAGCCGGGAGATTGCCAAAGAATATCAGCTGGAAATGCCGGTCATGAACCTCAGCTATATGAAGTTCTATAAGCAGCCTGTGAATGTCAGTATGCTGGCGCTGGTTGCCGGTATCGCAGTTTTGGTCATCATCGGAGGATATGTGGTAATACAAAGTATCTTCCGAATTTCGATCAATGACAAAATCCAAAGCTATGGACAGCTTCGGACGATCGGCACAACGCCAAAGCAGATCCGCCGTATTGTCAAAAAAGAAGGCCGTTTCTTAGGCTGGGCTGGAATTGGAATCGGTATTTTGCTGGGATGTGCAGCCGGGTTTGCCCTGTTTTCCCGTGGGTTTTATCTGCCGTTTTATGCAGCTGCGATTGTTTTGACGGCACTGCTTGGCTGGTTTATGGTGTCTATTGCCATCCGCAGACCGGTAAAGATTGCCGCTGGTATTTCCCCGATTGAAGCAGTCCGCTTTACCGGCAGTCAGAGCGGAAAGACGCGCACACATAAGAAGAATATGCGGTTAAATCCGCTCTCCATGGGAATTGCAAATTTCAGGCGTGACCGCAAAAAGACGATCAGCATCGTGGCTTCCCTGAGTCTGGGCGGCGTGATCCTTTTGGTGACGGCATCGATTCTTTTGGTCCGCTCGCCGGAGCGGATCGCAAGACAGTTTTTCCCGGATGGGGATTATAAAATCTATATCCATTCCGAAAAATCAGAATATGAGGTGATGTCGGAAGGAAATCCGTTGAATGAAACGCTTCGGCAGGAGGTGCTGGCCGTAGACGGCGTAACGGATGTGATAGAAAATCGTCAGGCGGTTCATGTGCGGTTTGAAAATGAGGAAAGCTCCTCCGGCGGAATGTGCGATCTGTTGAGTGACCGAAACAGGGATCAAATGGAAGCGGCACTTGTGTCGGGGAATTTGCCTCAAGATTCCCATAGCATTGCACTTGATATGGATTATGCAGAAGATATGATCGGTGTAGATGTGGGGTCAGTTATCAAACTTACCATAGGGGATCAAGAGATTCCTGTCACTGTTTCCGGTCTGCTCATAAACGATGGGCTTAAAAATGGTCATGGTCCTCTGGCATTGGACAGCACCTGCATGGTTGCAACCAAAGAGCTGTTTCAGGAAGCAATGCCGATGATCGATTGTTTTGATTATTCCTGGAGCATTGTCGGTGATCCTAAAAAGGCAGAGCAGATTGAAAACAGCCTGAATGCAATCATTTCTTCCAATCCGGATCTTAAATTGGATACCATTGGGATACATAAGGATTATGAGGAAATAGAGAACAGGGTTGTTTTCGGAGGGCTTCAGGCGCTGTCGTGGTTGGTATTCCTCTTTGGCGTGGTCAATCTCATCAATACCACACTCTCCAATCAGATGTCCAGAAAGAGGGAAAACAGCGTCTTTCGCGCCATCGGTCTGACCAGAAAGCAGCTCTGTCAAATGACCATCTATGAGGGGATTTGCTATGCCTTTTCTGCTGCGCTGGCAACTCTGGCAGTCGGCCTCCCGATTGCAGTGATAGCTGCCCGAAAATTCAGCGAAATGACTTTCCATGTAGCAATGCCATATTCGTTCCCTTTCCTGCAAATGGGGCTGTTCGTTCTGGTGCTGTTTGGCCTGGAGGTTATCCTGTCCTTCTGGACAATGCGCAGACAGAAAAATCAATCTCTTGTGGAAGAAATGCGAGCGATGGAATAACCGTATAGGATTGGCGGGG
>OODQ01001120.1_pt1 | contig 13915 bp, 16 predicted proteins | sample 1671321 | NCBI WGS metagenome assembly OODQ01 (sample SAMN06348144, study PRJEB24527) | human gut metagenome | biome: human gut; feature: ankylosing spondylitis patient; material: feces | host: Homo sapiens | place: China | collected 2015-10
ATTTCACGGTAATACGTCAAGTATTACCGCAAAACCGCGCCTCGTCAGTACGCAAAATTTACTCGCAAATCGCTCTTGTCCAATTATGCGGTATTGCCTTAATTTTCATCAATTTATTTTCACGATAAGCAAATCCTGTTCTTCCCCGAGTTCACCGAGCGCGGTGCCGTCCGGCTGAAACGCCATGCTGTGCCCGACGAATTTTCCGGGCGCATACTGGTCTGCGCCGAGCACGGTCAGGCCGTTCTCGATGGCTCGCGCGCACAGAAGGGTGCGCCAGTGCAGCAGCTTGTTCTCGCCCTGCACCCAGCCCGCCGGAACGAACAGCGTCTCGGCGCCGCGCGCCTTCTGCTCGGCAGCCAGCGCCGGAAACCGCAGCTCGAAGCAGGTAATGATACCCAGTTTTCCGGCGGGTGTCTCGATGGGCGAAAACGGCTTGTCCCCTGCCCGGCACTCATCGGATTCCCGATAGCCGAACGCATCGTACAAACGGTTCTTGCGGTGCGTTCCGCGCAGGCTGCCGCGGTCATCAAGAACCGCAATCGTGTTGTACGGCAGACCGTCCGTGCGCTCGTACATGCCTGCGGCAATCCACAGGCCGTATCTCCTGCAAAGCTCACCGAGCGCAATAATGAACGGGCCGTCACACGGCTCTGCGGCCTCGATATTTTTCGACCGTGCGTTCACTTTTGCGTAATACATGCTGTATTCCGGCAAAAACAGCATTTTTGCTCCATTTTCCGACGACATTTGTGCAAGGCGTTCTATTTCCCTGAGATTGGCATTTTTGTCCTCTCCGGCGCTGAACTGCCCGATGGCAACCGTGCTCACGCCTCTCTCCAGCCCTTGCAGATGTCCACCCATGCCTTGAAACCGGAGAATTTCTCCAGTTCTGGGATGGTGACCTCGATGGCTGAGTTGGACGAGCCGCACGCCGGGAATACCGTCTCGAACCGTCGGAGCGATTCATCGAGATAGACCGTCACGCCGCCATTCACGCCGAACGGGCACACACCGCCGACCGCATGACCGATCTCCGTCTCGACCTCCTCAAACGCGAGCATCCGCGCCTTGCAGCCGAACCGCGCCTTGTACTTCGGGTTGTCGATCTTGGTGTCGCCTGCCGCAACGATGAGGATCACGCCGTCATTCGTGCGGAACGACAGCGTTTTTGCGATGCGTGCCGGTTCGCAGTGGGCAGCTTCGGCGGCCAGCTCCACGGTCGCGCTGGACACCGGGAATTCGATCACGCGATCCTCTGCGCCGAACTGACGCAGATACGCTTTTGCTTTTTCGATGGACATGGATCTCAATCTCCTTCTGTCTGCTGCGGGATATCGTCGATCATGCTTTCGCACAGCCGACGTAAATAATTTGCAATTTCGCTGAGCGCAAGGCATGTGCACAGCCGCTCCTCCGGGTCGTCCGGCGTCTCGGGCAGCTGGGCAGTCAGCAGCGGCGGAATGGCTTCGCGCATGCGCTTCTTGTCCGCGAGCAAATGCTCGTAGCACGCCGCAAAGTCCACATCGTCCCGACCGGTCAGCGCCTTCACATCGTTTAAGCGCAGCGTCTGCTTCAAATGGTACACGCAGAGCAGCTGCATGATCTGCTGGCGCGTGTATTTTTTGCCCTTCACCGGCGTCATAAGCCCTTCCTTGACGTAGTTGTTGACCATGGTTTTTGTCAGCAGCTTGTCCTCCGGCGTGCGCTTGCTGCCTGATAAACACTGATCGAACAGCGTCAGCACCTGATCCATATACAGGTCAAGCTGCGGCACCTCGTCGGGCATGATATCGCGGTCGGCAAAGACCGCTTCTATGGTTTTCTCCAGCCGCGGCATGGCGTTCACCTCATCTTTTTACAAAATATTAACAACTGCGGTACCGAACGGAAACACGCAATTTTTCGTCTGTCCGTGCGGTCTGCAACGCTATTATTATAAGCCTTTTGCGCGCTTCACGCAAGAGTTATGCCGCTCGACAAACCCACTATATTATGGTATACTGAACGTACAATAAGCGGTAGGAGGCTTACATATGAAAAAATTCTGGCAACGCCTGGTCCTTTTCGGACTGACAGGTGCATTTTTTGTATCCTGTATCAGCTGCAGCGCGGCAAATACTGCCTCGAAGGTTCCGATTCTGATGTATCACAACCTGACGAACGACCCGTCCGCCGTGACGAGCATGACCATCACCGGCGAGCGGTTTCAGGAGGACATGGAATATCTGGAATACAACGGCTACACGCCGCTGCTCTCCTCGGATTTGATCGACATCCGAGCCGGAAGGGAGTCCATGCCCGAGCGGCCGGTCATGATCACCTTTGACGACGGTTATCGCTCCAATTACGATATTGCGTACCCGATTCTGCAGAAAACCGGCATGAAGGCCGTCATTGCACTGATCGGCAAAAGCATCCGCGCAAACGACAACACGGAAGCGAACCGCTTTTTCCTCAAGTGGGATGAGGCAGCCGAAATGGCCGACAGTGGTCTGGTAGAACTGGGTTCTCACACCTACAACCTGCACAACCCGCAGTACGGCGGACTGACCGCACCGGACGGCATCAACGGCATCCAGCGGCTGAAGGGCGAGTCGCAGGCGGCGTATAACAAGCGCGTCGGCGAGGACCTCAAGCAGAGCATCGACCTCATCACGCAAAATACCAGCCAGAAAAACGTGCTGTTTTTCGCATATCCGTTCGGCGCGCGCGATGCGTGGATGCAGCCGCTGCTGCAGAAAAACGGTATCCAGGTCAGCGTGCTGACCAACACCGGAACGGCGTCTATTCAGCGCAAATTGACCGATCTGCCGCGTTATCGCATCACGATGGACACCAAACTGAGCGATATTCTTCCGGCGAACCCGAACGCCTCGCACGATATTACCGTGCGGGCGCACATGCCGACCATGATCAAGAATGAGAAAATCCGGCAGGAAGTCGCCCGGCACCTTCCCGCACAGGAGAGAACCATAAAGATTCCGAAATCGTATACCTGATTTTTCAAGCACTGTCTTTGATTAACAAAGACGGTGCTTTTTTCATGGTGACAATTTGGAGAAAGCACTTGCAATTTTCGGAAAATGTGGTATCATAACAGATGTGATATAGTTTTTAACTCTACATAGCAAAAGGAGGAGTTTGTATGCCACGTGCATTTCTCAAGGCCCGCGAGCCGTTTTCCAGTTACTCTCATTTCATCGGTGCGGTGCTCAGCGGCGCCGGACTGTTCGTGCTGCTCGTGCGGCTGCTGTTCGATTCTTCCGTCACCGGCTCGCTGGCGGCGGCTGCCGTGGTGTTCTGCCTGTCGCTGATCGCGCTGTACTCCGCAAGCAGCGTGTACCATTTCTCCGGCCGCGGCGAAGCCGTCCTGCGGCGGCTGAAAAAACTCGACCACAGCATGATCTATGTGCTGATCGCGGGCAGCTATACGCCGATTATTCTCAAATTCATGCCTGCGCCGCGCAGCTATGTCTTTCTCGGCGTGATCTGGCTGATTGCGCTGACCGGCATTGCCATCAAGCTGCTGTGGATTGACGCGCCGCGTCTCATCGGCACCGCGCTGTACCTCGCGCTCGGTTGGGCGATTGCGTTTGATTTCGGGGTTGTGCTGTCCATGCCCGCGCCTGCCATTGCCCTGCTGGCTGCCGGAGGTCTGTCGTATACGGTCGGCGGCGTGATCTATATCGCCAAAAAGCCGAATTTAGGAAAAATGATCGGGTTTCATGAGCTGTTTCATCTGTTCGTAATCGTCGGCAGCGTTTGTCATTATCTGATGGTGTTTCTTTATGTACTATAACAAACGAGCCGTGAATCTTCATGTGATTCACGGCTCGTTTTTGTTTTCATCCGCACCCGGCAAACCATTTTTATTACTGCTATGGCGGAACACTCCATAATTCGGATACTTTATCCACGGATAATCCGGCTCTGTACCATAACTATTCCGTATATATTTTTCTAACTCCGTTCGATTCATACTGCCATCTCCATTCCCCGGTTTATATTACTCTCCGTATCGCCTGCACTCTTTTCAAAATCTCCTCCCATATATTATTCAAAAAAGTACTTCTTACCGATTGACAAAAATATAAATTTACAATATACTCTTAATTAAGAAGTAATACTAATAAAGGAGGTGCATTTTATGCAGACCAGAAACACCATTCAGCGTCAGATTGTATTGCAGGCAGTGAATCAGCTGCACAACCACCCTACCGCAGATGCGATTTATGCCTTTATCGCGGCGCAGCACCCGACCATCAGCAAGGCCACGGTTTACCGCAATCTGAACCAGCTGGCAGCTCAGGGCGAGATTTTGCGCGTGCCTGTGCCGACCGGTGCCGATCACTTTGATTTCAACATCAAGCCGCATTATCATGTGCGGTGCACCAAGTGCGGCGGCGTTTTTGATGTATTTATGCCGCCTGTCACCGATCTCATCGACCGCGTGGAGGATTCCTCCGGCGTGGAGCTGCATCGGTACGAAATTCTGTTCGAGGGTATTTGCAGCGCTTGCAGGAAAGACTAAAAGAGTAGTCAGAACGGTCTGACCGTCAAAAGAGACAGGAAGAATAGGAAAAACGGAGAAAGGATAACTATTATGGCAGAACTCAAGGGCACCCGCACCGAAGCAAACCTGCAGACCGCATTTGCAGGCGAATCCATGGCACGCAATAAGTACACGTTCTTTGCCTCCAAGGCGAAAAAGGACGGCTATGTGCAGATTGCGAAAATCTTCGAGGAAACCGCCGCAAACGAGAAGGAGCACGCGAAAATCTGGTTCAAGCTGCTCAACGGCGGCATTGATGACACTGCAGCCAACCTCAAGGCTGCCGCAGAGGGCGAAAACTACGAGTGGACCGATATGTATGCCACCTTCGCCAAGGAGGCGCGTGAGGAGGGCTTCGACCATACCGCAGACCTGTTCGAGATGGTCGGCGCGATCGAAAAGGAGCACGAGGAACGCTACCGCAGGCTGCTCAGGAATGTCGAGGACAAGCTGGTCTTTTCCCGCGACGGCGACTGTGTATGGCAGTGCTCCAACTGCGGACATATCGTGGTTGGCAGACAGGCGCCGGAGGTCTGCCCGGTTTGTGCACATCCTAAAGCCTACTTTGAACTCAAGGCTGACAATTATTAACCTTTGCACCGTCTATCCCGTAGGGGAGCACAGTGTGCTCCCGCATTTCGGTTAAACGAGTGCGTGGGCGAACCATGTTCGCCCCTACGGTTACGCATGTGCAGATGATTTACACGGTATCACCGTCCATTAACGTAAGATATTGCATCATGTTGATACCATGAAACACAAAAACAGGGAGAAACACTTGTTTCTCCCTGTTTCTATTTAGTTTGCGGAGCGTACCGCGTCTTTCATGCTCTTAACGTACGCCTTAACGTGCGGCACGCACTCCATGCCCATGAGAGCGGCAGCGGTCGCGGTCGCAACACCGTGCTGACCGGCGCCGGTCTCTGCGATCAGACGGGTCTTGCCCATCTTTTTCGCCAGCAGTGCCTGACCAAGCACGTTGTTGATCTTATGGGCGCCGGTGTGGTTCAAATCCTCGCGTTTGAGGTAGATCTTCGCACCGCCGAGGTCGTTTGTCATATGCTCCGCAAAGTACAGCCGCGACGGACGGCCTGCGTAGTTGTTCAGCAGCTCGGTCAGCTCTGCGTTGAATGCCGGATCGTTCTTATAGTGGTTGTAGGCTTCCTCCAACTCGATCACCGCGTTCATCAGCGTTTCCGGCATGTACTGACCGCCGTGTACGCCAAAACGTCCCTTGCTCATTGGTTTGCTCCTTTCACAAGCGCCGATACGCGGCGCATCTTGTCCATATCCTTTACACCGTCCGTTTCGATGCCGCTGGACAGGTCGAGCGCATACGCGCCGGTCTGTGCGGCTCTTTGGACGTTGGTTTCATTCAGCCCGCCCGCGAGAAAATACGGGTGGTTTACCTCGCCTATCAGCGACCAGTCGAACGTCTTGCCGCTGCCGCCGTAGGCGTGCTTTACATAGGTATCCAGCAGCAGATAATCCACCGGCAGGGTGTCCGCCTGCTCAATGTCGCGGTGGGTCTCCACGCGCACCGCGTAGACGATGGGCGCGCTTGTCAGCTTTCGCAGCTTGTTTATATAATGCAGGCTCTCGCCGCCGTGCAGCTGAATGATGTCGATAACCTCATCGCGCACCAGCGCGGCGATGTGCTCGGGTTCGTCGTTCACGAACACGCCGACCGCCTTAATCTCCGGGTCGAGGTGCTCCTTGAGCCGCGCCGCATCCATATCCGACATATGCCGGCGGCTCTCTGCGAACACAAAGCCGATAAAGTCCGGTTTTGTTTCGTTCGCGGCCTCAATATCCGCTTTGCGGGTCAGTCCGCAGAATTTCAGTTTCATTTTGTGGCCTCCCTGAGTGCGTCAAGCGCCTGTTTCTTGTCTGCGGCACGCATGAGGTACTCGCCTACCAGAACGGCATCCGCGCCGGTCTTTCTCAAAGCCGCCGCATCCGCCGGAGAGGAAACGCCGCTCTCGGCCACAAAGACCGTGCCCGCCGGTGCGCCCTCGCGCAGCCGCGCCGCGTTGCCGAGGTCCACGGTGAAGTCCTTGAGGTTGCGGTTGTTCACGCCGATGAGCCGTGCGCCCGCTCGAACCGCGGACTGCATCTCCTGTGCATCATGCGTTTCCACCAAAGCGCTTATGCCTAATTTGTCACAAATGCCGATGTAGCCGCGTATGGTTTCGGTGTCGAGCAGCGTGCAAATGAGAAGCACCGCGTCCGCGCCGAGAACCTTTGCCTGATAAATCTGATATTCGTCCACGGTAAAATCCTTGCGGATCATCGGTCTGGTGACGATTTCCCTGACCTTCTTGAAAATCTCATCCGAGCCGAGGAACCACTTGGGTTCGGTCAGGCACGAAACACAGTCCGCGCCCGCGTCCTCGTAGCTTTGCGCGATGGACGCAAAGTCAAACACCGGGTCGATAACACCCTTGGACGGACTGGCCTTCTTGACCTCGCAGATAAACGCGCAGTCCTTGCCGGCAAGCGCCTTCTCGAACCGAAAATCGTCCTGCGGGAGTGCTTCCGCCTGCGCCTTCATGTCCTCGAGCGGGATTTTCGTCTTGTCCGCCGCAACACGCTCGCGGGCATGCGCCGCCAGTTCGTCGAGAATCATGCCTTTGCCGCCTCCTGCGTTGCCGCCGCGAACCGGTCGAGCTTGTCGAGCGCCGCGCCGCTGTCGATGATCTCTGCGGCCTTTTTGATGCCGTCCGCCAGCGTCAGGCCGTCCAGACCGAGGTACAGCGCGATACCGGCGTTCAGCAGGATCTCCTCGCGCTTCGCGCCCTGCTCACGGCCTGCAAGAATGTCGCGGGTGACTATGCGTTTGCCTTGGGTGAGCCGCCGCGCAGGTCATCCACCGTGCACAGGGACAGACCGTATTCGGTCGGGTCGAGTTCATACGGCGTCAGCTTGCCGTCGCGGATTTCGCAGACCTTGTTCCTGCCAATCAGGCTCGCCTCATCCATGCCGCTGCCGCAGACCACCATGCCGCGCGTTACGCCGAGGTTGGAGAGCACCTGCGCCATCGGCATGACCAGTTTTTCATCGTACACGCCGAGCAGCTGCATGGTCGCGCGCGCCGGGTTGGACAGCGGGCCGAGCACGTTGAAAATAGTGCGCTCACCCATGCCCTTGCGGACGGGAGCCACGTTCTTCATCGACTTATGATAGCCCTGTGCGAACAGGAAGCAGATGCCGGTGTCCGCAAGCACCTTCTCATTCTGCTCGGGAGACAGAGAAAGAACAACGCCCAGCTCCTCGAGCACGTCAGCCGCGCCCGACTTGGACGAAACCGACCGGTTGCCGTGCTTTGCAACCGGCATACCGCCTGCCGCCGCCACAAACGCGGCGGTCGTGGAGATGTTGAACGAGCCAACCTCGTCACCGCCGGTACCTACAATGTCCATGACCGCGCCCTTCGGCTCAATGTGCGCGCCCTTTTCGCGCATGACCTCGGCGCAGGCGGTAATCTCAGTGATGGTTTCGCCCTTCATGCGGAGCGCCGTCAGCAGGGTTGCCATTTCGATGTCGGTCGCGGTGCCGTCCATCATTTCCTCCATTGTTGCACGAGCGATGGTGTAGTCCAAATCACGACCGTTGATCGCTTCGTGAATTGCAAGCTGAATCATTATATATCGACCTTTCTATTACATCTACTATATCATTACTAATTGATATCTTCTCCGTAGGGCAGCCCGCCCTACGGTTCTGGTCAAACTTTACATAGACAGAAAGTTTTTCATATAGCCGGGCCCCGGAGAAAGAATGATGTGCGAGGGATTCAGTCCCTCGATTTCGCTGACGGTGAGCGCATCATTGCGGACTACCTTGATTTCCGGCTCGATGGCCGCCGCCTGCTGAAACAGGTTATAGGAAAAAGAATCGTAATTGTCGATCAGGAGAATCATTATCCGTCTACCTCCGATGCACGCTCGATGGCGTTCATAACTGCCTTTGCCTTGTTTGCGCTTTCCATATACTCGTTATACGGCACGGAATCCGCGACGATGCCGCCGCCCGCCTGCACGGTCACGATGCCGTTCTTCTTGGCAGCCATGCGGATGGCGATACAGGTATCCATATTGCCGGTGAAATCCAGATAGCCGAGTGCGCCGCCGTATACGCCGCGCGGCTCGCTCTCCTGCTCCTCGATGATCTCGCACGCGCGGATCTTGGGTGCGCCGGACAGGGTGCCCGCCGGAAGCACGGCTTCGATGGCGTCGCAGGCGTCGTACTTTTCGTCAATGTCGCCCTCGACCTGCGAGCAGATGTGCATGATCTTGGAATAGCGGTGGATCATCATGTAATCGGTGACTTCGACCGTGCCGATCCTGGACACGCGGCCAAGGTCGTTGCGGCCCAGATCGACCAGCATATTGTGCTCGGAAAGCTCCTTTTCGTCGGCCAGCAGCTCGTTCTCGAGTGCCTTATCCTCCTCCGGCGTTTTGCCGCGCGGACGCGAGCCCGCAACCGGGAAGGTAGTCAGGCGGCCGTTATCCAGTCGGACGAGCGTTTCCGGAGAGGAACACATGATCTCGTCCCCATCAGATGTATTCGCGGGTTTTCTCCACGATGTCGGCGTACTGCGCCTCGGTGACGTTGCAGGTGAAGCGCGGCCTGCCGGTTGCCTTGAGCGGCGGAAGCGGGGTCTGGTCGTTGATCAGCGCCGCCATACCCTCGAGCGCCGCACACGCCTTGCCGTAATTCTCCATCACGCTGTCGGTCTTCATGTTGACCACGAGCACGATCTTCTGCTTGAGGTGGTCATACGCGATGACCTTGTCGAACAGCATCAGGTCGAAATCATCCCATGCGCCGCGCTTGATTTTGAGCGTCGGCTCCGCGTAGCCGAGCATGGCATACGCGAAGTAGCCGACGAAACCGCCCGTGAACGGCGGCTGCCCCTCAAGCCGCGGTGCGCGGTACTCGCCGAGCACCTCGCGGAGTACGGTGAGCGGCTTGTCGGTCTTGACCGTCTTGTTGACCGTACCCTCGAGCGTTACCGTTCCGTTTTTGCAGGTCGCACGCAGGATGGGGTCATAGCCGAGGAAGGAATAGCGCGCCCATTTTTCGCCGCCCTCCACGCTCTCCAGCAGGAAAAAGCGGTCGGAGCGCGTCTGCAGGCGGCGCAGCAGCGAAATCGGCGTTGTCATATCGGCGTAGATCTCGCGGCAGACCGGAATGGTCGTATACTCCTTCGCGAGTTCTAAAATCTCATCACAGCTTGGGGTAATCATTGTGTTTTCCTCCATTTACAAACAAAACAGGCTTTCATCCTATGATGCAAGTGCATCATAGGACAAAAGCCTGTTACTTCTGCGGTACCACCCAAATTGACGTACAAAAACGTCCACTCTGTCGTGTGCAAACACACACGCTCCCATGATAACGGCGGGAATCCCGTCAGCCATACTCTCCCTGCGGATTTGAGGCTGCCCTCACAAGTCCATTCAGTAACGTCCTCTGCTGCTCTCCTCACACCACCGGAAAGCTCTCTGAAAGCGCGGTCTCGCTCTTACTCACTCTTGTTCTGCGGTTTTGCTTTTTCTGAAATCAGTATATTCCTACGATGAAAATTTGCCAAGTGGATTTTCTGTGTTTTTTCGCAAATTCCACTTTTCCTCTATGCTATTTCGCAATGGGATACGACGGGCACACCGCACCGAGCGGACAGCCCTCACACTTCGGACTGCGGGCGGTGCAGTGCTCGCGGCCGAACAGCACCAGCCGGTGGCAGAAATCGGAGGATTCCGCCGGGTCGAGCAGCTTTCTCAGGGCGTTCTCCACCTTGACCGGGTCCTTCTCGTTCTTGACGAAGCCCAGCCGGTTGGACAAACGGATGCAGTGCGTATCGCACACAATGGCCGGTTTGCCGAAAATATCCCCGAGGATGAGGTTGGCAGTCTTGCGGCCGACGCCCGGGAGCTTGAGCAGCTCCTCCATAGTATCCGGCACCCTGCCGCCGTAATTGGCAATCAGCATCATGGCGCACGCTTTGAGGTCGCGCGCTTTGGTGCGGAACAGGCCGCAGGTCTTGATGGCCTCGGCAATCTCCTCCTCGGACGCATCCGCGAAGCTCTGCAGGGTCGGAAACTGCTTGAATAATTTTTCTGTCACAATATTGACGCGCGCGTCCGTGCACTGCGCGGAAAGCCGGGTGGCGAACAGCAATTCATAATCGTGTGTATAATGCAGGGCGCAGACCGCCTCGGGATAGACGGTTTTCAGCAGCTCGGTAACGGTGGCGGCACGTTCTTTCTTAGTCATTTTGTTATCCTCTCTCCACAAGTTTTCCTACGATAATTGTAGCATATCGTCGAAAAAAGGGCAACTGTTTGCACAAAAATGCACAATGTAACAATTTCACTATAAACTGCTAAAGCGTTAACGCAAAAATCAGATGTTTGTCAATAGATTCCATGCGAAAAATGTGGTTTAATTATAATAGTAAATTCTTATCCCGCAGGAGGCTGTATCATGGTTCGTCAAGCAATGGACTTCGTGACGGCGTTCGACCCCGAACTCGGACGTATGATCGAAGCGGAATACAAACGACAGGCGCGCAACATTGAGTTGATCGCCTCGGAAAACATCGTCAGCGAGGCTGTTATGGCGGCAATGGGCAGCGTGCTGACCAACAAGTACGCCGAAGGCTATCCCGGCAAGCGCTACTACGGCGGCTGCGAATGCGTCGATGAGGTAGAAAACCTCGCCATCCACCGCGTGTGCCAGCTGTTCGGCGCGAAATACGCAAACGTGCAGCCGCACTCGGGCGCGCAGGCGAACATGGCGGTCTATCAGGCGCTGTGCAAGCCGGGTGATACCGTGCTCGGCATGAGCCTGGACAACGGCGGTCACCTGACCCACGGCTCGCCGGTCAATCAGTCCGGCCTGCTGTACAACATCGTGCCCTACGGCGTGGATGAGAACGGTCTCATTGACTATGATGCGCTCCGTGCCCTTGCAAAAAAGGAGCAGCCGAAGATGATCATCGCCGGTGCGTCCGCGTACCCGCGCGCCATCGACTTTGCAAAATTCGCTGAAATCGCACACGAGGTCGGCGCGTACCTGTTCGTTGACATGGCGCACATTGCCGGTCTGGTGGCTGCCGGTCTGCACCAGAGTCCGGTTCCCTACGCGGATGTCGTCACCACCACCACGCACAAGACGCTGCGCGGTCCGCGCGGCGGCGTCATCCTGACGAACGATGAGGAACTGGCAAAGAAGTTTAACAAGGCCATCTTCCCCGGCACACAGGGCGGCCCGCTCGAGCATGTCATCGCCGCAAAGGCGGTCTGCTTCGGTGAGGCACTCAAGCCGGAGTTTAAGGCATATCAGCAGAATGTTGTCACCAATGCCCGCGTGCTCGCGGACGCACTCCAGAAACAGGGCTTCGATCTGGTCAGCGGCGGCACGGACAACCACCTTATGCTCATCGACCTGCGAAAGACCGGCGTGACCGGCAAGGAGCTGCAGCGCCGTCTGGACGAGGTGTACATCACCGCCAACAAGAATGCCATCCCGAACGACCCGGAAAGTCCGTTCGTCACCTCGGGCATGCGCATCGGCACGCCCGCTGTCACCACCCGCGGCTTCGGTGCGCCGGAGATGCTCCGCATTGCCGAGTTCATCTGGCAGGCCGCAACCGATTTCGACAACAAGGCAAACGATATCCGCCGAAATGTACGCGATATCTGCGCAAATTTTCCAATTTACTAACAATTTTTGCCGATTCTCTACTATGGGAATCGGCTTTTTGGTTGGCTTTGTTCGGTTTGCATAATGCAAAATTACCTGTCAGAAACAGTCGAGTAGATAAAGTTTTTGTAAGGTTTGAACAAAATGCTTGCCTTTTTCCGTCAGTATGCTATACTTAGATACGAGAGGGAGAGCAAATCCCGCCAAATGGCTTGGAGGAAATAACAAAAGGGGAAATGCAGTAATGGGAATTAAACTGAAACTGACCGGTCTCCGGCGATTTGTCCGAACCGAGGCCGAGATTGCGGACTACACCGCGCAGGTCGCGGCAGCGCAGGACACGCTCGTGAACGGCACTGGCGCCGGAAACGATTTTCTTGGCTGGCTGAATCTGCCGGTGGATTATGACCGGGACGAGTTTGCGCGCATCAAGCAGGCGGCAAAGAAGATTCAGCAGACCTGCGATGTGCTGATCGTCATCGGCATCGGCGGCTCGTATTTAGGGGCACGGGCAGCCATCGAGTTCGTAAACGGTCAGTTCTACAACCAGGTCCGTCCGGAGGGCATTCCGGAGGTGTACTTTGCCGGCAACAACATTTCGTCGTCCTACTTAAACGACATTATCAAGATGATCGGTGACCGCGATTTCTGCATCAACATCATCTCGAAGTCGGGCACGACCACCGAGCCTGCCATCGCCTTCCGCGAGCTGAAAAAGCTGTGCGAAAGCAAATACGGCAAGGAGGGAGCGCGCGAGCGCATTTTCGCCACGACGGATAAGGAGCGCGGCGCGCTCAAAAAGCTGGCGGATGACGAGGGCTACGAGACCTTTATTGTGCCGGATAACATCGGCGGCCGTTTCTCGGTGCTCACGCCGGTCGGTCTGCTGCCGATGGCTGCAGCCGGTCTGGACATTGACGCGGTGATGGCGGGCGCTGCCGCCTCCCGCGAGGACTATTCTCAGGGCTCCTTGCACGACTGCGCGCGCTATGCGGCACTGCGCAATCTGCTGCTGTTCAAGGGCAAATCCATGGAGATCATGGTAAACTATGAGCCGTCGCTCGTCATGCTCGGCGAATGGCTCAAGCAGCTGTTCGATGAGTCCGAGGGCAAGGACCATAAGGGTCTGTTCGTCACCTCGGCGAATTTCTCCACCGACCTTCATTCCATCGGTCAGTTTATTCAGGACGGCTCGCGCATCATGTTCGAGACCGTGCTGTGGGTCAAGGAGCCGCGCTCCGAGATTACCATCGAGCATACCGAAGAGGACATCGACGGCCTGAATTATCTGGCAGGTCAGACCGTGCAGTACGTCAACCAGAAGGCGTACGAGGGCACGCTGATCGCCCACATGGACGGCGGCACACCGAATATCATCATTGAGATCGACCGCACGGATGCTTGGCATTTCGGCTATCTGGTCTACTTTTTCGAGAAGGCCTGCGGCATTTCGGGCTACCTGCTCGGCGTAAATCCGTTCAATCAGCCGGGTGTTGAGGATTATAAGAAGAATATGTTTGCACTCCTGGGCAGATCGGGTTTCGAGGAGCGGAGAAAATACCTTGAGGCTCGTGTCAAGCTGGAAGACTGATCGTCCCTTTTACCCTTTGTGTTGATGGGGTATAACTCCGGTGATTTCACTAAATC
>OODQ01001135.1_pt1 | contig 13761 bp, 11 predicted proteins | sample 1671321 | NCBI WGS metagenome assembly OODQ01 (sample SAMN06348144, study PRJEB24527) | human gut metagenome | biome: human gut; feature: ankylosing spondylitis patient; material: feces | host: Homo sapiens | place: China | collected 2015-10
CGTTATTGAGCGTGCAATGTGCCGTCCCTTTGCCTTTAACACCTTTGCCGTTCACCTGAATCCGTTCACGCGTGACGGCAGGATGTGGGTCGCTCAGCGTTCTTTCAAGAAGGCGATCGGCCCGGGCTATTGGGACAATTGTGCGGCCGGCTTAGTCGGCGCAGGCGAGCCTTTCGGGCTTGCGATGGAACGCGAAGCGTTTGAAGAAGCCTGTGTAGCACCCGGATCCATTGAAATCTCTTTTAGCGCGCGCAATATCATTTCTCGTCCCGTTCATGAAGGCTGGATGCGAGAAATTGCCTACATCTGCAACGCTTACGTTGAAGATTCTTTCCATCCTCACAACATGGACGGCGAAGTGGAGTGTTTTGAGCTCTTAGAGCCCGAAGCGATTATTGAACGCATAGAAAAAGGACGATTCACTTTCGAATCGTCCCTTGCTGTTTTAGCCGGTTTAGCTTGGCAGGAAGGCCTGCTTGATCTCTTAGATCAGCCGGCCGGCTAAACACTATTCTCTTTCGTCCATCCAAGCTACCAGGATGGCTTCCAGTATTTTTTCGTTGCTTGCTTCCGGATCGTCATCAAAATCCGGGAGAGCGACGATCATCGCGTGCATCTTCTCAAAGCTGATCGTCAGCGGATCTAAATCCGGGTTTTCATCGTAGAGCTCTTCCGCAATGGCACGCGGATCCTTCCAAGTCAGCTTCATCATTCGTTTTCTCTCGCATGATTACGGGAGTATTTCGGAATTTCGACCGTGATGTCTTCTTTGCCGACTTTTGTCTGGCAAGTCAGGCGGGAATTCGATTTCAGACCCCAAGCCTGATCAAGCAGATCTTCTTCATCGTCTTCAGCCGGCTCCAACGAGTCAAAGCCTTTGTCGATGTAGCAGTGACAAGTCGTGCAGGCGCAGGAGAACTCGCAGGCATGGTCGATATTGACGCCGTTAGCGACCAAAGCCTTAGCTAAGTTTGCACCTTCGGGGACTTCAAACTCAGCCCCGTTCGGGCAGATTCCGGGATGCGGTAAAACGGTTACTTTCGGCATTTTTTAAACCTCGTCAACAGATTTGCCTTGGAGTGCTTCCAAGATCGTACGGTTCATTCGACGTGCAGCAAAGTCCTTGGTTCCCTCGGACAGTGCTGAAATCGAATTTTTAATTTCATCCTTGTCATCTTGCGCGCGAACGGTCTCGAGATGTTGAATCATGGCGTCGATCTGAGCGCGCTCGGCTTCATTGAGAAGGTCGGCGTCGGAGGACAGTGCGGAGTAAATGCTTTCCAGAAGACGCGCAGACTCGACTTTCTGCTCGCGCAATTCGCGCAGTTTCATATCTTCTTCGGCATGACCGAAGGAGTCTTTCAGGATGCGGCTGATTTCATCTTCCGACAGACCATAAGAAGGCTTGACCGTAACGGATGCTTCCACGCCCGTGGTTTGTTCGCGGGCCGTGACCGACAAAAGTCCGTCGGCGTCGACCTGAAACGTCACACGAATACGAGCCGCACCGGCAACTTTCGGTGGAATGCCGCGCAAAGAGAATTTGGCCAAAGAGCGGCACTCTTCCACTAAATCTCGTTCACCCTGAAGGACATGGATCGACATCGCGGTCTGACCGTCCTTGAAGGTTGTAAAGTCCTGAGCCATAGCCACAGGAATCGGCGTATTGCGGGGAATGACTTTTTCGACCAAACCGCCCATGGTCTCAAGACCGAGGGAGAGGGGTGTGACGTCAAGCAAGAGCCAGTCTTCGTCGCTGCGGTTGCCGGCAAGCAAATTGGCTTGGAGCGCGGCACCGATTGCCACGACTTCATCCGGGTCGATATCAGTCAGCGGTTCGCGATCAAAGTAATCAGCGACAGCTTTGCGGATGCAGGGCATGCGGGTGGAACCGCCGACGAGCACCACACCTTTTACTTCATCACGCTTGAGACCGGCATCTTTTAATGTCTGCTTTGTAGCTTCAATAGTTCTTGCCACCAGGTGATGCGTAATGGAATCAAAAACTTCGCGAGTAATCGTGACATTGATAATACGGTCACCGGAAATCTTGGCATGAATCGTTGCCTTCTTTTCCGTTGTGAGCATTTCTTTAGCCGCCTTGGCTTTTGCCATCAGCATACGGCTGTCGGAATGCGTCAGAAGCGGGCGACCGGCCTGATCAATGACCCAGCAGTAAAGGCGCTGATCAAAATCGTCGCCGCCCAACTGACTGTTGCCACCGGTGGCGAGCACCTCAAAAACGCCTTTGCGCAAACGAAGGACAGAGACGTCAAAAGTTCCGCCGCCTAAGTCATAAACAATGTAAAGACCTTCCGCGCCGGTATCGAGCCCGTAAGCCAAGGCAGCGGCCGTCGGTTCGCTCAAGAGACGAAGAACATTCAAACCGGAGAGTTTGGCAGCGTCTTTTGTAGCCTGACGCTGAGCGTCGTCAAAGTAAGCCGGTACGGTCACAACAGCGCCTACCAGTTCACCGCCTAAGGCGTCTTCGGCGCGTTTTTTAAGGACTTTCAGAATTTCTGCAGACACTTCCACGGGGCTCTTGGCACCCTGAGAAGTGTTGAGTTTGACCATGCCTTCGCCTTTAATGAAGTCATAGGGCATGTAGCGATTGTTCTGAAGTTCGGAAGCACTTCGGCCCATCAGGCGTTTGACGCTGGAAATGGTATTGAGCGGGTCGGCTTCTGCACGCAGCCGAGCTTCTTCACCTACGACAACGTCTCCGTTCTTCTCATAATGAACAACAGAGGGCTGCAGTTTCTGATTTTTTTCATCGACAAGAACTTCAGGAGAACCGTTTCTAACGGTGGCCGCCAATGAATTCGTGGTGCCTAAATCAATACCGACAGCGAACCGCTCTTGATGCGGTGCTGTCGACATTCCGGGTTCGGCAATTTGCAGAAGTGACATTATTCAAAATCCAGTAGCTGGCGATTTAAAAACATAACCTTTTTTAAATCCTCTGCCGCCAGCGAGACATCAGATTTCACATCGAACGCATCTGCAACTTCGTTAAGCAGTTCGTTCTTTTCCTTTTCTATGGCTTTCTTCATGACTTCGAGTTCAGCCGTATCGCCAGCGCCTTTGGCGTCAGCAATGGCCTCTCGGCGTTCGAGCTGTTCAAAAAGAAACTCTTCGGAGATCGAACCGCTGCTGTCCTCATCAATCGGATGTCCGCGCAGAGCGCACAGGACCTTGCCGCACTGAATCGGATCGCTGAGTTTTTGATAAGCGTCATTGATCAGCGTTGCCCACTGCTGGGCAACGCGTTTTTCAGCGTCGCTTGCCGAGGCAAAACGGTCGGGATGAACCTTCTTTTGGATCTCAAAATACTTTTCATCCAGCTTTTGTTTATCAATTCGGAACTGTGGCTTCAGACCGAAAATTTCAAAAGGGTTCAGCGCCGCCATAATGCCTCCGCTTTAGTTAGACATGGAAAGATTTGCCGCAACCGCAGCTTTCTTTCTCGTTCGGGTTCTTGAATTTGAATCCGGTATTGAGACCTTCACGGACAAAGTCCAGTTCAGTCCCGTTGATATAAGGCAGGCTCTTAGGATCGACGATCACCTTGATCCCGAAGCTTTCATAAACCTGATCTTCGGGCTCGATTTTGTCCGCAAACTCTAAGGCGTAAGCCATACCGGAGCAACCGCTGGTTTTGACACCGACTCTAAGGCCGATGCCTTTGCCGCGTTTACGAAGGAATTCTTCAACGTGGGAAGCTGCTTTCTCTGTCAATGTGACCGACATTATTTTTCCTTAATCTGAGCCTGTTTGTGGCGATAATCTTCCACTGCGGCCTTGATGGCGTCTTCTGCAAGAATGGAGCAGTGGATCTTGACGGGAGGAAGCTCAAGCTCTTCGGCAATAGCTGTGTTTTTGAGCTGTTCGGCCTCTTCCAGGGTCTTGCCCTTGATCAGTTCAGTGACCAAAGAGCTGGAAGCGATGGCGCTGGTGCAGCCGTAGGTTTTGAACTTAGCGTCTTCGATAACACCGTTGTCGTTAACTTTGATCTGCAGGCTTAAAACGTCGCCGCAAGCGGGGGCGCCGCGTGTACCGGTTCCGACGTTGGGATCGTTTTTATCCAGTCTGCCGACATTTCTGGGGTGCTGGAAATGATCCATCACTTTATCGCTGTATTGCATTCTTTTCTTTCCTTATTAGTGTTCGGTCCATTTAACTTGTTTCATGTCCACGCCTTCCTTGTACATCTCCCAAAGCGGGGACATTTCACGAAGCTGTGCAACCTTTTCTTTGATGAGCTTGATGGTGTAGTCAATCTCTTCTTCCGTCGTAAAGCGGCCTAAGCTGAAACGGATGGAGCTGTGAGCCAGTTCGTCATCGATACCGAGGGCACGAAGAACATAGGACGGTTCCAAGCTGGCGGAAGTGCAGGCGGAGCCGGAAGAAACGGCGATTTCCGGGCAGCTGGCCATAAGGGCCTCGCCTTCAACAAACGCGAAGCTGACATTGAGATTGAACGGAGCTCTGTGTTCCATGCTTCCGTTAACGTGAACGGCTTCGATTTCGCTTAAGCCTTTCCAAAGTCTGTCGCGAAGAGCGCCGATACGCTTCATTTCTTCATTCATTTCCAGACGGCACAATCTGTAGGCTTCGCCCATACCGACGATCTGGTGTGTGGCGAGCGTGCCGGAGCGCATGCCTCTTTCGTGGCCGCCGCCGTGAATGATGGCTTCAATACGAGCGCGCGGTTTGCGGCGAACATAAAGCGCACCCATTCCCTTCGGTCCGTAGAGCTTGTGGGCGGAAAGGCTCATCAGATCCACCTTGAGTTTTTCCATATCCAGGGGGATCTTGCCGGCTGCCTGAGTGGCGTCGACATGGAAGAGAATTCCGCGTTCGCGGCACATCTCACCGATTTTCTCGATGTCCTGAATCACGCCGATTTCGTTGTTGACGGCCATCACGGAAACCAGAGTCGTATCCGGACGCATGGATTTGGCCAAAGCGTCGAGGTCCAAAAGACCGTCCTTGCCGACATCCATGTAGGTGACCTCAAAGCCTTCGCGTTCAAGTTCGCGCATGGAGTCCAACACGGCTTTGTGTTCGGTCTTTACCGTGATTAAATGCTTACCTTTGTCCTTATGGAAACGGGCTGCACCCTTGATGGCGAGGTTGTCGCTTTCTGTGGCTCCGCTGGTCCAGACGATTTCTTTCGGATCGGCATTGATCAGTGCTGCGACTTCAGCGCGGGCATTTTCAACGGCTTCTTTAGCTTTCCAGCCGTATTCGTGGCTCGTGCTGGCAGCGTTGCCGAAATTCTCATAAAGGAAAGGAATCATCTTGTCGACGACACGGGGATCGACAGGAGTGGTCGCAGAATAATCAAGGTAAATAGGGAACTTCATGATTAGCTCCAATGAAGAGATAAATTGGGGATTGTTTAAACCTTCGGTTTGATAATTGAGACGGGGCTTAAGCTCTGATCTTTGAGTTTTTTCTTGTCAGCCAAGGTTTTCAGCGAGATCCCTTTTAGGAATCTGCGGATTTCCTCGTTGAGGCTTTCCCAAAGATCGAATGTGATGCACTCACCTTCTCCGTCGCAGACTGCTCTGTTTTTATCGCAGCTGGCTTTCTCCAGCGGGTCGTCCACGGCTTCTAAAATATCGATCACCGTGATTTGATCCGCGGGCTTAGCCAAACGGTAGCCGCCGGCAGGACCGCGCACCCCTTCAAGGAGACCTGCTCTGCGCAGCTTTCCGAAGATCTGCTCAAGGTAGGCACTCGAAAGATGGCGTCTGTCACCGATCGCGGCGATCGACACATACTCCTCAGGGTCATGAAGAGCAATATCTAGCATCGCAGTAACGGCAAAACGGCCTTTAGTAGTGAGTTTCATCTTTATTCCGATTTAATTTGTCGGAAATAATAGACCGTTTTATTTCCGAGCGCAATAGTCGGAATTGAAAAAGCCCTCCGAAGAGGGCTAAGAAGGAAAATGAATTTTCAGCGGCTACAGAGCTGAGCCGGGAATGTAGACAGAAGCGCGTTTCTTAACGACTTCCAGCAGGCCTTCGCAGGCGTCTTCACAGTAGTCGAGTACCGTGTTGAAACCCTCGTTGCCGCCGTAATACGGATCGGGCACTACGGCCGTATCGTATTCCGTTGCGTAACGCATCAGAAGCGCCAGCTTGTGTTTATACATCGGAGGACAGATCTGCTGCATCGCAGTCAGATTTTCCCAGTCCATCGCCAAAATGAAGTCGCACTCTCTAAAGTCGTCGGATGTAATCTGACGAGCCCTAAGTTCGGATAAGTCATATCCGCGCTTACGGCCTGCTATCTGAGCGCGCACGTCCGGCGCCTCTCCGACGTGATAACCATGTGTACCGGCAGAATCCACGATTACTTTGTCAGTCAGTCCGGCTTCCTTCACCATTTTCTTAAAAACTGCTTCAGCCGTAGGGGAACGACAAATGTTCCCCATGCACACAAATAAAACTTTTACCATGTTTTTTGCATTCTTCTTAATTGACGAATTAATCACACCTCTCTCGCGTACACCGCAGGCAGGTTGCAATAGCTTACGAGCCCCTAACGTTTTTTGCAAAAATGTATAGGGTAATTACTAATAATTCAACTCAAAATGAGCACTCAGGCGTTCGGTTTTGCGACATCCTCGTCTTCTCCGGGCGTTGCTCCGAAAACCTGTTTACGAATGGATGCCAATTTATCACGGACTTCAGAGGCTTTTTCAAATTCGAGATTCTTTGCATGCTCAAACATTTCGTTTTCGAGCCGTTTGATTTCGCGCGCAAGTTCCTTAGGTCCCATTTTTTCGTAATCCCGACCGTCAACCAGCCCGAATTCGTTCTCAAGGCTATCGCTCTTATAGACGCCGTCGATAATGTCTCGAATCTCTTTCTTAACGCTCTTCGGCGTGATGTTGTGCGCCACGTTATAGGCAGTCTGTTTTTCTCTGCGTCGAGCCGTTTCGTCCATCGCTCTGCGCATGGAGTCTGTAATCGTATCAGCGTAAAGGATGGCTTTTCCCTCAACATTACGTGCCGCACGACCGATTGTCTGAATCAGTGAGCGTTCGCTTCGCAGGAAGCCTTCTTTATCCGCATCCAAAATCGCGACCAAAGCTACTTCCGGAATATCCAAGCCTTCTCTCAGCAAGTTAATGCCGATCAGAACATCGAAGACACCTGCACGCAGGTCTCGAATAATTTCCACGCGTTCCACCGTATCAATATCTGAGTGCAGGTAACGCACTTTGATGTCGTTGTCCTGCAGGAAGTCGGTCAAGTCTTCGGCCATGCGTTTGGTCAGCGTCGTGATCAGAATGCGCTGGCCTTTCGGGATTCTTTCTTTAATTTCGCCGAGTACATCGTCCACCTGAGTCGTGGCCGGACGCACTTCTACTTCCGGATCCACCAGGCCGGTCGGACGCACCACCTGCTCCACGATCTGGGAAGAATGATTCAGTTCATAGTCGGCCGGAGTGGCCGAGACAAAGATTGCTCGGCGCATCTTGCTTTCGAATTCGTCAAAGCGGAGCGGACGATTGTCCTTGGCGCTCGGAAGACGGAAACCATACGTCACAAGCGTTTCTTTTCTGGCGCTGTCTCCTCGGTACATACCGCCGATCTGACCCAAAAGAACGTGAGACTCATCGAAGAACATCAGCGCGTCCTTCGGCAGATAGTCGATCAGGGTCGGAGGCGGCTCTCCGGGCAGACCGCCTGCAAGGTGTCGGCTGTAGTTCTCAATGCCTTTGCAGAAGCCCACCTCATGGAGCATTTCCAGGTCAAAGAGCGTTCTTTCGCGGATTCGCTGAGCTTCAAGCAGCTTGCCGCTTTCTATGAATTTTGTCTCCTGGTCTCTGAGCTCATCTTTGATAGCTTCAATAGCGCGAAGAATATCGTTTCTCGGCGTGACGTAGTTAGACGTCGGATAAATGGCGAAGCGGTCTACCTTCTGACGTGTTTTACCGGTCAGCGGATCGAAGAAGTACATTGCTTCGATTTCGTCATCGAAAAGTTCGATACGCAGCGCCATTTCCGAGTGTTCCGCCGGAAACACGTCGATCGTATCGCCGCGGACGCGGAACTTACCGCGCGTAAATTCCATGTCGTTGCGCTCGTACTGGATGCGCACCAAATGAGAAATCAAACCGCGCTGCTCGATCTTGTCACCGACTTTCAGGATCAGACGCATTTCGGTGTAGGACTCGGGCTTACCGATACCGTAAATCGCGGAGACCGTGGCCACAATAATCACATCGCGGCGTTCCAACACGCTCTTTGAAGCCGAAAGACGCATCTGTTCGATGTGCTCGTTGATCGCGGAGTCTTTTTCAATAAACAGATCCCGCTGGGGAACATAGGCTTCCGGCTGATAGTAGTCGTAGTAACTGACGAAATACTCCACCGCATTGTTCGGGAAGAAGTCCCTCATTTCCGCATAGAGCTGGGCGGCAAGAGTTTTATTCGGCGCCATGATGAGCGTCGGGAGCCCCGTTCTGGCAATGACGTTAGCCATTGTGTAGGTCTTGCCGCTGCCGGTCACGCCGAGCAGCGTCTGAGCCGTGAGGCCGTCCTCGATACCTTCGACGAGCTCTTTAATTGCCTGAGGCTGATCTCCGGCTGCCTCAAAGGGCTGATGCAGTTCGAACGGGGAGTTCGGGAATCGGATGATTATCAAAATAGCGCCTATCTGAAAGATTCTTCGGTTGCGGAAAGTTTAGAACGAATCGCCAGAAGCTCGTTGCGCAAAAATCCGATCTGGTCAGTTCGGGAAAAATCCGAGATGTCTCTTGGCAACAGGCAAGTCCTTCCCTTCCAATGTCTTACAGCCTTCGAGAGCGTGCTATCGTGTGAGGGACGGAATGACAGCCTCTCTAGCTTGCTTTAATCGATTCCAAATAAGGTCGCAGCGGGGTCGGAACACAGGCAACACACTTGACATCAAGACGCACAGCGACGTCCATGCCATCACGCCAACAACCGCTGCGGTTAGAATCAACATGAAAAAGGTGCGATCAGCGCCAACTATAACGATTACCTCACCTTCATTAAGCTCGACGGCCGCTAGCAGGCTATCGCCAAGGTTTTCCATCAGTTCAACTGCCAGTGACGTTTTAGAGGTCGCGCACAGAGGCCTCACTGGCCTTTACGTATATAAAAACTCTACTTTTCAGCTTCGGAATTCTCGACTGTCTTGTCGGCAACTCAGGTCAGCAGCCTGCCGCACTCATCAACGGAGATGCAGGAAAAGTGATTCGATTCTCAGATGATGGACTAACACCATTTCCATACGGTCAGCGGTTTGCCAGGGTGGATGTTCTTGAAGGTAAGCCGGTGTTCAAAGTAACCACCGGCGACAAGACAAACGGTATCAACGCCGGCTTTTGGGAAAGCTCGCAGGGCAAGTAGCATTCCACAACGGTAAACGATCATTGAGAGTCTTGCCATCTACTGTAGGGGAAATTGAAATTACAGAAGACAGCGATTTCGCGCCGGTCTGAGCTTCATTCTTCACCCTGGATTTTCCGTTACCTGGCGCTCTATCGAGCCTACTAAGAAAGAATTTGTCATTACCCGACCGCATAAAACATCTAAGTAAGAGTTTCCCGTTTACCTACCCGAAGGAACGACAATGAGCAAGGTATCAATTATCAACGACAGCGCAAAGTGGCACGGAACAGGCGGAACTATAAGCGATAGTATCGTTAAGGCTGCCTAAGACATTTTGAACTCACTCGGTCGTCAAGTCACTGTGAAGACTGTGGACCGAGACTTAGACGCTTACGGGGAAGAGCAAAAGATTTTTGAAGCAGACGGCTTACTCATTCAATTCTCGGCCTGGTAGATGAATTTGCCTTGGCAGATGAAACGCAATCAAGACGAAGCCCTACCCGATCCGCGCATTAATGGAGGAGGCGGCCCCTGCATCAACAAAACCTACAAACTGAGTTCAACTTGAAATGTACCGCTAGAGGCTTTTGAGGGGCCGATTCAATTCTTTGAAGGAAAAGGCATTGACGCTGTCCTGATGGAGGTTCATAAAACCTTCCAATTCTTCAGGAGGAGGCTGCTTCACTCTTTCATGATCAACGACGTATTGAATAATTCGCAGAATGAAAATGACCGGCGTCGTTTCGGGACGCACCTGAAACGGTTCGACTAGACGCCGATCGTTAAAGAGGCAGGATTTAACTTTTAGGGAGGGTCTCCCCATCACTTTGGATAATCTTTCTGTTCAGCGCTCCCAAGCGATAGTGAACTGCTTAGCTAAGCAACCGAATCGTTTTAAATTCATCTTCATTCCGAAGCACGCCTCCTGACTCAACCTTATTGGATCATTCTTCGTGAGCAAAGCCCGCACCGCTTTCAGAGGACTGTCAATCAGCTTTAAGGAAGAGCTTATCAATCACTTTACTCTCCCCACCATGGTTCCTACAAGTTAATGAGAGGCCGATAGTCTATCTCTATCGTTTGAAGCGTGAAGACATAAGACTCCCATTTCCCTGACAGAAGAGGAATTTATAGACTGAGATGCTGACATGTTGATTTCAGCACATCACCCACCAATCATATGGAATCTTAAAACATAGCGCCACGTAGTTCTTTCTTTTACTCCTAAAAATTGGGCCTGTTCATTGACATTAAATCAATGACAGGCCCCGACAAGTTATTTAAAACCCGAGGTGCTTTAATAACGTTTCTTTGTCTAAGTGCTACAAATACAACAAAACTGGTTAACCCTTCTTTCGAAGGTTAGAAACTGTATCTGTAGCCGCCTTGGATCTGGATGTCTTTTCTGTAGCCGCTTCCGGTTGCTCTATCGACCTTCAGATAAAGCTTGTGGTTATCAGCAAACTGCCAATCCATATCAGCACCGTAGTAGAAGAGATTCTTCTTACCGTCAGCACTCAGTTTCTTTTCATTGAGTCTGAGTTTCTGATCGCCGGCAAATTCATGGATTAAGCCTGCTTTAGCAGAAAGCTGGAGATAACGCTTCTTTTCGGCACCGTAGGCAAACTGTTTACCTGCAGAAACACCCACACGCCCGGTCAGGAAGTTAACCGACTTCTGTTCGACGTGGATAGCATTACTGGTTTCGTAGTTTTTACCTTTTACACGGAAGTAAGACAGCTGAATCTGAGGTTCGGCGAACCAGAAGCTGTCGGCTGATCCTTCAAGGAATCTGAACTGATGGCCAACTTCTGCAGAAATACCAGCGCCCCAGTTGTTGACCCTGCCATGGACGAGACCGGTCCAGCTGTCGTGATAACCGCGGAAACGGTTATTGAAAGTACCCACAGATACCACGATGTCCGCATAACTACCTTTTTCGTGGACATAAGTTCCGTAGAGCTTCCAAGTGTAGTGATTCAAGTCACCGGTTCCGGCAGCTCGAGCTGCCTTCATATCAGTATGACCGCCCTTAAAGGAGAAGCCCGCAAAGAATTTATGACCGTTGTTCTTATAAAGCGTTCCGTCTGCACCGACATGGATGGCGTAGTCAGTGGATTTCACTTTACCGGCGCCGAGTCCGCTTGCACGGTAGCGTGCGTAAGAAACTTTAGTCCAAATTCCGTTGTCGGAACCGAGACGAACTTCTCCTAAACGCTGACGAAGATCCTCGAGGTCGGACAACCAGCTGAAGTAAACTTGGTCGAGGCTGGCAAGGTCTTCAATAATGCTGATTGAGTTGGAGTTCTTACTTGTGACTAAGATGTAGCCATTGGTGTTGTCTCCCTCAACACGTTCCAACTTCACAAGGGGATTGCTGGAGATTAAGTTTTCGCCCTTCCAAGAGGTTTCGTCATGTTCAAATCCGGCAGGATTTATGACCACAGATTCTTGAGCAACAACGGGAGAAGCTACTGCTCGGACCATACTAACGGCTTGAACTTCAGGGGTAGATTCATTGTAAGCGACTAAATAGGTATGTCCTGCTTGGATATCATCAGAGACAATGTTTAGAACAGCACCTTTTTCAAGAGTCATACCGTTTGTAGTGTGAATTCCAAAACCATTGTTGCCAATCGCACCAGCTGCTTTATCGTGGCCGGTTCCGTTTTCATCTGCGAGGTCATCAAAATGCGTGATATTTTTATCATGGACATGATGAGAATCGCTCAAAGTTATTGTGGTAACAGTTCCTGATTTAGCGACAAAGGAACCTTGGTGGATTTGGCTTCCCGCGTGAAGAACCAAGGCTCCTTGATTTAAGAAAGTTTGTCCTTTTCCAGATATTCCGCCGCTGATTGTCGTAATGATGTTGGGAGCAGAGTCAGTACCAAAATTTAATACTGCCGAATTCTCAATATCTAATAAATTCCCGTCTTTAGTATTGCCTTCAAAGATATTGGTTCCTGAAAGGTTAACTACACCATCTTTTTCATTGACTAAGGCTGCGGAATTAGTGGAATGATTATTCAGGAAAGTATTATTCCCCACTAACGTTATGCTTCCACCGGAATTGCGAATCGCACCGCCTTCGTTACCTTCGAAAATATTGTTTTGTCCAAAAAGGCGAACAGTTCCATTGTCATTATGGATTGCCCCGCTCTCGCCAGAGGAAACATTACCTCTGAAAACGTTCACCTCTCCCGCAAAATCTACGCTCCCCTGAAGGTTATACAATGCACCCCCTGACTCAGCTTCATTTGCCTCGAAGGTTGTATTACCAGTAATCGTTAACTCTGCATTATTGTAAATAGCGCCGCCATAAATATCAGCTTCATTTGCCTCGAAGGCTGTATTACCAGTAATCGTTAACTCTGCATTATTGTAAATAGCGCCGCCACAAATATCGGCTTTATTTTTTACAAAGTCATTGCTTGTGCCTGACAAGACGATCGTTGCGTCCTTGTAGTTAGAGATGGCTCCTCCCCATTTAGCCTTATTATCTTCAAAGTGAGTAGCTTTTAAAAATTGAGTTTGAGAAGACCAATTAAATAATGCCCCTCCGGAATAGCTGTTATTTTTTAAAAACGTCGCGCCACCTTCAATGGAAAATGTTCCATCTAGATTAGCTACCGCACCCCCATGTGCTCCGGAGCTATTCTCTTGAAATACTTGTGTACCTTTCAACAGAAAAGATGAACCTCTGTTAAAAATAGCACCGCCGTAATCTTTACCTTCATTCCTTATGAAAGTATTGTTTCCCTCTATCTTGACGGATGTTTCTTTTTCTACTGTTTTGATGCTCATTATGGCACCGCCGGATTTGGCTTTATTTCCCTCGAAATAACCATCTCCCTTGATCTCTAAGGTGCTATCTCCATTGTAAATAGCGCCGCCATCTTCTGTGGAAATAATATTTTTAAAGTTAAGTTTTCCAACAATCGTAAGGCTAGGAACAATCGTAAGGCTAGGCATTGAACTTTCGTTGTAAGGAGAATTGTGGATCCCTAGTCCCTTTTGAATTCCTTCTAGGTCGCTGATAGTAATATCCGAAATTATCTCAGTACCGGCTTTATTATTTACTACACTCTCGTTAATTACCCCTCCTACCTCAAGTTGGTTAGCCAGGCTATTGATCGACTCTTCTGCAAATGAGTTGCTTGTAGGAAGCGTGACGCTAGCTAAAGCGGCTAATAAAGATAGCAGTAATCTATTCTTTTTTAATGTATTCATATTCACTACTGTCTAAAATAAATTTGAACGATTGACATATCCCCAATGCAAACATGCTGGCGATCCGATAAAGTTGATTTTTGCGAAATACCCGAACTCCGCAGGCAAAATCCTATCTAGAACCAGAAGTTTGTCATTGGTCAAA
>OODQ01001142.1_pt1 | contig 13639 bp, 18 predicted proteins | sample 1671321 | NCBI WGS metagenome assembly OODQ01 (sample SAMN06348144, study PRJEB24527) | human gut metagenome | biome: human gut; feature: ankylosing spondylitis patient; material: feces | host: Homo sapiens | place: China | collected 2015-10
CATCGAGCCGTCTGCAAGACCGCAATTTCACCGGAACGGTGTATAATTGCGCCCTATTTCATAGGGGGTTCGGAACGTTCTGCTTTTCGTGAACATCATGCACCATCTTTGCAAGCGCCAGCACGACTTCAGGTTGACGGAACGAGATCTTCAACAGTTCCATCACCTGATTGTCGGTCAGTTCTCCCGGACAGACTAGAAAGCTTTCCAGCATTCCGGCACGGGTGCAAAGACGATGCACACGCTCTCTCCGGTTTAGCTCCGACATCTGGCGTTCAAGAATCTTCTCTCGGTGCTGGCAAGAGCGCAGCTTCTGCTCTGCTTTGGCTTTTTCGATGCGGAGGTAGGCTAGGTCGTTTTTGGGTTGGGTCATGGCATCACGCTCCTTTGCAAAATAAAAAGCCAAACAATCAGTATGGAGGCACACTGATCATTTGGCTGGGGAAACATATTTAATTTTCACAGTTCAATCGAACTTTCACGGTAAAAGTTCCATTCTTCTTTTCGGCATAAAAATCGCCATCGCTTTCCTTCACCACACGTTTTACATTTTTCAGTCCATATCCATGGTGGCTGCCAACCCGAAGGCTGCGCGAGATATCACTGTATGGATTGTCAAGGCGGTAGAAAAGGCTTCGATACTGTTTGCGCAGCTGCAAATGGATCTTTCGCTGTTCTGGCGGCAAGCCACAGCAGGCTTCAATTGCATTGTCGAATGTGTTTCCAATCAGGATGCTTAAAGATAACGGAGATATAGATAGAACTTCTGGAATCGTTACGTCCAGAGTTACTTTGATGCCGTTTTCTTCTGCTGTATGTAAACACTGATTTAACAGTGCGTCCACAACTGGATTTCCAATCGTAGAAATATTTTTGGAACGTTCAAAGGCATCCGTTGCATCTCGTACAATTTTGTGAAGTTCTTCGGAATTCCCGCGTTCCGCAACTGCCTGCATTGCCAGAATATATTTTTTGATGTCGTGCCAAAGGGCTCTTGTTTCTTCTTGCCGTTCCTTTAGCTGCTGGTAATACTCCATCTGCAAGCGATATTGCTGCTCGTTAAATTCCGCTCTGAATTTTTCCTGCTCATTTTTTCGGAGAGCTTCTACATAGAAAACAATCAGGATATTCATTAAGAGGAGCACTACCATCAAGCCAATCAGGTAGTCTGGAAAATTTTCATCCGCTGCATGGTACTGTACCACATAGCAAACTGCAATGCTGGCAATCTGAATAGCGATGATCGGCAGCAGCCAAAGAACGCGCAGCACATTTTCTTTCCGGCTGAAAAAATGTGAAACTAAGATTAGCAATGGAATCTGAATCAGATTCGAGAACACCACGTAAATCAGTCTGGCCGCACCTGCTTGCATTAGGACATCTGTATCCGGGATGCGCAGTCCGATAAGAAGCATCGCAAGGATTTCAACTACTGCTACAAGCGTGAAAAATGCAGCACTTGCAAAGATGGCTTGCCATATTTGTGCTTCATAAAACAGCATCGCCAGAAGAAACCCTCCCAGCAGAAGGTAAATCGTTCGCGGCATCACCCAAGTGGGAAACAAACTCAATGTACATTGCCCCACGATTAGAAGTGCAATATAAAGATAGTACCATCGTGAAGATAAATCTTTTTTCTGGAATAAACGGTCAACGAAAAGTACGAGCAATGCGATGTTGGCAAAACTCCCAGCAAATTCAACAAAATAATATATCATCTTCCCAAATAAGCGTTAAAGCTCTGATTGAACTCCTGACGCTTCCTCCGGCTGATCGGCAATTGATTTCCACTCGACAGAACAACCATCGTTCCTGTGGCATAGATAATATGCTCCATGTTGACAAGATAGCTTTTATGGGGTGAAGCAAAACACCTTTTCGGCAACTGTTCTAAGGCTTCTGGAATCGTCATTCGCAGAGTGAGGTCTTGACCTTTACAATGAATCAAGACTTTATGCCCATGGCTTTCCAGATAATAAATGTCCGATGTTTCCAATGAGAGTGTGGCTCCTTCATATTCAACGGTAAAGTGTTTGGAATCCAATTCTTGAACGACTGCATCCATTGCAGCAGCAAAAAGCGATTCATCAAGTGGTTTCACTAAATACCGAAATGCAATGCCATACCCCTGCACAGCGTATTCATGCCGCTTTGTAACAAAGATCACCAACGGATGCTTTTCCATCTGTGTTAAGGTTTGCGCCATCTGGAATCCGTTTGAAGGCATTTCGATGTCAAGTAGCAGAAGATCGAAGGATTTCTTTTTTAGCTGCAAATCACTTAAAAGCACTGCACCGTCTGTGTAATTTTCAATGTCAAAGTCGCCATGGGCATCGTATCGCTTGACGCTTTGAACAATATCTTCAAGTTCCGACGGTTCATCATCGCAGACTGCAATTCGATACCTCGTCATTTTGTCGTCCTCCACAAAGTAATGTTTCTGACACTATTATAAACTGTGCATTTGCGCCTGACAAGTGGTTTGACATACCACTTTTGCCGCCAAAACGACCAGTTTTGCCAAAGGTCTTGCTTTCGGAAAAATCTATGGTACATTGATATTGAAATTAGTATCAGTGTTTCTACAATATCAAAACCGGGAGGGATAAGCATGAAGTTTTCACCATTGGAACTTTTACTGGTTATTTCGATAGCGGTAATCGTAGGAATCGTACTGGCAGTTCTTGTAAAGTATCTGATTCGCTATGCCATTAAGTTTTTACGCAAAAATTGAAAGGACACTGATTGCCAATGAAGAAAGCATACTATGGCCTCCTTACATTTGCAATCATGAGCTTGTCCTATGATTTATATTATTGGAACATGAGAAGTGCTGTGGGTGTTCTAAGGGCAGAAGATAAGGCGCTTTGTTTATCAAGTGGAATTGTTTGTGTTCTTATGATAGCTTTTGTTATAATTAAAAGCATCAAAAATCGCAAATAGACTGACTTGAAAAACGGTATTGATAATGAAGAAAAATTTGTTAAGCATAGTGATTCTTGAATGGTTTATGCTTCTGTGAGTGGTTATAATGATTATGGTTCATTTTTTTAGATTGACTGAATGATTTCAGGCTTGAGGTGAGCAAAGATGAAACACGATAAGTTGGTTTTTATAAGAATTATATGTTTGGTTGGAATTATAGGAGAAGTTCTATTTCCAAATAGTACAGTCGGCATACTATTCGGCCTAATTCTTGCAATCACGAGCGTCATTTTCTTGCTGATGCTAAAAAATGAAATGGCTTTAGAAAAAAGCGACTGTGAGAATAATTATTCGATTTCTATAATGTGCATTAGTGTCGTTGTACTTTTACTCATCATCGTTGGATACATAATACTGAAAGATTTTCAAATTATTACGCTGTCGGATACGCAAGAATATTTCTTTTCTGAAATTCTAGTATTCTCTTTCATGGCTCTTTTTGGTAGCTGTGCTAATGCTCTTCCTTTTAATAAATATGTTGGATTACGTTTGCCGTGGACTTTAGTAGATTACCAAACATGGCGATATGCTCATAAACTTTTACATGAACTGACTTTTCCTGCTATCCTTTTTAGCATTGTTATTCTCAAGATGTTTCCCAATAAATCAAAAACACTTATTATTTGGTCAGTACTGTTATATCTTGGAGTACCATCTTTTTTCTCTTACCTTTACTATAAAAAGAAACACCAGTAAAATATACAATATGACCATAAAACAGAAAATTGATTACCGTATTAGGAGGATTTTATATGATGGGACTGTTTTTGATGATTATTCAGCTGCTTTTTACATTTTAGGAACTCTCGCATTTGCAAAGTATCTTTGGAAAAGTGAGTAGACCTTTGAACGTTATTCGACTGACGGACGAAATAAACTCGCTAAGTATCTAGGAAACATTGATTTTACGGAGTCACTAATTATCAACTGCGTGATTTGAAGAAGAGGCCGCTTTATGAAAATCACACGAGATGAAATGTTTTTTTCAAAAGATCTTATTCATACACTGGCGTATGTCGGAATGTTTGCGGCGGCAATTATATCGGTTGGAGCGTGTAAGTCTGGAATTTGGGTGGCTGCGATATTAGCATGGATTGTAGCAGGTATAATTATCGGATTGGCGACTATTTCTGACTATAAAAAGGCAGAACTCTTGAAAAATGGAACAAGAATCACCGGAAAGGTTACCGCAACAAAACGAGTGCATATAAAATTTCATTTGAGTACCTACCACCTTGCCGATGAAGATGTAATCTATCCATATGTGGTGCATTATCAGTATAAAGTTAAAGGTGAGACCTATAATGGCAAGTCGCAGTGGTTTTGGTTCAATCCATATATTCCGAAAGGAACGCCAATAAAAATTCTAGTGGACCCAAAGAATCCGACCCGAAGTACAGTTCTCAACCCGGAAAATCAAGGTTGCAAAAAAGCATCGAAAGGAAAAAATTATGAGTAAATTTATAGGAGTGTTGTTGTTAGTTGCTCTTGCAGTACGGTTGGTGACACTTTTCTTCTTTAAGCAGAATGCTGTTCTGAATGAAATATCACTGGTACTGTTTATATCTATCTTCGTGGTTACAGTTATTGTAATGCTGGTAAAGTGGTGGAAGTGGAGAACTAAATAATTTATATCATTGTGTTGTAGGGCTGTTTTATTTATTATCGTTATAAAGGGGCACTATATGGAAAATACTGATATTCCCCAATTTCATACTTATCGAGGAGAAATCGAATTTGAAGGGACGTTAATACAGGCTGATATTTTTATTGACAATAAAATGCTTGAAGACAAAAACAGCTTTTTAATAAGTTTTTTGTGCAAATCTAATACGATATATAAAATGGTTTGCAGAAGTATTTTAAAAAAGGAAGGATATTACATAAATCTAAAATTCAATGGTGTAAAATTGAAAACCCGTGTCCTTTCAGTGTCACAAAGCTTTATTGATAGTAACTCGGAAACATATAGAATCGGCCTTATGTGTTCTAATGATTTGAGCATCTAAATCAAAAGACGGTCGATGGTACGGTTCAGAGCGAAGCATCAACAAATCAACAGCCCTCTATTTGCAATGATTGCAAGTAGAGGGCTGTTTTGTCTGCTTTGAATATTTTAATTAAAGGTCAATCTTCTAATCTGCCGTGGTCGCAGCCAAGCGAGAGATAATGCTCAATTTTACCGCCCAGCACAAGCTGGGCATACTCCAGCGGCTTATTGTACAGCAACCAGTCCAGTTCCGCCCGCTGTGCCGGGGTGTTGCCGTACTCGTCCTCAATGGCGGTACAATCAATGGAAAGGGTGGTGCCATCTTCAAATTGGGCTTCCACCCGGTTGGTGTCCATGTTGTAGCGGCAGGAAAGCACTTTTTGAGAGTGATTATGGTCGAAATTCTGATTTCGTTTCATTTGAATAGCTCCTTTAATGATTTTGAAATTTGATTTTCAACGAGATGAGGTCTCTTTTTCTTTCTCTTAAGTCACCTAACCGCACCATCCTGCATCCGTTGCACAGACAATGCTATCCACATCTGGGCGGTCCATCAGCTTTTGCAGAATGCCAAACTGCTTTTTGGTGGACGTAGACACGAGATACTGCCACTTTTGCGGCAGGATGGGCAAATCTGCAATGCTCCACTTGACGTATTTGGCATCGTAGACATTAGGCGGAGCCAGTTCCACCAGATGACCCACACACCAGCTTACCAGATAGCCGTTGCCCTCAAGGTAGCCATCCTGACGGCTGGTGGCACCAAGGACTTTTGCGTAAGCCATCGCAACGGAGGGCTTTTCGCTGACAACTAGGCGATAAGACAATAAGCATCAACTCCTGTTCTTTCTGTATATATATATATATGTACGGCGGCAAAACGCCGCCTTGAAAATTAGCTGTTTTCGGGGTTCTGCTCGTCCGGGGCTTCATCCGCATCCGGCTCATCCTCCACAGGAATCTCAAAATCGCCCTTGTTCTCGGTGTAGTCTGCATCGGGGTCAAGGGCTTCTTTTTCTGCCTGTTTTTTCTGCTTCTGCTTCATAAAAGCGTAGAAACCGCCGCCAGCAGCCAGAGCCACCAGTGCGATCACGCCCAGAAAAGTGGCCGCGTACTTGGTGATTTTGTTCTCTTTCGGCTGCTCGGTGCCGGATGCCGCTGCTTCTTCAGCGGCTTTCTTTGCTTCTTCCTCAGCCTGTTTGCGCTCCAGCTCTGCCTGTGCAGCCGCCTCTTTTTCGGCGGTATAGGCATCGGCATCCTCATCTTCCATCAGAGCCAGAAGGTCACTCTCGTCCACCAGATTCATAAAGTGGACAGTCTGCTGCCCCTTGGCGTTGCGGTCGATGACCAGATAGAACGTATTGCCGGACTTACTGACCAGCGTAATGAACTGCTGGCCGCTGCCATCCGAATAATCGGTGTGGTAGTCATCCACCAGCGTCAGATTGCCCTCCGGGGTCAGTGCGCCGGAACTTTCGTCCGTGACGGTAACGGCATCTTCCTCGCTGCTGTCTGTCAGGACAGGCTGTTGCACTTCCTCGACAGGCTCGCCGCCGTAGGCAAATGCGGGAGCAGACATACCGATACACAGCACTGCCGACAGCAGCAGTGCGCCAACCTTATTCATCATCTTCATCCGAATCTTCCTCCTTGCTGAACGTGGCACCGACTGCGGACAGCGCAGCCGGGTTCGGGGTGCTGGTGGCAGACTGCCGCAGCAGGGCGGCGAGCTGTTCCGGCGTGACCTTGGCCGTGCGCACCATCTCGTTGACCTCAGCGGCTTCGGCCTCCTGAATCCGCCGCTCCAGACTTTCGATGCGGTTGTTGATCTTGATGCGCCGTTCCTTCTCCTTTTCCAGAGAAGCGCGCAGTTTATCGAGTTTTCGCTCATATTGTCCTCCTTATTTGGATAGCCGCCCGAATCCTGACAGGTATTTCTGCCAGTAGGACGAGTGGATGTTGGCGTACTTGATGGGGTCGCCAGCACTGACCATCATTCCATTTCCGAGGTAGATGCCAACGTGACTTTTTCCCGGAGTATCGTAGGTTCCTTCAAAGAAAACAAGGTCTCCGGGCTTTGCTTCTGCCTCGCTGATGTGCTGGCATTTGTTCCAAAGTCCATTGGCGGTTGTTCTGCCGACATCATAGCCGTTCTGGTTGTAAACCCAACAGACATAGCCGGAGCAGTCGAAGCCAGTCTCCGGGGTGGAGCCGCCCCAGACATAGGGTGTACCGACGTATTTCTGAGCTTCTTTGTAAATCGCAGCAAATTCTTCATCGGTCAGGGCTTCAGCCGGAACCGTGTAGTCGATGCCAGATTCGCCGGAACCATCCGAGCCGCCTGCGGGCAGGCCATCCTTGAACAAATACGGACGGCCACCCTTGGTATCCTGAAAAATCTCATATCGTTTCCACTGATCTTCAGTTAGTTCCTCTCGAATCACCACCTCCAATCCACGGTTTTCCAACTTGGTGTGGAAGATTTTATATTCGTAGGGCACCTGTACGGTATAGGGCATCAGGGTAAAAGGGTCAATCATCACCACCGTGCGGTAACGAGTCTGCACTTCCACCCATGTGGTCAGCTTGTACTGCTTTTTGAAAATTTCGTTCAGCTTTGCTTGTACTTCGCTGCGGGTGTAGTCGTCATACAAGGTGGTCAGGAACGAAGTGAGCTGCCACGGGTCATGCGTGATCTCGTCCAAATGGTATTGGTATTCGTCATAGCCGGGATGGTCGATGGGAGTGCGCTTGATTTTCTTGTCCAGCTCCTTCTCCAATTTCTTGTAGTCGGTCTCTGCGCCCTTGATGTCCCTGTCCTCGGCGGTGTAGATGGTCTGCCCGGATACCTGCGTGGTGCCAGAAAAAAGGATGGAGCAGGACGAGAATGCAGACATCACCAGCATCAGGAGCAAAAGAAAAACGCCCACGATCCAGAGAACGTGTGCGTTGCTCCTTGCAAAATTGGAAATACCGTTGACGGCGGTGCTGACAGCCGACTTGCCCTTATCAATGACCTGCTCCATGCCAGACTTGGCGGCAGATGTGCCATTGGATGCAACCTTTTGTCCGCCTGCCGCCTGTGCTACGGTGCCGCCCGACCGGGCAGCGGCGTAATAGTTCTTGCGGATTTCCTGACGCTGTTTCCACCGGGAAAGCCAGTTGGAACCGCCCTCGCTGTTCTCACCATGAAGAATGCTGGACTCTCCCGCATTTTGTGCCTTGTCCGGCTCACGGGCGGAAGATTTTGTGGTGCGATTTTTCCTTTTGGTTTGCAGCTTGGCTTTCTTCTTGAGTTTGCGGGAATAGCAGCTTTTGGAGAAATCCGCAATCTTTTCTTCAGACTTTAGCCCCTCGTTGAGGGCCTGTGTGCCAACATTATCGTCCTCGTACTGGTCAACTTCCCGGTGGGCCGCAGACTGGGCAATGGTTGCGGCGTACATCTCCCGTTTCTGAGCCTTCGTCATGCGGGATGCTTCGTCCGGGGTGATCTCGGCTTTGCCAAAGCGCAGATGTTGTGCTTTTTCGGCAGCTTTGTCGGCATCCAGTTTCAGCTTCTTTCGGGGCTGCGTCTGCTCCATCTTTTCTTTTTTCGGCGGAGAGCGCGTTGCAGTGCGCTCCTTATCCTCCTCAAATTTCAGCTTCGGCTGTTTCTTATTCATGCTTTGCCTCCACGACTTCCGACAGCTTGGTGGTCATGATTTTGTACAGCTCCAAATCATGCGGGAAGTGGTCAACAAACGGCAGGATAACATTGCCAAAGAACAACAGACCCTCACCGGAGCCGCTGTGGGTCACATAGGAAAGCTGGTGGGGGCTGATGTTCAACTGCTTTGCGAGGATGGCACGGTCGCCCGCAGCCTGATTCAGCATATACACGAAGTCCGAATTTTCAAAAATATTCTCGACCTCACGTGAAGAAAGCAGGTCTTTGACGTTCTGTGTTAACCCGGTCGGGATGCCGCCCCATTTGCGGAAGCGTTTCCAAATCTCAACGCTGTACGCCGCAGTCTGCTCCTCCTTCAGCAGAAGGTGAAATTCGTCCACATAGTATCGCGTGGATTTGCCAGCGTTGCGGTTGGCGGTCACTCGACCCCAAACGGCATCCTGCACGACCAGCATTCCCAGCTTCTTCAACTGCTTGCCCAGCTCCTTGATGTCGAAGCACACGATACGATTGGCAATGTCCACGTTCGTATGATGGTTGAACAGGTTCAGACTGCCCTTGACGTAGATTTCCAGTGCGGTGGCCACATGGTGGGCTTCTTTTTCGTCCTGCTCCAACAGGGCATTGTACAGATCTTCCAGCAGCGGCATATTTTCCGGGCGGGGGTCGTTGAAATATTTGCGGTAGATGGGATGCACACAGCGGTCGATGACGGTCTTTTCGACAGGCTGCAAGCCCTCCTTGCCGCCGACAACAAGCTCACACAGGGAAAGGATAAAGTCTGCTTTCAGAGAAAGCGGATTGTCCTCCTCACTGTAATTGCTGTTGATGTCCATAGGGTTGATATACTGACTGCTGGAAGGGCTGATATGGATGACCTGCCCATGCAGACGCTCCACCAGCGGGGCATATTCTGCCTCCGGGTCACAGATGATAATATCGTCATCCGTGACAAGAAAAGCGTTGCAAATCTCACGCTTAGCACTGAACGACTTGCCGGAACCGGGTGTGCCCAGAATCAGGCCGTTGGGATTTTTCAGTTTTTTGCGGTCAACCATGATAAGGTTGTTTGACAGTGCATTCAGCCCATAGTAGAGGGATTCCTTGCTGCTGTCGAAAAGCTCCTGTGTGGTGAAAGGAACAAAAATGGCCGTGCTGCTGGTGGTAAGGCCGCGCTGAATCTCAATCTGACAGTCGGCCAGTGGCAGACTGCTCATCAAGCCCTGCTCCTGCTGGAAATCCAGTCGGCACAGGTTGCAGTTGTGCTTCTGGGCAATGGAACTGGCCTGAAAGACATTCGTTTCCAGCTCCTGTTCCGTCTTGCCGGTGTTCAGCACCAGAAAAGTGACAAGGAACATCCGCTCATTCTGGCTCTGCAATTCTTTCAGCAGGGCTTTCGCGTCCTTGCCGTAGGTTTTCAGATCGGACGGGAGAATGTCCATGTCGTATCCGGCACGGATAGCCTTTTTCTGCTCCTCAATGGTGCTCCGATCCAGCTCCGTAATGGTGTGTTTGACCGTCTTAATGGCCTTGTTCTGGTCAACCGACTGGATGTGCATGGTGACGATCTGACTGGAATCCATGTCCAGAAAGTCCTTCAGAAGCTGGTCACTGAGGTCAGATGCCGTAATTGACAGAAAACTCACCGCCCCAAAGATGCCGCCCATCTGAAAGGTGCGACTGTTCTTGAACGCCAGCGCAGTGGGAGCAATGGCATCCTTCACCGACAGACCGCTGGGCACGAGGTCTTTCCACTCGAAGTGAAACTTGCTGGAACCGTCCATGTTCAGCATCCCGTGCATCAGCTTCAGACGCTCCCGGCCATCCAGCGGCTTGGCGATCACGCCCAGCCGGTGGAAGTTGTTCATCAGGTCGTTCTGGATGTGTTCTAAACGGGGCTTGACCTGCGCCATACTTTCGCCCTCGATGCCGTAGGTCAGAAACTTGGTCTTGGTCAGACCGTTGTTGCCCTTGGCAAGCTGCTGACGGAGCATCTGCGAATACTCGGCGCGAACATCATCAAAGCCGTCCTTCTGGTAAGGGATGCGGATGGACTTTTCAAAATCCGCGCTGTCCGTTGCAGCATTCACGAAGGACAGCTCAAAGTGGATGGAGCTGTCAAAGAAATTCAGAAAGCTGCACCATTCCTCAAAAATCGCAGTCTTGTCCTCCTGCTGGGCGAGCTGGTAGTTGATGTCCTGATACTGGATGGTGCGGGTGTAGTATCCGGGACGCACCCGGCAAGTGCCGTCCTCAAACATCCGCTGGAACGGAATGGACTGCTGCGCCGTACGGGGCACATTGGACTTGGGCGGCTTTTTGCCGTCCTTATTCTTTTTCAGAAACGGAATCATCGGGCATTCCTCCCTTCATAAGCAGAGAATAATAATTGCTGGTCTGGTACGGTCGAATCTTCGGACGGATGAATTTTGCCTGCACATAGTACATGAGCAGCTTTTCGGCGGGCAGACCGTTCTTCTGGTACATTCCCAGAAAGAAGGCCGGGAGCATCACCGCCATCATGCCGAGGGTCGCACCGGTATTGCCTGCGGCATCCCGCAGGACAAAGAACAGCGGCACTCCTACGACTGCCGCTGCACCGAAACAGATGAGCTGCCGTTTGGTCAGGTTGAATGCGACTTTCGATTTGACTTTCGTAAGGTCGCGCGGAACGGAAATATACGCTGCCAAAATAACACCTCCTATCAATGCGCACCCAGAACACTCTTTGCCACCGAACTGGTCTTGAAAAGCGTGAAGCAGAGCAGCACCGTGTAGCCAACGATGCTCCAAATCGAATTGATGGCATCGCCGGAAATGGCGACATTCTGAATCAGCACTGCATAAATCGCCACGCAAATCAGAATCAGAAAGCCTTGGAAGCCCAGCGCAAACAGGGACTTCAGATAATTCTGACCGACATGGCTCTGCTCGTGGTTGCCCCATGTGGCCATCGGGATGGGAGCCAGACTGACCGCCATATAAATCTCAATCATGCGGCCATACACGATGACAAAAATGACGATGGACAGGATGCGCATGGTGATTCCAATGAAGAACGATTGCAGGAACAGACCGAACAGCGGCCCGACCTCCATGTTCATCATGCTGGATTGCAGCATTGACAGGCCAATATCATTGACCCGTGTGTTACCGCTGATGATGCCGCTGGAATTGGCCACGACCTGCTGTGTCACATCGAACACTGCCATGCTGATGTCGAAGGTGTTGGAAATCAGCCAGACGGAGATGGCAGTCTTGAAAATCCACTTCATAATCAGAGCAGGTTCAAAACTTGCCATGTTGTTATGCTCCGTAATGAGCTGGATCAGCTCGTAACAGGCAATGAAGGTCAGAAGAATGCCCGCCACCGGCAGCACCACATTTCGGGACAAAGCCTCGATCATGGCAAAAACGCGCGGTTCAAAATTGGATGGCTTTGTGCCGACTTGCTGTGCGATGCTGCCCACCTGTGAGTTGACATCATCAAACAGGCCGCTGAGATTGGACATGATGGCCGCAGTCAGTAGCGACTTTATCCAATCTGAAATCGCTTTGAGAACAGTTTCCACTCAGAGCCACCACCTTAAAAGAAGTGGCTGATGAGGGACTTGAGCAGGTTAAGGACAAAGATGAGATTCGTCAGAAATTCCATAGAAACATCTCCTTTTTTGATAGAACGTATGGCTTGAAAATTCGCTCCACAAGTACAGAAACCGTTAGCCACGGCAGGTTGGAGCGGTATGTAAGGGCGGCAGATGCCGCCCGCAGTTCTTAGCCGAACAGACCAGAGAGCAGAGGAATCAGAGTGATGCCGATGAGGGCAACGCCGCCGCCTGCCATGAGCTGCTTCATGCCCTGGCTCTTGGCACCGGGGTTGTCGTTGCCGTAACCTTCCAGAAGATTGATGGCACCCCACACGCCGAGACCGGCACCCAGAGCGACGACCAGAGTCTGAAGAACTTCGATTGCACTATTAAAGAAATCCATAACTGTAATCTCCTTTGTTTTGAAAAAGTGACCCTGCACACACCTGAAATCCGCTTGTGAACTTGCCGCAAGTTGCGGCGAGGGCTGATTTACTGGTGCGCCTTTTGGGTCAGGGTAAAAAATAACCGCTCGTCTTTGTCAGGCGGGCGGGAGTGAATCAACATCCACAAGGACGAATTGGTCATCCGGGTGGATTTTTTCTTTGTGGCTCAGATATTTTTCAATATCCAGAGCATTTTTCGGGTCGGCATCCGAGGTCAGTTTATAGTTCGGATGTTGGGTCAGGTCGTACTTGTCGCTCAAAAACGGGCGCACACCGCGCAGTTGCAGGATGCACTTGCCGCCATCCAGCACCGCAAGCTCATCCCGGCTCATCAGCTCATGGCCGAGCTTCTGGTAGTTGGTGCCGTAGCTGGGGCTGTTGCCGCGGGTGTCGGAGGTATTGAAGCTGTCGATGGTTTCTTTGCCAAGGACTTCGGACAACTCTTTTAAGGTTGTCGGCTCGCTGCCGCCCAGAAAGACCTGCGAATCCATGTTGCCCACGATGGTATCTGCGTTGTCTTTGTAAATGGCTTTTAGCTGGCTTCTGGTTTGCAGCACAAGGCAAGCTGAAATCTCACGGCTGCGGATGGTGGCCACCAGCTTTTCCAACTGTGGGATTTGGCCGATATTTGCACACTCATCAATCAGACACCGGACATGGACAGGTAGCTTGCCGCCGTACACATCATCTGCCTTGTCGCACAGCAAGTTGAAAAGCTGGGAGTAGATCATGCTGATAAGAAAATTGAACGTGCTGTCCGTATCTGACATGATGAGGAAAAGGGCCGTTTTCCGATCACCCAGCTTATCCAGCTCCAGTTCATCGTACATGGTCGCATCCCGAATCTCCTGAATATCAAACGGTGCAAGGCGGGCACCGCAGGAAATCAGGATGGACTTTGCGGTTTTGCCTGAAACGAATTGTCAAGGACTTTTTAATCAAATTTACAAAAAGTTCACATCTT
>OODQ01001151.1_pt1 | contig 13508 bp, 10 predicted proteins | sample 1671321 | NCBI WGS metagenome assembly OODQ01 (sample SAMN06348144, study PRJEB24527) | human gut metagenome | biome: human gut; feature: ankylosing spondylitis patient; material: feces | host: Homo sapiens | place: China | collected 2015-10
GACCATGCAGACGGAATCCCGGAATTTTTCAGGGTAAATTCGTTTGCACCGTTCTATTTTAGGGAAACCACCGGAGAAAACTGCTGCAAAGGTGTCTGGAATTACAAGAAATACATCGGTATTCCAAAGGGCATGTTAAAAAAGTATCCGGACCGGATCAAGCTCGTCTCCGGGGACTTTTCCCCATGTGACGGGGTTTATCTGATTCCGCATAAGACTCCGGGACTGGAAAAAAAAGGAATCCGGGAGCACATGTACCTGAAGGAAAAACGGCGTTGGAAGCCGGATTTCTTCTCCCACGAACAGAGTCTCGTCTTCGACACACCGGACGGCCTTGTGATCTTCAACAGCTGTTCCCACGGCGGCGCCGATACCATTATCCGTGAGGTCACCGCGACTTTCCCGGATAAAAAAGTAAAAGCCCTGATCGGCGGCTTCCACCTCTACAATAAGACCGACGCAGAGATCCTTGCCCTCGCCGAAGGGATCCGCTCCACCGGCATCTCTTCGGTCTACACCGGCCACTGCACCGGAGATCATGCCTTTGATCTCCTGAAAGAGACCTTAGGAGAATCCGTTCACAAGCTGCATGCGGGGCTTGTGATGGAGTTTTAGTATGTCCCGGTCTGCAAATGCAATGCAAGCGCTAACCTTTCAATCACGGATTGGACAAGGAAATCGAACCGAAGAACTTGTAAGTAAAAACGGCACTGTTTAAAATGGTGCCGTTTTTGCTTGTCTTGTCGTTTCAATAAATTCTATTTCTGTAGCTGCTCCAATGCCAATCCGATCAGCCTATCCGCTTGATCTGCCATGAATAGTGGAATATTCAACACATCATCATCCAGTTTCAGATTGTCCAATGAGAAACGGATGCGGAGCTTGACCTTATCAGGGAACAGCTCCTTGAACTTCTTCATACTCTTGCTGGTTGTGTTGGCTTCGGATTTGACCTCCACGGGGAAGATGTCGTTCTCCCGCTGAATGAGGAAATCCACTTCGTAAGGCGGGTTGTTCTGGCTCCAATAACGGGGCATGACTTCAAACTGAGTAATTAAAGTCTGCAACACAAAGTTTTCGGTTAATGCGCCTTTGAATTCAGTAAACAGGCGGTTTCCTTCTCCAAAGGCAGTGGGAGCCAACTGTGCCAGACGGCGGAGCAGTCCCACATCTACCAAATAAATCTTGAAAGCAGACAAGTCATCGTAAGCTGCAATCGGCAAGCCAGGAGCTGAGCTGCGATAAGTTTTATGCACCAGACGGGCATCCACCAGCCATTGCAAAGCATCCTCGTACTCACGGGCTCGTGCGCCTTCCTTGACCACCTTATAGACAAACTTCTTGTTCTCCCTTGCCAGTTGAGAAGGAACAGACTTCCAAATCATTGAGATTTTCGGGAACTCGCTGAGATTAGGATGCTTGGCAAAATCACGCTCATAGGCTCCAATGATTCCGGACAATGCTTCCTGCATGGCAGAAACATCCCGTGCCTCCGTCCACATCAATACCGACTCCGGCATACCACCGGTGACATAGTACATCTTCAGCTTCTCATACAACGGATTAAAGAAGGCGTCAGGGATAGGTTCAAGGGTATCCACCTGTTCCAGATACTGCGCCAGATTTTCATCACCGTTGGCAAGTAGAAACTCAGCGAAGGTCATTGGGTCAATCTGCATGAAGTTGACCTTGCCTACTGGAAAAGAGGAAGGCTTCGCCAAGGCGATACCTAACAGAGAACCGGCGCAGGCAACATGGTACTGCGGTGCGTTCTCGCAGAAATATTTCATGGAGTTAATGACTTTCGGGCAGTCCTGTACCTCGTCAAAGATGATGAGGGTCTTTTCTGGCAAGATCTTTTGTCCGCTTGCCAGCATAAGGTTTTGTAGAATCCGATCCACATCCTTGGTTGTTTCAAAAAATTGTTTATATTCTTCGTTTTCGTCGAAGTTAAAGTAGGCTGTATTTTCATAACAGCGTCTGCCGAACTCTTTCAGAATCCAAGTCTTACCCACCTGACGTACGCCCTTCAAGATTAAAGGCTTGCGGTAGGGAGAATTCTTCCAATCCAGCAGCTTTTTTAAGATAAATCGTTCCATAGAATCACTCCTCACATTTTTATTGGAGTTTTATGCTTTATAATCACACTTTTATTATATGCGAAATCTATGAAAATCACAACCAAAATCACAAAATTATTAAAATTTAATGCTTATCCATCACACTTTTATATGAGATAGTGAGAAATTTTTTCTACAAAAAGCAATAGAGGAACTAAGAGAAAAATACATTAAAAATCCACCTGAAGGAATGACTGCACAGCTTGTAAAAAACATGAGTGATTCAGATTTACTTGACATGCATTATTTCCTTACTGAAGATGAATATTTTGACGGCGAAGAAGAAGGTTTTTATATCGACCTTTTCTAAATATTTACCGTCTTTTTGTTGAGCCCTCTCTTATACGGAAGGGAGAAATTTCCTAATATTAAAAATAGCCGCTAAGGAAGTTATCCCTAACGGCTGTAAATACTATCTGATTATAATTCTCTTTTTCCATTTACTCTTCTTTCCAGAGTAAATATCATATCCTTACCCATAAGCCTTAATCCTCAATCTGCGGAATATTGACCAACTGCTGCAGCTTCTTCTCAAGAATAGTCTTATCCGGTAACTGTAACTGATACTGAGATACCAGCATCGGTGACATCGTTCTGCTCATAGCATATTCTACCACCTCATCATTCTTAGATGCACAAAGAAGCAAGCCAACACTCGGGTTTTCATTCTCTTTCTTTACCTGTCTATCCAATGCCTCAAGATAAAAATCCAACTTAGAAATATACTCGGGTTTAAACTTACCTATTTTGAGTTCTATTGCAACAAGGCACTGTAATCCCCGATGATAAAACAACAAATCAATACGAAAATCGTCTCCTCCAACCTGAACTTTGTACTCTTCATCAATAAATGTGAAATCTTTTCCTAATTCCAGAATAAAATCCTTCATGTTTCTAATTAACGCTTTTCGTAAGTCATTCTCATGAAACTCATTTGGCAAATCCAGAAATTCCATAACATATGAATCCAAAAATGGATTTTCTCCTAGCTTCTTAACCGACTCTGGTAATAAAGTTTCCTTTGATAACATATACCTTTCATAATATCCGCTATCTAACTGTCTCTCCAACTGACGTTTTGAATAGTTTTCTTTGATACATAGGCGTATATAAAATTCTCTTTCCTCATCAGTCTTACAGCCTGACATTATCAACAAGTGATTCGTCCAACTAATTTGTGTCACCAGTGGTGTCACAATCTCATTATCCTTATAGGTTTCATAAAATTTTTTCATTCTATAAAGACCTCTTCGATTGAATCCCTTTATTCCAGGAAATGCCTCCTGTATTTCCCTTGAAATTTCATCGATATATGCATCACCATACGAAGCCCGTTCCGTTTCCTTACTTAAAAACTCACCAACTTTCCAATACATTTTGATAAGCTCTTCATTCACTTTCTTCAATGCACTTTGTCGTGATTCTTCAATTATATGAATTAATCCAGCTGCTGATATCAAATCATTACCCATACAAATATTCCACCTTCCGAATTGTGACACCAGTGGTGTCACAATTCCATTTTTGCCATTTTAACAAGACTTTATAAATCTTTTTCAAAATTAATACATTTTAATTATATCAAGACATAGCAATCCTCTCAATGACTTTTTACTGATGTTTTTCCTTTTTCATCATCTCGATCTTCTCATGCAGGTTGGTGTTATACAGCTTGTAAAGGTCTGTATTTGCCTGCTTGCGGAATTTTACTCCATACGACATTTCTGGTATGATAATGATTTCTCATTGAATCTGTAATTGATATATTTTGATTTTTACCTCAAATTGATAAAAAATAGGACTTAAATCATTCAAAACCCTTTATTTATAAGGTTTCTCTTGATTTAGTCCTATTTTAACGCATGCCCCCTTCAAGATTAAAGGCTTGCGGTAGGGAGAATTCTTCCAATCCAGCAACTTTTTTACGCAAAAAGCTGTAAAACTCAATGTGAATTTTACAGCTTCTATATAAATGAGTGCTGATTACAGAGATAAAAGTGTGCAGGATTTTTGAATTACATTATGTAAAGATATGCGAAGCAGCCGTTCTTCCATTACTCCGCATATCTGAAAAAAACTAGTTGATGTAGTTAGCTGCTGCTCCCATATAATCGATTGCTTCATCAGCTGTCAGATACTGACCTTCCATAACAAGGGAAAAATCTGAATTTGCAATTGCAACGGAACCGTCGTCTGCTTCTACAAATACTGCTGAGAAATCATCACCTGTATAAACATCTGTTGTGCTGATCTCAGTCCAGTCAATGTTATCTTCATCTGTAACATTTGTTACATTAGAATCATCATATGCTCCACAAAGGACATCTCCCTGTCCATCCTGTGGAACGATCATTAATGAAACATAGCTATATCCATCCGGATCTCTAAAGAGTGTGATCACATACTCTGTATTATCATCATCCACTGCATATAATGCTGCATCAACAAGATCTGCTGTTACATCAAGAAGGGAAAATCCTTCTTCCTCTGTTGTGTCTGCTGCTTCTGCTGCATCTTCCACATCCACTGCATCCTCTTCTGTATCTGCTGCATCATCAGCTGCTGTGTCTGTTGTAGTTGTCTGCTGATCATTGTCAGCTGGTGCTGCTGCATCTGATGAACCACCACATGCTGTAATATTAAGAGCCATTGCTCCAACAAGTAATGCTGTTAATAACTTTTTCTTCATTTGAATCTCCTCTTTCTACTATTCATATTTTTGATAAAAATAGAATTTTTTTGTAAATTTCCTGCCCACTTTTATCTCTGTAATCAGCTTATTTTTCATTTTAAAAAATTATTTGTGCAATGCCTTATCTTGCATGGTTTCTTTTTCTTTTCGCAAAAATTCCTGCAAGTCCTGCGCATGAAACCATCAGAAGTGCTGTACAAAGTGCCATGCTGAAATCTTCGCCTGTCTTTGGAGATTTTGCACTCTGGTCAGCGTTTTCAGCTACCGTAAAGTTTGTTGCCGCTGTTCCATCTGTCCAGACAAGTTCAAAAGAATGATTTCCTGCTGACAGACTCTTAAGGTATTCCGGTTTGAAGGTAATGATGGTAGATCCTTCTGTGACCGTATAATTGATTGGATCAACCGTTACTCCATCCACCTTGACCTCACGGAATTTTGAAATCTCACCGCTTCCTCTGATTGCAAGGCTTCCATCTGTATTCTGTGTCCATGAACTGCCTGCTCCATCCAAAATATCATACGTTACCTGTGCCGGTGCCGAAGCTGCCGGTGCTGTTGTGGTTGATGTAGCCGGTGTTGATGTAGCCGGTGCCGGATCCGGTGTCGGGGTTGTTGCTTCCGGTGTCGGATTTGGAGCCGGCGTTGGGGTTGGGGTTGGAGTCGGCGCTGGATTTGAGCCCGCATTGATTTCGCCGTATGGTGCGTTACAAATGCTGCAAATGGCTCTGTCTTTATCGGTAGCTGTACCGCCGGAACATTTTTCCGTCTGCTTGTGACTGCTGTTCGATGCGCAGATACGGGTATGCGTTCCGTCGCCGTTGGAAGTCCATGCTCCCCAGTTATGTTCATGATTCAATGCCGGTACAATCTCATAACCACACTCTGTGCAAATCTGTGCAGCATCCTCTGTGGCAGCCGGTCCCGGTATATGAGCTATAACGGTATCCGTTGCAGTACAACCCGCGGTCTTGCATACATGTGCATGACCGTCTGCACCCTTATATCCCCATGAAGAAACATCGAAATCATGTGATGCGAAATCACCATATTCTCCACCACAGGTCGTGCAGACTGCCTTGCTCTGACAGGTAGCTGTACCGCCGGAGCAGTCCGCTCTTTCCGTGTGGCTGGCATCTGACGAGCAGATACGGGTATGCGTTCCGTCGCCGTTGGAAGTCCATGCTCCCCAATCGTGGGTGTGTGTCGTCCATTTTATTGTATTATTTGCTGCGTCAAAGTCAGCTACAAAATTTGCGTTATCGCAGTAGAAAATGTTTTTTGCATCAAATGAAGATACGCTTGGATCAACAGTTGCCAAAGTCTGATCTTGCGTAGAAGTATCTTTCATATAAACATAAATTTTTGCGTCACTGTTTAATGTATCAGTGATTTTAGTCTTATTCATATAACTAACAAGATTGTTACTTTCACCAGTTGTCAACTTATTTCCTTCGATTACCGGTGAGCCGGAAAGTTCCAGACTGCCCCTGCAATATACACCGCCACCATTAGCTTTATTATAATCATAATTATAGGGATAGGCGGTGTTGCCTGTGATGCTTCCTCCTTTCATGCAAAATGTACCGGTTGTGTGCACCCATACTCCGCCGCCACCGTGCGACTGCATCGTTGCACTTGTCACCTTATTGCCGCTAATCGTACCATCGAACATATTAAATGTCCCCTTATACACAGATACACCGCCACCGAAATATTGTGCAGTATTGCCGGTAATACTGCCACCATACATATTAAAAGTGTCCAGACTAGAAACTGCTCCACCCATGCTTGAAACTTCGTTTCCACTAATCTCGCCACCATGCATATTAAAAGTGCCTTTATCAACCTCCACGCCTGCGCCGTTTGCTTGATACTTGCTTGCACATTTATTATTACAAATCTTACTACCATACATATTAAAAGTGCCGTTAGAAACCAACACGCCTCTTCCCCATTCCACATCCGAATGAGAAATAGAACTGCTGCCTTTACAATCCGTCAGAGTCAGTGTACCGCCTTTATCAACTTCAAAAACATTTCCTGCACTCTTCATATTAATATTGTGACCATTTAGGCAAATTTTAACATCACCTTTTACAATGATACTATAGCTTGGTTCAAAGCTATCTGATAAATAATAGCAGCCCGCCGGTAACTCTAAATTATTATCAGTGCTTTGTATAGTTGTTTCACCTATTTTCAGTGTGTCCTCTGAACCTGTCAGTTTCGCAAATTCCAAGTTAGTGTGGGAGCTGTCGTCAGTACAGCTACTACCACAGACCGGATGGCTATGTTCATTTGCCGCCTGCACCTGCAATGTACCGTGCGGTACTGCCGGAACAACACCTGCTACCATTCCGAATACCAGTAAACCGGAAAGTATTTTTGCAATTCCTTTGCTCATTCTCTTTTTTCTTATCATGTGTATTCTCCTCCTGCATTTGTTTGTTTTTTCACAATATGTCACTTTACCATTTTTTTCATTTTATCACAGCGTTCATCCAAAACCCGGATTTCGGCGTGAGTTGTAACTATATGGCGTGAATTGTAAGATGCAGGCTTGCTTTGCATTTCCGAATTTTTTATAATGGATGTATCATAACTGTGAAACAAGGAGGACTGCCACATGCTGCTTCAGATTTTAACTTATACACACCACTTAACGACAATGCTGTTTGGCATTTTTCTGTCCGCCTTTTTTCTCGGAGTAAAACAGAATAAGAAAAATGTCTGCATTCTTCTTGGCGGTGGAGCAGTATCCGGACTTTTCTTTCTGATCTGCAATACGGTATTCGGTTCGTTGTTCACGGAAGCTGTCTATCCGATTTTCGTGCATCTGCCGCTTTTTCTGCTGCTGGTGTTTTATTACCGTTTCCGCTGGCTGCCTTCCATAATCTCTATTATGACCGCCTATCTGTGCTGCCAGTTCAGCAACTGGGCAGGTATTTTTGCCTTATCCCTGAGCGGATTGGAATGGGTTTATTACCTGGTAAGGATTATCGTGACTGTTGCCGTTTTCGCTTTCTTAAGCCGGTATCTGTGCCAGACTACCGCACTGCTTTTGGCAAAATCTGACCGGGAACTGTATATCCTCGGGGCAATGCCATTTGTCTATTATGTGTTTGATTACTCTACCACAAAGTTCTCCATGCTTCTCTACTCCGGAAATAAGGTGGTCGTGGAATTTCTCGCATTTGCCATGTGTATTTCCTATGTCATTTTCCTGTTCGTCTATTTTCAGGAATATGAGTTGAAAAACCGTGCTGAACAATACGGTCAGCTTACCAATATGCAGTTGAACTCCCTGCACTCGGAGATTGAGCAGATCCGCAGCAGCGAACACCGCATGAAGATCCTGCGGCACGACATGCGCCATCATCTTGCCGCCATCCAGACTTTTATCTCCCAGCAGGAACCGGAGCGTGCGCTTGATTATATTCAGGAGATCAATAAGCAATATGACGACACTGTCATCCACTCTTTCTGCAGAAATGAGCTGCTGAATTCGGTTCTTTCCATTTACCAGACACGGTTTGCGGAAAATCAGATCGTTTTTGACGTACAGATCCAGACTTCACAGACACTCTGCTGCTCTGAGATGACTTTCTGTGCGATCCTTTCCAATCTTCTGGAAAATGCCATGCATGCGGTCACGAAGCTCCCTGTGGAAAAACGTATCGTGCATCTGAGCATTTTTGAAAAGGGAAACCACCTTCTGATCCTGCAGAAGAATCCGGCTTCAGAGACACCTGTTTTTTCAAACGGCATCCCGGTTACAACGGCAAAGAATCACGGTATCGGTGTTCAAAGCGTCATTTATTATGTCGAGAAGGAACATGGACAGTACCAGTTTTACATGGAAGGTGAGGACTTTGTAGTCCGCATTATTCTTTAAGCGAGGAAATTTATTATGGTAAAGATTGCGATTTGTGATGATGAAACTGAATTTTTGGATCTGCTTTCAGACAGTCTTGATTCCTGGTGCCGGGCGCATCAGTTGACACTGCAGCTCTACCGGTTCACAAACGGTGACGAACTGATCTCCGCACACAGGGCTTATGGCATGGATCTGATCCTGCTTGATATGATCATGCCCCTTTTGAGCGGCATGGATACCGCACGCGAACTGCGCCAGCATGACCCGCACGTTCCGATCATTTTTCTGACTTCCTCACCGGAATTTGCGCTGGAATCTTATGAAGTCCGCACTTTCTGGTATCTGTTGAAACCTCTTGACGAAGTGCGTTTCCATGCGGTCCTCGACAGCTGGTACGAAGTCCACCAGGCTTCCATGGCTCATTTCGCAGCAAGAACAGATTCCGGCTACCAGGCGATTTATTTTCAGGATGTCGAATATCTGGAAGCGCAAAATAAGAATGTCTTAGTCACATTGAAAGACGGCTCGGTGATCTCCATAAAAGAACCCTTTCACCAGTGTGAAACAATTTTCACAGTGGAAAAAGGGTTTTATAAATGCCACCGCAGCTATATTGCAGCGTTAAGCTGCGTGGAAAAGTTCGGTAAAACCTCTCTCTTCACAAAATCCGGCGCACAGATTCCGATTTCAAGAGATAATTACGCTAATTTTAAGGATGTTTATTTTTCCTATATGTTTCCGCAGGAATGATCCGGCTATTGGATCCCGAAGGACGCAAGCTTCATGTCCTCGTTGAACGCCAGTGTGTAATGCACCTCGATGTTTTCATATTCTGCGGTCACGTAAACGGCTGCGATATGCGCACCTCTCTGTATGATCTCCGCATCTTGCATTGTTTCAATGGAAACAAAATCTCCCCAGTCTTCCGAGATCCGCGCCTTGCCCTCGTCCATGCGCTCTTTGTTCATGATCTCCTGCATGTCCGGGACAACAAGGCTTTGCAGGCTGTCAAAATCCTCTGCATTTAAAAGCCCTATGATTTTTTCCGCCTGTGCCTTCACTTCCTCTTCGCTGAACACTTCACTCTCTGCCAGCGCTTTGTTCTGCGGCTGCATCCAGTAAGTTGCAACGGAAGCTGCCACAAGGATCACTGCGACAATGATGATGTTGCGGATGCGCTTTTTCTTCTGCTCCGGTGTCAGCGCTTTTTTTGTTTTTATCTTACTCATTTTTCTCTCTGCACTTTCTTTTTTCTGCATATTAGTCCCTGATCGCATCCAACGCATTCGAAATATCTGCGATCAGATCTTCCTTATCCTCTAAACCGAGACTTATCCGGATCAGCTCTGGCGGAACACCTGCCTCTTTCAGCTGTTCATCTGTCATCTGTCTGTGCGTGGAGGTCGCCGGATTCAGACAGCAGGTTCTTGCATCTGCCACATGTGTCTCGATCGCTCCAAGCTTTAAGTTCTGCATAAAAGCAGACGCAGCCTCCCTGCCGCCCTTTAATCCGAATGAAACGACACCGCATCCGCCATGTGGCAGGTATTTTCTGGCACGTTCATAGTATTTGCTGGAAGGCAGACCCGGATAGTTCACATAGGCTACCTTTGGATGTTTTTCCAGAAATTCTGCAACTGCCTGTCCGTTTTCCACATGCTTAGGCATACGCACGTGCAGCGACTCCAGTCCAAGGTTTAACAGGAATGCGTTCTGTGGCGACTGGATGCATCCGAGATCACGCATAAGCTGTGTTGTACATTTTGTGATGAATGCGCCCTCATTGCCAAATTTTTCTGCATAGGTCACGCCATGGTAGCTCTCATCCGGTGTACAAAGTCCCGGATATTTGTCTGCGTGTGCCATCCAGTCGAATTTTCCGCTGTCAACGATCGCACCGCCCACTGCCGCACCATGTCCATCCATGTATTTGGTGGTGGAGTGTGTCACAATATCCGCGCCCCACTCAAATGGTCTGCAGTTGACCGGAGTTGGAAATGTGTTGTCTATGATAAGAGGTACGCCGTGCGCATGTGCTGTTTTTGCAAAGAGCTCAATATCTAATACGGTCAATGCCGGATTGGCGATTGTCTCGCCAAACATCAGCTTTGTGTTCGGACGGAACGCAGCGTTTAACTCCTCCTCCGATGCGTCAGGAGACACGAAGGTTGCCGTGATCCCCATTTTGGCAAGCGTAACTGCAATGAGGTTGAAGGTTCCGCCGTAGATTGAGGATGATGCCACGATATGGTCTCCACTCTCACATATGTTGAATATGGCAAAAAAGTTCGCTGCCTGTCCGCTTGAGGTCAGCATTGCGGCTGTGCCGCCTTCCATTGCTGCGATCTTGGCTGCGACATGATCATTCGTCGGATTCTGCAGCCGTGTATAGAAATATCCGGATGCCTCAAGATCAAACAGTTTTCCCATGTCCTCACTGGTGCTGTATTTGAAAGTGGTAGACTGGATGATCGGAATCTGCCGCGGCTGTCCATTCTCCGGGGTATATCCTGCCTGTACACATTTTGTGCCTATTTTATAATCGTTCATTTCATTTTCCATGCCTTTCCGCAATCTGCCCTTCGTATCCGGCAGTCACATTATTGTCAAACTGATCTGCGCCATGATCTCTGCTGCAGATCATCAGTATTATTACTGTAGCATTATAAGCGCCGTTTTTCAAGAATTGTTTTTCCTGTCTGCCCGGAAGTAAAACACTTGCAGAAGTATGTTATTTTCGATAGTATATAAGTATCAGATGTACGGATACAGGTTGAGTCAGAACAGGTAGTTGTCTGATCGATCCTGAAGATAAAAGGAGGCATCCTCATGACCGAACAGGAGATCAAGGATATTTTACAACAACAGAACCACTTTTTTTCCAGTGGCAAAACGATTCAGGCGGAATTCCGTCTGAAACAGTTAGAAAGTTTGAAAGAGGCTATGATCCGCCATGAAGCCGACCTCGCTGCGGCATTGAAGGCGGATCTTGGAAAGAGCCGGATGGAGAGCTATATGTGTGAGATCGGGCTGACGCTGTCAGAGCTTACCTGGATGCAGAAGCATCTCCGCAGCCTTATGCGCAGCAAACGTGTTTCCACCCCGGTCGCCCAGTTTGCAGCAAAGAGCTTCCGCTCCCCTTCCCCTTACGGAACCGTGCTGATCATGAGCCCATGGAATTACCCGGTGTTACTGACACTCGATCCGCTGATCGATGCCATAGCAGCCGGGAATACTGCGGTCGTAAAACCAAGCGCCTACGCCCCTTGCACGTTCGATGTCATGAAAACCATGATCGAAGAATGTTTTCCGGCACATTATGTTGCAGTGGTCGATGGCGGCCGCGCAGAAAATCAGGCATTGTTACAGCAGCGTTTTGACATGATCTTTTTCACCGGCGGAAAGACTGTCGGACGGGAGGTACTCCGCCATGCGGCTGAATATTTAACTCCTGTCACATTAGAGCTTGGCGGAAAGAGCCCATGTATCGTTGACTCCACCGCTAAGATCCGGCTTGCCGCAAAGCGTATTGTCTTCGGCAAGTATTTAAACTGCGGACAGACCTGTGTTGCGCCGGATTATATTCTCTGTGACAAGCGCATCCGCGATGAGCTTATCACTGCGATTTTAGCTGAGATTGAAAAGCAGTTTGGGAAAGAACCTCTGAAAAATCCGAATTATGGAAAGATCATCAACGAAAAGCATTTTGAACGCATTCTCGGGCTGATCAATGGGGAAAAGCTTGTATACGGAGGACAGTCAGAGCCTGAATCGCTCCGCATTGCGCCTACCGTTCTGAATAATATTACGTGGGACGACGCTGTGATGGGCGAAGAGATCTTCGGTCCTCTGCTTCCGATCCTCACCTTCGACACATTAAACGAGGCGCTTGATACCGTGGAATCCCACCCTCATCCGCTTGCGCTTTATTTTTTCAGTGAGGACAAAGCCGCACAGAAGAAGGTCTTAGATACCTGCCGTTTTGGCGGCGGCTGTATCAATGACACGATCATTCATCTTGCAACGAGCGATATGCCATTCGGCGGTGTCGGTGAGAGCGGCATGGGCAGCTACCACGGCAGGGTTGGATTTGAAACCTTCAGCCATTACCGCAGTATTGTCGATAAGAAAACGTGGATGGATCTGCCGATCCGGTATCAGAAATATACCGGATTGAAAGAAAAGATGATGCGGATGTTTTTGAAATAAAGGGGATTATACTCCCCTTTTATTTCCCTGTCTGCTGTGCTTTAGTTATTATATCTTTAATGTCCTCGACTCCTTCTATTCTGTTTATGCCAAAACATTTCTTACCGGCATCCTTTAGAGAAGCTCCAATATGATATCCTTCTTTACCATCTATAATCAGAAACCTATCATGAAAAGATGCTGTTTTTTTTACGGTAAGTGTTGGATACTGTGCATTAAAATTTGCTATATCCTGAGCCGATAACTTTGTATTAGGCAACGTGTATGTATAAACATTCACCCCTATATTCTTCTTAGCCAAAATGTTCAACGTAATAATATCAATATATCCGTCAATAAGAATTATCTCCTTTTGGGCATGAGTAATAATATTTGTGAGTATACTGAAAGCATCAAATATCTGTCCGTCAAAAAAAATCTTCTGACATTCCTCTTCATGATTGGATATATATTCAAATATTTTTGTAAAATTTTCCTCCGCATCTTTTTGTAATTCCAGTTGTTTCAGTTCAACAGCATTAATCCTTTCAAACCAAAGAGCATTGCTTGAAATAAAATGCCGCATTTCGCGAAATGCACGCATTATAAAAATACTTTGTTTTTCTGCAAT
>OODQ01001153.1_pt1 | contig 13459 bp, 12 predicted proteins | sample 1671321 | NCBI WGS metagenome assembly OODQ01 (sample SAMN06348144, study PRJEB24527) | human gut metagenome | biome: human gut; feature: ankylosing spondylitis patient; material: feces | host: Homo sapiens | place: China | collected 2015-10
AATCCAACGGACTTAGTTCAGGCCTTGTGTAAACTAGCTTCATCAACTTCCGAGGCAGCGTAAAAGTTGTAAAGTGCTGATAATTTATTGACAACTCCTTTTATATAACGCTTGTTTATTTTCAATTTTATGAAATCATCTGGAAATTTCAATCGTTCCCAATATTTATTCTCCTTCACTTTACTCTTAAGATCATCCAGCGATGCAATATAAGACTGGCAATGATTAGCACTTCGATAAAACTTGTCATAGCATTCAAATTGTCCCTCATGAATGAAATTAAAAACCTCTTTTTCACTAGCGTCAACTTTAGAAGTCACTGTAACGATAGGATTTCTATCAATATTAGGAAAATCGAATGAAATAGCAGGAACATCAAGATGATATGCAGCACTTAACCCTTTCACAGACTGTCCATGAACCAAAAAGACTTCTTTTTCCTCTTCCATGTATGGATTTTTATCACATATGCTAAGGAAAAGCGTACGTATATCATTATGTTCCTTTGCGTTAATCATTGTATTAAATTGTTCATATTCGCCTAAGAGTCTTTTCATCAATCCAGTTTCGCTCCTTAGTTCCGGAGTTTTACCATCCCTTTGTTTAGCCTGTCTCAGAATTCTTAAAAAACAAGATAAGACCTTTTCCCAACTTGGATAGTCAAGAGTTTTCGCAGATTTAAAGTTCATACACATCTCATTAAAGCAGAAAATCATGATACACCTTCCCAGTCAGATTAGTTTAAACAAATTATCTTCCCATTCGGACATAAAGTCCTGTGGCCATTCATTCAATTTTCCTTCATTATTTACATGAATTTCCGTAACTACCGGATCGGAAACATTTTCTTGTGGCTCAGAGAAAAAATTAATCAGTAGTTTGTCTGAAACTAATCTTTTTTCCTTAATCGCTACCCGGATGCCATTAATAATATGATCACTATGCGTTTCTAAGATGACCTGTACCCCATTTTGCACAACTCTAGCAATTAAATCTCCAATCATGGATTGTGCTTTCGGATGCAGATGAGCCTCAGGATTTTCAAGAAGAACGAGACCGCCTCTTCTAACAGTAAGAAGAGCAATAACTATAGGAAAAGTATATGTCAGACCGAAACCGACATTACTTGAACGTCTATCTTTGGCACCATTTTTTTTGACATAGCTCAATTGTACAGCATCCATGTCACGCTCTACATGAGTATGAATTTTATATCCTGGGGAAATATGCCCCATCCATTTATTTACTTGAGAACCAATATCATCTGCTTCTTCAGACTCTGCTATTTCTGCAATCGGTATTTTTTTGCTATGCATATAATCAAAGTAAAATGCTGCATACTCACCTTTATTGCCAATATTATGATTTATCTCTACACTCTCATCCGGCACTTCAAAACGACTACGCGGCCCCAGCCTATCTGCCGAAACAAAAGAAAAATCAATATACTGGTGATTATTTTTAGCAAACAATGCGGATTTTTCGAATATGCCCATTTCTTCTTTTCTTTGATGAATATCAATTGGTTCTAACACACTAGATGGGTTATCTCTACCAACTAACCACGCTCCATCAAATACCATCTCCGTATTATATGTATCATATAATTGTATACCGATTTCATCATTATCACTAAAATCACATAATACATCCATGCCTGTTCCCAAATGCATATATTGGTTATTAAGCCGCAAATTAAATAACGGAATATCCCGACTTTCTGATTTCATCTTAGATTCTCTTAAAAGTAACATAGATTCAATTACCGTAGATTTTCCAACGCTGTTAATTCCAGCCAAGACGGTCAAAGGCGCAATCTTTATATCTGATGACTTAAAACACTTAAAATTCTTTAAAGAAAGCTGAGTAATCATTGCAAACACTCCTTTATCATCTGCTCCACTAAAGAAAAACGTATTTTTACAGATTCTTTATGGGCAGTTCCCTGCGAAACAGCATTAATAAATTCCTCATTTCTTAAAAGTTCATCATATTTCTGCGCAAAGGTTGTACTGTCTCCCACTTTTTTGATATTCTCTTTCTCCAACCGGCTAAGCTGTACGGACCAGACATCAAACATTGCTTTATTTATTCGGTTTATACCATTTTCCTCCCCTGTCAGAGGCATACGCTTAAATGCCTTATTGCCAAAAAGGAACCGGGCTCCCTGCATGGCTTTATCAAAATTCTGGCAGATACAATTTAAATACTCTTTATCCGCATTACGCAGGTAACTCATAGCACTTTCCAGGAAATCATCCATTCGTTCTCGATAATTTTCAGGTTTCAGAATATAAAAAGCAATAAACCTTGTCACTAATTCCTGATCAAGCATCCGTTTCTGATTAATATGAAAATATTGAAAAGAAGGCAGATTAGACAGCTTTTCTACAAAATCCGCTGGAACTCCATGAAAAATTGCATGACGTATCTCCTGTGCATTTAAGTAAAATCCACCGGTGTTAATTCTTTTGAAAATGGTAAATTTAACTTCATCCGGTGTCCCCGGCTGGATAACATTTGCAATAATCTGTGTTTCTTCTAATCTCCGCATCATATTTTTAGGTAATTCCGAGAATGTCAATCCCGTAAACTCACTAAAATATTCCAAATTTGTCAACTTTAGACTCTGGTCTATAATGAAAGCCTTCATAGCATTTAAGCGCTGCAGTCCATCTACTATTAGCCAATAATTGTCATCAGAACCATCAAAATAAAATGTAGGCAGGGGAATTCGTAGAAGCATAGACTCAATGAGTCTGCTTTGTCTTGTTTTATCCCATAATTCTCCATGCCTCTGAAAACTAGTATTCAACTCTATTTCCGGTGGGTCAGCACTCATTCTTTGCACTAGATTGTATATAGTAGGCTGAATAACGTTGATATTAATTTTTGCTGGATCAAATTTTGTTAAATACACTTTGTCTGGAGTACCCTCAGCGATATCGTTATCATCTTCAGCATCTACCAATAGCCCAGTTCCAATCTCTTTTGTAGAATTTACTACCTGATTTAAGCTATTTTGCAACTCATCTTTCATAAAGCTCACCTTCCTTGCAATTTGTAAAAAAATTATTCTTTCAAAGCCATGTCATAACTCTTACTATTTCATTGCTTTTTCCTTGATTTTTTTCAAGAAATAGGTAATCCCTTTTTCTTTCCACACAGAACGAAGCCAGTTTTTATCTACATGGGTCAGAAGTTTTCTTTTTTTGCAAGCTCCGCTCCCTTCCAGAGCTCGTTGAATTCCTCTTTACATAATACCTCAGGAAGTTCGTCAAACGGAGAAGGGAATGACATGATAGCCTGCGATTCCCCCCCATTTTCTTTATATGGAATTCCTGCATAGAACTTTTCAAAAGAGCCGAAAGAAGTATTATCAATAACAAAGTTAGAATTATAAAATTTATGATAATCAAATTCCTGCAGTCTTTTCAGGATTTCATCGGCTTTTTCTTCCCACGGATAAGTATCTCCCCAGTGATGTGCATGGATACGAGATGCGATAGCACCAATATCGGATGACAGGCAGGGAATATGGAGACGAACGGGAATAGATAGCGTATAACTGTAAGTTTCAGGGCAAACTCCGGGAAACCAAAAATAATTCACAGGATGGCAGGAAATAATTTGATAAATATTCTCTTCCTTATAGGGCCCAAGAATTGTAATATATTGCCCTTCTTCTGGTGTAAGTCGAACATCAGATAAGGTTCCAAAAAGTGTAAAATGTATAGGAGTTTTCTTCTGAATTGCTAATGACAGTACTTCTTTAATCACACCGGCCCCTTTAGCCGTAGATAGATTGCCGATAAGGCCTACTTGAATAGCAGAAGATTCATAAAAAATCAGTTCCGGGTTTTCTCTCATATGAATAGTTGAAAGCGGAAAATATCTTTTGATTCTCTGCTCCATATCCCTACTTGGCACTATAACCAATGAGGCCTCCTGTAAAAATAAAAGCCAGTACAACCTCCATTCTTTTATATCTTTAATACCCCTTCCTAACGTATCTGAATAAAATTCTCTGTGAGCCAAGCATTCATTACATGCCTTTTCCCCTTTTTCGCCACAATAAATATCTCTTTCATTTGTCAACTTAATAAAAGGACAGGCGAAATAATAATCGTGTAGTGTCACTACAAGCGGCACTTTCAACTCTTTACAAATCCCAAGCATATAGGGCTTCGCATTCAGAAGATGCTCCACATGAATCAATCCAACCTGACATGTTTTTAAAAGTTTTATTAGCTTTTTCCCATCATAATCAAAAAAATAAACAATTTTATCTACGCTTCCATCCTCATAAAAAGATACCTTAATTAACCTCCTAACCGCATAAATAAACAGAACGCGAATGCCTTCCCGGCTCCACGCCTCAGCCATTTCATAAGCATGGCGTAATGTACCACCACCATCTACATTTGTTATAATAATTGCTATTACAGTTTTCATAAATTAGCTCCATATCTTCTTATAAGTTACGAAGCCCCGCAACCAGTTAAAAATACTTATCTCATGCTTCGCTTCTGCTTATAACAATAATATACATATATCGGATACAAAAAGCCATTACTATAGCAAAACTTCACAATTTGACATTTTCATGTGATACCAATTCTCATGGTCCTGCCGCATTCATAATTTTTCCACACTCAACCGAAAAGAAAGGTAATTAATTGTCTATCCCCTTATAACACAAAACGACATCATAGCTAAAGCGATGGAATCATTTATCAGAAGTTTTATACCATAATATTTCAAATAGCTGTAGTATTCGATGTTAAAAACTCGATTTTCACTGTAGGTAACATCTTCATTAAAATGAAGATGTTACCTCTTAATCAGTTGACAGTAATAGAGTTTTCCACATATCCTCCCTCATAAATTTATGGAAAGCATAATAATCATGAACAATAGCCCCATCTGGCCCATAGTTATTCATGTTAAATCTTTTCTCCTTTCTTGCTTCTTTCATTGTGAGAATACTCTACCAACAAATGCTCGCTTCTCCCTTTCCGCTTTTTCAACTAAATGCTCTATATTGAATTTGTTAATGTAATCATTACTATCTACAAAAATAACATAGTTTTCTCTATCATATTTTCCCTATTAAGAACAGGAACAATAACACTTACAAGTTGATCCATACTTAAAATACCTGAATTTCTTGCGGTATCTGACCATGAATTTTTCTCTTTAAATATATATAAATTATCACTATTCAATAAATTATCTTTACTTATATATGGTTAAATGCAGATTCTAAAGTTTACTGATATATACACCATCATTATAGTACGAAATTATTACATTCGCTTTGTTTTTTACAGGCGAATTATCAAGCAAAATACAATACCTTATTATAGTTTCAACTAATCATCTTCTGTTTGAAATATTCTTCCAGGATATCAGCAAAATCTGATTTGGTATTATAAAACATAGCGGTCGTCCTTTCATGATTTTCTCACCATTATATTTCTCACAGTTTCGAGTTAAGACTGGATGCTTTTCCTGCAAAGCTGTATCAATTTTACAGTCTACCATTATCACAATGCAGGCTCTACCTCTTTTCCAATTATCGTATCGCCATCGAACTGCTCTTCCCGAAACAGGTTCCCCCCCATGGCAATCATTGGAATTATCAATACACTCAGAGAATTTTTCTTTTCATTCTTCTTGACCCTATTTATGACGTTTTTTGCCATGATGCCGCATTTTGCTTGCGGCCCTCACCATCTATCACCGCAGAGATTAGTTGATAATAATGACGTCTGGCTTAGTTCTCCTGAAAAGGAAATTTCTTTATTTCCTCTAAATTATATATCACTATATCATGACTTAGATCAAAAATTTTAGTGCTTCTCTTTTGAATTATCAGCACAATCTAAATTCATTAAGATTTCAAGAACATTCCTTTCGTGTTCGATTATATGACTTTTGGGTCTTACTAATTTTAATGGGTAAATAAGCATCATTCTAATTTTATACAGATTCATGATAAAGCTATAAAGTCTATATGTTTTTTTCATCCCGTAATATTTTTTACAAAACAGAAATGTGTTCGCATACAATTTTTCCTGCTTAGAATAATTTTGATTTTGCTTTTCACTTGCTCCGCCTAGATGAATCATAGAAACGTCAGCATTATAAAGAACTTTTTTATTTAATTGATGCCATACTTTCCAACATATATCCATATCTTCCATATACATATAATAATCTGTCGAAAAACCACCAATTTTTTAGCATCAGAAGTTCTCATAAACATTTCTGCACCGATAACCCAATCAGGGAAGAAAACTCCATTTTTAATCTTGTAATATTCTGGGCATAAATCTTTTCTTAATGGATTAGGAATAAAAAGAGACAAATGACACACAGAAACCAAAATGGAAACTAAATCAGTAAAACGTCCGGTCGTAAGCTGATTGCTTCCATCAGAATTACACAATTTATTAGTTACTAATCCAACATTTTCATATTGATTTAGTATATTTATTGCTGGTAATGTAATATCTTCAGTTAGAATAACATCGGGATTAATAAAGCATACATAAGGAGTTCTAACCTTTTTTAAGGCAACGTTGTTTCCCCTTGCGAAGCCTAAATTTTCTTTGCTTTTTATCAATTGTACCAAAGGATATTTTCGAGCAATTATATCACATGTCCTATCTCTTGACACATTATCCACTATAATGATTTCATGTGAAACAGTTGTATATTGTGTCAAAGACTCCAAACATGCCTCAATTTGCTTTTCATTATTCCAAGTAACTATGATAAACGTTATCAATCCATTATTCATAAATTAAATCTCCACTTCAATGATTTTCATTGAGTTACTATATCACCTGTTCAAAACGTTCAACAGCTTTATTCCAATCCAGTATTTTTATATCTCTATAACCATTTTCAGCAAGCATTAGCCTTTTACTTTCATGGTTTAATAAATCAGCAACATTTCTAACAAGCCCTTCCACATCTCGTGGTTTTGAAAGTAACACATTTCTTCCTTCTTCTGTATATTCGTGAACTCCGCCATAGTCACTTGCTACATATGCTGCGCCACAAGCCATAGCTTCAGCCCCTGTAAGTCCGAAGCCTTCTTTGATTGACGGGCATAAATAAATTAAGGATTGGTTATAGATTTTCCTCAACTGATTCTGCGTAGCATTTTGAACATATTGAATCCAATCAGGAAGGTTATTGGGTCTTGCAGGAGTTCCGAATAAAATTGCTTGTAAATCTGGATATAACTCTTTTAATCTATTCAACGCTTCGATTCCGTATTTTGTCCCCTTATGTTCACCGTTATGGTAAAGCATGGAAATGACCAGTTTCCTGCGTTGAGAAATTGGAATGTCAATATCAAAAACATTAAAATCAATGCCATTGGGGATTAAAACCGAATCAGCTCCAGCATCTTTTACTATTTTCTGCAACCACTTCGCAATAACAATATTTTTCATTCCCAGACAATACGACTTTTTTACTTCATCATCAGTCCACCCATTCCAATTTTCATAATCTTGAATAAAATAAATTTTTTTCCCCTTCGATGCCGGCAATTCCGCAACAGCATATGCAGTATCAATTGCCGTTGCGCAAATAACATCCCCATCTGGAATTTCTGAATCTATTAACTTCTTATGTCTGCAGATTTTATGAATACGAGAATCAAGTGTAAACCAAGTAGGAAAATAATGTGCTCCTAAATAATAATAAACAAGTTTTATAAATTTAGGAGCATTCTGATTCCTATTCATTCCTGAAAAGCAATGAAAAATTAAAGTAATCTCATGTCCTCGTCTGCATAATCTATTCGCATATTCAAATATCATTTTATATCCACCTACTGGTACTCTTGAAACCCCAGGCAGCACAAATGAAATCTTCATAATAACTCCTAATCACCTTATACCAAACTTCCGAACTTCTTGTCGGATGATATTTAATATTCTAGAAAACATCCATTCGGGAATTAATGGCATCACTAATTCAAATAACGTAACGCTTGGACGTACTCCTATAAATTGACTCAAATGAAAAAAGCTTTTAATTCCCGGATATTGAGCATATTTTGATCTAGCTTCAATCCACATTTCTTCTTTTTGATATTCTTTCCAATAAGATAAGTGTCCTTTTAAATAATCAAACAAAGACTTTTCTTTATCCAATTTTAATTGATAATACTCTGCCTTTGTTTTAACTCCATGCAGAGTTTGGCTATTGTTCGTGCCATGGATACGATGTTGTAATAAGGACTCCTGCATATAGTAAAAATTGCCTTTTGTTAAAGCAAACATTTCCAACCACTGATCATGAAATACCATATAAGGGAATGGTAATGCAGCTTTTGCAATAGGAATAGGCATTGTCATCGCGCAGCCTATATTCCAGCTTTTTACCAGAAAAGTATTTTTTTGATACTTTATATCATTAATAACTTCGAGCGGTGCAGGATAATAATGCTCTCTGACAACATGGTTATGATCATCAATGAGCTGACATTCACAATGGCAACAAGAACATTCTGGGTGAACTTCTAAAAAGTTAACTGTAACCGAGATTTTGTTTGGCATCCAAATATCATCCTGATCACAATAGGCAATATATTTTCCCTCGGCGGCTTCTGTTAAATAGGCGAAAGCCCGGGTTACCCCATTGTTTTTTCCATTGTCTAAAATCCGATAAGGAATCTTCGTAATATATTGAGAAACAAATTTCTCACAACAGAACTCTCGAGGGTTGTCATTCCAAATTAGCAGGTGTATATTTCCATAATCCTGCTCATTAACGGATTCCAATTGCTGTCGGAAAAATTCTAACTTGGGCTTATAAACAGCCATTGCTATAGTAACTTTCGGTAATTTAATCATTTTAATCATTTTATTTAAATAAGAATTTCTTAATCTTTAAAAACGCTTTCATCGACCGTTTCAAATCGCGGGGATCTTTTAAGCCCATCCACAGCCGATGCATAATATATTGGGGACGCAAGTAATATTTTTTACGAGCATCATCGCAAAACTTCACCATTTCTTCTCCGCTGATACCAGGAAGATTCAATACGCAGTTAATAGTTCCGTCTTCTTTAACATATTCATCATATTTGCCGTTAATGTAACCATTTTTTTTAGCCCAGGCATATGCTTCTGTTCCAGGGAACGGAAGTAATGGATAGAATTGTATAGTGTCCGTATTCAATTCAAAGGCAAGTTTTAAGGTCTCCTGCATCGTTTCTTTCGTTTCACCTTCATTACCCACCATATAGCAGGCATGCACCAAAAGGCCAGCTTTTTTTGCATTCTTGATATATCTCCAAATCAAATCAAGGTTGGTACCCTTTTTAATATTTTTGAGGATCTGATTGCTACCACTTTCAATGCCAGGAATAATTAATCGACAACCAGCTTTTTTCATGATAACCATCGTATCATAATCCAAGTTTACTCGTGCATTACAAAGCCAAGTCATACGTTTGGAGAGACCCCTGTCAATCAGCAACTGACAGATATCCCTAACGCGCTGGATGTTTCCTGTAAAGGTATCATCTTCAATAACGATTTCCTTCACATCAGGAAAATTATCGGCGATATACTGGAATTCATCCACTACATTTTGCGGAGAACGCAGTCGATATTTATGGCCATGCAACGTCTGAGGATAAACGCAAAAATTGCAATGAGCCATACAACCACGACCAGTGAAAATCTGAATTTCAGGATAATAAGAAGCGCCAAAGAAATAGTCTTTATAATTCAAATATTCTTTAATAAATTTTGAGGCAAAGGGTATTTCATCAAGGTCTTCAATATACGGCATATCTGGATTCGATTTAATCTGTCCATCTGCATCCCAGTAGGTCAGTCCCAATATATCTGTATAATCTTTTCCGTCACGAATTCGACATGCCACATCTCTCACGATGTAGTCAAATTCATGGCGACAAATAGCATCAATGCTATTGCTAAGTTTTAACGTTTCTTCCGGTAAGGCGGACGGGTGGGTCCCTACCAACAAAGTAACAGCTTCGGGATATGTTTTCTTTACCCCTTCAATGAACTTCACATCACTATATAAGGAAGGCGTACTGGTTTCAAACACAAATAATTTTGTACCTTCTCCGTGTTTCTGAATAAAATCCATAGATTGGGCAGTATTTAGAGGAGTAGCAGGAGCGTCAAGAAATTCAACATCAAATCTGTTCTTTTGACAAACAGAGGCTGCATATATTAGCCAAAGTGGATAATATAAAGTACCACTGCGGGTCAATGCCGGACTACGGTTTTCCCGAGAAAATTTGCCATATTCTGCTTTAAAAGGTGGATTTACAAAAAAAACTTTCATTTCATTCTCCTTAATTTTTATAATGAATATAATCTGGTTTATTAAAGTAACAATGATACCGACAGAAGAGATAAAGCAGTCCTTTTATATGTTCCCAGTTATGCTTACTAAGCAGCTTTTTTCTGGATAATCTCTGCCATGCATGGATAATCGAAGCATTTTTCACATAACATACCCGATATCCATATTTCCAGGCTCTCATGCAGTATTCTACATCTTCAGGAGCATAAAATATATTTTCATCTAAAAAGCCAATTTTTTTAACGAGACTGGCTGGCATCATCCAACAAGCAGACATCAAATATCCCACATTAGTCACAGCCTGCGTTTTAGGTATTTGTTCTCTCCCAGCTCCCCGCTCTCTCAATTTTTTTAACGGTAATACCTTGAATAGCTTTAAAGATAATGTAGGAATTGCTCTCCCCGAATTCTGAATACTCCCATCCTGTCCCTGCAAAACAGGGCCGACTATTCCTATTGTCGAATCAGAAGAAAGAATTTCTACAAGTTGTGTTATCGCTGATTTATTAACAACTGTATCAGAATCCAGTACACAAATATAATGAGAATTTTCATAAGCCTTTTTCAGTCCAAGATTTCTGCTAATAGTAGTTCCTCTATTACTGGATAAAAGAATAACTTCAAGCTGAGCATGTACTAGTTGACTCTTTGCTCGTTCCAGCAAAGAAATCGTATTATCTTGTGAGCCGTTATCAATGATATAAATCTTAGTACTGAAGTTTGGAATGTCATCAATAGATTGCAGGCATTTTTCAATATACTTCTCCGAATTCCATGTAAGTATAATAAAAGAAATGTCGAATTTACTGTTTTCCAAATCAGAATCCTCCAATGCCTGTAATTTTTTACTTTATCTTCAACATTATACATTTCAACATAGAAAAAAGCAACAAAAATAAATTTTGGCTATGAACGGGGCCATTTTTTTACAAGCCGAGGGGTACTCGAGGCGATGTGGTCAGTCTGAGTCTGTCACCGTGCAGCGGCATCCGTAGGGGCCGTCCCACAGGGCGGCCCGCTACGCGCTGAGGGCTTCCCGAAGCGTCGTTGTCAGTTTGAGTCTGTTGCCGCGCAGCGGCATCTGAGTCCGAGGCGGCCTGCGAAAGTACAAGCAACCTCTCCGGCCCGTTGGGCCACCTCCCCTATAAGGGGAGGCTTATCGTTAATACGCTCCTTTGTGTTTTAGGACGACGGCGATGGTGCGCCAGATTAGGACGATGTCGAACCAGACGTTCCAGTTGCGGACGTACCAGGTGTCCATCTGGACGCGTTCTTCGTAGGTTGTATCGCTGCGGCCGCTGGTCTGCCACATGCCGGTGACACCAGGGCGGACCATGTAGAAATCCTTGATGTACGGGCCGTATTTCGGGACTTCATCCTGAATGATGGGCCGTGGGCCGACGAGGCTCATTTCGCCTTTGAGGACGTTGAACAGCTGTGGCAATTCGTCTAAGCTGGTCTTGCGCAGGAAAGCCCCGCTCTTGGTAATACGCGGGTCATTCTTCAGTTTGAATTCTGTTTCCCATTCTTTCCGGGCCTGTGGGTCCCGTGCCAAGAGTTCTTTCAGTTTGATGTCGGCATCGACACACATGCTGCGGAATTTATAGCAGTTGAATTCTTTGCCGTTCCGGCCGACGCGGCGGTGCTTAAAGATGATAGGTCCGGGCGAATCTTTATAGATCCATAGAGCGATGGCCAAAAAGAACGGCGAAAGACAGATAATCCCCAGGCTGGTACAGATGACATCAAAGACGCGTTTAACAGCCCGATTGTACCAGAGAGCCAGGTTGTTGCGGAAGCTGAAGGAAACGATATGGCCGTCGATAAGGCTTTCCGTGTCGAGCGTCGCCAACGGCAGGCTGCCCATATCGGGGATAAAGGCAACTTTCTTAACCAAAGGCTGGACGCGATAGACGATGTCCTGGACAGCGTCGTTACTGAGGCCCGGTGCAATGACCATGACGTGCTGGACACCGGTCTGGCGGATGACATCTTCGGCATCTTCAAAACGGCCTAAATGCGGCATCATGGCCGCTACCTTCGCTTCTGGCGTATAGTCCTCCAGATAGCCGATGAAATCATAGCTGACGCCCGTATCGTGCTTAAAATAATCCAAGACGATGGCTGCTGTCTTACCGGCTCCCATGATGAGGACCGGCAGCTGGAGCAGTTTGAAATGCCCCAGGATATGTTTGACAATGTATCGTTCGGCTACCAGGAAAAGGAAAGAGGTCAACCACAATAAGGCCACAAAGAGCCGCGACGTCGAAGCTGCCGTCTGGGCGATATAGATGAAAAAAATCAGTAAGGCTACGGCATAAAAGACGGATTTAAAAAGGCCAGAAATGACCTGCCAGAACTGCATACGCCGTGTATATAAATGATGTAGTTGCAAAAAAAGGATATATACGACCGGTATGATGACGTGGATACTGAGCCAGGAGAGATGAAAATGCGTTTCGGGAACGAGAAAATCCCGCAATCCATAAGATGCATACTCGGCCAGCCAGATAGCAATGTAATCAGCAATAACCATAACAATCGGCAACAATTCATTGCTGTATTTATTTTTGATAGAAATAGACCCTTTCGTCGATAGCGTCTCCAAAACAGCTCCTCCTCTGATAATAAGTCATAGCAAAAGAGGCTGTCGCATGTGCGACAGCCTCTTTTGAGTTTTAAGTTTGCAGTATCTACAAACTATAAAGCAAAGGGACCACGCATGATGGTAGAAGTCTCCGTGCGACAGTCCCTTTTACGTCGTTAGCTAAAAAAATAGGGATCTTGCCCAAAGGCAGAAAATGGCATATAGGCCAATCTTCCCATGCAGACATCTACGATTTTAATTATAACGAAAATTAAAATATCTGTCCACTTTTCCAATATCCCGGGTGGTGTTAACTCTACGATAATAAATCACATTTTATATTTTATTTATTTGCATTTAAAATCTGTTCTTAATTTATCAAGCATTTCTATGATATTCAGCAGTTTACAACTTTTTGAACAAATAAATATCGCGTAACCACACTTTGAAGTATAATGAATCTGCTAAAACACATCATCTCAAAGGAGTTACGCGATG
>OODQ01001164.1_pt1 | contig 13364 bp, 12 predicted proteins | sample 1671321 | NCBI WGS metagenome assembly OODQ01 (sample SAMN06348144, study PRJEB24527) | human gut metagenome | biome: human gut; feature: ankylosing spondylitis patient; material: feces | host: Homo sapiens | place: China | collected 2015-10
GAGTCCGAAACTGACCGCCAGTGCTTCATCGACGTGCCGCATGGCTTTTTCGTCGAGCGAGCCCATTTTCTCGCGCAGGCGGCGTTTGTCCAGCGTGCGGATCTGCTCGGTGAGGATGATAGAATCCTTGGTCAGTCCGTAGTTCGGCGCACCGACCGTGATATGCGTCGGCATTTTCGCCTTGTTGATCTGCGATGTAATAGCGGCGGCGATCACGGTCGGACTGTACCGATTACCGACGTTGTTCTGCACGATCAGCACCGGTCGGATGCCGCCCTGCTCACTGCCAACCACCGGACTGAGATCGGCATAGTAAATATCTCCGCGTTTGATGTTGCTATCCACTTTGGTTCACACTCCGATGAAATAGATTTACGGTGCTGCCTGATGGTTTTCCCGCAAACCTATTTTCCCCGTGTCACACAAAATTATAACTGTATAATGCAGAAAAGCGGAGAGAGAAAAATCTCCTCCGCTTCATCTTATGCACGCAATGTCAGTAAATTACCGATAGAAACGCGGCACACGCCGGCTGATGGCGCACAGCACCTCGTACGAGATGGTCCCCGCTGCGTCTGCTGCGTCCTCTGCCGTCCAGCCTTCCGGGCCGAACACGGTCACTTCGTCACCGCGATGTACGTCTACGCCCTCCGGAATACGCACCATGCACATATCCATGCAGATGCGGCCGAGCACGGGCGCTTTCACGCCGCCGAGCAGCACCTGCGCCTTGCCCGAGCCGGTACGCAGATAGCCGTCCGCATAACCCATTGAGATAACCGCCATATGGGTCGGCTCTGCCGTCTCGAAGGTGCGTCCATAGCTGATGGTCGTATTCGCCGGAATATCGCGCACCTGCACCACACGCGCCTTGACGGTCATGGCGGGTCTCAGATCGAGCACCGGCGGCACGGAGGCATCCGGGCGATAGCCGTACAGGATAATGCCCGCACGGGTCATCGTGCAGTGCATCTTCTCGTAGGTCTGGATAGCGCCGCTGTTCGCACAATGGCGCAGCGGCAGGTCAAGACCGGCCGCTTGCAGACCCTCGCACACATCCGAGAAGCGCTTGTACTGCAATTCCGTGTACGCCTCGCCGGAGGGCACGTCGGCAACCGCAAAATGCGTGAAAATGCCTTCGCTGATCAAGCCCGGCAGCTTGGAGCACGCAAGGATATCCTGCACGGTCTGCTCACACTCCCACGACGGGAAGCCGAGCCGCGTCATGCCGGTATCCAGCTTGTAGTGTACGGTGACCGGCTTGCCGGTGCGCTCTGCTGCCGCGCTGATGAGTTCTGCGGTCTCGCGGTCGTACACCGGCACGGTGATGCCGTACTGTGCCGCCGTGTCCATGTCCTTCTCGTCCACATAGCCAAGGATGAGGATGGGCGTTTCGATGCCTGCTTCTCGCAGCTCCACACCCTCTGGAATGGTCGCTACCGCAAAATACGGTGCGTCCATCTTCTCCAGCCGCTTAGCCACCTGCACGGCACCGTGACCGTATGCGTCCGCCTTAACGACACACAGGACCGGCGCCTGCGCCTGCTCGCAGATCACGCGATAATTATGCTCGATCGCACCGAGGTCGATCTCCGCCCAAGTGCGGTGTTGATTTACTTCCATTGTTTTCGTCACTCCAACAGAACCGTTTGGCTCCTGATTTACTGACAGGATTCCACCTGTATGGTCAGCACGCGCGCACCGTCCGCATACAGTTCGGCATAGACCGGCTGCAGATCGCTTTGCCGCAGCCACACCTGCTTTTCCACGCTGTCGTCTGCCTTCTCATAGCGCAGCACGAGCAGGCTTTCGCCGTTCGTGCGCTCGCTCCACACCTGCGCAGGTACAGCATACCGCAGATCGTTCAGCAGGCAGAACCACGCGTCTGCCGGTGTCAGTCCGGTATGCCGAGGAGCAATATCATCCAGCTGCAAGTCGTTGTACTGCAGCGTGAACGCGCCGTTCTCCTCGCCCGAGATGCGCCCGCCGATACCGGCGACCGACTCCGGTGCGGTCAGCGTGAAGGAATCGCTGTCCTCTCTATTATAGACATAGTCGCTTTCAAATTCCAGTACAGATTCGTCCAAATCCGAGATTATTTTCAAATGCGCCGTACAGCTGTCCAGCGATGCGAAATGCGCACGCACATCCTCGGCACTCATTTCCGCCGAGCGGCCGCAGCCGCAGAGCAGAACAAGCGCCGCCAAACCACACAGCAGCCTGTTCAGATTACCACTCCTTTGACCGGTTTATCACCATGTTTTCGAGTTATATCGTTTCAGCAGAATCGGCAGCTGCGTCAGCATATCGCTCGGCGTCATACCGTATTCGCTCAGAGCGTTCGCCGCCAGATCTCCGGCTCTGCCGTGCAGCCACGCCGCCGTACATGCCGCCCGAACCGCGTCAATGCCCTGTCCGCACAGCGAAACCAGCATGCCTGCCAGAACATCCCCGCTGCCGCCTTTCGCCATGCCGGGATTGCCCGAGGTATTGCGATAACAGCCGCCGTCCGGCGTGAAAATGCGGGTGCGGTGTCCCTTGTAGAGCACAATGCACCGATAGTCCTGCGCGAACTGTGCCGCGTCTGCAGCGGTCGCGTCCGGCTTGCCGCTGAGCCGTGCGAACTCGCCCGCGTGCGGCGTGAGCACGACCGGCTTTGCCGTTCGCCGCAATATATCCTTATGCCCGGTAATTGAATTTATGCCGTCCGCATCGAGTACAATCTGGCAGGCAGCTTTTTCGAGCAGAGTACACACGATTTCGGTCAGCGTATCCGAACGGCCGAGTCCGCACCCGATGAGCAGCGCGTCCGCCTTTTCGGCAAGCGCAAGCAGCTTCGGCAGTGCGTCCATGGAAAACAGCCCGTTTTCATCCTGCGGCATGGGCCGCACGACCGGCTCATTCAGCTTGACCGCCAGCACCGGCCACGCACCCTGCGGAACTGCCAGCGTCACAACGCCGCTTCCCATGCGGACCGCGCCCTGTGCCGAAAAATATGCCGCGCCTGTATATCCTGCCGAGCCGCATACGCACAGAATGCGGCCGTAGTCGTTTTTATTTGTCTCCGGATTGCGCGAATGCAGTACACCGTCCGCGAAGTCCTGGTTTATCTCAATCATATCGTTTCCTTTCAAGTCGAAGCCGCTGCCGCGTTCGCCTGCGCGTGTACCGCGTCGATCGCGAGGACGACCGCCAGCGCAAGTGTTTCGTCTGCGGAATCGGCAATGTCCAGCTGGTAGCAATCACCCCAGGTGAACCACTCCTTGGAGATAGACACGATCTCGCGTCCGTTCTGCGTGATGCGGTACTCATGCGCCCAGAAATCACCCTCGATCGTCCAGTCGAGACCCTCGATTTCGTATTTTTCGTAGAAAAATGTAAGCCGCTTGACGATTTCCGCGCGTTCCACGCCGTCGATGTACACGAAAAACCGCGGCATCATACTGAACACCTTCTGCTGGATGAAGGCAGTCTCGTGTCCGGTCAAGTCGGTGACATACAGCTTCTTGCCCCACGAGAAAAACTCCCCCTCGACATGGTATTTGTCGGCGCCGGTTTCATCAAAAACGGTAAACCGATCCACCCAGGAGAATACCTTTTGTTTGATATATAATTTCATATTGATCCCACCTCTCTTTTCTTACAGAATAACACGGCGTGTGCTGACCGTCAAGCACGGACGTTCTGCCGCGCTGCCGCATAGGCTGACACGAGGAGGTGATACTTTGGCGATCAAGATTTTTATCGATCAGGGACACAATCCATCCGGTCCGAACACCGGCGCGGAAGGCAGCGGACTGCTCGAGCAGGATGTGACCTACGCGGTCGGCGTGTATCTGGCCGATCTTCTGCGGGCAGACCCGCGGTTTGAGGTGCGGCTGAGCCGCACCTCACCCGAGGAAATCCTCGGCACAAGCAATGCCACCAGTCTGGCCGAGCGCGTGCGGCTGGCGAATGAGTGGCCTGCAGATTACTTCATCAGCATCCACTGCAACGCGAACGTAAATCCCGCCGTCAACGGCACTGAGGTGTATGTTTATCAGGAAAATACGCAGGCGTACTGGCTGGCGCAGCATGTGCTCGCCGGCATTGTTGCGCGTGTCGGCACACGCGATAACGGCGTGCGCATCCGTCCGAGCCTGTATGTCCTGCGGCGGACACAGATGCCTTCGATTCTGGTCGAGCTGGCATACCTGACCAATACTTCCGATGCGATGAAGCTGGAGAACGATCCGTTCGGGTTTGCACAGGGCATTTATAACGGTCTGCTCAGTTATTTTGACTTTGAACCGTATTAAACAAAAAACGAGAGGTCTTTTGACCTCTCGTGAGGCTGTCGAAAAACTAACGTTTTCCGAGCAGCCTCTCGATCGGAACCACGCTTCCGATCGAATTTCGAAGAAAAACCGCGCCTTGCAGGCACATTTTTTCTTCCCTTGTATAAATTCCGAGGTACACGCCCCCGGAATTTATGAATTTGCTCCGCAAATTCTATTTTATGCGTGCTGCCGCACAAAGCACAAGAGTTGAAATGCTGCTTTTTCGACAGACTGACGAGAGGTCTTTTGACCTCTCGTTCTATCTTTCTTAACGCACTTTACTAACGTCGCAGCTTTTCGCGCGTTAGCGCGCATTTAATAGAATTTGCAGTGCAAATTCCAAAAAAGCGGGAGCATGTATCTCGCTTTTTTTGACTTCTGGAGGGAGAAAGTTTCCGTATGGGAACTTTCGGACGACTTTGGAACGGCCCACGGTCCGTTCCTCTTGTCGGCCAAACCGTGGTTTGGCGACAGCATCTTAAAATCCTCCGGTGACGCCCAATACTTGTCCTGTTATGAAAGACGACTTATCCGAGCACAGATACAGAATACTGTCCGCGACCTCGGCTGCCGCGCCGACTCTTCCGAGCGGTGTCTGATCGGCAAGCTCCTGCATGGTATCCGCACTGTGCATGGCGTTCATGTCGGTGTCGATCACGCCCGGCGCAATGCAGTTGACCCGGATATTGCTCGGGCCAAGCTCCTGCGCGAGCGACTTGCTCAGGCCGATGATCGCAGCCTTGCTCGCGGAATAATGGCTCTCGCAGGACGCGCCGCACTCTCCCCACATGGACGACACCGTAACGATGCTTCCCTTGTGGTTGTGCAGCATTTCAGGCAGCACGGCGCGAATCGTGCGCACCGTACCCATGAGATTGACATCCAGCATGCGCATCCAGTCCGCGTCGGTGATATTCTGGAACAGCTTCTGTTCGGCGATGCCTGCATTGCAGACCACGGCATCGATCGTGCCGAACCGTGCCTTCCCTTCCGCGACCGCGAGTTCCACTGCCGCCGTATCCTGCTGATCGGCTGAAAGTGCAAGTGCGCCGGTCTCCCCAGCGAGTCTGTCCGCCGCTTCCCTGCTTTTGCTGTAAGTAAACGCGGTATTCCATCCGTTTTTGGCAAACGTGCACACACAGGCGGCACCGATGCCGCGCGAGCCTCCGGTGATGAGAACAGTCTGCGCCATGTCAGATGGCAACCGTCTGCTGTGCCTCAAACAGGCACTGGTTCAGATCCTTGCTCTGTGCCAGACCCTCCTCAATGTCGATATCGGTAACAATGTTGTTATCCGAAACAACAACACGGTTGGTCTTGCCCTCCATCAGAGCGCGAACGGCAGCATAGCCCATGCGGGTCGCCATAACACGATCCATAGCAGACGGAGAGCCGCCGCGCTGGATATGGCCGAGGATGGTAACACGGGTATCGATGCCGGTAGCCTCGTGAATCTGGTCTGCAACGTCCTGTGCAGAGCCGTAGCCCTCTGCTACAATGATGATATGGTGGTTGCGGCCCTTGATACGGCCGATGCGCATTCTCTCTACGATCTCGGTGTCGAAATCCAGCTGACGCTCGGGCAGACAGATCGCGGTCGCGCCGACTGCACAGCCAACCTGCAATGCCAGATGACCTGCACGGCGGCCCATGACCTCTACGACCGAGCAACGCTCGTGGGACTGCATGGTATCGCGCAGCTTATCGATGCACTCGATCGCAGTATTGCAGGCGGTGTCAAAACCGATGGTGTAATCCGAGCAGCCGATATCATTATCAATGGTACCCGGAACGCCGATGCACGGAACTCCCTTGCGGGAAAGCGCCTGTGCACCGCGGAATGTACCGTCACCGCCGCAGCAGATCAGGCCGTCAATACCGAGGTAACGGCAGGTGTCAGCCGCCTTCTGCAGACCTTCCTCGGTCAGCATTTCCTTGCAGCGTGCGGTGTACAGCATGGTGCCGCCCTTGCGGATAATGCCGTCTACACTGCGGGCACCCATCTCGATGATGTCACCGTTGATGAGACCGCTGTAGCCGCGGCGAATGCCGAGAACGGAAATATCGTTTGCGCTTGCGCTGCGGACTACCGAGCGAATAAGTGCGTTCATGCCGGGTGCGTCGCCGCCGCTGGTAAGTACGCCGATTCTGCGAATTTGTTTATCCATGATAAAGCCTCCCTGTTGTCGGTTCTGTTTTCTTGCTTGGCGGCACGGTCGATGCCGCACTGACCTCTGTATTACAGTTCTGTTTCCCTCTGCGGAAACCGTCTCTCTCCCTACGGATAAACACAGTCTCCTATTGTATTATAACATCTTCCTCGCGCAAGAGAAAGCGTAATCTTGTTAAAAATGCAATATCCGGTTTGCACCAGTACCGGCGGGCAGCGAGCGTCTTTTTCTTCGTGTCCATCGGGTAGAGATAGACCGGCGTATCGCCGGGCTGCGTGCGCAAAACCTCTTTAATCTGCGTCCATTCATCGCCCTGCAGACTGGAAATACGCAAAAACAGCTTTTGCGGCGCCAGCTTCGCCGCCTGCGCATCGGTGTAGACCGATTTCTGCGTGCCCTTTTTCGGCTGCTGCAGGCTCTCCACTGCACTCTCGGTGAGCGGCTGCGCCTCGTTCAGCAGCACCTTGGGCGCCTCGTCCTCTCGGGCATCGATCTTACCGGTAAGCAGGACTGCGCTGTCCTCGGTGAGATATGCGCCGCACTGCTGCAGCGAACGCGGGAACACGACAAGCTCAATCGCCGCCGTGTCATCCTCTGCGGTGACATACGCCATCATCGAGCCGTTCCTGGTCGATTTCAGCCGCACCGCCGTGATAACACAGGCAAGCCGTACGGTCATGCCGTCCTTGTAGACCGGCCTGCTGCTCTCGCCCGTCAGATCGTCGATGATCTGCTTGACGGAGGCCGCCTGCGCCTTCTGCGTCAGGCTGCGGTACTCGTCCATCGGGTGACCGGAGAGGTACAGACCGGTGGTCTCCTTCTCCATCGCCAGCAGCTCCCGCTTGGGCACTTCCGGAATGTTCGGCATCGCAATCTGCGTGTCGCGCACCTCGTCGTTGCCCATGCCGAACAGGTCCATCTGACCCTCGATGTTCTTCTTGCGGTTCTGGGCAATGGCATCTACTACGGGATTGACGATTTTCAAAAGCTGACTGCGGTAGTAGTGCATGGAATCGAACGAGCCTGCCTTGATGAGACTTTCAAGGGCTCTGCGATTGAGTTCGCGGTCGTACATGCGCTCGCAGAAATCCTGGAACGAGGTAAACAGGCCGTTCGCCTCTCGCTCCTCGACAAGCTGCTTCATAAACGAGCGTCCCACACCCTTGACGGCTGCCAGACCGAAGCGGATATTCTCGCCCGCAACCGAAAACTCATCGTATGACTCGTTTACGTCCGGCGGAAGCACCGCGATACCCATATCACGCGCCGCCTGAATATACTCGGAGATCTTATCCGAAACATCCAGAACGCTCGTCAGCAGCGCCGCCAGATATTCTCTCGGGTAATGGCACTTGAGGTACGCCGTGCGGAACGACACGACCGCGTAGCAAACCGCGTGCGCCTTGTTGAACGCATAGTTTGCAAAATCCATGATCTCGTCAAACAGACTTGCCGCAACTGCTTCGGGCACGCCGCGCTTGATGGCGCCGTCAATGCCCAGCTCCTCGTTGCCGTAGATGAAGTTGACGCGCTCCTTTTCCAGCTCCTTCATCTTCTTTTTACTCATGGCGCGGCGCACCATATCTGCCTTGCCGAGCGAGTAACCCGCAAGGCTCTGGAACACCTGCATAACCTGTTCCTGATAGATCATACAGCCGTAGGTGACGCTTAAAATCGGCTCGAGCAGCGGATGCTTGTACGTTACCTTTTCCGGATGATGACGGCACTCGATGTAGCGCGGAATGGACTGCATCGGACCGGGGCGATACAGCGCAACGACTGCGGTAATATCCTCGATAGACTGCGGCCGCAGACCGGTAACGACGTTGGTAATGCCCGCGCTTTCCAGCTGGAACACGCCCATGGTCGAGCCCTTGCCGAGCATTTCATAGGTCGCGGGGTCGCTCATATCCACGTTCTCGATGGAAAAATCCGGCGTGTGACGGCGAATCAGCTTTTCTGCGTCCGCGATAACGGTCAGGTTGCGCAGGCCGAGGAAGTCCATCTTGAGCAGACCAAGTTCCTCGATGGTCACCATCGTAAACTGCGTTACCATCTGGTCGCCGTTGCGCGAAAGCGGAACGTAGGTGTCCACGGGGTTCTTGGTGATAACCACACCTGCCGCATGCGTCGATGCGTTGCGCGGCATGCCCTCGAGCGCACGCGCCGTATCAATAAGCTCTTTGACCTGCGGCTGCTCGTCGTACATCTTTTTCAGCTCCGCGTTGATGGTCAGCGCCTTGTCGATCGTAATGTGCAGCTCGTTCGGCACCTGCTTGGCAACCGCGTCAACATCGTTGTACGGAATGTTGAGCGCACGGCCGACATCGCGGATGGCACCGCGGGCAGCCATCGTGCCGAATGTGACGATCTGCGCTACGCGGTCCTTGCCGTATTTGCGGGTAACGTACTCGATGACCTCCGGACGGCGAACATAGCAGAAGTCCACGTCGATATCCGGCATGGAGACACGCTCCGGATTCAAAAATCGCTCGAAATACAGCGAGTAGTGAATCGGGTCAAGGTCAGTGATAGCGAGGCAGTACGATACGATCGAGCCTGCTGCCGAGCCGCGTCCGGGTCCGACCGGAATGCCCTGACTTTTCGCGTAGCCGATAAAGTCGGACACGATGAGGAAGTAATCGACAAAGCCCATCTTGGCGATCATGTCGATCTCGTACTGCAGACGCTTGCGCACGGTGCCGTCATCGTTCGGATAGCGTCTTGCGAAGCCTTCATCGCACAGCTTCTGCAGATATTCGAGCGAGGTGTAGCCGTCCGGCACATCGAATTCGGGCAGGTGGTACTTGCCAAACTCAAACTCAACCTGACAGCGTTCCGCAATCTTTACCGTGTTGGCGAGTGCCTCCGGGTGCTCCGGAAACAGCGCCGCCATTTCGTCCGCGTCCTTGATGTAGAACTCCTGTGTCTCGAACTTCATGCGGGTCGGGTCATCCACGGTCTTGCCCATCTGGATGGACATGAGCACGTCCTGAATACGCGCATCCGCCTTAGTCAGATAATGCGCGTCATTGGTCGCCACCAGACCGATGTTCAGCTCTCTGGAAAGCTGGTACAGACCCTCATTGACTTTCTGCTGCAGCGGAATGCCGTGGTCCTGAATCTCAAGATAGAAATGCTCCCGGTCAAAAATATCGAGGAACTGCTCGCAGAGGTCATACGCGCCGTCCATATCGCCGTCTGCCAGCGCACGCGGAATCGCGCCTGCCAGACACGCGGACAGACAAATCAGACCTTCGCTGTGCGCGCGCAGCAGCTCCATGTCGATACGCGGCTTCATGTAAAAGCCTTCCGAGAAACCGCACGACACCATGTGGATGAGGTTGCGGTAGCCGGTCATGTTCTCGCACAGCAGGATGAGGTGCGTGTGCCACTCGCCGTTGATGTAGCTGCGGTCAAAGCGCGAATGCGGCGCCAGATACACCTCGCAGCCGATGACCGGATGGATACCCTTCGCCTTGCAGGCGCGGTAAAAGTCGATCACGCCGTACATGACGCCATGGTCGGTCAGCGCGCAAGAGGTCTGCCCCAGCTCTGCCACACGGTCCACCAGCTTTTCGATACGGCAGGCGCCGTCCAGCAGGCTGTATTCGCTGTGGACATGCAGATGTGCAAATGGTACCAATTTAGTCCTCCTTTTCCGCAAGCTCGATAATCTTTTTCAGGCGGTGGCTCAGTCCCGGTTTGGAGATGGGCGGGTCGAACCGCTGCGCCAGCTCGGACAGGCTGTCCGTCGGGTATTCCAGACGCAGGCGTACAGTCTCCCACAGGTTGCCCGGAAATGCATCCTCCCCCCGGCTGTCGATCAGCGCCTGAATCGCCGCGATCTGCCGTGCCGATGCATCGGCGGCCTTCATCATGTTTGCAGTCTCACAGTTGACCTGCCGGTTGATCGTGTTGCGCAGATTCTTCTCCACCTTCGCCTGCATCAGCTCCATCGCCGCGTGCGGCGCACCGATGCGCGTGAGGAAATCCTCCGCGCTTGCGCCGTCCTTGAAGTACAGCAGATACGCGCTACTGCGCCGTGCCTGCTTGGGCGATAAACCTAAATCAAGCATCAGGCTTGTCTCCTCACCCGACAGACTCTGGTGGGTGGTTTTCAGCTCGAGATGGCTTTTCTTGTCCGGTCCCGCGACCGTGCCGCCCATAAGGAAGGCGCCGCGCAGAAAGGACGCAATGCAGCAGTCCTCCTCGAGCAGATTACGGTTGATATGATAGGTGATATGGCTCTTGCAGTCGTAGCCGAGCGCATCAAACACGCGTCCGATCTGCGCCGGTTCGGTGAGCACAAGCTGCTGCTTGCGGCCTGCCTTCTGCGGCTCGCACTCGACAAAAAACGCGCGCTGCAGCAGCGCCTGCAGGCGACGGACAACGGTCATGTTCTCCGCCGACAGCCGTATCTCCTTGTGCGAAAAAACCGAGGCATGGAGCAGTGCGCCGTAAACCTCGGCACGCGTGCAGCAGGCGCGCTGCATGGATACCCGGCACAGCTCGTTTTTGACCTCGGTTGAAAAAGACATATATTCTCTCCGTTCTGTACAGCACGCTTCGCCTGTCCGGAACGAAGCGGGTTTATCTCTGGTAATCGCGGTGCATGGTTACTACACCGTATTCCTTCCTGCGCAGGTGTTCGCTCAGCGCCTCGGTGATAGCGACCGAGCGGTGCTTGCCGCCGGTGCAGCCGATGCTGATGATCAGATTCGCCTTGCCTTCCGCGATATAGCGCGGCAGCAGAAAGTCGATCATGCCCGTCAGGTAGCGCATCAGCACATCCGCCGTACCGCCGCGGAACACATAATCGCGCACCTCCGGATCGGTGCCGTTGCGCTCGCGCAGGCTCATTTCGTAATAGGGATTGGGCAAGAAACGCACATCGAACACAAGGTCGCTCTCGGGCGGAATACCGTACTTGAAGCCAAACGACTGCACGATGACCTCGAACACCTCTCCGCTCTCGGTGCCGGAAAACAGCGTCAGCAGACGCTCGCGCAGACCGGCGGCAGACAGTCCGGTGGTGTCCACCACAAAGTCGGCACGGTCGCGCAGACCGGACAGCATTTCGCGTTCCTTTTCGATGGCGGCTGTCATGGACATGCCCTTTTCCATCAGCGGATGCTTGCGGCGCGTCTCCTTGTAGCGGCGGATGAGCGTCGGCGTGTCCGTGTTGAGGAACAGGATGCGGTAATCGCAGCCCATGCTCTTGATCGAATCCAGCGAATCAAACAGCTGCTGGAAATCGCCGCCTGCACGCACATCGGTGACGAGCGCCACACGTTCATAGCGTTCGGTTGCCGCCAGACAGATCTCCGCGAAGCGCGGTATGAGGGAGATCGGCAGATTATCGACGCAGTAATAGCCTAAGTCCTCAAGCGTGGCGACCGCGCGGCTCTTGCCTGCGCCCGACATACCGGAAATGATCAAAAAATACATGTTACCTTTCCCCCTGCCCTGTGTTTCTGCTGTGATAACGCCGCCGAGCGGCGCTGCTGATTATTTTACGATGCGCACCTCGCACTCCAGCTCCACGCCGAACTGCTCGCGCACCCTGTTCTGCACCAGTTCGATCAGGCGCAGCATGTCATCGCATGTTGCACCGCCGCGGTTGATAAGAAATCCCGCGTGCTTTTCCGAAACCTGTGCCGCGCCGACGCTCGTGCCCTTGAGACCGGCCTGCTCGATAAGCTGGCCCGCAAAGTGTCCCACGGGACGCTTAAATGTCGAGCCTGCCGACGGGAAGTTGAGCGGCTGTTTGTCGCGTCTGCGCTGCGCGAAATCGTTCATCTTATCCAGAATCGCCGCCGAATCGCCGTTCTGCAGCTGCATGGTCGAACGGAGCACCGTCCAGTCCGGATGCTTGCGGAACACGCTCGTGCGGTAGTCAAAGCCGTGCTCATCGCCCTTGAGGGTACAAATGTTGCCTTCGCCGTCCACGAACTCGGTCTCCTGCACAATGCCGGCCATTGTGCCGTCATACGCACCCGCATTCATGTAAACAGCGCCGCCCAGACTGCCCGGAATGCCGCCGGCGAACTCGGCTCCGGTCAGACCGGAACGCTGTGCGCGGCGGGCAATGCGGCTGAGCAGCGCGCCCGCCTCGGCAGAGACGGTGTTATCCTCGTTTACGCGAACTTCATCCAGCTCGGATGTGCAGACAACCGCACCGCGGATGCCCGCATCGGCCACCAGCATGTTGGAGCCGTTGCCGAGCAGCAGGAACGGAATATTGCGCTCGCGCAGTACGGCAAGTGCCGTGGTCAGTTCCCTGCGGGTCTTCGGCTGCACGAACAGGTCCGCCGGTCCGCCGATGGCGAACGTAGTATGGCGGCGCATGAGTTCGTTTTCTGCAATATCTATTTCAGGTGCGGCCTCTCGCAATGCCGCGATGCAATCCTTAATATGCTCCATAAGGCGTTTAATCCTCCAAAAAATCTATATAAAAAGTTTAAGTGGTATACCCTCGGAATTCCTGCCGCGTCATGCGGCGGCGCATCGAAGGTCCGGCACCGGGAGCAGGCTCCAGTTTGTCCTGCCGTGCCGTTTTGGTTTTTGCTTTACTGTTTATTATAACAAATACAAATGGGATAAGCAATCAGTCCAAGCGGGTTTCCGCAGATTTTTTCGGTTAAAAATCGGATTTTTCTCTATTCGGCACCGGCTGACTGGGCCACGCGAACTGCGTCAGCGTGTTCGCCCTATCCGGGGCGGCTCCTTTTCTGCACCGGCTGAGCGGGGCACTCGAACCGCCGCAGGCGGGTTCGCCCCTAACGGGCGGGAGGTTTTTCGCTTGAAATCAAGCGAGGAGTTGCGCTCTGCGGAGCGCGGGGATTCGCCGCGCCCCGCGGCGGGGCAAGAG
>OODQ01001167.1_pt1 | contig 13361 bp, 10 predicted proteins | sample 1671321 | NCBI WGS metagenome assembly OODQ01 (sample SAMN06348144, study PRJEB24527) | human gut metagenome | biome: human gut; feature: ankylosing spondylitis patient; material: feces | host: Homo sapiens | place: China | collected 2015-10
TTTCGGAAAGCGGTTACAAAGGTACTGCCTTTATTTTTAACCGCCAAATTTTTCGGACAAAAAATTATGTTATAAAACATCTTTTTTCGACACATTTCCACATATCACACTATGATACAATCAATTATGCCCTCAAAAAAATTTCACAAAAATGTGATTATTTTTTCTCTTTTTTCGGAGCAGCGTTTTCAAATCACTCATCGAGGCGGAAAACGATGCGCTGCACCCCGCCGGAAAAACGCGCCGAAGATATGCGAAAATGCCCAATCTGCGATGTGTTTTCCACGTGCGCCCCCACACAAAGGCATTCATCATAGTCGCCCACATGCACAATGCGCACCATAGCCGAGGCATCGTCGGGCAGTCTCGACAGGTCGAAACGGTCAGCCACATCCTCCTGACGCACCACTTCGGTTGTCACAGGAAGCCCCCGGCCTATGACGGCATTCACCGCATCCTCCACCCCGCGAAGCTGACTTTCGGATAGCGGCGTCGCCAGGCGGTAGTCGCATTTCGACTTCTTTCTCTCTATATGCGCACTGAACGAACGGCCACAGCCGAACATCCTCACCATTGTCCCGTTCAATATATGTTCCGCCGTGTGCATCGGCGGATATTCCTGTTTGTTATGCTGATTGAATTCCATCTTTTATATATAATGTGGCAAAGATAGCATAAGATGAGCGCAAAAACAAATACCACAAAAATACGAGTGACGTTTTGGTGTCCTATAATTCAGACAAAACAATCCCGAATTTTTCAAAACAGAAATCGCAACATCAATTCGTTCTGTCACCTAAATTTATATTATCTTTGCAGAAGATAAGCAACATTCTGATGAACAAGACGTACAGACACGAAGACAAGCTGAAGGCTGTAACCTCTGTCCTTGCCAGCAAAACGTCGTTAGGCACGATGTGCCATCTCTGCCGGGGCGGCGAGTCCCTTCCGGCTCAATCCTCTATTCAAGAAATCATCGACCTCTGCCGCGCAGTCCTGTTTCCGGGGTTCTACGGCAACGACGATGTGAACATCTACAACCTTGAATACTTCATCGGAATCAACTGCGGACGCCTGCACAAAGTGCTGTCGGAACAGATTGCCGCCGGCATGGTTCTCGACAACGACTGCGACACGACCGACTATGCCGCACTTGAGCGCGACGCCGCCACGACGGCAGCACAGTTTATCGAGATGCTCCCGGAGATGCGCCGCGTGCTCCACACCGACGTCCACGCCACATATTGCGGCGACCCTGCCGCCGTCAGCACCGAGGAGGTGATATTCTGCTATCCCGGCCTGAAGGCCATCATCAACTACCGCATAGCCCACGCCCTGCTCACGCTCGGAGTGCCCATCATCCCGCGGATGATAAGTGAGATTGCGCACTCAGAAACGGGCATCGACATTCACCCCGGGGCAACCATCGGCGAGCATTTCTCGATTGACCACGGCACAGGAGTGGTGATTGGAGCCACCGCCATCATCGGCAACAACGTGAAACTCTACCAGGGAGTGACCCTCGGCGCCAAGAGTTTCGACTACGATGACAACAACAACCCCATCAAGGGCATACCACGCCACCCCATCATCGGAGACAATGTGGTCATCTACTCCAACACTTCTGTGCTGGGGCGCATACACATTGGCAACAATGCCATAATCGGCGGCAACATCTGGGTGACCGACGATGTCGCCGACAACGAGAAACTCACACAGGCGAAAGCCGACAACATTCTTAGATTAAAGCAAGACTAAACTATAATGAAAGAGCAAATGGAACTCGTAGCCAAGACTTTTCAGGGACTTGAGGATGTCCTGGCGGAAGAATTGCGCCAATTGGGCGCAGAAGACGTTACAACAGGCACACGCATGGTATCGTTTAAAGGCGACAAAGCCTTAATGTATCGTGCCAATTTCTGCTGCCGCACGGCATTGCGCATTCTTAAACCAATCCACACGTTCACCGCGTCAGACGCCGATGAGCTTTACCATCAGGCAAAACTTTTCGACTGGGAACAGCTGTTGTCGCCCGAAAAGACTTTCGCCATCGACTCCACCGTCTACAGCGATGACTTCCGCCACTCGAAGTTTGTCACATACCGCGTGAAAGACGCCATCGCCGATTTCTTCACTGAGAAATACGGCAAGCGCCCGTCAATCCGCCTGACAAACGCCGACATTCTGCTGAACGTGCATATCTACCAAGACAAGGTGACCCTGTCGCTCGACTCATCAGGAGAGTCGCTCCACAAACGCGGATACCGCGTGATGCAGACCGACGCGCCTATCAACGAGGTGCTCGCCGCCGGACTGATTCTGAAAACCGGCTGGCACGGACAGAGCAACTTCATCGACCCGATGTGCGGATCGGGCACATTCCTCATCGAGGCAGCCCTGATTGCCCGCAACATCAATCCAGGCGTGTTCCGCAGCGACTTCGCTTTCGAGCACTGGCCCGACTTCGACCAGGAGCTTTTCGACTCTATCTACAACGACGACTCCGCCGAGCGCGAGTTTGAATATAAAATCTACGGTTCCGACAATTCGCCGAAAGCCATCGCCATCGCCGAGCGCAACATCAAGAGCGCAAGCGTGGGCAAGGACATCGAGCTGAAGACAATGCCTATACAGGAATACACCGAGGCTCCCGAAAACGGCATCCTCATCACCAACCCGCCATACGGCGAACGCATCTCGGCCGACGACATGGACGCCCTCTACGCATCCATCGGCGAACGCCTGAAAAACGTGTTCCGTGGCTACCACGCATGGATTATCGGATACAAACCCGAATATTTCGACAAAATCGGCTTGAAGCCTTCTGTGAAATTCCCCGTGCTCAACGGCGCTCTGGAATGCGAGTTCCGCGAATACGTGATTTTCGACGGCACGTATGCCGAGTTCCGCAAGCAGGGTCGCTCCATCCGCAACGAGGAATTCAAACGCCCGGAACGCCCCGTACGCCGCCGTCGCGACAACGACGAGCGTGACGAGCGTCAGGCACGCCGATGGAAAAGCCAAGGCGGAAAATTCCGCGGAGACCGCGACTTCAAACGCGACGACGACCAGTGGGAACGCGACCGCCGCGGTGTGCGCCGCCGCCGTGCGCAGAACGCCCTCGAGGAGCACTACCACAAACCCTACAACGAGCGTTTCCGCGACAGCAAACGCAGCAAAGACTCCGCTCGCTTTGAAGACGACAAGGTGCGCCGCGCTGTCAAATTCAAAAAACCACGTCTGTTTGACGATTCCGACTTCGAATCGGGCGATGTCGTGATGCGCCACCGCAACCGCAAGGACAATCAAGATTAACAACCAATCATAAAACATATACTGAATCATGGCTGAAAACAAAAAAGAAACCGTTCTGCTGCTTGGCTCAGGAGGCCGCGAGTCGGCTTTGGCATGGAAACTCAACCAAAGCCCACGCCTTGCGAAACTCTTCATCGCCCCCGGCAACGGCGGAACCGAACAATATGGTGAAAATGTGGCACTGTCGCCGCTCGACTTCGAAGCCGTAGGCAAATTTGCCATCGACAACGGTGTGACAATGGTTGTCGTGGGCAACGAAGACCCTTTGGTTGAAGGCATCTACGACTATTTCACTGACAACGAGACGCTGAAAGCGGTGCCGGTCATCGGCCCGTCGAAAGGCGGCGCGCAGCTCGAAGGCAGCAAGGACTTTGCCAAAGGCTTCATGATGCGCCACGACATCCCGACGGCACGCTATCTCAGTGTCAGCGCCGGCAACATCGAGGAGGGCATCCAGTTTCTGCACTCGCTCGAGGCTCCTTACGTGCTTAAAGCCGACGGACTGGCTGCCGGCAAAGGTGTGCTGATTCTGCCGACTGTCGAAGAGGCGGAGGCATCGCTCCGCGAGATGCTCGGCGGTATGTTTGGCAAATCGTCGGCAACAGTGGTGATCGAGGAGTTTCTTTCAGGCATCGAATGCTCCGTGTTTGTGCTTACCGATGGCAATTCTTATAAGGTGTTGCCTGTAGCCAAGGACTACAAGCGCATCGGAGAGGGCGACACCGGCCTCAACACAGGAGGCATGGGCGCAGTGTCGCCTGTCAGCTTCGCCGACGACGCATTTATGCAGAAAGTGACCGACCGCATCATCCTACCCACCCTGAAAGGACTTAAAGAGGAAAAACTCACATATAAAGGATTCATCTTCCTCGGGCTCATCAACGTGAAGGGCGAGCCGATGGTGATTGAATACAACGTGCGCATGGGCGACCCGGAGACCGAAGCCGTGATGCTCCGCACCGACGGCGACCTGCTCGACCTGTTTGAAGGCGTAGCCACAGGCACTCTTGCCGACCGGCGTCTCGCCATCGACCCGCGCTATGCCGTGACGGTGATGATGGTATCTGCCGGATACCCCGGAGCATACGAGAAGGGAAAAGCAATCACAGGGCTTGACACCGTAACAGGCAGCATCCTCTTCCACGCCGGGACGAAGCGCACCGACAACGGGGTTGTGACCAACGGCGGACGCGTGATTGCCGTAAGCTCCTACGGCACGACAAAAGCCGAAGCGTTGGCACAGTCGTTTGCATCAATTGAGAAAATCAATTTTGACGGCAAATATTTCCGCCACGACATCGGTTTCGACCTCGACTAAGAAAACCGTTTTTCAAAGGGAAGCCCGTATTTCTGAGGCTTCCCTTTGTTTCTTTAAAATCAAGTATATGAAAAAACTATATTTTGCATTAGTCTTAATCCTGTCGGCAGCGGCATACGCTTTCTCCGAAGTGACGGTCAGCCCCGACAATCCGCAAATCGTCTACAACGGGCGCATCTCTTGGCGCAATCCCAAATCGCCGGCATTTTCATATCCAGGCACAAGTGCCGAATTCCGTTTCTCGGGCTCATCGGTCACGATGCTTGCAAAGCCTGGCAGCGGACATTTCATGGTGGAACTTGACAACCTCGCTCCATTTAAAATCAATTTCTCCGAAAACGATTCGGTGGCGACTCTCGCCTCCAACCTTGACAACAACGAGCATCGCGTGCGTGTGACGTATGCCATCGAAGGCTATCAGAAACGCCCCGAATTCCGCGGCTTTTTGCTGTCGGACGGCGGAAAGATGCTGAACGCCCCAAAACGCAGCTCCCGAAGGATTGAATTTATCGGCAACTCGATTACCTGCGGCTACGGCATCGAAGCCGACAGCGCACGCGAGAAATTCACATACGACACCGAAAACCATTACTACACTTTCGCCGCACGCACGGCACGCGCCCTCGGTGCGGAATACAACGTCGTGGCACGCTCCGGCATAGGAATGTACCGCAACTACGGCGGACCGGCAGAAGGCACTCCCGACGGCTGCTTGCCTGCTCTCTACGACCGCACGCTCTTCTATGACACCGACGAAAAATGGGACTTCTCTTCGTTCCAGCCCGATGTGGTCTGCATAAATCTTGGCACAAACGACATGAGCGTCAACAAAGGCGACTCTGTCAGATACGAGAATGCCGCACTGCAGTTTGCAAAACGGTTGCGCGGATATTACCCTAACGCCAAAATCGTGATGCTGACAGGCAGTATGCTGACAGGCAAAAACCTCGGAATCGTGCAGCGCGCTCTCGACCGCGTGGCTGCGGCTATGCGCAAGGATGGCGACAATGCATTCTTCCGCTTCGACATGTCGCCGCAAGACGGCTCGCTGGGCTACGGCGCCGGCTACCACCCGTCGATGCGGCAGGCGGAAAAGATGGCAAACGAATTAACCTGTTACTTAGGATCCATAACAGGATGGAAACAATAAAAAAAGACGGTTTCAACCTGGTGCGTCAAACCGACGGCCCCGACTTGGGCTACTCTCCCACATCGGGAGTGAAAATAATAGAAGTAGACGGCAAGGCGTTCAAAAGTTTTGACGGCAGCGACACTCTCCTGCCCTATGAGGACTGGCGTCTGCCGATGGAAGAACGCGCAGCCGACCTTGCGTCGCGGCTGAGTGTCGACGAGATTGCCGGACTGATGCTCTACAGCATCCAAAACAAGCTGCCGATGCCCAACGACACCTACGGAGGTAAGCCGTTTGCCGAAAGCGGCATGAAGGCTTACGACCTCAGCGACGCGCAAATCAAGTTTCTCACCGACGACAATCTGCGCCACGTGCTGGTGTCGACCGTTGAAAGTCCGGAAACAGCAGCGCGATGGAACAATAAGGTGCAGGCGCTCATCGAAGGACGCACGCACGGCATCCCTGCCAACAACTCGTCCGACCCGCGCCATTCGGCATTTGCCGATGCCGAGTTCAGCCCCGGCAGCGATGGCAGCATCTCGCTGTGGAGCAATATGCTCGGACTTGCCGCCACGTTCTCTCCCGAAACCGTTGAAGAGTTCGGCAGGATTGCCCGCGAGGAATACCGCGCTCTCGGTCTTGCCACGGCATTGTCGCCGCAAGCCGACCTCGGCACCGACCCGCGGTGGTATCGCTACAGCAGCACGTTCGGACCTGAGCCACGCCTCGTGACCGACCTCACGCGCGCATACGCCGACGGCTTCCAGACCGACCCTACGGCTGGAGGATGGGGCAACGGCAGCGTGAACGCAATGGTGAAGCACTGGCCGGGCGGCGGCTCTGGCGAAGGCGGCCGCGACGCCCACTATGGCAACGGAAAGTTTGCCGTATATCCTGGCGGCTGCTACGAGCAGCACAAAATCCCGTTCCTTGAAGGCGCGTTCAAGCTGACCGGCGGCACGGAGAAGGCTTCCGCCGTGATGCCTTACTACACAATATCATACAACCAGACCGACGAGAACGTGGGCAACGGCTTCAACCGCGAAATCATATCCCGACAACTGCGCGAGGAGGCTGGCTACGACGGCGTGGTCTGCACCGACTGGATCATAACCGGCGACGAGAAGCACCCAGGCATCCATTCCGGCAAGCCGTGGGGTGTGGAGACAATGAGCGTGGCCGAACGCCACTATAAAGCCCTGATGGCTGGCGTAGACCAATTCGGCGGCAACAACGAGAAAGGTCCCGTAATCGAGGCTTACGAGATGGGAGTGAAGGAGCATGGCGAAGAATGGATGAGGGCGCGTTTCGAACGCTCGGCACGCCGCCTGCTGCTCAACATCTTCCGCACCGGACTGTTTGAAAACCCGTATGTCGATGTGGAGCACACGAAAAAGGTTGTGGGCAACCCTGAGTTCATGCAACGTGGATATGAGCAGCAGCTGAAAAGTGTGGTGATGATAAAGAACCACGCCAACCTGCTGCCGCAAAAAGAGCGCAAACGCGTCTACATCCCGCAACGCCGCGCCCCGGAAGGTCCGACATATTGGCGCAACATTACGCCCGAACGCATCTACGACCCCGTGCCTGAACACGTGCTTGAGAAATACTACGACAAAGCCGCATGCGCCGACAATGCCGACTTCGCCGTGGTGTTTATCGAATCACCACACAGCCTGTGGATGGGCTACGACATGAAGGAGGGTTACATACCAATCAGTCTGCAATATGCCGACTACACCGCCACCACCGCACGCAAGCACAGCATTGCCGGAGGCGACCCGTTTGAGGACTCAACCAACCGCTCATACCGAGGAAAGACAGCCCACACCATCAACGCCTGCGACCTGACGTTGCTGCAACGCGTGCGCAAGGAGATGGGCAACAAACCCGTGGTTGTGGTGCTGATGATGTCAAACCCCACCGTGATGCGCGAGATTGAGCCTCTTGCCGACGCAATCCTTGTTGGCTTCGACGTGCAGGCACAGGTGTATATGGACTTGATTTCCGGCCGACGTGAACCGTCGGCACTGTTGCCAGTGCAGCTGCCGGAATCGATGGAGGCTGTGGAGGAGCATTGCGAAGACCGTCCGCGCGACATCCGCTGCTACCGCGACGCCGACGGAAATGTCTACGACTTTGCGTTCGGTCTGAACTGGAGCGGAGTAATCAATGACGAGCGCGTAAAGCGATACAAGTAAAGGCAGACCGCGCGGTCGCATGGCCGCGCCTTTCTGCAACCCCAAAAAACAACGGCATCGGAAGCAATCGCTTCCGATGCCGTAAAAATTTCCCTACCGCGTTGTATATATATTGTACGATTTACAATTCTAATGCCCCAAAATTACTTCCAAAAAATATACCTGTTACCTCAGAAAGTAAAATTCCAATGCTGAAACAGGCTGAAATCAAATAAAAACACTTATTTTTACAGACTGAAACAGACTGACAAAATGCAACTCAACAAACAACAACAACTTAAAAGAGCGTATTTTACGTTTGAATGGCGACGAAAATACGATGCAACCAACTGGCAGCGCATAATGGTGCTGTTTTTTATCTGCATTCTGATACTCGTAGCCGTTCCACTCAACCTGCTCGGGCTGTCGGGCCCTACCGGAATCATGTTCACAGCACTCAACTTAGGGCAGTATGCCTTTACTATCGGAGTCTTGTCGCTACTCGCATTCCGCGTTGTCAAACTGCGCGCCGCGTTGGCATCAATACTGCTGATGGTGCAAAGCTTCATGGTGGTGGAGATGCTGACATGCTCCATCAATCCGACATCAGAGAATGTGGTGCTCGTGCTTGGCGACCTATTCCTGTCGTTCGGCGTGATTGTCCTTGCGCTGGCTGCCAACTACAAAATCCTGCCTTTTGTGCTTGTGGCATTGCCGGCAAGTGCCTATATTTCATGCACGGCACTGATTGACAATGAGATGTTTACCAACTTCTTCCCTCTTATTTTCATGTCGTTTCTGCTGGTGCCGATACTCGGCTATATGTTTGTGCGCAATTTTCAGCGGCTTGAGACGGAGCATATCCGGATGAAGGACACCGAGCGCAACGTGCTTGACGCTCTCGGCATCGACAAAGAAAAGGCACTGGAATTTATCCACACTAAGGAAAAAGGCAAAATCAATATGCTCGACTTCTTTACCGACTCTGCTATCTGGAAGCTGCGCGACGAGATTGAGCGTATCGGCAACGAGGAAAAAGCTGCACTCAACAGGATTTCAGCGGCAATCCCCGGGCTGACGCCGTCGGAAGTGGAAATTGTCCAACTGATTCTGCACGGGCACAAGACGTCGGAAATCTGCATGATGCTGGGTAAGGAAAAAGGCAACATCACGAGCCAGCGCACACACATTCGCGCCAAACTCGGTCTCACCGATCCGCGTGCCGACCTCCGGTCAGCCCTGATTGAGCGAATCGAGCGGCAAGCGCAGTAGCGGCGAGACCGCCTAAAGCTCGTCGCCTCCAGCACTGTTTTTTTATGATTTTTACCCACGAGACAGTAACTATTCAGCATAATAGTTGAATCTTTGTTCAATCCTACCAAGATTATACAGTCTAACCATTTTCCGATGAAGACAAACCGCATAGTGACCGAAAATCTTAGTCGTATCAAGTGTTCATTACGCTTGATACGACTATGTTATTCTCCTCTACAGCTTACGCTCGAATAACCTTAAAGTTTGTTGCGGAAGAACATAGAAACAATTATGAGCAATGTTAATATTTCTGCCGCAAGTCGCAGCGGTCAATAGAGACAGATGCAAAGTTCGTGACACTCGCAGGTCCAACTTCGCTCCATAATTGTAGCTGATGATGGGTTGGGCTGATTGCGCCACGGCATTGTTGACTGAGAAGATGACTGGGAAGAGATAACAAATAATGGCAAATACAGCGACACCATCTTCATGCAGCATTCCCATAAACTGATAGTTACCTATCACGATGGTAATGCTCATTGCAATCTCTGTAAGGAATGTGGCGAAGCTATCTTGAATCCAAAGAAGTTGGAATATCTCCCAAACACCGAATGAGACTGAATGTCACATTTTTTTAGGATATCATCTTACCACAATGCAATCTTGCCTGCGATACCCAAATCAAGGGTTGCTGTCGCAATGCCCAATGCTTGAAACACACGACTCATTGTTGGTAATGTGATAACACTTGTACCTTTCTCCAACTTTGAAATTTGAGCACGCTGCACACCGATACGTTCACCAAGTTGTTCTTGCGTGAGGTTTTGTGCCAATCGAGCCTTGCGTATGGCTTCGCCTACAATATAGGCGTTCACATCTTCTTTGAGTTTGGCCTCCATTGCTTCACGCTCTGGTGTACCCCTTTTACCCCAAAGTTTATCTTTCATATTGTCTGCTGGTGTCAATTTCATCTGTGCCATAATGCTATTTCTTTTTATTGTTAAAGTACTCTTTTCTTAACTCTTCCGCTTTGGCAATCTCCTTTAGCGGTGTTTTCTGTGTTTTCTTGACTATGCCATGTGTGGCAATAACCAAGGTCTCTTCCTCAGTATCCCAAAAGGAGAAAAGCCTGTAGCATATACCATTGTAGAGAGTTCGAAACTCCCATATCTCGGTATTCTCCAGTTTCTTGAAGATGTCAACTTTCATCACACCTTCCTCAACCTTGAAGATGTTGTAGTATATCTTCTGCTGAGCTTTGAATGGCTGCGCATCCAAGAAGGCTTGTGCTTCTTCTGTCAACACCACTTTTAGTTTGTTGATGCCCATTTCATCTTGAATTATGGTACAAAGATAATATTTTGTTTCCAACTAACGATACAAAATTCTATTTTTCATCTCTATCAGCCCCACTTTTAACACACTCTCACGACTTGTTGTAACTATTCAGCGGTAGGAGCATGACGAATCGTCAAACCTCAAACAAGGCTTGAATTGCATTAAAAGGTGTTTGGTTGTGTTTGGTTGTGTTTCTTTGCAGTCTCGACTACTGATGTAGTTCAAGAAATGCATCAGCCCCAAAGTCAGAACGGAATGTACATGAGTTTTTCAATTTGATTTTCAACTTGCGTATACCTCGTTCGCTAGCGTTGTTGTCAGATGGAACCATTAGGTCTTCCAGGAAGAAAATGTAGTCACTACATTTTATCAATCCATTTTTTAAGGTTTCGAACTTCTCACCAAGTTTGCTGACATTTAGTTTGAGTAAACTATCCAATTTGTCCAGCCATGAGGCTTTGCTGATGACATCTGTCGGATTGGTGTTTCTCTCTGGGATGGCCCCACGGAACAAGTTGGCGACTTGCTCAGACCAATTCTGATCAGTGTCCAGTTCAGACAGACACTGCAACTCTCTGAGCAGGTGCGCAACGCAGCGTGCTTGACGCTATCGGCATCGACAAAAAAAGGCTCTGGAATTTATCCACTCTAAGAAAAAATGGAACATCACGAGTCAGCGCACACACATCCGCGCCAAACTCGGTCTCACCGATCCGCGTGCCGACCTCCGGTCAGCCCTGATTGAGCGAATCGAGCGGCAAGCGCAGTAGCGACGAGACCGCCTAAAGCTCGTCGCCTCCAGCACTGCTTTTTATAATTTTTTAACCATCATTTTTTGTGACTTCTCATTCTTACATACTATTTTTGGAATTATTGTTTTAAAATCTATTTTTTATGAAAAACTTATTCTTTATCTTCTTTTGTTCTTTTGCTATTATTGCAACTGCACAATTTCGTGTTCAGGACAACGGAATCGGAGCGTTTGGAAACTTGCCATCGTATTTTAACGCAAAATCCAATTTGCAGGACTCTGTCTCTTCTTGCTGCTTTTTCAGTCCTGTCCAGAATGCAAAAGCCAGAATCGCTATAGGCAAATACTTTGCAGGGAAAACCCCAGGCATTTATATAGGAGAGCATACTCAAAACGCAATGATGCTTAACTTATACGGAATGCTTGGTTTTAACTTTTCTTTTTTTGGAAATGATTCAATTATGTATTTCAATCCGAAAAAGGGAAAACACCTGCAAATTAATTGCGATGTACATACATCTGGAGTACTCATATCCTCAGACGAAAGATTTAAAGAAGACATTCAACAAATCAACAATACAATAACAGATTTATCAAGACTAAATGCTGTCAGCTACCGTCTCAAGGAGACTACCAAACAACCAACAAATCAGCGCAGCGCATTAACATTAGCCTTAGACACAGAAGACAGAGAAGCCACAAACATAATGAATAGCTTCTACGAAAATTCATCAGAAAACACTAAACGCTTTGGATTTATAGCCCAAGATGTACAAAAAGTATACCCGGAATTAGTCAAAACTGATTCATTAGGATATATGTACGTTGACTACATTGGCATAATTCCTCTTCTTGTCAATGCCATCTCGGAACTTAACAACAAGGTTGATTCTTTAGAATGCATAATTCAAGGACAAAATGTCACCTCCCCTATATCTAATTTGCGTAAAAAAGAAGTCAAAAAGACAGAAGATATAGAAGATGTGATATACAAAGACTGTGAATTATATCAAAACGCACCAAATCCTTTTTCTTCCAAGACAACCATTCGTTGTGAGATACCCGAATATGCAGAATCAGCAGCAATATACGTGTTTAATCTCCAAGGTAGACAATTGCTATACAAGCCATTGCACAACAGAGGGGATGTTTCTGTTTCCATAGATGGCTCGGAATTACAAGCTGGCATGTACATATACACATTAATTGTCAATAATTCCGAGATATGCAGTAGAAGAATGATCCTAACCGAATGAAAAATAAATCACAATGGACACCATTAGGCTTACTTGCGCTTTAATATATTTATTATTTTCCACAGAATACTTATGCGCAAACATTAAACATACCGAGAAATTCAACCCTTTCGAATTGGCAATAGGAACGACTAAGAATGATGATGGCAAAATCTTCACTAATCTACATTATGGAGATTTTGCATCAATCCCCTTTGACAATGGAATTCCCAAATTGCCAATAAAATATATTCGACTGTCGGTTCCATGCTATGCCTCTGATTTCACAGTCAAAGCCACGCCAAGGAATATCTCAAAACAAATCCTGGAATACCCAATTTGCCCTGTTCAACAGGAAGAAGAGGCAACAGAAGGTGAATCTTGTTTCAAATTTATCCCACCAAAAGGAGAGATATACAACAATGATGCGACATATCCAAACAGCTATGCAGAATTTGTTTCTGAGGGATATCTGGATGGAGACAAACACATTGTAACAATCGCCATTTTCCCAATTGCATATAACCCAGTCCAAAATGAAATATATATTCCAGAATATATTGATATTGAATTAGAATTTAAGGATGACAATTCATCAACTTTTCGCCCGATTATTCGAGTTAGAAATACGGCGTCTAAAGATGCTTTAGAGTACACAAAAACCATAGTCTCAAACCCAAGCCAAGTAGAGGCTTTTTCGCCCTCAAAAACAAGCAACCCAATTGCAACGACAAAACCTATGTCAATCACGGCATTGCCAGCTTATGAATATTGCGTAATTACTAGCCGCAAGTTGTGTCCGGCGTTTAAACGGTTGATTGAATGGAAAAGACAAAAA
>OODQ01001178.1_pt1 | contig 13266 bp, 13 predicted proteins | sample 1671321 | NCBI WGS metagenome assembly OODQ01 (sample SAMN06348144, study PRJEB24527) | human gut metagenome | biome: human gut; feature: ankylosing spondylitis patient; material: feces | host: Homo sapiens | place: China | collected 2015-10
AGGTTTCTGCAAATAAATCAGCGAATGTGGGGGCTTTAATCTTCATAGTCACACTTTTCGATAGTGTGCTAATTATAGCATATCACCCACCTTTTGTGCAGAGGTTCCCTAACGTTTAAGGAGTAAGTGCCCTTCGCACAAGACTCTCCATTTGTGTGTCTAATGGTAAACAAATAAGCATGCGTTAGGAGCCGTGTAAACGAATGCGGTTAGGAAGTTTGTTAAACCTTAATGGAAGCAGGGTTCTCTATTACGTTGTAGAAAATCTAAAAGATTCGCTACTGTTCTTTGCCTTTTCAGTTTTTCTCTTCTGGAAGGAGCTAGAAGCTGCTTTGGCAAGACTTATCAGTAACTGGTTAACGTCGTGTAATAGGTGAAATTTACACCTTTCTGTGCAACCCATTTGCCTTCTCACTGGAGTTACGTGGGGTTTATCAGGCTTATGAAGATCTAGCGTTGTTTTAAATTCGCTTTTATTATTGTCCAATTAGCCAAATATTTTCTCTGGCAATTAGGTTTTCTACTATATTCCAAAAATTATTGGCCAAACAGTTAACTTTCTAATAATTTTGCGAAATACACTCACTCTTATTTAAAATAACCTTTCGAAAATTTATAACTTTCCAAAAACTAAGAAGAAAAACTTCCTTTTTTGCTATGGCGGTCATTCATATCTATTTAAAACACGGCAATGTTTCATGCACAACAAAAGAACCTTTCATAGGAAAAGAAAAAAGGTTGCTGAAATTTCCGTCTTGGACCGAACTGTTCTCTAACAACATATCCAGCGTCGTCTTTAAACTACCCTCGCTCCTAAAAACAGGAAACCCAAAAATAATTTGTTTCGGACTGCTCTCTTTTATGTTGGGCAAATACTATAAACAGAGAGTGCCCAAGAGATTAGATTCTTTCCTTGATAGCCAGGAAGATAAGAATTTATTTTTTATTGGTGGCTCTGTTGGAGCACAAATAGTCGAATTCCATTATGCAAGAAAAGGAGACGTAATTATTGAAGGCACTGAGACGATCAACTTAATAGCTAAAAATAACAAAACTCTAAATAGAAGCTTGTCTCAAATTCAGCCCACGAAAATAAAAAAGAGGATTTTCATCGTCGGTCTTTTTTCTTTTGATCTTTTTGCTACTTAAGAAAAAAGTATCCGCTTGCAGATATGGAGCTTAGATATTTCGACATCTTGCCAGAAAACAAGATAAATGATTTTATTCGTATCAAAGATTTTTCGTTCGCCAACAATATAAAACTCTCTGTTTATGATCGTGCGACTTCCTCTCGATTTCAATTACCCTATGAGATGAGTAAGGTAAACACAAGCAAACTTATTAACTTTTTAAATAATAATAAAAGATATGACGTCTGCTTTCTGGCTGCTTATAGTCCCGACAGAGAAAAATATTTGCGACCTTTGCTTCGCACGTTAAAAAAAGCCAGTCTAAATGTCAAACTATTACTCGTAGATTTTCCTCATTCTAATCTTGAGGGGTTTAGAGTCGACACTGAAATTATGTCTTATGAAAAATATTTAACCTTAGTAGGTGAAAGCCGGGCAGTTATAGACCTTTGGCGATTAGCGCCCGATGAAGGCTATTCTTTCAGAATTTCAGAGGCTTTTGCGCTCCATACGAAAGTCATTACTAATAGAACGTGCATACTCAACGAGCCTTTTTATGACGACACCAGGCTGTTCGTTTTTTCCGAAGCGACTCACATTGAGCCCGAAATCATTAAGCGTTTTCTCGTCTCCCCAATGAAACCCGTTGAAGAATCAATTTTTAGTCTTGGTACAAAATAATGAAACTATTAATAACTGGTGGTGCAGGATTTATCGGATCAAATTTCATTTTAAACAGGATCGAAAAAGGAGATCAGGTGGTTAACCTTGACAAGTTGACCTATTCTGGAAACTTAAATAATTTAGTTTCTGTCCAAAACCGTGAGAACTACTCTTTTGTTAGAGGCGATATTGGGGATAAATCCTTGGTTCGAAAAATCTTCTCTGAATGTCGTCCCGATGCAGTAGTAAATTTCGCGGCCGAAACGCATGTTGATAGATCGGTAATTGATCCCGAATCCTTTGTAAGAACGAATGTTCTCGGAACTTCTAATCTTCTTCTGGAAACATTAGAGTACTGGAAATCGCTTTCGCAAGAAGAAAAAGCAAAATTTCGTTTTCATCACATCTCAACGGACGAAGTTTACGGTTCCTTAGGCTTCGAAGATCCTGCCTTTACAGAAAATACGGCATACGCCCCCAATAGTCCCTACTCTGCTTCAAAAGCCTCCAGTGACCACTTCGTTAGGGCTTTCCATGAAACTTATGGATTGCCCACGCTAATTTCAAATTGCTCCAACAACTACGGGCCGAGACAATTTCCGGAAAAATTAATACCCTTGATGGTCTTGAATGCCATCGAAGGTAAACCTTTGCCCATATATGGGAACGGCAAAAACATCCGTGACTGGCTTCACGTTTTTGACCACTGCGACGCAATCTCTCTCATACTGGAAAAGTCCAAACCCGGTGAGTGTTACAACGTCGGGGGAAATTCAGAAAAAAATAACCTAGAAGTGGTGGCAGCAATTATCAACGTTCTTGATCAAGAGGTTCCACGTCCTGACGGAAAATCTTATTCAGAACAAATTCATTTTGTGAAAGACCGGCCCGGGCACGACCTTCGTTATGCAATCAATGCCGATAAAATTAAGAAGGATTTAGGCTGGACACCCAAGTTTAACTTTGATCAAGGCATTCGAGAGACAGTCCTCTGGTATTTGGCAAATGAGGACTGGGTAAAAAATGTCAAAGATGGCAGTTACCAAGATTGGATCAAGAAAAACTACGAGGAAAGATAAATGAGCTCTTGGAAAGGAATAATTTTGGCTGGAGGCTCCGGTACTCGTCTTGCTCCTCTTACGACGGCCATCAGTAAGCAATTGCTCCCGGTTTATGACAAACCGATGATCTACTACCCACTGAGCACACTACTGCAGATTGGTATAAGAGAGGTTGCAATTATTACCACGCCGGATCAGCAACCCCTTTTTAAAAAGCTTCTTTCAGACGGAAGCCAACTAGGTTGCCATTTTGAATTTTTTAGTCAGGAAAAACCTGCAGGATTAGCAGAAGCCTTTCTGATAACAGAAGAGTTTATTAAAGGAAGTTCTACATGCTTGATTCTCGGGGATAACATTTTTTACGGTAACGGGCTTGTTGATTTGGCTAAGGAAGCTATGTCTTCTCCTGCGGGCGCTACCGTTTTCGGTTATCGAGTAAACGATCCTGAGCGATATGGTGTTGTTGAATTTGACAAAGAAAACAGAGCTGTTTCAATTGAAGAAAAGCCTGAACTTCCGAAGTCGTCCTACGCAATCCCTGGCTTGTATTTTTACGACGAAAAAGTGATCCAGATTGCCAAATCACTCACACCCTCAAAAAGGGGAGAATTAGAAATAACCGACGTAAATAAAATTTATCTCGCAGAGGGAAACTTAAAAGTTAAGGTAATAGAGAGAGGCGTGGCGTGGCTTGATGCAGGAACATTCAAGTCACTTTTGCAAGCAGGTTCGTTTATACATGCAGTCCAAGAAAGACAAGGCCTGATGGTTGGATCTCCAGAAGAAACAGCATGGACGAACAAATTTATAAACGATGAACAGTTAAAGAAATTAGCAGAACCTCACAATAAAAATGCGTACGGCCGCTACCTTCTCAATTTAGTCGGAAAAAAAGATGCAACTCATTGAAACACCTATAGATGGACTCTTAGAAATTCAGCCCAAAATTTTTGGAGATAGAAGAGGTTTCTTCTTGGAGACTTGGCAAAAGCAACGATACGAAGAGGCTGGGATCCGTTATGAATTCGTACAAGATAACCGCTCCTACTCTTCGAAAGGTACGTTGAGAGGGCTTCACTTTCAGAAACGTTTTCCGCAAGGAAAACTTGTTTCAGTGATACATGGAGAAGTCTTCGACGTAGCCGTAGATTTAAGGAAAGGCTCCAAAACTTTCGGAAAGTGGTTCGGTCTGATATTAAGCGGAGAAAAATGCAATCAACTATGGATCCCTCCCGGCTTTGCACACGGATTTTATGTTCTTTCAGAAACAGCCTTCTTTGAATATAAATGCACAGATTATTATCATCCCGAAGCCGAAGCTGGTATCTTGTGGAATGACAAAGACATCGGGGTTGAGTGGCCTATAGCCCAAAATTCATCTGTTTTATTAAGCGAAAAGGATCGCAACGGCCGCACCTTCAAAGAAATCTGTTTCAGTAAAGATACCCTTTGATTCTGGTTTATCCCTTAACCTTTTAAATCAAGACTTATAAAAATTAATGAATCGTAGTTTATTTTCCTTCTTTAATCGTGGCGTAGGTAGTATCTTTGCTATTTCTTTATGTCTAGCCGCGCCTCCAAACGGTTTTTGTTCTGACTCTTTCCGAGGAAACGAGACTTTCCAGAGCTTTAATAAAGCAAAAAAAATATTAGAGCACGAGATAGTATTCGACCACCGCGTAACACTCTATTGCCGCGCGCCCTTTGATAAAGATAAATGGATATCTCTTCCTGAGGGTTTCACTACCCAAGCACATCAGAAAAAGGCGAATCGAGTGGAATGGGAACACGTCGTACCTGCTGAAAACTTCGGACGATTCTTTGCAGAGTGGAGAGAAGGATCGCCAATGTGTGTTGACAACAGAGGCAGTCCTTTTAAAGGAAGAAAATGCGCGGAAAAATCAAACATTACGTTCAGGCTTATGCAAAGTGACATGTATAACCTTTTCCCCGCCATCGGTGCCGTTAACGCGGAACGGGGTAACAAAAATTTCGGGATTCTTTCAGCGTCAATTCAAAATTCCTTTGGCTCTTGTGCGATGAAAATTTCAGGCAACAGAGCTGAGCCACTCAAGTATGCGAGAGGAACTATCGCTCGTGCCTATAAATACATGGCTTATGCATATCCAATTTTCAACTTGAGCAAGGAACAGGAACGATTAATGAACGTTTGGGACAAGCAATATCCAGTTGAGAAATGGGAGTGCGTGAGAACCAAACGAATTGAACGAATCCAAGGAAATGAAAATCCTTTTGTTAAGCAGCCTTGTATTGAGAAAAAATTATGGTAGCGATACGCTAATCCTGCGGTTATTTGGATACACGAGCATGATTTTCTCAACAAAAACGGTTACTCAATAAACTTAACATTGAAAAGCTTCTAAATAAATGTAAATAAGGGTAAGATAGCTGAGTTCACGTGAACAGACACAGCTCTCATAGGAGAATTCCAATGAATAAGACTGAAATGATTGAAGCCGTTGCTTCCGAAACCGGTCTCGCCAAAACAGAGGTCGCAAAAGTTCTAAACGCCTATACCAACGCCATCGTGAAGACGGTTGCGGAAGGTGGAGAATACACCGTCATCGGTTTTGGCAAATTCTATGCAAGCCAGCGTCAAGCACGCACCGGCCGCAACCCTTCAACCGGAGTCGAAATCAAGATCCCGGCAGCTATGGTTCCTAAGTTCACTGCAGGCAAGGCTTTCAAGGACGCTGTTAATGCACCTAAGAAACCGGCCCGTAAGGGAAGAGCCAAAGCCAAGAAATAGTTTCTTCTGGTATCTCGAGACCCGGCCGCCGTGCCGGGTTTGACTTTTTGGAGATCGTAAATTGGTCTGAGATAACCTTCTTCTTTTCGCACTTGAGAAAAATCCCCCTCTTCCTTGGACGAGCTTTTACGTTTTCGAACTAAATATGTCGCGAGAGAGGTCTAAGGGAAAAGCGTTAAGTAACGGCTCTGCGTTAAATTGATAAGGAGGAACGCTTGCTATTGATAGGATAGTTTCCATTAACTTTTCATCAAATATTTGATCTTTTTTTACTTGGATAATTGGAAACTCATATTTAACTCCCGGGCAATCGGATTGAAATCTCAGACCCGACAAGTAATCCTCAAACTTAAAGTCTTGCATTTCTTCCTTTTTGTGAATGGAAGCTCCACAGACAGTAAAACGTACGGCTGGAACTTTGTAAGCGTTTGCCAAAATCAAACCATGTAGAGAAGAAGAAAAAATGGCGTCACAAGAAAGCAACTCGTCGATAAAAGATGTGATATCTGAATATTCTCTTTCTATTGCGATGTATTTCACATCATTTCTTTCGGTAAACAAGAAATCTTTGATTTTGTGATGCTTCCAATGGCAAATTACTCCGACTTTATATTTCTTTTCAACATGTCGTGGAAAATAAAGAGCCGGTAATAATAATCCTGGGTCGCCGAACACTTTCGGACAATCGAAGCCCGCCTTTTTAAGTATCTCCCAAGATCTAAGACCTCTTACCGCAAAAAATTTCGGAGGCAAGTACTTTCCTCTGAAAAATTGACGAAACATTACAAACCAAATTTTCCAGCTTGGTGTATGGCTAAGAAAACCCGAACCCCAAACGTAAGGAGCGTTACAAATCTCATCTCTTCCAAGAATGGATCCAATAGCATCCAAATGTGGTCTTCCGTCCTGTTTATCGTATCTCTCGACTTTCTTACCGGATAAGTCTTCTACTACATATTTGGAAAGGAGATCCCCGAAATTTCCACTTTCTTCTTTTGCAGCATAAAGTAGACGGATTTTGTTGTCGACGGTTATAGCTTCCTCAATTCCTTTGTCGCTGTTAGAAAAAATGAATTAGACGACACTCTTTTTTTATCTGATAATCGAGCTGTTAATGGGTTGGACATGATAACTTATTCTCGGTGGGTATTTATGTTGTTCTGTTCCTTACAAAAAGTAGATTTTATCTAATTTAACAGGCGAACAAAAATAAAAGGTATTACCTATTGAGGCCCTTCCTCGTTTAACTGGATCCTTATGCTGCCGTTCCTCCTAAAGGATTCGCTAATTAGCTTTAGAATGTTTCGGTCATTGACATTAAAATTTTGAGCAGCTGCTTAAAAATATCTTCAACAAACAATTATGAAACCTTGGTTTGGACTAGGAAAGCTAGAACTGGCTGCATTTGTCTTTTTCAGCCTTTTTCTCTTGCTTCAATGCCTCTCAATTGCGGCTGCCAACGTAGCACTAGGATTTTCCGTTTTTTTTATTCTTTGCCTCTTAATCAGCGCGTTTAAAAACTCCAAAAAGAAGGGGTTCCTTGAGATCTGTCAACAGAATAGATTTCTTTGTCTTTTGTTCGTTTTGTTCTGGGGAACAATTCTTTGCTCGGCCATATTTAGTGGCGACCTACTTAAAGGGAGCAAGATTTTTATAGGTCAGTTTGTATACCGAACTGTTCCTCTTTTCATTATCTTGTTCATTTTCCCTAAAAAAGGGTTCGCCTCATTTTTTTTGTTCCTGTCGCTTCTTTCCTGTATTCTCGACGTCATCGGCGGGATAATTATTCACGGAGATGGCCCCCGTTTAAGAGGTCTTTATGGCCATCCGATGACTTTGGCTGGGTTTCTCATAACCTCTTTGCCCATCTTGTTTTGTTTCCTTTTAAATTGGAAACAAAACAGAAAGGCATTACTCTTAACCATTGCGTCCTTTCTAATTGGCTTTACCGGACTTCTTCTAAATGGAACTCGAGGAGCATGGCTGGCTCTGGCAGTCACTCTTCCGTTGGTTACGATTCTTTATGATCGCTCCATTAAAAAGATCCTTTTTCTTGTTGTCTTTGCTATTGGAACCTCTTTAGTATTTTTCAACTCTCCCCAACTTCAAAATAGAGCAGAAAGCATCACAAGTACGACACTGCAATCCAACACCGAAAGACTCCTCATGTGGGAGTCCGCCTGTGAAATGTTTAAAGATCACCCTGTATTTGGTGTCGGCATTGGTCAATACTCATCGAAATACTTAACTGAGTACAAGTCACCCGAAGCTAGAGAGAAGCAGAATCACTGTCACAACAACTTCTTGCAAATGCTTGCTGAAAATGGCGTAGTCGGATTTATCGGTTTCTGTTTATTGTTTGGCTATATTCTTTTGTCATCCCTTAAGAAAGCCCTATTTAATAGTTCGCCCTATCACGTGTTAATATTCGGCAGCACTTTAGCCTTGCTTCTGCAAGGATTCACCGAATACAACTTCGGAAACTCCGCCGTTATTAAATATTATTGGGCGATCTTAGGTTGTCTGCTCGTGTTGGCGCACCAGAGTGAAAATAAAACTTCCGGTAGTTCGTTTCCACCCTTTCAATGCAATAAAACTGAAATATGAAAATAGGGATTGTTTGTAATGCCCTTGCTAACAGTGGCGGCATGGAGCGTTACACATTAGACATAATCAGAGGATTCGTAGCTTCCGGACATGAAGTTACAGTCTTTACGAGAAAGGTGGATGCCAGCCTTTATGAAGCAACTCTCGTGAAAACCGTAAAGATCAATACTTCATTCTTACCAAAGAGGTTCCGAGACTTTTATGTTTCCAATCTTCTGCCCTCTTTGAGAAAAAAACATCCCCTGGATGTTATGTTGGGTTGCTGCCGTTCTAGGCATGTGGATATTGTTATTTGCGGAGGCACTCCTCCTGGTTTTCTCAAGGCAACGAGAAAGAGGAAAAGCATTTTTGACAGATTTGTTCTTCCCTTCGAAAAAGCATCCTATCAAGAGGCAAGCTGCGTAGTTGCTCACTCCCAGTTGGTTGAGAATGAAATCAAGACTTACTACCACGTTCCGAAATCACGCTTGTTTTTAATCCCGCCGCCTGTGGATTTAAGTATTTTTAAACCGGCATCAGAAGGAAACCAGCAATCAAGTTCCTCCAAACGACTATCTTCTTTCTCACAGCTGAAGAACAAAACGGTTTTTCTCTTCGTTTCTTCCAGCCATGTCCGGAAAGGATTCAAGCTTCTGGAAAAATATTTTGAAAATACCTACTTACCGATTGCACTGGCCGTTGCCGGCCGCCCACTCAAAAGAAACGACTACAAAAATATTTGTTATGTTGGTTACGAGAAGAACATGGCAGCTTTATATTCCCAGGCTGACTTCTCTATTTTGGCTTCGACCTACGAACCTTTTGGCTTGGTCCCCGTAGAGTCGCTGTGCATGGGTGTTCCTGTGGTGATTTCTGAAAATCTCGGCTGCAAAGGTTATATCTCAAACGCCGTAAAGGAAGAGTTCAATCCTTTTTCCATTGATTCTCTTGACAAGGCGATTAGAAATAGCCTTTTTCGAAAAGATTCCATGACAAGAGCCGCAAAAGGAAAAACTTCCGAGAAATTCTTAGTCGATTTTTCGTTGGACAAACATATCGCAAAACTTCTAGAAGTTTGTGAATTAGCAAGAAGAGAAAATGCAAACTGAATTTAGTAAAGGCGGAACCGACTTAACAGCCTACATAATGACTAAAAATGAAGAACATTGCATTGCTCGCTGTGTTCGGGCGCTCTCTTGGTGCCCAAAAATCGTAGTGGCTGATACAGGATCTTCTGATGGAACGAAGGAAATTGCCAAGTCATTAGGCTGCGAAGTTATTGATGTTCCCTTTGATGGCTTTGGTACCACCCGTAATCGAATCCTTGAGCGAATAACTTCGGATTGGATTGTTTGCTTTGACGCTGATGAAGTTTGCACCCCGGAGTTAGCAAAAGAGGTCCAAGAAAAATTAAAAAATCCTTCAGCTTCAGCCTATCTCGCCAATAGATTGACCTACCTCCTTGGTAAGCCTGTTTTGCACTCCGGCTGGAATCCTGACTTTAGACATGCTGTGCTATTTAAGAAGAGCGATTATCGATACACGGACAGAAGAGTACACGAAGGCTTTATTACACAGGGAAAAGTAGAGAAGTTGAAATCTTCTTTCCTTCATTACTCCTTTCCGACCGTTAAAACCCTCATGAGCAAAGAAATGCAATATGCAGATCTCGGGGCGGACGCGATGTTGATGAAAAACAAAAAAATCGGGATGTTTAGAGGCTTAGGACACGCTGCATGGGCCTTTTGTAGGCACTTTTTCTTAAGAAGGGGTTTTTTAGACGGTTGGAGGGGCTTTCTTATCGGCATCTCAGCGTTCCATACGACTTTTTACCGTTATGTAATAGCTATGGAAAAATTGTCCGAAAAGTCTGAGAAGTAACAAAGGCATTAAAATGAATACAAAAAATTTGAAATTTTTCATTTACTTCCCGCTTTTATTGGGAGTTATTTATTCGCTGTTAAGCTGCCGATTTACCTCTCCGAATGAGTTCACGGATGTCCCTATTTGGAGCCCGATCTATTTTTTTTCATACTCGTTTTTCTACTACTCCCTTTTAAATCTTCTTCTTGCACTTCCTTTCGCTCTAATTTCTCTCCGTTATAGAAAATTGGGAAAGATTTTTGCCTTCATCGTTTTGTCGGTATTCTTAATTTTCTTTGTGGCCGACAGCTTTATTTATCAGCAGTTTAGACTCCATCTGAACATAGCGATGCTTCAGATGACGCTGCTGGGCGGAGGGCAAGTGGTGAGTTTCTCCGGCTCCATGATTTTTCAGATCGTCCTGTTGATGGGAGCTTGTTTCATTGCAACCTTTTTCTGCCTTTGGCTAGCCAATTTACTTTCCAGGATACAAAACCGTTTCAAACCCTCTTATCTTCTTATTTTCATAACCTTGGGCTTAGTAGTATGTCAGGGTATCTACGGATTCGGCTTTGCCTACCACAATCCGTATACGACCAAGGTCGAAGAGAATCTACCTTTAAGCCGCCCCTTACATTTCAACAAACTCTTGATAAAAACAGGACTTGTCTCTCGTGAAGACGTTTATACGTTCAAAAGAACAGACGTCAAAGGCGCCATGAACTATCCTTTAAATAAACTCGACTGTTCTGGCGGAGAGGGCTACAACATTGTATTCTTAGTTGTTGATGCACTTCGTTTCGATATGATCACCGAACAAATAATGCCAAACGTCACTGCTTTCTCCAAGAATGCAATTACTTTTAAGGATCATTACTCCGGAGGGATCAATACTCGTCACGGAATTTTCACCCTCTTTTCTGGTATTCCCGGTTCATACTGGGACAGCTCTAAAGCCTCAAAATCCGGCTCCTCTTTGATTGAAGCGCTCCAAACCAGAGGTTACGAGATCGGTCTATTTGCTTCCGCGCCCCTTACAATGCCGGAATTCAACCAAACTGTCTTTGCCTCCCTGCCAAATATCAGATTAAATTCCAAAGGAAATAATCCTATGGAGAAAGACGTATCTGCAATCGAGGACATGGAAAAGTGGCTCACCTCTTTACCCAAAAATAAGCCTTTCTTCGCTTTTCTATTTTTAGACTCTGTCCATTCGGCGATCTTCCCTGAAACAGAAGAATTCACCGTGTTTAAGCCTTACTGGAAGGAAGTCAACCAAATTAAACTTTCAAACGATTTTGATAGAACCCCCTATTTCAACCGATACAAGAACTCCGTGTACTTCACGGATAAAAATCTTGCTCGTGCCCTTAATTTCTTAGGCCAACATATCGATATGGATAAAACCATCATCGTTATCACCGCCGATCATGGGGAGGAATTTAACGATACAGGTAAAAACTATTGGGGTCACAACGGCAACTTCACAAAATATCAGGCTCAAATCCCCTTTATTGTTAAGTGGCCGGACAAACCATCCGTTGAGATCGTCTATCGAACTTCCTCATTAGACGTAGTCCCAACCCTGCTTCCACGCGTACTCGGCTGCAAAAATCCTGTGTCTGATTACAGCGTCGGCAAAGATCTTTTTGACCCCAACGGAAGAAACCCATTCGTTTACGTGAGCAATTACTCAAAGGATGCCTTTGTAGAGAAAGAACGGGTCGTTTTGATTAACGAGTTAGGAGTTCTCTCCTTCCTTGACCCTTCGTATAACCCTTCAAAGGACAAAACGGTTCCTCCTTATCTTAAGCAGGTATTGGAAGAAAGTTCGCGATTCATGAAGAAGAACTAGAATTGTCCCGCACCGTAGCCTCAAAATCTTATTTTGTGAACTGTTAAGTCCAGAGAACGATCAACAATGACCACTGAGACGAAAAAACTCCCGCTTATTGATTCTTCTATCTTGATTCCAAGGAAGGAAAAGAGCTTGAAGCCGACATTAGACGTTTTTTTCTGCTTCGACGATGCCTTCTGTCTGCCAACAGGAATTAGTGCTCTCTCTGTCTTAAAAAACAACAAAGACCTGCCTCTGAATATTCACCTTGTGGGCGTGGACATTTCTGAGCAAAATTTGGGCTACTTCAGAAAATTAGATTGTGCCCCAGCTCTGAGGTGCTCTTTCATTCACTTACCGCCGAGGAGTGTCAAAAACTTACGGCAAACCGTTCAACACTACACTTCCCTCCCGCAAGTTTCATAAGAATCTTCCTTCCTGAATTATTTCCGGCAATAAATAAAATGCTGTACCTCGACGGGGACACACTTTGTGTCGGAAGTCTTAAGGAACTTGCAGATCTTAACCTTCAGGACAAGTTAGCTGCGGTTGTTCTTGACATTAAAGCTAAAGACGGTTCATCTGTAAGACATGGCAGAAGGGACTTCAATTCCGGAATGATGTTGATTAATGTAAAGCCCTACGTAGAGTCAGACATTGCCCTGAAAACGTTGACGGTCTTGGAGAACAACCGTCAATATAAGTCTCCTGATCAAATGGCTCTGAATGATGCGTTGGAAGAACGAAGGATCATTCTTCCCAAAAAATTTAATTTCATTCAAGAACTGACCGTACACGGGGAGCAAGATGAAAGTCGGCCCACCGATTCCGTCATCGTGCATTACGCAAACCGGTCCAAACCATGGACTGAAGCTTTCTCAACAAACCTTTATCAAAAGTATTACAGTGCAAGCCCTTGGAGAAAGTTTCCTAAGGATTTAGTGTATAAAAAAGATCCAAACAGCATCAAAAAATATGCCTTATGGCAGTTTAAGAATAAAGAATTCAGCAAGTTCAACAAACTTTTGTTGATCTATTTATCTGTACTTCTTGAAAGAAAGAGGCGCAAATTTTCTAAGCAATTTTCACGCTGAACACCAAAGAAGCGGTATCGATACGGGGGCCGAGTCGCCTCCTTTCTTCGAACGGTTCTACTTCTGTTTTCTTGCGGTTTTCCATAATTCACCTCTAAAACGAAATTCACGGAGCAAGTGCCGGTGAAAGTAACATCCTGTCCGTTGTGCCTTTAACGACTATTTCGTAGATGTCTTATAGGTTCGTATCTTAATTTAGCTGCATGATCAATACTGTCTCCAAGGAATAAGAAGGAGACAGATTATGGATATTAACTGGTCA
>OODQ01001197.1_pt1 | contig 13069 bp, 10 predicted proteins | sample 1671321 | NCBI WGS metagenome assembly OODQ01 (sample SAMN06348144, study PRJEB24527) | human gut metagenome | biome: human gut; feature: ankylosing spondylitis patient; material: feces | host: Homo sapiens | place: China | collected 2015-10
TGACCGACAGTCTTGGAGGATATCCTTCACTGGCTGAATCGTGTAAAGCCCAACATGTCCAAATTCCGACAAAGAAACACAAGAAAGGGATCTTCAATATTCAGTTAGTCAACTATTACCATTCTGCACTCAAGGCCATGACAAATATTAGATTCCGAGGGGTCGCAACGAAATATCTCAACAACTACATCGTTTACAACAACTTTGTAACCTTTGCCAAAGAGAGTTTCATGGGAAAAATTAGGATACTGAAGGACGAAATTTTTACCGTCGGTGTTGAGAAGAGGAGTTTTTCTGCAAATATCTCAAAACGAGAACCGTTACCTTTACTCAGAAATCAATACTTACTCTGAACAGAGCCAAAGAGAATTCTTCCGCCAATATTTCTCCGCTTACCCGCATTTGAAGAATAACCTTCAAAATATTTTGATCGACAGCGCCGGACTGCCGAATGCTATTCACTTCCCGCTCACTGCCTTGAGCACCCACAACGGAATCAGCAGAGAGGAGGTACGTCTGACATACGTTGCGCAACTCGGAACCTCTTTGCCGGTCTACTTCCAATAAGAACCGGGCAATGTTCCGGACAAGTCCTTACTGGTCAATGTGATTAAAAACCTTGAGGCCTTGGGAATCAATACCTCAGAGATTATTTTTGATGCCGGCTACAGCACGTTGGTTAACTTAACGGAGTGTTTGGAAAGTGGAATCGATTTTATTACCAGACTGGCTCCGAACTATATTCTGTACCGAGAAGCGGTGGAAGAGGCTGCCGTTGATCTGATCTCCGATAACAATGCTGTCACCTTCTCTCAGCGCTTACTTTATATTCGCAAAATAGTCAGAGATATAAGCGGCAAACCTGTTTTTGTCTATGTCGGCCTCGATGAAAAAGAAAGACACACCCAATTGACCACGCTTCTGACGTCCGCAAAATCACAGAAGATGACCGCCGGTGAGGTCAGTAAGAAGAATTCCGGCTTCGGCTATTTTGTTCTTGTCAGCTCCAAAGACTTTACTGCCGAGGAGACATTGCCTTACTACTACAAAAGACAAGAAATAGAGCAGCTTTTTGATGTCTGCAAAAACTACACAAAGACTTTGCCTCTGAGAACACACCGAGAGAAAACGTTCAGAGGTCATTTGATGCTGACTTTTATGGCAAGTGTTGTTTTGTCGCTAATTGCGATGCAGATGCAGAGAAAGTCATAGGGGAGGATAAATCTGATCGCTAATGAGAATGCTGCGGATAAGCCTGTACGAAGAGGCCGAAAGCCGCAGTTCAAGCCCCCTGAGTTTAATCGTATTGGAATGTTTAAGAGACTGCGCAATCAGAAATGCAACGTGTATGGTTCGAAGGTGGTTCCGGCAGTGCCCTACAAACCGGCAAACGACGTTTACTCCTTTTTTTAAATTCCTGTCCCGAAAACTGTGAAGTACAGAATTCAGGACAAAGAAAAAATTGTAGATATAAAGTACGTGCGGAATTAGAGATAATTTCACTGTAATATTTTGTCAAGGACAAAAATGCGTTTTGGCGCCCATCAAAAGTGTTATTAAAACTGTTGCATCATTTCAGCACCCCCTCTATTTGCATCGGTTTACTCCTTAGTGATGTAAGTAGGTCCATGGGCAAGCAATAATCCGCAGGCAACCTTTGAGGGGAGGAAACCTCAAAATTCAATTCTTGAGGCGCGTTGCGTTGCTCTCTAAATTGAATTAGGCAGTTAACCAATAGGAAACTTTTTCCGCTCGACGTGAAAATCCAACCTCTTGGAAGTTGAATGCTGTATAAGATAAAAGGCCGCGGAACGCACGGAAAACTAATTCTTAAAGTGTTCTCACCTTGACGTAAATACGTCGCCTCTATTCCTGGATCAAATGGACCTAAAATTGACTGATCCTTAAGCCATGAACCAAAGACAGTACCTATCACCCCCGAGACACAGCTCATAGCCGGGAAGTAAATTTTAAGAAACTCTTTCATTTCAAAAGGATCTTCCATATGGCCCCAGCCATATAGCCATAGAATGAGCAAAGAAAGCGCCAACAGCAAGTATGTACCAACTGAGATGGCGAAAAATAAAGTAATGAACCTCCCAATCTTCTTTGACTTTTGGTAACCGATCATCATTTGTATCTGTTCCAATAGTTTATTTAGCATGCCACTACCTTATAGCCCTGTTCTGTCACAGCATTCCTTAACTTTTCAGTATCAAAACCTTCCTGAACTGAGACTTTGGCAACTCCATCTTCAAGCGAAACCGACTGTACCGTGATGCCGTCAATTGCGGAAAGTGCTTTGGCAACCGCTTTCACGCAGTGCTCACACGTCATGCCTTCAATCTTGATTGATACGATTTCTTCAGGTGTGGAAATCGCTTCAAAAGACGTCACTTCGTAATCTTCTGCCTTGATCGCTTCAGTGACCTCTTCTTCAGACAAGGCACGATCGGCGCTTACAACGGCACCCTTCTGTTCCAACGAAACATCGGCAGAAACTACGCCCGGAATTTTTTCTAATGCGCCTTTAACTGCTTTGACACAGTGTTCGCACATCATGTCTTCGACGCCTACTTTATAAACGAAGCCCGTTGCGTCCTTTTGTTCAGCCTCAACAGCAACATCGGCCAGCTGCCGGAGTGAGGGAAGCAATACTTGATCAGAAGATTTATCACTGTTTCCTGAATCTCTCAGTACCGGTTTCCAGCCTCTCAAACGAAGCGCGTTCGTTACCACGCTCACGGAGCTCATGCTCATCGCTGCTGCCGCGATCATCGGATTCAGAATCCATCCGAAAGCCGTGTAGAAAACGCCTGCAGCAACCGGAATGCCGATGATGTTGTATATGAACGCCCAGAACAAGTTCTCACGAATATTGAGCATCGTCGAATGAGACAAGGCCGAAGCGTTAACCACGTCAGACAAACGACTCTTCATCAGCACAACGTCCGCCGCTTCAATTGCTACGTCGGTTCCGGCGCCGATAGCAGCACCGACATCTGCTCTAACCAGTGAGGGAGCATCGTTAATGCCGTCGCCCACCATAAGAACTTTCTTTCCTCGAGCCTGAAGTTCGCGAACAACGGCTTCTTTGGCGGCAGGCTTGACTTCGCCTCGAACGTTCTTGATACCGACACGAGTAGCCACGGCACGGGCGGTTTTTTCATTATCGCCGGTCAGCATCCAAACTTCTTTGCCTTTAGCCTGCATGGCTTCAATCGCCTGCTTGCTGTCAGGACGAATCGGATCCGCGATGGCCAACAGTCCTATTAGTTTGTCGTCAACAACGACGTAAAGAGGAGTTTTCCCTTCGTTGGCAAGCCCGTCTGCAAGTTCTTTCGTCTTGGTATCTTCCGAACTAATCACAGATTTATTGCCGATGCGGATTGATTTCCCTTCGCAGGCACCGGAGACATTACCAAGCTGCTGGACAAAGTCGGAAGCGTCTTTCAAAGAAAGATTCAGCGCTTTGGCGCCTTCGACAATAGCTGTTGCCAAAGGATGCTCGGATTTCTGTTCTACCGAAGCAGAGAGCGCGAGCAATTCTTCCGGTTTTACGTTCCCGAAAGCAATAACATCAGTCAAAGAAGGTTTGCCGGAAGTGACGGTTCCGGTCTTATCCAAAACAACGGCATCGACTTTTTCTAAAGATTCAATTGCTTCTGCGCTTCTGAATAGAATGCCGTTTCTTGCGCCGCGGCCGGTGCCGACCATGATGGCAGTCGGAGTCGCTAAACCTAATGCACACGGGCAGGAAATCACAAGAACCGATACCGCGATCTCAAGCGCGAACTCCCAGGAGTAGCCGACCAACATCCACACGATGGCTGCAATGATTGCGATGCTAATCACTGTCGGTACAAAGATTCCGCTGACTTTATCTGCTAAGCGGGCGACCGGTGCCTTAGTGGAAGTTGCTTCATCCACCAATTTAATGATCTGTGCTAAAGCCGTATCTCCGCCGACCTTCGTGGCACGCATTTCAACATAGCCTTGGGTCAGGAGCGTTGAAGCCGAGAGCTCCTCGCCTTCCTTCTTGTCTACCGGAATGCTTTCGCCTGTGAGAGAAGATTCATCCAGTGCACCGGAGCCTTTTACGACGATTCCGTCGACCGGAACTCGGCTTCCTGTCTTCAGTACAACGATATCTCCGACTTGAACGGCACTAACCGGAACTTCCGTCTCCTTACCGTCCTTTAAAACGACAGCTTTATCCGGAACCAAGGACATCAGCTGAGAAATGGCGTCCGTTGTCTTATGTTTGGCTCTGGATTCGAAGTACTTGCCTAAGGTAATCAGAGCAAGGATCATCGCGGCAGAATCGAAGTACAAGTTGTGCGCGTAGTGATGAAGCGTCGCTTCGTCTCCTTGTCCTAAGGCATAGAGCATCATGTACAGCGCAAAGAGTCCGAACAGCATGGAAGCTGAAGATCCGATCGCCACAAGAGAATCCATGTTCGGAGATCTCTGCCAGAGTGTCTTAAAGCCGACCGTGAAATATTTGAAATTCACGAAGACAACGGGCAGCGCCAAGAGGAACTGTGTCAAGGCATTGATAGGAGCGCCCTTTGTCCCCGACATAACTTCCGGAAGCGGCATTCCGACCATCGGACCCATTGCCAGCACCATCAGAATGGCAGCAAAAAAGAGCGAAACGTACAGGCGCGTCTTCATTTGTGCCGCTTCCTTTTTGGCCGCCAGCGCGGGATCGACGGATTTAGCCGCAGGAGAACCCGCAGCCTGCTTTTCGTTTGCGCCGTACCCCGCGTTTGTTACCGCCTGAATAATCTGCTCCAGCCCTGTTTTAGTTTCATCGTAATTGACCGTCATGCTGTTTTTCAGCAAGTTGACGCTCACGTCTTCAACGCCGGGGACACCTGCCACCGCCTTCTCCATTCGATTAGAGCAGGCAGAACAGGTCATTCCGGTGACATCAAAATTCTTTTTCATATAACTTTCCGTTGTCGAACGCAATCATTCTAAGTATTATTATCTTTTGCGCAAGAACTTCCGTTTTTGATAGATAGTTACTTTTTAGATACTATGGATAAAGTTAAATCCGAACCCTCTGAAGCTTTTCAGTCTGAAGAGTTCCATTGTCCCGTTGAAGCCACACTCTCTTTGATCGGCGGCAAATACAAAACGCTTATTCTTTGGAACCTCATCGGCAAGACACTACGCTTTTCCGAACTGCGTCGGCTGATTCCGTCGGCAACGCCAAAAATGCTGACTCAGCAGCTTCGAGAGCTGGAAGATGCCAGACTGCTCATCAGAAAGGTTTATGCCGTCGTTCCTCCGAAAGTTGAATACTCCCTAACGCCGCTGGGAACCTCTCTTCGGCCGATTCTAGAGTCGATGTACGAATGGGGCAGTCAGTACCTGCTCAATCAAGGGACGAAACCTTGCTGTTCGATGAAGAAGCTCCCTAGTGCCTAAAATCAGAACAACTCCGTGTTGCAAAGCACATTTCAACTAAAATTTTCCTAAATCATTTTTTATTGAGAGCCATGCTATTGCCTTCCCTCAGAGACCGTGCCGATTATGTGGTGCGGTTTCTCTTCGGTTCATTCATCGCCATCGGCTGCTTTTTAGTCGTTTGGCCCTTTGCAACAGCGATGTCGGTTGCGGCTGTGATCGCAATCGTCTCTTGGCCTCTATTTAAGCGAGTCCGAAAGGAAGTCGGAGGCAGGAATCTTGTTGCGACACTGATCATGGTATCCCTGCTGGCGATCCTCATCGTGCTTCCGATTGCAGGTTTGTCATTAGTGTCGGCCCAGGAAATTCCGGCTTTAATCCGCTACGTTCGTGAATGGATTGCTTCCGGCTTTACCGTTCCCGAAGAACTTAAGGAAATTCCTTTTGTCGGAGAATGGGCTTACACCCAGGCTGCTCATCTTTTAGGCAATAAGGAAGAACTCGCCGCCATTGCACAAAAGCTCTTTGATCCGGTGAGCCGAGCGGCCCTTGCCGGCGCCGTCATGTTAGGCGACGGTCTCCTCCAATTATTCCTCATGCTGTTCGTGATTTTCTTCTTTTATCGCGACGGCGAAGTCCTTTCTCAAAAATCACTGGCTCTATTAACCCGCATGAGCGGCAGCATCGGTGCAGAAGTCCGCGACATTATCGTCAACACGACGCGCAGCGTGGTCTTCGGCATTGTCGGAAGCGCCGCAGGTCAAGGCGTCGTTGCCTTAATCGGCTTCTGGATCGCAGGTGTTCCTGGCGCCATCACATTGGGCGTCGCGGTGTTCGTCTTATCTGCCGTTCCTATCGGACCTCCCTTAGTATGGGGGCCTGCTGCTTTCTGGCTCTATTACAAAGGCGAAGTCGGCATGGCGATTTTCCTCGTGCTTTGGGGATCGCTTGCAGTTTCTAGTGTGGATAACTTCTTAAAGCCGATTTTGATTTCCAAGGGAGCTTCCCTGCCCTTGTCCCTAATCTATCTAGGTGTATTCGGCGGAGTTCTCGCTTTCGGATTCATGGGCATTATTTTGGGACCCGTCGTGATTGCTGTAGGTATTGCGATGAGCAAAACTTGGCTGTCGGTCTCCGCCACCGTTAACGACAAAGACCAGCCCACAGCAAAAACTGAGACCCTTCTTAAGAAGCTCTCTAAGAACTCCATAGAGTCAGACATTGTTTCTGACGTCACAGGAGGACCGAGCAGCTCTAACCTCCATCATTCCGCACAGTCTAAGAGTGATGACAAAAAGTAGAAAACGAATCTCCCGTTGACCAAAACTCACGGTTTTCTTCGAAAAGTCTTACTGTTGAGCCTGCAATATGCGGGCTCAATTCTTTTGTTTCTTCGTTGAATGCCTGGCACCGAAGGTATTAAGGAAAATTAGAGGTGTCAAAACGTTACAGCGGCTCTATACTTATCCGAATCCAACAAAGGTGAGAAACTATGAACCATAAAGTCATCGGCATCAGCCAAAGTTTTAGTCCCGCCCCCTTCGTACGCGCCTTGAAAGAAAGGCTCCAATCCACATTCCTTCCCGACGGAACCCGCCCTCGTGTCGAAATGGTCGACATGGACTGGCCCTCTCCGGATGCGGACGCCCCTAAGCTTGTTCAGGAAGGAGACGTAAAGATTAAGGTTTTAGAAGAGTCTTATCAGCTGACTGACAAAGGCGCTCAGGTCATTGCTTTGTGCAACTTCAGAAACATCGGCTTCTTAAATGAAGTTCAAACTGAAATCACGACGCCTGTCACCGATATTCTTCAAGCCTGTATCGAAGAGCTGAAGAAAAATCCGGTTAAAAAGCTCGGTTATCTCGGACGCCCCGGAACAGATAAAGCCAAACTCATTACTGAAACGGTCTATCGTGAGGTCCAAGTCGAATGGGTTTATCCGAGCGAAGCTATGCTCGAAGTATTCGACGAACTCGAAAGCGGCGCTCACTGCGCTGTTATTCCCGATCAGAAAAAAGCCTGTGAACTGTTCGGCAAAGTCTGCTCCAATCTGCTGAGCGAAGGCGCCGAACTGGTCTTCCCGACCTGCGTGATGCAGTCTTTGTTTGCAGCCGCCTTGAAATCCGAAGGCTATAACGTTTTGGATTCGATGAGTGCATATGTTTCCTACCTGTGCTTTACAGATTGGGAAAAACTGCCTAAACCTTTCAAGATCGGTATCGTCGGCGGTCTCGGACCGGCAGCCACAGTCGACCTTTACGACAAGATCACGAAAGCAACGCCGGCCAAGAACGATCAGGAACACATCAAAGTTGCGATTGAACAGAACCCGCAGGTTCCCGATCGCACACAGTACCTGCTTCACGGCGGTGTAGATCCTACCCTTTCCTTGTATGCCGCATGCCGTAAGCTGGAAAAAGACGCTGTCGACGCCATTGTCATTGCCTGCAACACTGCGCATGCTTACTTCGAAACCATTGTTCCTCACTTAAGCGTTCCGCTCATCAATATGCAGCAGGTAACGCTGGAAGAGATACGCGACAAATTCGGTCCGGATGTCGTCATCGGCTTGATGGCAACCGACGGCACGATTCAGACTGGCATCTACGGCCGCAAAGCCAAATCTATGAAACTTGCGATGGTCGTCCCTGATAAAGAGCACCAGACAATGGTCATGGAAGCCATTTACGGCGAAAAAGGCGTCAAGGCAGGTTACACCGACGGTTATTGCAAAGAAGTTCTGCTTAAGGCAGCAGAGCATTTAGTTAAAGATAAAGGCGCTCAAGCCCTTATTCTCGGCTGCACCGAGCTGCCCTTAATTCTTGAGGAAACGGACAACCTCAAGCTCGGGGACGGACATGCCGCCATCGTCGATCCGACTTCGTCTCTTGCCCGCCGCGTCGTTAAAGTTGCCGGAGAGATCACAAAAATCAGAGGTGTTCGCTAATGTATTTTCAAGCTAAAGACTATTCCCCGGTTTCGACCGGAACCAAAGTAGCCTTTATCGGCCTAGGCACAATGGGCTTTCCGATGGCAGGGCACCTCCTGCATGCCGGCTGTCAGGTCACCGTTTACAACCGTACGGCCTCCAAAGCCCAAGCTTGGGTAGAAAAATTCGGCGGCAAAGCTGCTGCCACGCCTCGTGAAGCCGCAGAAGATGCGGATGTTGTCTTTACCTGTGTCGGCAATGACAGCGACCTGCGCAGCGTGCTGCTCGGAGAAAACGGCGCTTTTGCCGGCATGAAGAAAGATGCCGTCCTGTGGGATGCCACGACAGATTCTGCCGAAGTGGCCAAAGAAATGGCTGCCGAAGCACAGTCTCGCGGCCTGCACTTTGTGGACGCACCAGTTTCCGGCGGACAAGACGGCGCCGTGAGCGGCAGCCTAACCGTCATGTGCGGCGGAGACGCTGAGATCATTGAACGCGTCAAACCGATCGCCGATGCTTTTGCCTGTTCGATTCGAAGAATCGGCCCGGTCGGCTCCGGCCAGCTCGCGAAGATGTGCAATCAGATCTGCATCGCCGGTGTTGTTCAGGGGCTGGCCGAAGCCATTGCTTTCGGACAGACGGCGGGTATCGATATGCACACCGTGTTGGATGTCATCGGTAAAGGCGCAGCTTCGTCCTGGCAAATGCAGCGCCGAGGCGACACGATGATCGAGGGGAAGTTTGATTTCGGGTTTGCAGTGGATTGGATGCGTAAGGATTTAGGTATCTGTTTAGAACAAGCCCGCAAAACCGGAGCCGATCTTCCTATGACAGCGCTTGTCGATCAGTTCTATGCTGAAGTTCAGAATATGGGCGGAGGAAGATTCGATACTTCTTCTCTCATTCTCCGACTCAACAGAGAACCGAAGAAGTCGTAATCGCTTCTGATAGCGCGAAAGCCTCGGGATTTCCGAGGCTTTCGTGTTTTTGATTTCGAGAAATCGATCAGATCTTCATGATTTCCTGACGATAGAAACGAAGTTCTTCGACGGAGTCATAAATATCGGACAGAGCTTCGTGGCGAGAAGTCTTCTGATATTTCTTCATTACTTCCGGCGCCCAGCGTTTGACACATTCTTTGAAGGAGGAAACGTCGAGGTTGCGGTAATGGAAGAACTGCTCCAGACGCGGTGTCCAGCGGGCCATGAAACGGCGGTCCTGACCGATGGAGTTTCCGCAAAGCGGGCTCTTGCCGGCCGGCACGTACTTCGAGAAGAAATCAATAAAGATTTGAGCAGCTTCGTCTTCCGTGACTTTGCTTTCCAGGCAGCGATTAACAAGACCGCTGCGAGTATGTGTAGCGGTATTCCAGGAGTCCATGCCGGAGAGAATCGCGGCATCCTGGTGGATCGCGACCACCGGCCCTTCAGCAATCACATTGAGCTGAGGATCGGTAATGACAGCCGCCATCTCAAGAATGCGGTTGATCTGGGGCTCTAAGCCCGTCATCTCCAGGTCCATCCAAATCAGATTGTTCTCGTTAAACAGCGGATCTCTTTCGACTGCAAAACCGTTATTGCTCATATCTCTCTCTTTGTATTAATCGATCTTTCGAGGCATTTTAGAACAAACCAAGAAGATCCGAACCGCCGAAACGGCCGGATCCTTTCTTTGCTGCACTCAGCTCAATCTTAATCGTCTTTGTGATGTCCTCTTTTACGTCCGAGGCCGCGATGGTCGTTCCAATCATGACTTTTCGCGGGCCTGGGACAGGCATGCGGACCGCGAGGCGGAGGACGATGGTCCCAGCCAGGGCCTCTGTCATGTTTTGGACGAGCATGTTGTCTTGGCGGTGGAGGAGCGGCATGACGGTAATGCTTGTTGTACCAGCTGCGTTTCACAAAATATACAGGGACGCCGCATGCACCGTATTCCGCGCAGTACCGTCTCCAATGACGACGATGATTATCAGGCACCGTCAGGTAAATCGGAGCACCGGCCAAAGCCGCGCCGATCGCCACAATGGGATTTGCATTCCACAAAGAAGGCGTCACGCCTTGAATCGGGAGAACACCATAGTAGCCGGGTGTGCCTATGCCGACGTTGACATTGACGTGCACACCGGCGTGCGACGGCAAGGAAACAGAAATCGCAAGCAATGAGGAAGCCGCCAAGAGTTTCAGGCTTTGAAAGGAAATCACGATTGACCTCCTTAAGTCTATTAATTACCAAAAATTCAGTATATCCAGAGCCGCTGCTTCGGTGCGATGCTCCGCTCATCTCTGTGCATACTTTGAGCGCAGAGCATCGAGTCCCCTATAATTTTCGGATCAATTTTTAACTTTTTATAACAATGAATTCAGCTGAAGTTTTTGAGATTGTCTTTCTTTTATTTTTATTCGGGAACTTTGTTCTCAAATACTATCTGGACCGACGCCAGGTTCGGTCGATTCAGATCAACCGAGGCGCCGTTCCTGCTGCTTTTGCAGGCAAGATAACGTTAGAGGCCCATCAGAAAGCCGCTGACTACTCGGTTGAAAGAATCAAGTTCGGACAGCTGGCAAGAATCACCGACCTGGGCTTCGTATTAATCGCAACCATAGGAGGGTTGATTCAGTGGATCTACGGCGAAGTTTCCGGATGGCTCGGAGGCGACATTTGGGCGCAGATCGTCATTATTCTCTGTTACGGCTTCCTTTCCTCTTTAATCGACCTGCCCTTCTCTTGGTATTCGACATTCAAGATTGAAGCGAAGTACGGTTTTAACACCACTACGCCGGCTCGTTTTATCAAGGATTTGCTCCTGTCAGCTGTTTTAAGTTTGGTTCTCGGCATTCCTATTCTTGCAGCCGTTCTTTGGATTTGGAATGCTGCAGGGGATTTTTGGTGGTTCTGGGCTTGGCTTGCTTATATTCTCTTCATTCTTGCCGTGCAGTGGATTTACCCGACGTTTATCGCTCCGCTCTTCAACAAATTCACGCCTCTGCCTGACGGAGAACTCAAAACTCGTCTGGAGGGTTTACTCAAAAGAATCGGCTTTGCCTCTAAAGGCCTCTATGTAATGGATGCTTCTAAGCGCAGTGCCAAGGGTAATGCCTACATGACCGGCTTCGGAAGAAACAAGCGCATCGTTTTGTTTGACACACTGCTCAATAAGATGACGCCGGAAGAAACGGAAGCCGTCTTAGCCCATGAGCTCGGCCACTATAAGCTTCACCACATCTACAAGATGATGGCGTTCAGCTTTGCTTTTTCTCTGCTTTTCTTCTGGATTCTGTCCGTTCTTGCCGACTGCTCCTGGTTCTATGAAGGTTTAGGCGTCACGCTTTCTCACGGTGCAAGCCACGGTGTTGCCTTAATTCTCTTCTCGATCGCCGTACCCGTCTTCTTATTCCCGCTTGCTCCGCTGACAAGCCTTTTTTCCCGCAAGCATGAGTTTGAAGCCGACGCTTTTGCCGTACGCTACAGCAACGGAGGTGCCCTCATTAGTGCATTGGTGAAGCTTTTCTCCGACAATGCGGCTACGCTGACACCTGACCCGTTGTATTCGGCTTTCTATTCTTCCCATCCGGACGCAGCGATCAGAATTGCAACCATTCAGAGCGAAATGAGAAAGTAGTATGAAAGAGCAGGTTTGGTTTAAAGCCCGTGTGATTTCCTCCCACGGCCGCCATAGTTTTGTGGAAAAAGAAGACGGCACAGTGCTCGAAGCAACCCGTAAGGGTAAAAAGGTTGACCTCGCTGTCGGCGACATCGTCGACTGTCTGCAGACCTCGGCCGAGCAGGTCTCGATTCAAAAAATCGAACCGCGCCGCTCCCTGCTCTACCGCAGCGACGAGCTGAGAACCAAACCTCTTGCCTCCAATATTGATCAGGTGGCAGTCGTTTTTGCCACCCGCCCTTCCTACAATCCTCATTTCATTTGGAAGGCCATGCTGGCGGCGGAAACCGCCGACATTCACATTCTGATGATTCGGAACAAGACGGACTTTACAGAAGACGAGCCGGAAGTCCGACCGTTCATTAACCAGCTAAAAGAGCTCGGAGCCGAGGTTGTAGAAGTTTCTGCGACCAAGGATCCCGAAGGCACGGTAAAGACGCTGGAGCCGCTTTTTGAAGGCAAGGTGACGCTGTTAATCGGTCAGTCAGGCATGGGCAAATCCACGATCTTGAATTTGCTGGTTAAAAACGCCGATCAAAGGACTCAGGAATACTCGGTTGCTTTAAATCTCGGCAAGCAGACCACGACTGCCGCCCGCTGGTTCAACTATGAAGGCGGCGCCATTGTCGACTCTCCGGGTTTCCAAGAATTCGGTCTCTCGCATCTGACGCTAAACGACATCATGCGCGGGATGCCCGAGATCAGAGATCGCGTGGAATACTGCCGGTTCACGAACTGCCGCCATTTGAATGAACCGGGATGCGCTGTTAAGGCTTCTGTAGAGAAAGGTGAGATCGATCCCGATCGCTACGCCTTCTACAAAGAGCTGGCTGAAAAAGCCATTGCAGCAGAAAAGAACAATTATTGAGTTAACAATCAGAATCTTTGAGCCGGCCGAGTCCGGCTTTTTCTTTGCCCAAAAGAAGCCATCCTCGCACGAGCGGTTCTATCCTAAAAGTAGGCTAAAGGTCACATCAGAATTCTACGGACTGACCTTTAGCTGAGTCTGCGGCTTCTCTTCAAATCCCGGTATCCCCAGCAATGTAAAGAACAATCGGTCA
>OODQ01001217.1_pt1 | contig 12823 bp, 10 predicted proteins | sample 1671321 | NCBI WGS metagenome assembly OODQ01 (sample SAMN06348144, study PRJEB24527) | human gut metagenome | biome: human gut; feature: ankylosing spondylitis patient; material: feces | host: Homo sapiens | place: China | collected 2015-10
ATTGATACATGCGATAGTAAGTGCCTTTTTGGCTAAGGAGTTCGTCGTGGCTGCCAGATTCGATAATCTTGCCTTTGTCCAGCACGTAAATGCAATTAGCATCTTGAATCGTTGATAAACGGTGTGCAATAGCAATCGTTGTCCGACCTTGGCGCATTTTTTTCAATGATTCTTGAACAATGGTTTCAGTTTCAGAATCAATATTGGCTGTCGCTTCATCAAGGATAAGAATTTTAGGCTGACTAGCCACGGTTCTTGCAAAGGCTAATAATTGACGTTGCCCTGTTGAAAAACTCGAACCACGTTCGGTGACTTTTGTCTCGTATTTTTCAGGTAATTCTTGAATGAATTGGTCAGCATCTACAAATGCCGCAGCGGCTTGAACAGCTTCATCTGAAATATCCTGATACATCTTGATATTGGACTTAATTGTACCATGATATAAGAAAGGATCTTGCAAAACGAGACCGATATTACGGCGCAACTCTTCTTTAGGATACTCACGAATATCAACGCCGTCAAGCAAAACTTCTCCAGACTGAAATTCATAAAAGCGCATGAAAACATTGATAATCGATGATTTGCCAGAACCTGTCGAGCCAACAAAGGCAATCGTTTCGCCTTGATTTACCTTAAATGAGATATTATCTAAAATTTGGCGTTCACCGTCATAAGAAAAGCTGACATTTTTAAATTCAATATTCCCAGCTTGCACGGTTGCTTCGCCATTTTTCTGTTCAGGTTCGTACTGCCGTTCATCAATCAAATCAAACACACGACCAGCTGAAACCATTGACGTTTGTAGCGTTGAAAAATTCTGCGTCACTTCAATCAAAGGGTCAAATAATCGATTAACATACTGAATGAAAGCGTACATTAACCCTGCTGAAATCCCAATTTTCATGCCACGAAAACCAAAATAAACCATTAAAATAGCATAAGCAAGGAGTTTTAACAGCGACATAGCTGGACGAAGAAAAAGACTATCTAACGCCATGGAACGATTGGCATAGAGCACATGCTCCTCATTAATCGCTTCAAATTCATCTTTCAAACGGTCCTCTTGACTAAAAGATTGAATGATACGTATTCCTTCAATACTCTCAGAAAGTTTACTGTTAATATCCGACAACAAAGCACGTGTTTTTTCAATGACTGCAACCGACTTCTTACGATAAAGATTAACCAAAATAAAAATAAAGGGGAGAAAAATGGCAACCCAGCCCGTCAAAACAGCGTTCAATCTTAACATGGTCAATAACGTTACCGTGAAAATGAAAATCGCTGAAATAAAACTAGACAAAATCCCTGAAAACATATCACTGACAGCTTCCGTATCATTGGTCAAACGCGACACAATCGAACCTGCTGGCGTCTGATCAAAATAAGCCATTCCCAATTTTTCCATATTGGCAAAAGCATCTCGACGAATGTCTCTGACAACGCTGTATGACACATGCGCAAAATAGAAATTCCCTAAATATTGGATAATCGTCTGCAAGACATACATGAGATAATAACCAACCAAAATCAACATGGCTGTCTGATTCATATCAGTCAAAAAATGGTCGATAAAGTAAGAAGCAATCAAAGGAATGACACTTCTTACCACCGTCGTCAACAATAGCAAAGCTAAAGCCACGGCTGTCAAAAATTTATATGGCTTGAGATAGCTCATGAGACGCTTAAAAACCCGCCATTGATTTGCATTATTCTTCATCAGCATCTCCTTCCATTTCTAATTGTTGAGCTTCATAGGTATCAGCGTACCAACCACCTTGTTCAATAAGTTCCTCATGACGACCACGCTCAATAATATGCCCGTCTTGCAGCACCAAAATCAAATCAGCATGAACCACTGCACTTAAACGATGCGCCGTGATAATCGTTGATTTATTCTGCCGTGTTTCTTTAAGATTTTCAATAATCGCATGCTCGGTCTTGGCATCAACCGCTGAAAGAGAATCGTCTAAAATTAAAATATCAGACTCAAGAATCATGGCACGACTCATGGCAATACGTTGCTTTTGCCCACCAGACAGACTGACACCCTTTTCACCAATCACTGTCTCAAAACCGTCAGGCATTGCTACAATATCGTCATAAACCCTTGCTAATTTAGCCGCTGCTTCAACCTGCGCCAAAGAGCTTTTCGGATTTCCAAAACGAATATTTTCTAAAATACTCGTCGCAAATAAAAATTGTTCTTGGGGAACATAGCCAATCAAGCGACGTAAATCAGCCAATCGATATTCTCTAATATCATGCCCGTCAAGCGTGATTTGTCCCTCTTGCAAATCATATTCCCGCAGTAGCAAGCGAATTAAAGTTGTCTTTCCAGAACCTGTTTGCCCAACTAAGCCCAAAGTCTGACCTTGTTCAAGCGCAAAATGAATATCCGCAAGCGTTTCTTCATTTTCATAGTGAAAAGCATCGATATCGTAAACCAAACGCCCATTTTTAATCGTTGGAAGTGGATTTTCGGCTTCTTTAACATCTGATTTTTGTTGCAATAGCTGACTAATTCGCTCATAGGAAACCGATCCACGTTGCACCATATTGAATAAAAAACCAATCGCCATCAAAGGCCAGACAAGCATATCTAAGTAAGTAATAAACGTTACCAGACTACCGACCGTCACATGACCGGCCGCAACCATGATTGCTCCCATAAATAACGTTAACACATAGCTTGCTCCGATAAATAAGAGCACCAAAGGGTCAAACATGACATCATACTTCATGGTCGTCATATTTTTCTTGAAAGTCATTTCATTGGTCTCTTGGAAAGACTGTAACTCATCATCTTGGTAACCAAAGGATTTAGTCACCTTGATACCAGAAACCGACTCTTGAACCTTGTTGTTAAGCTCTGAAAAAGCCGCTTGAGATTGACTAAACGCCTTGTGCGTTTGACGTCCTAAACGACTGGTTGCATAAGCCATGAACGGCAACGGAATAATGGCAACCAAGGTCATTTGCCAAGAAATCGTTAAAAACATGGTAACTAAGGTTACCATGGCTGTAATCGTGGCATCAACTGCTGACATCACACCACCACCAGCTAAACGTGTCAAGGCATTAATATCATTCGTTGCATGCGCCATCAAATCACCTGTTCGGTATTTTTGATAAAAACTCGGCGACATTTTTGTGAAATGGTCAAAAAGCCTAAAGCGCATAATTTGCCCCAAACGATAAGACGTTCCAAAAATGTACATGCGCCAAATGTAACGCAAAAAATACATGGCAACTGCTGATAAGACTAGCCACAATAAATTTAATAGTAATTCAGAGTGTGTTAAATCGCCCGCCGTCACACGGTCGATAACCGTTCCCATAACTTTAGGTGGAATAAGATTTAAAACCGCCACCAAACTCAGAGAAATAATCCCAATCAGATAGCGCCTTTTCTCCTGACGAAAAAACCACCAGAGATCTTTTATAATTTTCATAAAACCTGCTTTCTAGCTGCTATTATACACCTTGGAGTGAACTCTAAGTCAAGTTGTATTTCCTCATCAACTCATCTTAGCATTATTTCACACCACGCAAACTAAAACACGACTTCAATAATAAAAGAGTGAGATGACTATCCATTGGAAAATAGTCATCTCACTCTTTATAACCTAATTTTCTCTTTGATATTTCTGATATCGTTTGACAAACCACTGATAAGCTAAAAAGGCTAGCAAACCACCCAAGGTATTTGTCCAAAGGTCATCAATTTCAAAAACACGATTAGCATTGTACAGCAAATCCACCACAATCTGCGTAGTTTCAATGCAAAGACTGATAATAAACGCCAATAACGTAGCTCTTTGCCACGTTCTCAATTTCGGACATAATGCTATCACGCCTAGCATTAAGGGAAAAAGCAGAAAAATATTCATCACATTTTGCGCAATTACCAAAAAAATCTCCAAAAATCCGTCTAATTGGCTAAACCCAACAAACGTGTTAAACGGCACAAGTAAGAGACGTAAACGACCGTAATAAATGATATTTGGTGTTTCAATGCCATCAATGGTCGTTTGTGGGCTAAAGCACATCAAACAAATGGCTATGGCGTATAAAACCACAAGCACCTTTATAATCCGACGTCCCAATGGCGTTAATTCAGCAGTCTTATTCAAAAATCTTGACATCATTACTTTGTTTTTTCAGTAACGGCTTTTTGACGGTCACGTTTCATAGTATTTGAGCGTAACTGTCCACAAGCTGCATCAATATCAGTTCCGTGTTCTTGACGAACGACACAGTTAACCCCATTTTTCTTGAGAACATCGTAAAAAGCAGCTACACGTTCTTTACTTGAACGGCTGTATTGGTCATGTTCTGATACTGGATTGTACGGAATCAAGTTAATATAAGACAACTTGCGGATTTTCTTCGTCAAATCAGCCAATTCTTGCGCATTTTCTGGAAAATCATTGACTTCATTTAGCATGATATACTCAAATGTCACACGACGATTTGTTGTTTCAACGTAATATTCAATCGCTGCAAAAAGTTTTTCAAGTGGGAATGAACGGTTAACACGCATGATTTGTGAACGCAATTCGTTGTTTGGCGCATGAAGTGACACAGCAAGGTTCACTTGCAAGCTTTCGTGGGCAAAATCACGGATTTTATGTGCTAAACCTGATGTTGAAACCGTAATATGACGCGCACCAATTGCTAAGCCATTGTCATCATTAATCGTACGTAGGAAGCGCAAAACATTGTTGTAATTGTCAAATGGTTCACCAATTCCCATAACAACCACGTGACTCACGCGCTCATCTTGACCACGTTCATCAAAATATTTTTGTACCATCATGATTTGTGATGTTATTTCACCACTTGTCAAATCACGTTGCTTTTTAAGCAATCCACTAGCGCAGAATGAGCAACCTATGTTACAACCAACTTGTGATGTCACACAGACTGATAAACCATAATGCTGGCGCATCAATACTGTTTCAATCAACATACCATCAGGCAATTCAAACAAATATTTAACTGTTCCGTCAGAAGCTTCTTGAATCACACGTTGTTTCAAAGGATTCACGCAGAAGTTTTCATTCAAAACAGCAATAAAATCTTTTGAGATATTTGTCATTTCTTCAAAAGATTGGACGCGTTTACGGTAAAGCCAATCCCAAATTTGCGTCGCACGGAATTTCTTTTCCCCGTGTTCGATTGCCCATTCAATCAATTCATCACGTGTTAAAGCGTAAATCGAGGGCTTCATATCCTTAGTTTCTGTTTGCATTCTGTAAATACCAAATCCTTCCTATTTCTCTTTTCGGCGAATCACAAATTGTTTTTTTACCGATTGAATTTCTTTTTGTTGTTCTCGTTTTTGTTGACGTTCACTACGTACTTTTGTATCTTTACGTTTTTGACTCTTAAAATGTTTATTTGCCGAGCGGTCAGATTTTTTAGGTTCTGATTTCTTTTTCTGTGAGGAGCGCTTTTGTGATTTATGACGTTTCGTTGGTTTATCGTCGTCAGATTTAACACGACGAGGCTCTAAATTTTCAAGCACAAAATAAGCACAACCAAAATTACAATATTCCTTAATGTAATCGTCTAGACGTGAGATGCGATTTGTTTTCTTAACATCTCGGTCATCCTTGTAAAATCCCTTCAAACGTAACTGTTCATTTCCCCAATCACCGACAATATAATCGTATTTTAGTAAAATTTCTGAAAAACGTTGACTAAAAACAGTTGCATCAAAAGCATTCTTCTCATTTTCCAAAATTAACAATTCAATATCATCACTCTTGACACGGTCAGAAAACGCCACAAATTGCGGACCAGGAAATTTATTGTAATTGTACATTTCAGGAGAGATATCTTTTCTCATCGGTCTCCTCTCTTAATCGCTAAAATTCATATTATTTTTTAAGGTAGGTCTCTACCAGTTCACGTAGTAATTCAGGAAAAAGTAACTCTGCTTGGTGAGATTTTATGGTCTCAAAATAACGCGCAAAGTAATATTGATCAACCAAGACTAAACTGATAGTGTCCTTTTCATTCGTAACCTTTTCATTATACACTATTTTTCCATTTTTGTAATCAAAGCCGCTAGTCAAAACCCTACCAAATTCTTTTCCGCGAAAGCCCATGCCACGGATTTGTTGATTAGCTAACAATTCTGCTTGTGAAAAGACATCTTGGCAAATTGTCATTAATTCGTCAGTCGTCACTTCTAATCTTGCCAAGCGCATTTGATGTGGTAAGGAATGGTGTAGTGTATCCTTAGTGACATTTTTAGAAAATGGGGTCACCACTAAACCAGAATTTATCATGGCAATATCTGCATTAGCGTATTCTTTCATTGCTGCCATAACGATTTGACGTGACTCATCAAGGCTCAATTCATGGTCAAAAGATTTGACTATTTCTTGACTTAACAGTTTGCGACCATTCGCTTCAACTGTTTCTATCCATTCTTTATCACTAGGCTTACTTAGCATATGACTCGTTTCGTGGGCATGGATGGTGATATCGCTCAGTTCATGGTGCTCAAAGGTCAAGTTGATTTCACCAGCAAACTGACCATATTTTCCAGCGGCCGCTAAATAAGTGCCGTTAAGACAAGCACCGTCCTCAAAGACATGATGCGTGTGAGCACCAATAATCAAGTCAATTTCTGGCACTTCTGCGGTGATTTTTTCATCAAATGGCAAACCTAGATGACTCAATAAAATATGGAAATCTGCTGATTTGACCTCTGGAATTTCCAAATCACGATTTAAGCATGTGATTGGGTCCAGCACTTGCCAACCACCTGGATGATACGTTAGGTAATAAGGAAAAGTGTAGGCTAAAAAGACAATCTTTGTCCCAAGAGCTGTCTCATAAATCTTGTAAGGCTTAGCCCACGTTGGACGTCCAGCTTCATCCTCTAAATTTCCTAAAATCACATCAAAATTAGCATTTTCGTAGACTTGATTGAGCATCGTTTTAGCCAGTCCAATGCCTTCGTTATTCCCAATTGTCGCAAAATCAATACCTAGCTCATTCATCAATTGAACATTATATTTTCCTTGCGTTGCATCGGTCATCGGATGCCAACGATCAATATTGTCACCAACATCAATCTTGATAACCTCAGCATCTTGGTCAGCATAATCTTGGAAAAATCGTTTTAATTTTGGATAGGTTTCAAAATGCGAATGCCAATCATTTAAATGTAAAATCGTTAGCTTTTCTGTCATAATTTTATTATAGCATTTTCCGCTTAAATAGTGATATTCTAGCGTTTTTAAGCCATTTTTATCACAAAAAACCAGAAACTATACCAATACTGTAAGCAAAAATCACAATCGTTAAAACAAATGCTAATGCAATCGACGTATAGCCAACAACACTATCTGCTCCGCCACCCAAGACAGCTGCTCCTGTCCCAAGAAAAACAAATGTCCCAATTAGTTCTGCAAAGAATTTTTAAAATATTATTTTTATTAAACTAAGCATAAAAAATGAATCAGATTCTGTAAATCCAACTCATTATCTCATATTAAATCACATGCCTATCTTCTTGTTTTCTTACTTGTTTAATATGTTTAAAAAACATATACCCCACACCCTGACACGTCCAAACAAAAGCATAACAGAGAATCCACATTGAGAACGTTAGCCATTTCATTTGCATTGTCTGATAAACACCATGACTATTAATCGACCGAATAAATATCAACAAAGTCACATCTAAAAAAATAAATAAAATGGCAAGATTAAACCAAATCACAAATCGCTTTTGCCAGTTCGTCATAACTCCCTCCTATCTATTGTTACTAATCTACTGCCATATTTTAAGGGAATTTTACCCAATGAAACTTAAGAAAAAATTAATTTAAAGTGAACAAAAAACATCTCCGTATTCACAGAGATGTTTTCTTTTTAATCATTATTTCGCAGATAGTCAATTGCTTCTTGAACAGTTGTGACTGGAACGATTTTCATATCGGTATCGAGGTCTTTAGCAGCTGCGACAGCTTCTTCATAGTTCGTTTTCGCATCTGGGTCTTTTTTCAATGTTTCCTCATCCACAGGGTTATTTGGAACAAAGAAAATATCTGCACCAGCTTTAGCAGCAGCAACAACTTTAAGTGCTGCGCCACCAATATCCCCGACTGAACCATCTGATTCAATCGTACCTGTACCAGCAATTTTACGACCTTTACGCAAATCTTCACTGTTTAATTGGTCATAAATATCAAGCGTAAACATCAAACCAGCACTTGGACCACCAACACCACTCGTATCAAAATTAACATCAACATCTGATGACACCGACGTATGATCTACCAAACCGATTCCGATACCATTTTTTCCATTTGACAATTCAATAATTTTTCCTGTGGCTTCTTTTGCTTCGCCGTCTGATGTATATTGAACAGTTACTTCAGACCCTAAATCCAAATCAGCCACATAGGCCATTAATTCTGCCGAGCTGTTAAATGTCTGACCGTTAACCCCAGTTACCGTATCAGAGATATTCAAAATCCCTTTAAACGTCGAATTATCACTAACATTTAAAACATAAACCCCTTGATAATCAAGCGTTGCTTCCTTTCCTGCCAATGTTAAGGCTTGATAAGTCGCTGTATTCTGAGAGGTTTCCATGTAATACTCATTGATACGAAGATAATCAGCATTACTATAACCACCAGTCACATCTGCGGCTGTCGAAATTTCTGTGTAGGGAGTTAACCAAGCATAAACCAATTGTGCCAAGGTCGCCTGACTAACCGTGACAGCCACAAAATTATAAGAGCCATCTTCGTCATCTTCCTTATTATCAACCGTTAAAACGCTACGAATATCATAAGCACCACCAGGCATTTCAATATAGTAATCAAGCGGATACAACAAGCTAAATAGTAAGAAAACAATGCCTACAACACCTAATATCCACCACTTAAAGCGATATAAAATACGACCCAACTTTTTCAAAATCTCTTTAAATCTTTTTAAGATTGCCATATTTTTCCTCCACTTTTTTGACAACACTTGTTGGTACAAAATCTGAAATATCTGAATAGAAATAAATCAATTCACGGATGCGACTTGATGAGACATGAACCAAATCAGGAGAGCACAATAAAAAAACACTCTCAATCTCTGACGCCAGATAATGATTATAAAACGCTAAATCAGCCTCGTACTCTAAATCTTTCCCATTACGGATACCACGCACGAGATAACCAACTTCTAAACGCTTGGCAATATCCACCACCAAAGAATCACGCGCTGTAATCACTTTTACGTTTGGAAATTCTTGCAGTGCTTCTTCTAACATCTGCCGTCTCTCTTCAACACTAAAGAAGCCATTCTTATCTTTATTGTAAAAAATGCCCACAAAAAGTGTATCAAACAACTTGCTTGCACGCGCTATGATATCAAGATGCCCATTTGTCACAGGGTCAAAAGACCCCGTAAATAAACCAATTTTAGCCATATTGCCTCCATTAGTGATAAAATCACTCAATTCTACCTAACATATACCGTAACCTTACTAATGCCATATGTTTTTTGTTTCCAGATACCAAAATTTGAAATTTCTTCTGGTAAATCAACAGTCTTATCCGTCTCACAAACCAGCATGACATCCTCAGACAAAAGCCCTGCTTCTTCTAATTCCGTAATATTTTTGACAATTTCTTCCTTAGCGTATGGTGGGTCTAAAAGTACCAAATCAAACTGTCCACTAACAACGCCAATTGCCTTATTAGCATCCATTTTTAACAAGTGAAATTGCTGCTCAGACTTTGTCATTTTGATATTTTCTAAAACAATAGCTTGCGCTTGACGGTTGCGTTCAACCAGCACAGCTTCATCCATTCCGCGTGAAATAGCTTCAATCGCTAGACTTCCACTACCAGAAAACAAGTCTAAAACACGTCCACCATCAAAAAATGGACCAATCATATTAAAAATAGCACCTTTAACCTTGTCTGTTGTCGGGCGCGTAATTTTTCCATCTAGCGTCTTTAAAGGACGCCCACCAAATTTTCCTGCTACAACTCTCATAACAACCATTATAGCAAAATTCAAATAAAATAACTTAAAAAATGATCAAGTCATCTTTACACTAAAAATGAGATTTGATATGATTGTTGTGATAATTTTAATTATCAAAGGTTTTTAGGATAAAGGAGTTATGATGAATTTTAAAACATTCTTTAAAGACAAGAAAAATCTTGCCATTACCATTTTATCGGTATTATTGATTGCTAGTTTTTCTAGTCAAGGTAACCAAAGTCAAGAATTATCCCAAGCAGAGGATAAGATTGAACAGCTTAGCCAAGATGTCAAACAAGCCAAATCAGACTTAAAAGATAGCCAAGATGAACTGGCTGATTTTAAAGAAAAAAATGCTGATTATATCGAAGTTGGCAAAAAAGAAGTTCAAAAGACTAAAGAGATTGAAAACAGTGCAGAAACTGCCGTAAAAAATCTCGAAAAAGACCAAACGCAGGCTAATCTTGATTTAGCAACAAGTAAAGTTGACGCTGTTACAGACGCTGACAAAAAAGAGAAATTTCAAAAGCGTATCGCAACTGTCAAAACAGCCATTGAAACTAAAAAAGAAAAAGAATTAGAAGATAAAGCAGAAACTGCGGTTAAAAACCTTGAAAATAACCAATCGCGTGATAACATTGATGACGCTAAAAATAAAGTTAATGCGGTAAATAATTCAACTAAAAAGGAAGCTTTCAACAACCGTATCAACGCTGTTGTTTCAGCTATCGAAGCCAAAGAAGCCGAAGCTGCTAAACAGGCACAGCAACAACAAAATCAAGCAGCTGCCCAACCAGGAGATACCACAACAGTTTACATTACAAGAACTGGTAGCCACTACCACCTCAACCCAAATTGCCGTGGCTTAAATCGCTCAAAAAGCACTACACCAGTTAGCTTATCAGAAGCACAAGACTTAGGTTTAACACTCTGTGGTTTTGAATAATAGATTATTTTACAAAAGTCGTTAGAGATTGCTCTAGCGGCTTTTTTATAGTATTTTTTACTTAATTTTTCCTTAAAAAGAGATTTACAGACTTATTTCAAAATGGTATTCTTTTAGTGTAAAAATTTTATCATTCAAAGTTTTTTCAGGAGGAATCAAACATGAAGAAGAAAATGAAACTCGCCATATTATTAATGGCAACTGCCCTCATCGGAGTCTCTCAAGACCAAGGACTTTTAACAACATCAGTCGAAAACAATCATGTTGTTTTAGCGGATACTAAGTCTAAAAGTAAAACCACCAAAAAAGACGATAAAGCTACTAAAGCAGCAAAAAAAGCTGTTAAACAACTTGAAAAGGACCAGACCCAAGAAAATCTTGATTTAGCTACCAAAAAAGTTAAAGCCGTAAAAAATAAGAAAGTCAAAAACCAGCTTAAAAAACGTATCGCAACTGTCAAGACTGCGATAGAAACACAAAAACAAGAAGAGACAGCTCAGGCAGCGGCTGAAACTGCTGTTGCAAACTTAGAAGCTAATCAAACTCGTGAAAATGTTGACGATGCTAAAAATAAAGTTGATGCGGTAACAGACACAGCTAAAAAAGGTGATTTTAACAATCGTATTAACGCCGTTGTTTCAGCTATTGAGACTAAAGAAGCCGAGGAAGCGGCTCAAGCTGAAGAAGCAAGAAAAGCCGAAGAGGCTAGACAGGCTCAAGAACAAGCTGCAGCCGAAGAAGCTGCACGCCAAGCACAAGAACAGGCAGCGGCTCAACAGGCACAACAACAAGCTGCTAGTGGATATTCTAGAGATGCTCGTGGCAGATGGCATCGTCCAAATGGACAATACGCTTCAAAAGCTGAAATTGCTGCAGCAGGTCTTCCTTGGTAAGCAATTTAATTTAAATAATTTTACAAAAGTTGTTAGAAAATCGCTCTAACAACTTTTTCTATTCCCAAAATCAAAAAGCCGACTAGTTATCCTAGCCGACTTTTCTTAGTCCTTAAAATAAGATTTCTTCTACTTAAAGAATATTTTCGTAAGTGTCACGAACTTCTTTCGGCCAAACACTTGATTGAACTTCTCCGATATGTTTCTTACGGAGCAAGAACATTGCCATACGAGATTGACCGATACCACCACCGATAGTAAGTGGGAAGAGACCATTAAGAAGAGCTTTATGCCATTCTAATTGCAAACGATCTTCATCGCCAGTAATTTTAACTTGACGTTTAAGAGCTTCTTCGTCAACACGAATACCCATCGAAGACAATTCAAATGCAGAACCCAAAGCTTCATTCCAAACAATGATATCACCATTAAGACCGTGGTAACCATTTTCTGATTCAGAAGTCCAGTCATCGTAGTCAGGTGCACGACCATCATGACGTTGACCATCTGGCAAAATACCACCAATACCGATAAGGAAAATTGCTCCAAATTCTTTAGCAGCAGCATTTTCACGTTCTTTCGGTGTCAAATCTGGGTAACGTTCTACCAATTCTTCTGTGTGAATGAATGTGATTTTCTTAGGCAAAACAGCTTCGATATCAAAACGAGCTTCAACAGCTAATTCTGTCAAACGAATAGCTTTGTAAACTTGTTCAACCGTTTCTTTTAAATACTCGATGTTACGACGACCATTTGGAATAACTTTTTCCCAATCCCATTGGTCAACATAAATAGAGTGAATTGGATCTAATTCTTCTTCGTCTGGTCGGAGAGCTTTCATGTGTACGAAAAGCCCCTCTCCTTCATTGAAGCCAAAACGTGCTAAGGTATGACGTTTCCACTTAGCAAGTGAATGAACAACTTCATATTCAGCATCAGGAATACGTTTTACGTGCACTGA
>OODQ01001240.1_pt1 | contig 12559 bp, 10 predicted proteins | sample 1671321 | NCBI WGS metagenome assembly OODQ01 (sample SAMN06348144, study PRJEB24527) | human gut metagenome | biome: human gut; feature: ankylosing spondylitis patient; material: feces | host: Homo sapiens | place: China | collected 2015-10
ACAAGCTGCTGAACTACCCCGAAAGCTCTGCCGGCAGCCTGATGACCCCCGAATATGTCCGTCTGCGCGAGGATATGACCGTGGCGCAGGCTTTTGAAGCCATCCGCAAGCAGGGCGAAAACGCAGAGACCGTGTACACCTGCTACGTGGTGGAGCGCAACCGCCTGAAGGGCGTTGTTTCTGCCCGAAGTCTGCTGCTGTCAGAGCCGCATACTTCCATCACCGAGATCATGGATGATAACGTGGTCACTGTGAAAGTGACCGACGATCAGGAGTACGTAGCCCGTGAGATGCAGCGCTACGACTTTACCGCCATGCCTGTTCTGGACAACGAGGGCATGTTCGTGGGTATCATCACCATCGACGATGCAATCGACGTTCTGACCGACGAGAGCACCGAGGATATGCAGAAGATGGCTGCTATTCTGCCGGACGACGATGCCACCACCTACTTCGGCACCAGCGTCTGGACCCACGCAAAGCAGCGCATTCCATGGCTGCTGATCCTGATGCTGTCCGCCACCTTTACCGGCATGGTCACCACCCACTATGAAGAGGCCTTTGTCAGCCTGCCGCTGCTGGTCTCCTTCATGCCCATGCTGATGGATACCGCCGGCAACTGCGGCAACCAGATCAGCACCCTGATGGTGCGCGGTCTGGCACTGGGCGAGGTAGAGCCTGCCGACTTTGTGCGGGTGCTGGGCAAGGAGCTGCGGGTGTCTGCCATCGTGGGCGCAGTGCTGGGCATCGTGAACGGCCTGCGCATCTACCTGATGTACACCTTCCTCTTCCCCGGTCAGTACGCCAACGTGATGGGCTACGCCATCGTGGTCAGCGTGTCGCTGTTCTTCAGCGTCATTCTGGCAAAGCTGGTGGGCGGTATGCTGCCGCTGGCAGCCAAGAAGCTGGGTGCCGACCCGGCCATCATGGCTACCCCCTTCATCACCACCATCGTGGATGCCTGCAGCCTGATCCTGTATTTCCAGATCGCACAGCTGGTGTTCCACAATATGATGTAAATAATAAAGCAATGCCGGACAGTCTGCGGACTGCCCGGCATTGCTTTTTCCAGTGTGGAAAACTGCATGTTTCCCCGCCTTTTCCACACAGAAAAACGGCAGCGGCCCGGTGTTGAAAACTTGTGACCGGTTCATTCCAGATTGGAGAAAAATAAATCGCCGCTCGGGAACGGTTTGTAGAATGCAAAGAAAATCCTTCGACTTTCTTTTTTATAAAAGGCAGAATGCCCGCATTTTTGCCCAAAACTTACCAGAAAGCTGCGGCCTGAATTACGGTGTGTATAGGGCTGATGCCCTTTTGTTGTGGAAAACCCGGTGGAAAAAGTGGAAAACCTCATGGAAAACTTGCCCTTTTCTTCACAAAAACGGTGGAAAACCCGGTGGAAAAAGTGAAAAGTTCATTCCAGACAGGAAACTCCATACACTTTCCGGTTGTGCTTTTATGCCGCAAGATCCGCTTGACAGCTGTATTTTTGGGCGGAAGATGCGGCAGTTTTCCACACTGGGGCATTGCCTTGAATGCCCCGGCCAATCATGGTACAATAACAGCAGAAAAATGCGGCAAAACTCACCGATATCGGAATACAATGCGTTGGAGGCACCCTATATGAACAATTGGCTCAACCAGCTGGAGCGCAAATACGGCCGCTTCGGCATCCCGAATCTGACCAACATTCTGGTGGGCGGGCAGATCCTTGTGCTGGCCATCGAGCTGTTTGTCAACCAGACCGTCAGTGTCTGGCTGGCACTCAGCCGCTATTTTCTGCTGCGCGGCCAGATCTGGCGCATCATCACCTTTGCGTTCATCCCCTCTTACGGCGGCAGCATCCTCAGCGCGGTGCTGGGCATCTATTTCACATGGTTCATCGGCACAGCGCTGGAACAGGAGTGGGGCGATTTCCGCTATACGGTGTATCTGCTTTCCGGGATGCTGGGCACCGTGCTGGCCTGCCTGCTCACCGGCGTGACCGGCAGCACCTACTGCCTGTCCCTTTCGCTGCTGCTGGCCTTTGCCATGCTGTACCCGGAAGTACAGGTGCTGCTGTTCTTTGTCATCCCCGTCCGGGTGAAATACTTTGGCTTTTTTGCGGCAGCACTGTGGGTGCTCAGCTTTCTGGGCGCGCCGCTGCCGCAAAAGCTGAGCCTGCTGCTCAGCATGGCGAACGTCTGGCTGTTCTTTGGCCCGATGGCTTATCGTTCCGTCCGCGCATGGGTACGCCGTGAGCAGTGGAAGCGGAGAAACAGAAGGTAAGGAGAAACAACATGATGCTGGACCGCATGGAGGGCAATGCAGAACTGAAAAGCAGCGTGCAGCTGATGCTGGCAGCCCGCCGCCTGACCCACAGCGTGCTGCTGGTGGGAGAAGAGGGCCTTGGAGCCGGTTTTGCGGCCCGCTGCATTGCGGCAGATTATCTTTACCCTGCAGGCGGAGCGCCCGCTGAGGCCCTTCTGCGGGGCGAATGCTGCCGTGCTGTGGGTAAGCCCGGCGACCGCGACAGCGGCCATGTGGAGACCGGCATCGTGCGTGAAGCAATCAGCGTTGCCGGTATGGGCGCAGGCGGCAAATATCTGGTCAGTCAGGTCAAGGCTATGCGCAGCGAGATCTTCAACACCAGCCTTTCGGCCGAGGGCCGTGCCGTGCTGCTCTACCATGTGGAAAAGATGAACGAGGAATCCGCAAACGCCCTGCTGAAGGTGATGGAAGAGCCGCCGGAGGGGGTGCTGTTCCTGCTTACGGCGGATTCGCTGGCAGGCGTGCTGCCCACCATCCGCAGCCGCTGCGTCAGCTTTGCAGTAGCTCCTGTCTCGCCGGAGCAGTGCGCCCGCTACTGCGCCGCACAGGGGGTGGACAAAAAGACCGCCGCGCTGTACAGTGAGCTGTTCGACGGGCACATCGGCACGGTGCTTGCCGCCGCACAGGACGAAGCCCGCACCGCGCAGGTGGAAAAGGCCCTGCAGCTGGCAAAGGCCGCTGCCGACCGTGACAGCTATGCCGCAGCCTGCCTGCTGGCCGCCTACGAAAAGGACAAGGCCGGTGCCGCCGCCCTGCTGACGGACTTCCGCGCGGTGGCGGCAGCGGGCCTGCGGCAAAGCCCCCACGCACCGGTGCAGGGCATTGCCGCCCAGCGTGCCCTGCGGCTGGCCGAAGCCGCCATCCAGCGCCTTGGCGCGCAGGTGAACCCTAAAATCGTGCTCAGCGTGTTTGCGGCAAAGTTCCGCGCGCTGTAAAAGAAAAATCCCGGCAGACATGTAAATCTGCCGGGATTTTAAATTGTAAATTATACGATCGTGGGAGTGTCAAGGGGCGAACTGTAAGAGAAGGTGACCTTATTGGAGCCATCCGTGTAGGTGACATCAAAGGGGCCGACATGAGAGATGTCCACATCGTAGATAGAGCCAAGATCAACATAGAGAGGAATAACAGAGTTACCGGTTTTGATCGGTACAGTTTCAAAGTATTTATATTTCTGTGTGGCACTGTCAATAACGAAGTTGTCAAGGCTGCGGGCGGTTCTCTTGGAGATTTTGCCGTTCTTAAATGTAAAAGTGATCTGGTTTTTGCTGAGAGAAAAAGAAGTATCTACACTCTGAAAACCAAGGGCGGTGTAGAGATAATAGTGACGACATCCGTCACTTTCATACACAGAATTTGATTCAAAAGTGCCGCTGAATGCGCCCATGCCAACGGAACAACTAGGAAGTCCCTTGTAATTGGAAGTGTCAATGGTGGGCAGGGTCGGGTTGCCGGGGGTTGCACCATAACCTTCGCCGCAGCCAACCAGCATACCGCTTGCGGCAGCGACCAGTGCGGCGGCACCAGTGGCCTTTAAAAAAGTACGGCGGGTGATCAGTTCAGACATAAAAATCTCTCCTTTGATTGCAGGAAATCATAAAATACAAAAGCTGATGCAAACAGAAACTCCCTCCGGCGCTTGCGGTACACCGGAGGGAGTTTCTGTTTGGGGTATTGCTTTGGTGTGAGGAGGAATCATGTGCGGAAAGACGGTTGCGGCCCCGCCTCCCCGCAAGGTATAGTATACCCGATTTTAAGTGAAAAGTCATTACATTTCTGTGAAAAAACATCCCGCAATGAACTTTTTACAAAATTCCCCCAATGATAAAAACCAAACAGCGCGGTGTACAAAAATTCTGGTATTCCAGAATGACATAAACTGCCAATTTCACTATAGCAGACAAGACCGCAGGTGTCAATTAAAATGTCGACTTTTTGGCGGAAAGACGAAAAAATGTGGCAAAAAACTGTAAAATCGGCACAGGGTCAGCCCTTGGCAAGCTCGGCGGCGTGAAGCTTGCCATGCTCCACATAGTGGGCGGCGTTGTGCAGGTTGGCCTCGACCTGTGCGGGGCTCACCTGCTTGATGACCCTTGCGGGCACGCCCACGGCTACCGAGCCGTCCGGGATGACCATGCCCTCCGGCACCAGCGCACCCGCGCCGATGATGCAGTTTTTGCCCACGACACAATGGTTGAGCAGGGTGGCGTGCATTCCGATGAGGCTGCCATCCCCTACCGTGCACCCGTGCACCAGCGCGCTGTGGCCCACGGTGACGCTTTTGCCCAGCATTACAGCACCGCCCACATCACAGTGCAGCACGGCGTTATCCTGCACGTTGGAGTTTTCGCCAATGGTCAAAGTGCCGTCGTCGCCGCGCAGCACGGCCCCGTACCACACCGTGGAACCGGCTTTCAGGATCACATCGCCCTGCACGGTGGCGTTGGGCGCAACGAACGCAGCCCCCTCGTCGCGGGGAACTTTTCCACAAAAGGACAGAAACATTGTTAAAAACCGCCTTTCTCTCTTTCTCTTTTGGCTGGTTTATGGTATTCTTTAAAGTAGTATAGCAAGCCAGAGCCTTTCCGGCAAGTAGGAGCTGTTTCAAAACAAAAATTTTTGCCGTGCGTCGGCAAGCAGATACAAGGGGGCACGCTCATGTTCAAAAACACCATCTTCCGCCGCATGACGGCGCTGGTGCTCACGCTGGCACTGGCCGCTGCTGCTGCACTGCCGGGCCTTGCGGTATATCCCATGCCCATCCAGACCGCCAGCGAGACCGAGGCGGTGTACCTGTTCAACGCCGACACCGGCAAGACCATCCTGAACCAGAATGCTGACCAGCAGCAGTATGTTGCCAGCCTGACCAAGCTCATGACGGCCCTGCTGCTGCTGGAAAGCGGCAAGGATCTGAACGGTGAAGTGACCGTGCCCACCGCGCTGACCCAGGAGTTCCGGGATATCCAGAACGCCAACGGCACCACTATGGGCCTGCGCATCGGCGAGACGGTGCACCGCATCGACCTGCTGAACGCTATGCTCATCGTCAGCGCCAACGACGCCGCCAGCGTCATTGCGTGGGACGTGGGGGGCAGCGTGGTGGGCTTTGTGCAGCAGATGAACGCCAAGGCGGCGGAGCTGGGCTGCACCGGCACGAACTTTACCTGTGCCCACGGCCTGTTTGACTACGGCAACGTGTCCACCGCGCAGGATCTGGCAAAGATCGCCGCCGCCTGTGCGGCAAACCAGACCTTTGCACAGGTGGCGGGCACCGCCAGCTATGTCCTGCCGGCCACGAACCTCCGCAAGGCCGAGCACACCATCAGCAGCTCCAACAGCCTGATGAACAGCGAGAGCGCCAACTACCGGGAGTATGTCCGGTGGGTCAAGGGCGGCTTTACCACGCTGGCAGGCCGCTGCATCGTGGCCTTTGCGGAAAAGGACGGCCACACCTACGGGCTGGTGATCCTTGGCTGCGATACGCTGGACCACCTCTTTGCCGAGTGCGATGATTTGTTCGACTGGGCCTTTGCCAGCTTTGCCGACCGCCCGCTGGTGGACACCCAGACCGTGTTGACCACCGTAGACCTGACCAAGTGCCGCACCGAACCGACGGTGGCGCTGTATGCTGCCGCACCGGTCAGCGGCTACGGCCACGCGGACGATATCGTTACCTACTCCTTCGACCTGCCGGAGAGCATTGCGGCCACCGTCAAGAGCGGCAGTGTGGTGGGTACAGCCACCGTGTATCTGGACGGCGATGAAGTGGGCACGGTGGACCTTGTGACCCACAAGGAGTATGTCTCCGACTTCCGCACCGACATGAAGGCCACAGTGCTTCTGCTGTGTGCACTGCTGTTCATCCTCGCTGCATTAATGGCGGTCACTCTTGCCGCGGGCGGCAGCTCGCTGAGCCTTAAAAGAAGAAAGCGCCGCAGATAAAGTGCATGGGCTTGACAATTTTGGAAAATAAGCTATACTGAAAATACAAAGGCGCTGGCCCACAAACGGCTAGCTCCTTACCATACTAGTCAAAAAGAAAAATGACCGGTCGTGTTGGGGAACAAGAGGCGGTCATTTTTTCTTTTTATCATCACTGTGAGAAACAGTCCATGTAATTTCAAACGTAACGTAGATCGATCCGCCAAGAAGCGTGAGCAGAAGCACGACCTGTTCAAACGTCATGGTGCATCCCCCCTTTCTGCCCTTGGGCAAAACCGGGGGTGCGAAAGATCCAAAGAAAAAATCGCCTTGCCCGGCGCGCCTAGGTGCCGGTAAGGAACAGCCGCCTGCGTTTTGGGACACAGCGCCTTCGTACCGCAAATGCGGCAATTACAGAATATCACAGCAAACTGCAAAAAACAATAAAGAACAGCGAAAAAGCGGCGCTCAGTGCCTTGCAACAGGCTCTGAGCGCCGCTTCTTTTGCGCTTATTGGTTGAGGAACTTGATAAAGTGGTAAGATTCCACGATCTGGAAATACTTGATGATGCGCGGGTACAGTGGTTCGGCCTTTTCGCCGAACTGCTGCTTCATGCAGTCAGCAAGCTGTGCAACGGTCTTCTGGCCGTCGATCAGCGGCCAGAGATAGCTGCCGGTCTCGTCCAGATGCACCTGTGTGGTGCGCGGTTTATGGAACACTTTTTGCGCGATCGTGTTGAACACACCGGTGTTCTCCACCTCAAGGGTGATAAGGCCGGTGGCTTCGTCTGTGTGCCAGCGCAGGGTTTCCGCCCGCTGCGGAATGAGGTCCAGATAGTTGATGGACTGCTTTTTCTTACTCATCAGTTCTTCTTTTTCTTCATGGAGAAGGCCAGCAGGCATGCGATCATCACGATCATCAGGACCACGCCGCCAATGTTGCCCAGATCAATGCTCAGGGCAGTGCTGATGCCGAACACGGCAAACACAGCCAGCAGGATGCCCACAAGGCCCTCGCCTGCGATCATACCGGCACAGAACAGGGTGCCGCGGGTGGTCTGCTCTTCCTTGAGCTTCGCGTCAACATTCTTGCGGCTGTCCATGAACCAGCGCACCGCACCACCGATCATGATGGAGGTGTTCAGGTAGATGGGCAGATACAGGCCGATGGCAAAGGGCATCACGGGGATGCGCAGGACCTCCAGAGCAATGGCAAGGAACACACCGGTGAACACCAGGTTCCAGGGCAGGTTGCCGCCCATGATGCCCTCGACGATCATCTTCATCAGGGTAGCCTGCGGTGCGGGGACCTCGGCACCGCCGTAGCCCCATGCGCTGTCCAGCAGGTACAGCACACCGCCGATGGCCAGACCGGCGGCAATAACGCCGATCAGCTCACCGATCTGCTGCTTGACCGGGGTCGCACCCAGCAGGTAGCCGGTCTTCAGGTCCTGAGAGGTATCCGCAGCAATGGCAGCGCAGATGCAGATGACAGAGGCGATGGCCATGGAGCCGATCATGCCCTCGATGCCAACGTTGCCGGTGGCCTTCAGGATCATGGTAGCAATCAGCAGGGTGGCAATGGTCATGCCGGAGACCGGGTTGTTGGAGCTGCCGATCATGCCGACCATACGTGCAGAGACGGTGGAGAAGAAGAAGCCGAAGATGACGATCAGCAGAGCACCCAGCGGGCTGACGGGGATGGCCGGAGCCAGCCAGATGATGAGGATGATGAGCAGGATGCCGCCCAGAATAAAGGGCATGGGCATGTCCTTATCGGTGCGGGAGGTGCCGGAAGCGCTGCCGCCCTTCATGCTCTTCATGGCGTCGCGGAAGGTGGATACGATCAGAGGCAGGCTCTTGATCAGCGAGATGATACCGCCGGTAGCGATAGCGCCTGCGCCGATATACTTGACGTAGTTGGACCAGATAGCGTCTGCACCGCCTGCTGCATACAGATCAGCAATGGTGGTGCCGGCTGCTGCCGGGTACAGGGAAATGTTTGCGCCGAACAGGCAGATCAGCGGGATGATGACCATCCAGCCGACCAGAGAACCGGCAAACATATAGGAAGCGGTCTTGGGACCGACGATATAGCCCACGCCCAGCAGAGCGGGGTATACTTCCATGCCCAGAGCACCCTTGAAGGAGCTGAAGGCCACGGCAATGTCGGAGGGGATCATCTTCAGGCCATCCACGATGAACTTGAAGATGGCTGCCAGACCCATGCCGGAGAACACGGTGGAGGCGTTTGCACCGCCCTCTTCACCGGCCAGCAGAACGTCTGCACAGGCGGTGCCTTCCGGGTACAGCAGGGTGGCGTGCTCCTTGACGATCAGGGCGTTGCGCAGGGGCACCATGAACAGAACGCCCAGAATGCCGCCGCACAGGGCGATCAGGGTGATCTCCAGGATGCTGGGCTTGTCGCACAGACCCTCTTTTGCCCACAGGAACAGTGCGGGCATGGTGAAGATGGCACCGGCGGCCAGGCTCTCGCCTGCGGAACCGATGGTCTGCACCATGTTGCTCTCCAGAATGGAGTTCTTCTTGAGCAGGACGCGGATCACGCCCATAGAAATGACTGCTGCCGGGATGGAGGCAGAAACAGTCATGCCGACGCGCAGGCCCAGATAGGCATTTGCAGCGCCGAAGACCACAGACAGGATGATGCCCATGATCACAGAGGTCGCCGTCATTTCTGCGGTGATCTTTTCCGCAGGAATATACGGCTTGAAGGATTCTTGATCTTTCATGCTTGCACTCCTTGCGACAGCACAAGCGCCTTGCTTTTGGGGGCAGGGCGCTTGTGCTGTCCGTTTTCCGATTTCCTAAACACGCGCATCCCATCCAAAAGGACGCGCTGGCACATACTCTATTATACTAAAGTATGACTGAATTGGCAACTGGAAATGTACACAAGAAATTTACAAAAAATTCGTTTATTCAAGCATTTTGCGGGAAATTTGGGCAAAAGCGTGCGAAAAAATTCCATATGATCCAAAAACTGTACGCATATGGAGAACAGCTTTGCGGAAAAGAATGCCTTTTAACAGCGTGCGCGCCTGTCCAGAGGAAGGATGGAAAAGCTTTCCTTTTCCCTGCTTTCGGCGGGCCTTGGACAAAGCTGAAAAAAGCCCCGGGTCTTTCCTCGACTGAACCAGCCGAGGAAAATTCCCGGGACGCTCATATATTATAAAGAGTGCTTTTACACGGCCCCATAGATGCCGTGCACCGATACTTCGCCGGTAAAAACGTGCACTTCGCCGCTGTCGGTGCGCACCACCAGACGGCCCTCTTCGTCCACATCGACGGCTTCGCCTGCACCCTGCCCGCCGTCCGGCAGGTCGAAGGTGACCCGGCGGCCCAGATTGACGCAGGCGGCTTTGTATTCCTCCCGGAAGGGGGCAAAGCCATCGCGGGCAAACACATACATGTTGCGGTCAAAGCCAAAGTCGGTCAGGCCCTCGGCCAGCCATGCGGGGTCGGTGGAAAGATCCACCTTTGCGCCCTGCAGCGCCAGCGAGGTGCCGTTGGGCAGACCGGCGGCATCAAAGTAGCTCTGCGGCTGGGCCAGATTGATGCCGATGCCGCACAAAATGCCCCGGCCCTGCTGCTGGTAGCCGTAGCTCACGCCCTCGCACAGGATGCCCACGATCTTTTTGCCGTTGAGCAGAAGGTCGTTGGGCCACTTGATCTGGCAGTCCACGCCGTAGCGCAGCTTGAGCTGGGTGCGCACGGCAAGGCTTGCCAGCAGCGGCAGGGTGGCAGGCTGGGCCAGCGGTTCCCGGATGGCTACCGTATAATACAGGGCCTTGCCCTCGGCGTTCACCCAGCTGCGGCCCAGACGGCCCCGGCCTGCGGTCTGGTTCTCGGTATACACCGCACCCACCGGGCCAAACTCTTCAAAATGCTCCTTCACGTAAGCGTTGGTGCTGCCGCATTCCGGCAGATAGCGAACCTCATTGATGCTCATTGTTTGGGTACCTCTTTATGTTCATAGGCGGTCACTTTGCCTTCGTCCAGCGTCAGGATGCCGTAGGTGTCCGGCCCGGTGTAACACCGGCCGCAGGAGCCGGGGTTGAACAAAAACACCTTGCTGCGGGTCTCTGCATGGGGGATGTGGGTGTGACCGAACAGCGCCACCTCGGCACCCCGGGCAGATGCGGCATCTGCCAGCGTATCCAGATCGTATTTCACACCGTACATATGACCGTGAGTGTAAAAGATCACCACGCCGTCAAAGGCGGCAAGGCCGTCGGTGGGTTCCAGTGCGCCGTAATCGCAGTTGCCCGCCACCGAGTAGGCCCGCAGCTTGGGGCACAGCGTCAGGGCCAGCTCCAGATCCCGCAGGCCGTCGCCCAGAAAGATCAGGGCATCGATGTTTTTGCTCTCTTTCCTCAGCACGCGCTCAATGGCGGTGCGTCCGCCGTGGCTGTCGCTCAAAACCAGAAGCTTTGTCACAAAAGGGGTCCTCCTCTATTACCATTTACCTGAGATGCTGTCATTCACCAGCCTGCTGGCCCTGTTGCAATACCAGCAGCTGCTTGTACACTTCGCTTTTAGAATAAGGTGTGCCCTGTGCCGCCGCCTTGGCTGCGGCGGTGGGGCCAAAGCCCTGCCCGGTCAGCTCCAGCGCCCGCTGCGCTGCCTGCTCCAGCGTCAGCTCCTGCTCCGGGTCGGCGGTCTCCGGCGCACCGGCCATCACCAGCACATACTCGCCGCGCGGCTCGTTGGTCTTGTAGTGCTCCACCGCCTCGCCGAGGGTAGTCTTCCAGATATCCTCGTGCAGCTTTGTCAGCTCCCGGCACAGGGTGATGCTGCGGTCTGCGCCAAAGGCATTGGCCAGATCGTCCAGCGTGGTGCGCAGCTTGTGGGGCGCTTCGTAAAAGATGGTGGTGCGCTTTTCCTGCAAAAGCGCAGCCAGCCGCTCTTTTTTCTGCTTGCGGTTCACGGGCAGAAAGCCCTCGAACACCCAGCGGGAGGTGTCCTGCCCGGACACGGCCAGCGCTGTGACGCAGGCGGAAGCCGCCGGTACCGGCACTACCTTGATGCCCCGGGCCAGTGCGTCCCGCACGATCACCTCGCCCGGGTCGGAGACGCAGGGCATGCCCGCATCACTGCACAGGGCACAGCTCTCGCCTGCTTCAATGCGGCGCAGGATGCCCTCACCCTTCTGCAGGGCGTGCTCATAGTAGCTGACCATGGGCTTTTTCAGGCCCAGAAAGTTCAGCAGCTTCATGGTCACACGGGTGTCCTCGGCGGCAATAAAGTCTGCCGCGCCAAAGGTGGCCGCTACGCGCGGCGGCATATCGTCCAGATTGCCGATGGGCGTTGCCACGATATAAAGAGTTCCTGCCATAGTTTACCTCCCATATAACGCCGCACCGGCGCTGATCAACACATCCGGCTCCACCCGCAGGCCGGTCTTGCGGTTCTTCTGCGCTTCCACAAGGAAGAGCCATGGCGCGCCGTCCGCCTTGTTCTTTACAAAGGCCAGCCGCTTCGGCTCCAGCCGGTTGGCCCGCAGCACCGCCAGCACCTCCGCCAGTCGTTCCGGCCGGTGGCACAGCGCAAAGCGCCCGCCGTCCTTCAAAAGGCGGAACGCACACTGGCACACATCGTCCAGTGTGCAGGTGTTCTCGTGCCGGGCAAGGGCGTGGGCTGCGTTTTGGCTTTGGGGCCCATCCGTGAAATAGGGCGGATTGCACGCACACACGTCAAAACTGCCCTCGCCCTGCCGGAAAGCGCGCAGGTCGGCACAGACAGGCTCAATGTGCCCGATGTCCTGCTCCTGCACCGCAGCGGAAAGCAGAGCGCTGCCCTCTGGCTGCAGCTCCAGCCCCATGCAGGGGCCGCGGTGGCCGCGGTCGTGCCATTCCAGCGCCACGATGCCGCAGCCGGAGCACAGGTCTGCGGCCTTCTGGGCGCGCTTTGGCTCACAGAAACGGGCCAGCAGCAGCGCGTCGGAGCCAAAACGATGCTCCGGCGAGCAATAAACCATAGTTCTATTATACAAGACTTCGGTAGAATGTTCCATAGATAAGTGTGCCGTACCCTCTCAAAAAAATGCGTGGAATTGCTCGGGGAATTTGTGCGAATTACTGCAAAACAAAAAGCAGCAGACCTGCTTTGGACAGGCCTGCTGCTTTTGATGCGTTTTTTGTGCAGCTGCTAAAATTATTCAGCAGTGATAGCACCCGTGGGGCAAGCACCCTCGCAAGCGCCGCAGTCGATGCAAGCGTCTGCGTTCACAGAAGCAACACCATCAACGGTGATAGCGCCAACCGGGCAAGCGCCCTCGCAAGCGCCGCAGCCAACACATGCG
>OODQ01001241.1_pt1 | contig 12556 bp, 10 predicted proteins | sample 1671321 | NCBI WGS metagenome assembly OODQ01 (sample SAMN06348144, study PRJEB24527) | human gut metagenome | biome: human gut; feature: ankylosing spondylitis patient; material: feces | host: Homo sapiens | place: China | collected 2015-10
GTCAAGAAAAACGTTGAACGAGGACAGGCACATATCCAGTCATCTTTTAATAATACAATCGTAACATTAACAGATACACAGGGAAATGCACTTTCATGGGCAAGTGCAGGCGGTCTGGGATTTAGAGGTTCAAGAAAATCTACTCCATATGCAGCACAGATGGCAGCTGAAACAGCAGCAAAGGCAGCATTAGTACATGGTCTGAAAACAGTTGATGTTTTCGTAAAGGGTCCAGGATCAGGAAGAGAAGCTGCAATCCGTGCATTACAGGCTTGCGGTATTGATGTAGTAAGTATCAAAGACGTAACACCGGTACCACACAACGGATGCCGCCCACCAAAACGCAGAAGAGTCTAATTTCAGGACTTGGCGGCAGTTTTTTGCTGCAGGTGAGCTAACAGAGAATTTGAGCAATGAGCATAGCGGATTACTGCAGTTCCGCTGATTTTTAAGGAGGATAAACATGGCAGTTAATAGAGTTCCAGTTCTTAAAAGATGCCGTTCATTAGGTATGGACCCAATCTATTTAGGAATCAACAAAAAATCTAACAGACAGTTAAAAAGAGCTAATAGAAAAATGAGCGAGTACGGTCTCCAGTTACGTGAGAAACAGAAAGCAAAATTCATCTATGGTGTATTAGAGAAACCTTTCAGAAACTACTATGCAAAAGCAAAACAGATGGAAGGTATGACAGGTGAAAACCTGATGATTCTTCTGGAATCCAGACTGGACAATGTAATGTTCCGTATGGGATTCGCAAGAACAAGAAAAGAAGCTAGACAGATCGTTGACCACAAACACGTTTTAGTAAACGGAAAACAGGTAAACATTCCATCTTACCTTGTAAAAGCTGGTGACGTGATTGAAATCAAAGAAAAACACAAAGACTGCCAGAGATACAAAGATATTCTGGAAGTAACAGGTGGAAACATGATTCCTGACTGGCTGGAAGTTGATGCTGAGAACCTGAAAGGTACAGTAAAAGAGCTTCCTTCAAGAGAAGCAATCGATGTTCCTGTAGATGAGATGTTAATCGTCGAGTTATATTCTAAATAATCTCTCAGTGAGTAGCAGAAGTTTTAGAATCCGGAGATTTAACATTGTACCCCCTCAACATATATTAACCCATAAGGAGGGTCTGTGTAGTGTTTGATTTTAATAAGCCGAATATTGAAATTACAGAAATTTCAGAAGATAAAAAATATGGAAAATTTGTAGTGGAACCTCTGGAGAGAGGATACGGAATCACATTGGGTAACTCCCTGAGAAGAATCATGCTTTCTTCTCTTCCGGGAGCAGCCATCAGTTCTGTAAAGATTGACGGAGTTCTGCACGAATTCAGTTCCATCCCAGGTGTAAAAGAAGATGTAACAGAGATTATCATGAACTTAAAGTCCCTGGCAATCAAAAATACATCAGAATCAGACGAAGTAAAGAATGCATATATCGAGTTTGAAGGAGAAGGTATTGTAACAGGTGCTGATATCCAGACAGATTCTGATATTGAGATTATGAATCCGGAGCAGGTTATCGCTACATTGAGCGGCGGTAAAGACAGCAAATTGTATATGGAACTTACCATTACAAAAGGCAGAGGATACGTAAGCGCAGACAAGAACAAGAGTGAGGATATGCCGATTGGTGTGATTCCGATCGATTCAATCTATACACCGGTTGAACGTGTCAATATGACCGTTCAGAATACTCGTGTCGGACAGGTTACAGATTATGACAAACTGACATTAGACGTATGGACAAAGGGAACACTGCTTCCGGATGAGGCAGTCAGCCTTGCAGCAAAAGTTCTCAGTGAACATCTGAAATTATTCATTGACCTTTCTGAAGTTGCTCAGTCAGCTGAAGTCATGATTGAAAAAGAGGATGACGAGAAAGAGAAAGTTCTGGAGATGAGCATTGACGAATTAGAGCTTTCTGTACGTTCATACAACTGTCTGAAGAGAGCCGGCATCAACACAGTAGAAGAACTTACAAACAAGACACCGGAAGACATGATGAAGGTGCGTAACCTTGGACGTAAGTCTCTGGAAGAAGTGCTGGCAAAATTAAAAGAATTAAACCTTGAGTTAAATCAGGGAGAGGAATAAAGAAAATTATCCCGTCAGTAAGCCCGAAGAGCGTGGCGGGAGCATTTGATTTATAAGCCCGAAGATGCAAAACCAAATGTTTATTTAATGGAGGACCATAAAAATGGCAAAATATAGAAAACTCGGCAGAACATCCAGCCAGAGAAAAGCTTTGATCAGAAACCAGGTAACAGCATTACTGAACAATGGTAAAATCGTTACTACAGAAGCAAAAGCAAAAGAGATCCGTAAAGAAGTTGAAAAACTGATCGCTTTAGCTGTAAAAGAAAAAGATAACTTCGAAGAAGTAACTGTAAAAGCTAAAGTTGCTAAAAAAGACGACAAAGGCAGAAGAGTGAAAGAAGTTGTTGACGGTAAAAAAGTAACTGTTTACGAAGAAGTTGAAAAGACAATCAAAAAAGATATGCCAAGCAGACTTCACGCAAGAAGACAGATGCTGAAAGTTCTTTACACAGCAACAGAAGCTCCAAAGAACAACATCAAGAGAAATATGAAAAAAGTTGATTTAGTGGATAAATTATTCAACGGTGGTTACACAAGAATTGTTAAGATTGGCCAGCGTAAAGGTGATGCAGCTATGGAAGTACTGATCGAGTTAGTTTAATCAGTAATCAAAATAGCAAAAGAGAAGCACTTGAAGATCAGAGATGGTTTTCGAGTGCTTTTTTGATTCATCTAAAATTAAAAAAAATTTAATGATTTTTGCAACACATTTGTAATCTTTTTCGTCTAATATATAGGTGATACTGTATTACGGTATTATTACATAAGAGAATGTAAAAGGGGAACATTTAGGATGGGAAAAGCGAAAAAAATAAAGGCAGTAAAAAGAAGAAAGACGGGAAAAGACGGTAAAGTAAAGGCTTTGTGGATCACAGGAGGGGTTCTTGCAGGGATCTGTTTGATCTATGTTGCAATCTCTGTGTATTTCATGAGTCACTTTTTCGTGAATACGAAAATTAACGGTAAAAACTTTTCGGGGAAGACAGCAAGTGATGTAGAAAAGTATCTCCAGACAAATATAAAAGATTATAAGCTTACAATTTTGGAAAATGAAGGAAGACAGGATGTGATCAGCGGAAGCGAGATTGGACTGGAATACAGAGCGGGGACAGAAGCAGAAAAATTGTTGAAGGATCAGAATGGATTCGCCTGGCCGAAAGCTTTCTTTACGGAGAATTCCAGAAAGGTTTCAGTCAATGTGTCATATAATGAGGAATCCTTGAATCAGCGGATCTCACAGCTTTCATGTCTGCAGACAGAGCAGACACCGGCAGAGAATGCAAAGCCGGAATTTGATGGAAACCAGTATGTCATCAAACCGGAAGTATATGGAAATGCCGTGGATAAAGAACGTCTTACAGAGCAGGTAAAAGTTCATATCACAGAGTTTCAGCCACAGTTGGATATGGTGGAAACCAAGTGCTATGCGAAACCAAAATATGTAGAGGATTCCAAGGAAGTACAGGAAGCCTGTGATGCAATGAATAAATATGTAAATGCAAGTATCACATATCCGATGAATGAACCAGTCGTAGTAGATAAAGCGCTGATCTCACAGTGGCTGCAGGTAGACGGAGAAATGAAGGTTTCTCTCAATACAGAGGCGATGAAGCAGTGGTTTACTGCCTTTGGAGATAAGTATGATACACAGGGAACGACCAGAACCTTTACAACGCCGGCCGGAAAGAGCGCAACTGTGACGGGCGGGACTTATGGATGGTCTATTGATGAGGATACAGAGCTTGTGAATCTGCAGAACAGCATTTTAAACGGGGAAGTAGTCACAAGGGAGCCTGCATATTATGCGGGCGGTACTGCCGCAGCACATTCCGGGCAGGACTGGGGAAATACGTATGCAGAAGTGGATATGAGTGCACAGCATATGTGGTATGTTCAGAACGGGCAGGTGGTACTGGAGACGGATGTTGTGACAGGAGAGCCGATTCCGTCCAAGATTACACCGGAAGGAGTGTATTCCCTGATGTGGAAGCAGCCAAATTCTGTTCTGGTCGGAGATATTAATCCAGATACCGGAGAACCGGCATACAGAACAAAGGTAAAATACTGGATGCAGGTGACGTCAAGCGGAGTCGGTTTTCATGATGCGACCTGGCAGACTGCATTTGGCGGGACATTGTATCAGATTCCGGGAACAGGGTCTCATGGCTGTATCAATATGCCGTTAGATCAGGCGGGGGCGCTCTTCAATATGATCGAACCAGGGACACCGGTAATCTTCCATTGGTGATAAAAAATTAATTTTTTGTGCAAATGTACCAATTGACGTTAAAAAGATAACGTTAAATATTTGTCAAAAGCTATATTGACAATTATTTAACAAGAAAGTATACTAATACCTGTAATTAAGAAACCAAGTCAATTACAGGAGGATTATTGAAATGGCGAAGAAAAAAGAAGAGATGGGAGTACCTGCAATCGTAGACAGCGTAGAAACACTGGAAGCGAAGATGAAAGCAATGCGCGAAGCTCAGAAAGAATTTGCAAAATTCTCTCAGGAGCAGGTTGATAAGATTTTCTATGAAGCAGCAATGGCAGCTAACAAGATGCGTATCCCGCTTGCTAAAATGGCAGTAGAAGAGACACAGAGAGGTGTCCTTGAAGATAAAATCATTAAAAATCATTATGCAGCAGAGTATATCTACAATGCATATAAAGATACAAAAACTTGTGGAGTGATCGAAGAAGACACTGCATACGGAATCAAGAAAGTAGCTGAGCCGATCGGACTTGTTGCAGCAGTTATTCCGACAACAAACCCGACATCTACAGCAATCTTTAAAACATTGATCTGTTTAAAGACAAGAAATGCGATCATCATCAGCCCACATCCAAGTGCAAAAGCATGTACGATCGAGGCTGCAAAAGTAGTTCTTGAAGCAGCAGTAAAAGCTGGAGCACCGGAAGGAATCATCGGATGGATCGATGTACCGTCTCTGGAGCTGACAAACCAGGTTATGAGAGATTCTGATATCATCCTGGCTACAGGTGGTCCTGGAATGGTGAAGGCTGCTTACTCTTCAGGAAAACCGGCACTTGGTGTTGGACCTGGAAATACACCTGTTATCATTGATGATACAGCAGATATCAAGATGGCAGTAAACTCTATCATCCATTCTAAAACATTTGACAATGGTATGATCTGTGCTTCTGAGCAGTCAGTTACTGTTCTGGACAGCATTTATGAAGAAGTGAAGAAAGAATTCCAGTATCGTGGATGCTACTTCCTGAAAAAAGGCGCTGAGCTTGATAAGGTTCGTAAGACAATTATCATCAATGGTGCATTAAACAGCAAGATTCCTGGAAAATCTGCATATGAGATTGCAAAAATGGCAGGTGTAGATGTTCCTGAGAATACAAAAATCCTGATCGGTGAAGTAGAGTCTGTAGATATTTCAGAAGAATTTGCTCACGAAAAATTATCTCCTGTACTTGCTATGTATAAAGCAAAAACATTTGACGAAGCACTTGCAAAAGCAGAACAGCTTGTAGCAGACGGTGGATATGGACATACATCTGCTCTGTACGTTCATCCGGCACAGAAAGAAAAGATTGAAAAACACTATGCAGCAATGAAGACATGCCGTGTTCTGATCAACACTCCTGCAGCTCAGGGTGGTATCGGAGATCTTTACAACTTCAAACTGGCTCCATCTCTTACACTGGGATGTGGTTCATGGGGCGGAAACTCCGTATCAGAAAACGTTGGAGTAAAACACCTGATTAACGTGAAGACAGTTGCAGAGAGGAGAGAGAACATGCTCTGGTTCAGAACACCTGAAAAAGTATACTTCAAGAAAGGCAGCATGCCGGTTGCACTGGATGAACTTGGAACAATCATGCACAAGAAAAAAGCATTCATCGTAACAGACTCATTCCTGTACAAAAACGGATATGTAAAAGGAATCGAAGAGAAACTGGATGCTATGGGAATCCAGCACACATGCTTCTATGAAGTAGCTCCGGACCCGACACTGCAGTGTGCACAGAAAGGTGCAGACATGATGCGTTCTTTCGAGCCTGATACAATTATTGCTCTTGGTGGTGGATCTGCAATGGACGCTGCTAAGATTATGTGGGTAATGTACGAATATCCGGATGCAAACTTTGAAGATATGGCTATGGACTTCATGGATATCCGTAAGAGAGTATACACATTCCCTGAGATGGGTAAAAAAGCATACTTCGTAGCAATCCCGACATCTTCAGGAACAGGTTCTGAGGTAACACCATTTGCGATCATTACAGACGCAGAGACAGGTGTAAAATGGCCGCTGGCTGATTACCAGTTACTTCCGAACATGGCAATCGTTGATGTTGACAACATGATGACACAGCCAAAAGGACTGACAAGTGCATCAGGTATCGACGTTATGACACATGCGATCGAAGCATTTGTATCTATCATGGCTACAGACTACACAGATGGTCTTGCTATGAAAGCAGTGAAGATGGTATTTGAAAACCTTCCATCTGCATATGAGAACGGAGCAAATGATCCGAAAGCACGTGAAGAGATGGCAAACGCTTCTTGTATGGCTGGTATGGCATTCGCAAATGCATTCCTTGGATTGAACCACTCTATGGCTCATAAACTGGGAGCATTCCACCATCTGCCACACGGTGTTGCAAACGCAGTACTTCTGACAGAAGTTATGAGATACAATGCATCTGAGGTTCCAACTAAGATGGGAACATTCTCTCAGTATCAGTATCCACATGCACTTGCAAGATACGCTGAGTTAGGACGTTTTGCAGGATGCACAGGAAAAGATGACAAAGAAGTATTTGAGAACTTCCTTGCAAAACTGGAAGTATTAAAAGAACAGATCGGAATCAAGAAATCCATCAAAGAGTATGGTATCGATGAGAAATACTTCCTTGACACACTGGATGACATGGTAGAGCAGGCATTCAATGACCAGTGTACAGGAGCAAACCCAAGATACCCACTGATGAAAGAGATCAAAGAACTTTACCTGAAATGCTACTATGGAAAATAATTTCCGGTAAGGAAAATAAGAGAGAAGGACATTCCAAACGCCAGAAATGACGGGAGGAGTGTCCTCTTTTTGTGAAAATATAAAAGAAGAAAATCGTTAAAAAAAGTTAAGAAATTAACAATTATATTCAGTAAAAAAATATCGTGAAAAATTGCACAAAGTTAACTTTAGGGGCTTACATTTCAAAAAAGCAGGAGCTATAATAAGGTCAGTAAAAGAAAAACAGATACCACACCGGAAGGATTTACCGGGCGGGATAGAATGTATGACAGGAGGCAATTTTTATGAAACTGGAAGAAAAAAACTTAATCGTAAAACGTTCTTACAAAGAAGTGTACAAATGTGAAGAAGGAATTGTAAAAGTATTTGCAAAAGAGCATCCGAAGTCAGACGTACTGAATGAGGCTTTAAATACTGCCCGTGTTGAAGAAGCAGGACTGGATATCCCGAGTGTAAAAGAAGTGACACAGATCGATGGAAAATGGGCTCTGGTGATCGAGTACAAAGATGGTAAGACAATGGAAGAGATGATGAAGGTCGATCCTACAAATCTGGAGAAATATATGAATGATTTTGTGGATCTGCAGCTGAGTGTTACAAGTAAAAAGGCACCTCTTTTAAACAAGATGAAAGATAAATTTGCCCGGCAGATCAATGGATTAAAAGTCCTGGATGCGACGACAAGATATGAACTGATGACACGACTGGAAAGTATGCCGAAGCATGACAAGATCTGTCACGGAGATTTTAATCCGAGCAACGTGATCGTTGGAAAGAACGGTAAGATGACTGTGATTGACTGGGCTCATGTGACACAGGGAAATGCAAGTGCAGATGCAGCAATGACCTATCTTTTGTTTGCACTGGAAAGTCAGGAAAAAGCAGATCTGTACCTGAAGATTTTCTGTAAGAAGAGTGATACAGCAATGCAGTATGTACAGCAGTGGCTTCCGATCGTCGCAGCAGCACAGCTTTCCAAGGAAAATGCGCTTGAGAAAGATTTCCTGATGAGATGGATTGATGTTATGGATTACCAATAGAAAAGAGGCTGAAGATCGGTATTAACAAACCGATTTTCAGCCTTCTTTTTATGTACGTATAAATTTCTACCAGCTCTGGAAGAAAAGATTCCCGCCGACATTGACTCCCGGACGATCGGTAGCACCTGCATACAGGAAGTAGTAGCAGTCAATGACAGAAGAAAGTCTTGCTCCGTTGACTGCGTCCTGGGCAACCTGAAGTGCCAGGCTGGACGGACCGGAATTCAGAACAGAATCAAGTCTTCCGCTCCAGACCGGTTCAAACTGTCCGGTTGCATAGATGACACCGTGAATTGAATTCGGGAAAAGCGGACTTTCCACACGATTCATGATCACGGTTGCTACAGCCAGCATGGAATTATAATCATGTATGGCCTCGCAGTCCAATAAAGCGGCAAAGGTAGTGAGCTCATCATGGGTTGCATCAGAGCCTCCTCCCTGAATGATATCTCCGCCGGAATCCGGTGTAGTCGGAGGTGTCGGAGTCACTGTTGAGTTACCGTCACCGGATGAAGGCTTGTCCGATTTCTGCTGCTGTTGCTGCTGAAGTTCCTGCTGTCTTTTTGCTTCCAGTTCTGCAGCTTCCTGTGCTCTAAGTGCTGCAAGCTGTGCCTGAAATGTAGCCAGATCAGTAGAAGTAGCAGCGGCTTTCGCTTCGAGATCAGACTGCTTCTTATCCAGACTTGTCTGGAGTGAGACCAGGGAATCCTGCTGTGCCTGAAGAGTCTTTTCCTCTTCTGCGATTTGATTTTTCGTCTCCTGCAGTTCAGTGAGCATCTTGCGGTCATAGTCGCTGATGTTCTGGATAAAATCTGCTTTGTTCAGAAAGTCAGTCATATCCTCTGCAGAAAAGAGCATTTCCAGAAGTGATGCGCTTCCGGTCTCGTACATATACTTAATACGTGTCTTCATGTCATTATACTGTTGAGCTTCTTTTGCCTGTGCGTCGGCTAAGGAATCTTTTGTCCTTTGAATCTCGCCATTCGTAATCTCAACCTGCATCTCAGTCGTAGATATCTGATCGCTGATGGCGACAAGTTCCTGATTGATACCGGCCAGCTGGCCTGCCAGATCAGAAGTTTTGCTTTCGAGGCTTTGGGTGCTTTCCTCTGCGGAAACAGGGAGAACAGAAAAAGCCATTGCGAGGGAGCAAATAAGTGCAGTACCTGTTTGCAGCCTGCGTTTTAAGCCTGATTTCATAACTTTAATTCCTTTCTATAAAAAAGTCTGTTTCGCTATTATACTATAAATTGCGAAATAACGCAAATTTTGATAAAATAAGTTACAAAACTTTAAGAAAGAGGTTACTGTGAGCAGTAACAGAAAGATGAGGAGTAGGCTTCATGAAAAAGATAAAAATGATAGGACTGGATTTGGACGGGACTTTGCTCAATTCAAAAAAAGAGGTAACTGATCATACAAAGAGTGTACTGGAGGAGGCCATCGCGCAGGGGATCATTGTGCTGGTAGCGACCGGGCGGCCGCTTACCGGTATTCCAGGACAGGTAAGAGCGATACAGGGAATGCAGTATGCGCTGACGACCAATGGGGCGAGAATCTACGATTTGATCCATGAAAAAACGATTCTTTCGCATCCGGTTCCTTATGAAAAAGGAAAGAAAGCGTTGGAAATCACAGAAAAGTATGATACATTACAAGAGGCGTACTTTGACCGGGAGGTATATGCGCAGGAAAATCAGCTACAGGAAATTTGGCGTTATCACAAGAATCCGCATATGTGGGAGTATGTAAGGTCTACCAGGACTGTAGTTCCGTCTATTGTAAAATGGTATGGCGAAGCAGAGCGCGATGCAGACAAACTGCAGCTTATGTTTGCGGATATGCAGGATATAGAGCGTGCCAGAAAAGAGCTGGAAGAGATTCCGGGGCTGGTATTGACGGGATCGCTTGGAAATAACATTGAGATTAATGCTCAGGGAATCGATAAGGGAATTGGAATGATTGAGCTTGGGCACAGACTTGGAATTGACAGAGATGAGATTATGGCATGCGGAGACGGGGACAATGATCTTGAAATGTTAAAGGCCGTGGGATTTGGAGTTGCCATGGGCAATGCAGAGGAAAGTGTAAAAGCGGTAGCAGATTATGTGACGGATACGAATGAGGAAGAAGGCGTGGCAAAAGCAGTCGAAAAGTTTGCTTTGAGATAGGAGGAGAGATATGTTAGAAGCATTAAAAGTAATCATACTGGGGATTGTGGAAGGAATTACAGAATGGCTCCCGATCAGCAGTACAGGACATTTGATCCTGGTAGAAGAATTTGTGAAGCTGAATTTCAGCCAGTCGTATCTGGATATGTTTAACGTGGTGATCCAGCTTGGTGCGATCATGGCAGTTGTTGTGATTTATTTTCACCGGCTGAATCCGTTTTCACCGAAAAAGACAGAAAAGCAGAAAAAAATGACGCTGCAGCTCTGGGTGAAAGTAGTGATCGCTTCCATACCGGCAGGAGTGGTAGGAATCCTGTTTAATGATTTTATTGAAGAAAAATTTAATAATTCTTATGTAGTTGCTACGATGCTGATCGTAGTCGGTGTTCTGTTTATTGTGATCGAGAACAGACACAAAGGAAGGAAACCTCAGATCACCAAGATTTCCCAGATGGGAGTTCCGGTCCTGATCTGGATCGGAGTATTCCAGATGCTTGCTATGATTCCGGGAACTTCCCGTTCAGGAGCAACGATCATCGGAGCACTGACACTGGGCGTGTCAAGAACTGCAGCAGCGGATTTTACATTCTTTCTGGCGATTCCGGCAATGGCAGGTGCCAGCCTTGTAAAACTTCGTCACTTTGGATTTGACTTTACAGGGATTGAGCTTGGGCTTCTTCTGCTTGGATGTGTTGTTTCATTTGTTGTGTCCATTCTGGCGATCAAGTTTTTATTAAAATACATTCAGAATCATGATTTTAAGGCATTTGGATATTATCGTATCGTACTTGGAATTATTGTGTTCCTGTATTTCGGGATTCATGCACTGCTTGCATAAAAATGAATTATATACAAAAAATATACGTATAAAAATGATAATTTATGCATAATTAGTCTTGCAATTTCGTAAAAACATGGTATCATATATGTATAAAATGAATGATTATACAGACTATGTGTATTTTGTTTTGGGAGGAATGAAAGATGAAAATGAAAAAGTTGACAGGAATCGTTCTGGCAGCGGCATGTATGGTTTCGCTTGCAGGATGTGGTTCTTCAGAGAAAAAAGAAGTGAATGTTGAGAAACCGGAAGATCTTAAGACACTGACGATCGGTGTTCAGCAGGGAACGACAGGAGATATCTTAAGCTCCGATCAGGTAGAGAAAGACTCTCAGATGAAGCGTTATCCGAAAGGATCAACTGCAATACAGGCGCTGAAAAACGGAAAGATCGACTGTGTCGTAATCGATTCTGAGCCGGCAGCAAAATTTGGAGAAAAGAATCAGGATCTGAAGATTATCGACGGCGTTTTTGAAACAGAAGAATATGCAATGTGTGTGAAAAAAGGAAACACGGAATTGCTGGATGAGATGAACAAAGCGCTTGAAGAACTGAAAGAAGACGGTACAGTTGATAAGATCATCGGAAACTATATTGGAGATGACACCGGAAAATATCAGTATGAATCTCCGGCAGATGTGGATCACTCCAAGGGAACACTTGTTATGGCTACGAATGCAGAATTTGAACCATACGAGTATCATGAAGGTGACGGAATTGTAGGAATCGATGTGGATCTTTCCAGAGCGATCTGTGATAAAATGGGATATGATCTGGAGATTCTGGATATGGAATTTGATTCTATTCTTCCATCCATTGCAGCAGGAAAGGCAGATTTCGGTGCAGCCGGCATGACAGTGGATGCAGAGCGTCAGAAAAATGCAGATTTCACAGACACATATGCAAATGCAAGCCAGGTAGTGATCGTAAGAAAATAATCACAGAATGGTAATGAGATACAATAACAGGGGTGCGGGACAAAAATCAGGCAGCCCTGTTTTGAACTGTTAAAGAAACATACAAGAGAGGTAAAAACATGAGCTTTTCAGAAAAGTTATATCAGAACTTTATTGAAGATGACCGGTGGCTTTTGCTGGTAAACGGTCTGAAAGTTACGATCCTTGTAACATTGTTTGCACTTTTAGTAGGTGTGATCATTGGTTTTACTGTGGCGATCATTCGTTCTCTGCATGATAAGACCGGAAAATTCAAAATTTTAAATGCAATCTGTAAAGTGTATCTGACCATTATCAGGGGAACACCGAGCATGATCCAGGTATTGTTCATGTATCTCGTTGTGTTCGGGGCTTCTTCCCTGAATTCCATCGTTATCGGAGGGCTGGCATTTGGTATCAACTCCGGAGCCTATGTAGC
>OODQ01001254.1_pt1 | contig 12474 bp, 9 predicted proteins | sample 1671321 | NCBI WGS metagenome assembly OODQ01 (sample SAMN06348144, study PRJEB24527) | human gut metagenome | biome: human gut; feature: ankylosing spondylitis patient; material: feces | host: Homo sapiens | place: China | collected 2015-10
CACCGGGCTGCTTGGCGATGATACGGTTGTAGTAGTCCACACTTTGGCTGTAGTTTCCGATCAGGAACGAACACCAGGCGATGGGGCGCATTGTCCGTTCGCCTTTTGATGCCAGATAGTCCACTTTGAAGAAGTATTTCAACGCCTCCTCAATCCGTCCGCCTTCAAGCAGGCAGTTGGCAATATTGTTGGCAAGCGCCACATTGTCGGGCTGCAGCGCTTCCGCGCGTTTGTAGTTGGCGATGGCTTTCTCCGTATCGTTTACGGCCCTGTAGCAAAGCGCCAGATGCTTGAGGGTCCACACATCGTTGGGCTTGAGCAGCTCGACTTTCTCATAGTCGGCGGTGGCAAGCACGTATTGTTTCAGTTGCTCGTGGCAGTAGCCAGTCTTCTGATAGTCGGAGGCAGTAGGCGAGTCTTGTTTCAACACTTTGCCGAATGTCGACAGCGCGTCGGTGTAGCATTGCATGCTGAAATAAAACTCGGCAATCAGCCGCAGGCTTTTTGTGTCGGAAAGGGCGTCGCTGACAAACGGCACGTCAATAAGGTTGAGCCTTGTCGAGAACGGGTTGTAGAAATCGTTGCGGCTGCGAAACAGGTTGAAGAAGCGGTACAGGCTTTGCACATATTTGTTGGCGATGTTCTCCCGCTGTTTGTCGGGGTTGGGGAGACTGCCTGCCATTTCGTTGATGACCTGCTCCTGCTGCTCGTCGAATTGTGCCATCATCATCGAGCGATGCTGGTCAGGCATCGTGGCTACCGACAGGGCGAATGAGAATTTGTCGCTGTCGCAGAATGCACCTGTGCGGTCAACCATCGACAGCAACATGCTGCCGCTGTTGCCGGCAAACACGCGGAATATGCTCGAGTGGCGTGGTGTGAACGGAACAAACCAATTCGCCACGTCGTTGAAGAATGGAAAGCTCTTCAGCCTGGCGAACGAACTGAGAAACACGTCGCTGCCTTCAGCCTGCATGCGGCTCAGCTCTTGCATCTTGTCGGTGATGCCCGACTCGTTGAGCATTTCCTGCCAGTCGGGGTTTTTTGCCATTTCTTCGATGTCGTCTGAAAACCCGTCGCGCATCTTGCGCCGCATCTCCGGACTTAGTTTCATCAGTTTAGGCACCAATTCGTCGCGCACCTTCTGACTGATTCTCTCAGTGGAGCGGCTGCGGATGAATTGCAGAAACACGGTCATGATGTCGCGGCGTCCGCGCTCGCTGTCGGCAATGTTGGCAATACGCAGTGAGATGGCGCTTGAGTGCTTTATGGTTTCGCGGTGGCAGTGCATGGCAATCAGCGCGCAGCACAGCGCTTTCATTGACAGCGATGCGTCGTTGAATGCGTTTGCGGCATAGAGGTCGAGCAGCGACAGCAGAAGGTGCTCGCTGTAGTGCTCGAGCAGACTGAGCATTGTCGCCGCCATCGCCAATTCCTTTATTTCTGCCGTGGCGTCGGCGTCGGCAAACAGCTTGTCGAGCGTGCCGGCTTCGTTGGCGGTCACGGGAAAAGTGACCCATATATGCTTGAAAACAGCGTTGGCGGCTTTTTCTTTCTCCATTAGCAGTGTCCTCTCCTGGTCACTGTCGCGTTTGTCTGCCGGCAGCTCGTAGAACAATGCTGTCTTGTCGGCACATTCGCGGTATGCCTCGAGCAGCGCCTCCAGACTTCTGGGGTACTTGCGCTCCATGCGCAGCGTCTCGTAGTATAGTTTAGGCGAGTTCTGCACTGTCAGCTCTTGTTCGGTAATGTCGGCAAGCTCCATCAGTTTTGCGGTGATGCCGTTGTGGATTTCCTCGCGTTGAGGGTCGTTGCATCCGTCTGCAACATAGCGGATCATATATTTGTATGACTCCTCCAGCTCGTCGAGCCGGTTGTTCAATTGCCAGTTCTGCAGCGTCTGTGCCGTCTGTCGCAGTTCGGCGAACGCCTCAGCAAGGCGTTTCTCGGAAAGCAGCGATTGAATGCTTTTTTTGTGGAAGTCGGTCATTGTCGTATATTGAATTTATTTGCGAATATACAAATAAAGAGCAAAAATCTTGCCATAAGTCATTGCAAAAGTTGGCGAGGTGTTGTCAGGATTTGGAGGAAATAGTAAATTTGCAGAAAAAATAGAATATGGTACTACAACGTTGGCAGACGGTTTATCTGCTTATTTCAGTGATAGCGATGGCTTTGGCGGCGGCGTTCCCGGCGGTCGAGCCGTTGCGTGTTGCGCAGCCGGTGGTTGAATTGGGCGGCGCTGTCTTGGTGGCACGTGTGCTTGCCGCCGCAATTGCAGTGTTTTTGCTTGTCACAATCACTAAGTTTAAAAACCTGAAAATGCAGCAAATGCTGTGTTCTGTAGGCGTTCTGCTCATGTTGGCGGAAATTGCCGTTGTGGCTGGCGGATATTTTATGGCAGTTGTTGAGCCGAGATTCACGATGACAGCTCCGCTGCCTGTGCTTGCGCTTGCCTGCACGCTGATGGCGAAGAGCCGTATCCAAAAAGACTATAAAATCATCCACGATTGCGACCGTTTGCGCTAATGTATCGGTTTGAAAATCAGAAGGATGTGAAAATATTTCTGAAATATTTGGACTGATTGCTTTGTTTTTAGGAAATTAATGGTTACTTTTGCAGTCCGAAATACTGAATAATAACGAAATAAGATACAAAAATGAAAAGAACATTCCAACCTTCGAACAGAAAGAGAGTGAACAAACACGGTTTCCGTTTAAGAATGTCGACTGCCGACGGACGCAAGGTGCTTGCTCGCCGTCGTGCTAAAGGTCGTGCACGTCTGTCGGTTTCTCACTCTATCAATAAGTAATACTTTAATAGGGTTACGCAGAACGAATAGTTCCGTTGTCGTATTCTTGCGATGACGGTTCTTTTTGTGTGTATACGCGTCTGGTTTTTTGCGCCTCTTTGCTTGCCGGCACTCCGGATTTCTCTGATTTTGAAATCTAAAAAAACGAATCCAAATCTTTAAAAATGGAAAAAGACAATCTTTTGTCGATAAAATGTGACATTTTGTTGGATTTATTTGGAATTGTGTTTACAAAGTGATAAATTTGCCGTCGAAAAGAGGTAGGATATATAGATTTTGAAAAAGGAGGTTTGAAAAATAGATGCAATGTCCAGACAAAGCTTCTCTGGCAAATTCCAGATGTTTTGTCGGCAATTGGCATGGTTTGATAAGCGAATAGATTAAAAGAATTTTATTTCATATTGATTTGTTTTATGTGTGATGATCCCCGGGAGGCTGCGAAGTTTTTCGGGGTTTTTCGTGTAAAACTGTCAATTTGTCGGTAAAAACGCAGTTAAAATATCAAAAGTATTGTTTTTACAAGGTGCGTGTATTACTTTTGTGGTGATACAATGGTTTTAGGTTTGGATTTTTAAGTTTTGATTATGAAAAGGATGTTTGTTGTTCCAGCATTGTTGCTGGCAATGTCGGTGTCGTCGCAGGCGGAAACTTCGCTTGTGATGACTCGTGTTGATGGCGGAATGCAGGAGTTGCGTAATCTCTGTTTGGAAAGTGAACATTTCGACATATGTAAATGTTTTTTTTACGATGGATGGCGATACGTTATATTGTATGGCAGTGTCGGTATAGTAGGCACTGCATTTGGCGGAGGCCGTCCTTGACAATGGCATTACAAGTGCAAGAAAATAAGATTTGTTTCATGTGTGAATTTTGGCATCTCGGAGGCTGTGAAGTTTCTGGGATGTTTTTTTATTGTGAAATTTTCAAAAGGCATATTTTGTTTGTAGTCGGCATTGGACTACCTTTGTATTGCTTATTTTTTAATCAGTGAAAAAATATAATCGATGAGAACAAGGATATTTATGCTGTTGCTGGCGGTGCTCGTGCTGGCAGGATGCGGTAGAGAGAAAAAAATCGAGTCGGAGCTGCTCGGCATAGAGGAGAAAGACGGATATACGCTGGTGACCGTGCGCGATCCGTGGAAGGCTGGACAAACACTTCACCGCTATGCGCTTGTGCCACGCGACAAGCCGCTTCCCGACGGGCTTCCCGATGCGACGGTGATAAAAGTGCCGTTGCGCTCGGCGGTGGTCTACAGTGATGTGTATGCCCGTCCGATTGTGGAGCTGGGCTGCGGAAATGCCATCGTCGGAGTACTCGATGCACAGTATTTCAAGACACCCGAAGTGGTTGCCGGTTTGAAATCCGGAAAGATATCCGACTGCGGCTCGTCGATGTCGCCATCCACTGAACGTATCGTCAGTGCCGCGCCGGAGGCCATATTCCTGTCGCCGATGCAGAACAGCGGTTATGGAGCGATAGGCAATATGGGAATACCTATTGTTGAGATGGCAGACTATATGGAGTCCACGCCCCTTAACCGCGCACGCTGGATTGAGTTTATCGGACTGCTCTTCGGCAAGAGCGGCCAGGCAGCGAAGGTCTATGCGCAGGTGGCTAAGGATTATGCCGCGGTGAAGGCTGTTGCTCAGAAAGCCGACAAGCATCCCATGGTGATTTCAGAATATGCCATCAACGGAGTATGGTATGTGCCAGGAGGCAAAAGCTACAAGGCTTCGCTTTATGCCGATGCCGGCGCAGCATATCCATGGGCTGCCGACCAGTCGACTGGATCGTTGTCGCTCGACTTTCCGCAGGTGCTCGACAAGGCTCAGAAAGCCGACTTCTGGCTTGTCACCGTCTACGGACAGACGCTTGACCGCAAGTCAATGCTTGCGCTTTATCCGCACAACGACCGTTTCAGCGCGTTTTCCAATCATGGAGTCTATTATGTAGATTCCGCCACAAGCGGGATTTTTGAGGAAACACCGTTCCACCCCGAGCGTCTGCTTCGCGAATACGTGAAACTGTTTCATCCCGACTTGTTGCCTGACTACTCGTTGCAATATTATAAACCGATGGGGGATTGATAGATGGCACGTTTCCGTATAGTGACGGCTTTGCTCGTTTTTGCGATAATCGCTCTCGCTTTGTCGCTTCTGCTTGTGGGCACAGTCGATGTGCCGGCTGTTGAGGTGTGGCGCATTCTGACCGGTCGTCCGTCAGACTATGAGCCGTGGAATTTTATAATATTCGAAAGTCGGCTGCCGCTTGTCGTCACGGCTGCGCTTGCCGGAGGTGCGCTCGCCGTGTCGGGACTGCTGTTGCAGACCCTGTTTGGCAACACGCTCGCCGACCCCTCGATTCTTGGCATATCCACGGGGGCAAGTCTGGGTGCCGGATGCGCTATGCTTGCGTTCGGCAGCTCGTTTGCCACTGTTCTTGGTGTCGCCGCTGGCGGATATGTAGCCACGCTTACCGGCGCATTTGTGGGAGCGATGGTTGTGATGGCTTTGCTGCTCGTGATGTCAAACGTTGTGAAGAGCAGCACGATGTTGCTGATTGTTGGTATCTTGATAGGTTATATCGCCTCGTCGGCAATCTCGTTGCTTAATTTCTTTGCCACAGAAGAGGGCGTGCATTCGTTTGTGATATGGGGACTTGGCAATTTCTCCGGAGTCACGCTCCGCCAATTGCCGGTTTTTGCCGCTGTTGTGGTTGCGGGGCTTGCCGCCTCGTTGCTGCTGATAAAGCCGCTAAACGCCTTGCTGCTGGGCAGGCGTTATGCTGAAAACCTTGGCGTCAACCTTCGCTCCACGCGCAATGTGCTGCTTGTGGTCACCGGACTGCTTACAGCTGTTGTCACGGCATTCTGCGGTCCTATAGGATTTATCGGACTTGTGGTGCCCCACGTGTCGCGTCTGCTGCTCCGCACGTCCGACCACTACCGGTTGATTCCAGTGGCTATCCTTGCCGGCGCGGTTGTGGCGATGGCGTGCACGCTGGTGAGTGTGTTGCCGATGGACAACGGAATGATTCCTATAAATGCAATCACGCCGATTGTCGGTGTGCCGGTGATACTTTACGTGATAATCAACCGCCGTAAGATATTCTATTTCAACTGACAGAGATGAAACGCTTGCTCGAAATTAAAAACGTGTCTGCCGGATATGTTGTGGACAAGAAGACAAATGTTGTGGTGGCTGACGCATGCCTGTCGCTTTGCGGCGGACAGCTTGTGAGTATGCTTGGCGCAAACGGTGCCGGCAAGTCAACCTTGCTGCGCACCATTGCCGGGACGCAGAGGCCGCTGCAGGGGGATGTGCTTGTCGATGGAAAATCGTTGAAATCAATGAGCCGCAAGGAGTTGGCCAAGATGGTGAGCGTCGTGTCGACCGACCGCACTCAAGCCGGCGGATTGACTGTTGAGGAACTTGTGGGACTCGGGCGTCAGCCTCACACGGGATTCCTCGGGCGTCTTGACAGCAGCGACCGTGAGATTGTGGCAGAGGCGATGGAGGCGGTGGGAATAAGCCATAAGGCTGAAAAATTTGTCGCCGAACTTTCCGACGGCGAGCGCCAGAAAGCGATGATTGCGCGCGCTGTGGCGCAGCAGACACCCGTAATCCTGCTCGATGAGCCTACCTCGTTTCTCGATGTGGCAAGCCGTGTCGACGTGTTGCAGCTGCTTCACCGTCTGGCTTACAACGAAGGCAAGGCCATACTGCTGTCGTCGCACGACGTCTCGTTGTCGTTGTCGCTCAGCGACCGCTTGTGGCTGCTTTTGCCAGGGGGCGTAATCGTTGACGGGCAGACGGAGGATTTGGTGCTTTCGGGACGGTTGGATGAACTGTTTCTCTCGCGCTCGGTGACCTTCGATATGCTGACAGGAGAGTTTGCCGCGGTGCTGCCTGCCGGACATAGGTCGGTGGCATTGCGTTGCAGCGACCCGTCGTTGAGTCATTGGGCAACAAATGCGTTGCTCCGCAGCGGTTATGCTGTGGGTGACGACGGCAAGGTGGAGGTGTCTGTTGTGTCAGCCACCGACATCAGCGTCGGCGGCAGGCGCTGCAGCTCATTTGCCGGGATGCTCGGCGCGCTTGAAGTGGAATCCTAAGCACACGTTGTCGTATTGTCGTGTCAGCCGCATAGCCATTTTAAACGTGGCGTTGTCGGCGTTGTCGGCAACCGCCGACACCAATCCGATAAGTTGTTTGACGTCGACGGTGAGCGTCATGCGGTTGCCGTCTTTCTGCAGATAAGCCTTCTGGTTGCTGTAGGCAGCCGGAATGCGTACCTGCGATGAGTGGAGCGAAAGGTTGTAACTGTTGCCTGAAATCCTGTCAAGGCGTCCTTCCACGGGCACGTCGCGCACGAAGATGACAAAGGTGTTTTCGTCGGAAAACTCAATATGAGTGTCATCGAGCTGCAGTTGCTCATAGTAGGGTGTCAGTCGGTTTTCGGCGATGGCGGCCACGGCTTCCCCGCTGAGGTTGCCCACGGCATTGCCCGACTTTAGGTAGACCGCAGGTCCGGTCGCAAACCAGTTGGCTGCAATTGTGGCAGTGTCGGCAGTCGCTGGCTTGTCGGTCAGCGCCGACAGGTGTTCCTTGGCCTTCGTCACATTCTCTTCGCCAATGTAGTCGTTCAGCACCTCGCCGTCGGAAATCCATATTTTATAGCCTCCGTAAGCGGCGGCTGCAAGCACGATGAGCAGTATCAGTTTTTTCATATCCGTCAGTTTGTATGTGCGAAGATAGACAAAAAAAAAGAAAAAAGAGTCTCCGTTGGGGAAACTCTTTTCATAGAAGCTTGTGTGGAAGCTATTTTTTCATGCGGAAGCCGATGCAGATGTGGTCGTAGTTCGACAGCATCGACGTCACGGTGTTGATTGTCTTCAGGTCGCCTTTCTTTGCCACCGCCTGCACAATCGTCATCAGTTTCTTAACATCCATGGAAATTGACATCTCGTTGCCCACTTTCTGAACGTAGACCGTCATAGAGTGCTCGTCGTTGGTGAGTCCGGCGATGGTTGAGAGCAGTTGCATTTTAAACGTGCCGTCGCTGTTGGCTGTGAGTTTGCCCTTGATGGGTGCCTTCTTCACAGTGAGCGTGAAATTTCCTTCGGAGTCGAAAACACAGGAAGTGTTGAGCAGTCCCAACTTTTTGTAGTAGGGCTTGAGTTTGGCTTCGGCTGCAGTGGTCATAGCCGAACCGCCAGCCTGCTGGGCAATGTTGCCTGATTTCAGCACCAATGCCGGCCCGGTTGTCTTCCATGTGCCTTTGAGCTCGGCTACGGTCACTGTTTTGTTTTGTGCCACGGTCTCTTTTACCACATCTCCAAGACCGTTTAATAAATCTTTCAAATCCTGGGCTTCGGCAGATGCCATGCAAACTGCTGTCATTGCCAAGCCGCAAACAAAAATCTTTGCTACTTTTTTCATCATAAATATGTTTTGCTCATACAAAGTTAGTCATGGGATGACAAAACCGGACAAAAAAATCGAAATAATAACAATCTTTATCGAAATTCTCGGCGAAGATGAGTAACTTTGCACATCTTATATAGAAATTGAAAATTATTGACAATATGAACGAATTAGCGTCGAAGTACAGCCCTGAGGAAGTAGAGGGAAAATGGTACGAATATTGGCTGAAACACGACTTGTTTAAGTCGACTCCCGACAGCCGGGAGCCGTATACAATCGTTATCCCGCCGCCAAATGTCACTGGTGTGCTCCATATGGGACACATGCTCAACAATACAATCCAAGACATCCTTATCCGCCGCGCGCGGATGGAGGGCAAGAACGCTCTCTGGGTGCCGGGAACCGACCATGCGTCGATTGCAACGGAGGCGAAGGTGGTGGCGCGTCTTGCTTCGAAAGGTATAAAGAAGACCGACCTTACACGCGATGAGTTTCTTAAACATGCGTGGGAATGGAAAGAGGAGCATGGCGGCATCATCCTTGAGCAGCTGAAGAAACTTGGCGCTTCGTGCGACTGGAGCCGCACGGCGTTTACGATGGACGAGGTGCGCTCGAAGAGTGTGCTTCACGTGTTTGTCGACCTTTTCAACAAAGGCTTGATTTACCGTGGCGTGCGTATGGTCAACTGGGACCCTGCGGCGCAGACAGCTCTCAGCGACGAGGAGGTGGTCTACAAGGAAGAGCATGGCAAGCTCTACTACCTGCGTTATAAAATCGTGGGTGAGGACGGCTATGCAATTGTTGCCACAACACGTCCGGAAACGATTATGGGCGACACGGCGATGTGTATCAATCCCAACGACCCGAAAAACGCCCATCTTAAAGGCAAACGTGTGATTGTGCCTCTCGTTGGACGTGAAATCCCTGTGATTGAGGATGACTATGTCGATGTTGAGTTCGGTACGGGTTGCTTGAAAGTGACTCCTGCTCACGATGTCAACGACTATATGCTCGGCGAGAAACACAACTTGAAGAGCATCGACATCTTCAACGACAACGGAACAATCAGCGAGGCTGCCGGACTTTATGTGGGTATGGACCGCTTTGCGGTGCGCGAGCAGATTGAGAAAGATCTCGCCGAGGCAGGGCTGCTCGAGAAGGTTGAGGCTTACACCAATAAGGTGGGCCACTCAGAACGCACAAACTCTGTGATCGAGCCGAAACTTTCGATGCAGTGGTTCCTTAAGATGGACGCGCTTGCAAAGCCGGCTCTCGATGCTGTGATGCAGGACGACATCAAGTTCCATCCGTCAAAGTTCAAGAACGTTTACCGTCATTGGATGACCAATATCAAGGATTGGTGTATCTCCCGCCAATTGTGGTGGGGACACCGCATCCCGGCATATTTCTTGCCGGAGGGCGGATATGTGGTTGCCGAGACAGTTGAGGAGGCTTTGCGCCTTGCTCAGGAAAAGACAGGCAACAAAGAGCTTAAGATTGAAGACCTGCGTCAGGATGAGGACGTGCTCGACACTTGGTTCTCGTCTTGGTTGTGGCCGATTTCTTTGTTCAACGGAATCCTTGATCCTGACAATGAGGAAATAAAATACTATTATCCAACAGCCGACCTCGTTACCGGTCCGGATATCATCTTCTTCTGGGTGGCACGTATGATTATGGCTGGCTACGAATACAAGAACGATATGCCGTTCCGCAATGTGTATTTCACAGGTATCGTGCGTGACAAGCTGGGACGTAAGATGTCGAAATCGCTTGGCAACTCGCCTGACCCGTTGATGCTTATCGAGAAGTTCGGCGCCGACGGAGTGCGTATGGGCTTGATGCTTGCAGCGCCTGCCGGAAACGACATTCTGTATGATGACTCTCTTTGTGAGCAGGGACGCAACTTCAACAACAAGATTTGGAATGCTTTCCGCCTTGTGAAAGGATGGGAGGTTGCCGACATCGAGCAGCCGGAGTATGCCAAAACTGCTGTGAAATGGTTTGAGGCAGTGCTCAACAAAACGCTTGCCGAGGTCGACGACTTGTTTGGCAAGTTCCGCTTGTCGGAAGCGTTGATGGCTGTCTACAAACTGTTCTGGGACGAATTCTCTTCGTGGTATCTTGAAATGGTGAAGCCTGCCTATGGAAAGCCTGTCGACCGTGCCACTTATGAGGCGACTCTCGGATTTTTCGATGCGTTGCTCCGTCTGTTGCACCCGTTCATGCCGTTTATCACCGAAGAACTTTGGCAACACATCGCCGAGCGCAAAGACGGCGAGAGCGTAATGACAGCATTGCTGCCTAAGGCTGGCGCGTTCAGCGAGCAGACAATCGCTGACATGGACATTGCAAAGGACATCATCGCCGGTATCCGCACCGTGCGCTTGCAGAAGAACATTCCCAACAAGGAAGAACTTGAGTTGCAGGTGATGGGCGAGGACAATGTGCCGGTAGAATCGATCATCAAGAAGCTTGCAAATCTGTCGGCAGTCGCAAATGTGTCGGAAAAAGATGCCACTGCAGCGGCGTTTATGGTAGGCACAACTGAATATGCCGTGCCTCTTGGCAACAACATCAACGTTGAGGAAGAACTGAAGAAGCTTGAGGCTGACCTTAAGTATCAGGAAGGATTTCTCCAGAGCGTGTTGAAGAAACTCAGCAACGAGAAATTCGTAAACAACGCTCCTGCCAAGGTTATCGAAATGGAACGTAAAAAGCAAGCCGACGCTGAGGCGAAGATTGCAACTCTCAAGGAAAGCATCGCCGCCCTGCAAGGCAAGTAAGAAAATATCCTTATAAATAAAAAGAAGGCGCATTCTGTTGAAGAATGCGCCTTCTCTGCATATAGGTTGCACTGAAGGATTTTAAATTTGCCGTTGAAAATGAATGACAACTTCCAAATTGGCATACGAAGCGGCGTTTCCTGACGGCTTTGTGACGTCGGTCAATTATGTCGTTCCAGAAGAGCTGAGCGACATTGCCGAGAAACTGGAGGTTCTTGATGTGGAAGATGAGGATGCAGTGGCAGAGGTTCGGACAGAAATTAAGGAAATAGAAGCTGGCGATTACACGTTTCGGTTTACCGTGGAGGACGGTTGTGAAAATTGCCCTACTGACGAGGCGAAGGAGCCCTTGCCGTTGACGGCGGCGGCGGCAATTCTTTATGGCGAATATCCAATCGAAGAAGTGTTTTCCGACTTATGCAATGAGCCACTTGGCGAAGATTTTATCAATGACCTGGCGGAAAAGAAAGATTTTTGCGATGAATATGTCAATTATAGTTGCGGAGGCAGTTGCGACGAACTCGACTATTATCTTGATGCATGGAAATATATCATTGACCACATTGTTTCAGGTCAGATAACAGAGTCCACGCTCGATTCATGGCTTGAATATTTTGACGAGTGCTATTATCAAGAGAAAACAACCGTCGAGAAATGGCACAAAACTAATTGAAAATGGAGAATTTACGGAATATTTTCAGTATACTCCTGCAATCCGCAAGCTTATCTATACAACCAATAAGGTTGAGGGCTATCATCGTCAGGTGCGCAAAGTAACGAAGAACAAAGGTGTGTTCCCGTCAGACACCGCACTTGAAAAACTTGTGTATTTTGCTTATCGAGACATTCGTGAGAAATGGACTATGCCCCTGAAAGAGCCGTGGTTACCGCTATATATAAGGAGGCGAAAAGACGCAAAATGTCAGAAAATTTTTGTACCTTTGCCGTCTAAAATAAGAATCAATGAAGATAGATAATATCCTTTCATTCCTACTTGGAATACTTGTACTTACAATGATTTCATGTTCATCGGACTTCTCAAAGTATGAGAAATCAGGAGAAAATGATGTAGAGAAAGCTGGGCTTAAAGGGCCAGTAAAGGAGGTAATATCTTATTGGAATGGTGGTCTCTCAAGAATAGAGAAATATAATAAATATGGGTTTCTCACATCGGATGAAGATTATGATTTTGGGAAATTAGATCATAAATACGAATATAAATATGACGAGTATGGAAATCTAATTGAAGAAACAAACATCTATGATAATGGAAATAGGATATACCGATATTTTTATGAGTATGATGAGAATAATCATATTACTAAAACAACCTGCACCACTATAGAAAATGGGGTTGCAAAGAAGAATGAATTTAGGTGTTCATTTGAAAATATTTACGAAAATGGCAATTTAATAAAAAGAATTGTTAGAGATACAGAATCTACA
>OODQ01001271.1_pt1 | contig 12367 bp, 9 predicted proteins | sample 1671321 | NCBI WGS metagenome assembly OODQ01 (sample SAMN06348144, study PRJEB24527) | human gut metagenome | biome: human gut; feature: ankylosing spondylitis patient; material: feces | host: Homo sapiens | place: China | collected 2015-10
TAAAGATCGCTTGTGACCTTGTTGATGAGGGAATGAGAACAGAAGAAGAAGCTGTAGCTATGATCGATCCACGTAACCTTGATACTCTTCTTCACCCACAGTTTGATGCTGCTGCTCTGAAAGCTGCTACACCAATGGGTAAAGGTCTTGGTGCTTCTCCTGGAGCTGCTTGCGGTAAAATCGTATTCACAGCTGATGATGCTGTTGAATGGGCTGAAAGAGGAGAAAAAGTCGTACTTGTACGTCTTGAGACATCTCCAGAAGACATCACAGGTATGAAGTCTGCTCAGGGTATCCTGACAGTTCGTGGTGGTATGACATCTCACGCAGCAGTTGTTGCCCGTGGTATGGGTGAGTGCTGTGTATCCGGATGTGGTGATATCGCTATGGACGAAGAAAACAAGAAATTTACACTTGCTGGTAAAGAATTCCACGAAGGAGACTTCATCTCCATCGATGGTACAACAGGTAACATCTACGACGGAATCATCCCGACTGTAGACGCTACAATCGCTGGTGAGTTCGGACGCATCATGGCTTGGGCTGACAAGTACAGAACAATGAAAGTTCGTACAAACGCAGATACTCCGGCTGATGCTAAGAAAGCTGTAGAGCTTGGTGCAGAAGGTATCGGTCTTTGCCGTACAGAGCATATGTTCTTCGGTGAGGGACGTATCGATGCATTCCGTGAAATGATCTGCTCCGAAACAGCAGAAGAGAGAGAGAAAGCACTTGAAAAAGTTCTTCCATATCAGCAGGATGACTTCAAAGGTCTCTTTGAAGCTCTGGAAGGTAACCCTGTTACTATCCGTTTCCTGGATCCGCCTCTTCATGAGTTCGTTCCTACAGATGAAGCTGACATCAAGAAACTTGCAGATGCTCAGGGCAAAACTGTAGAGCAGATCAAGACTATCATCGCTTCTCTTCATGAGTTCAACCCGATGATGGGACATCGTGGATGCCGTCTTGCTGTAACATATCCTGAAATCGCTAAGATGCAGACAACAGCAGTTATCCGCGCAGCAATCGAAGTTAAGAAAGCTCATCCGGACTGGACAATCAAACCGGAAATCATGATCCCACTTGTTGGCGATGTAAAAGAGCTTAAATATGTTAAGAAATTCGTAGTTGAGACAGCTGATGCTGAGATCAAAGCCGCTGGTTCTGACCTTCAGTATGAAGTTGGTACAATGATCGAGATCCCGAGAGCAGCTCTTACAGCTGATGAGATCGCTAAAGAAGCAGACTTCTTCTGCTTCGGTACAAACGACCTTACTCAGATGACATACGGCTTCTCCCGTGATGATGCAGGTAAATTCCTCAACGCATACTATGACGCTAAGATCTTCGAGAACGATCCATTTGCAAAACTGGATCAGGTTGGCGTTGGCAAGCTGATGAAGATGGCTATCGAACTCGGCAAACCGGTTAACCCGAACCTTCACGTAGGTATCTGCGGCGAGCATGGTGGAGATCCGTCTTCTGTAGAATTCTGCCACAAGATCGGTCTTAACTATGTATCCTGCTCACCATTCCGTGTACCGATCGCTCGTCTTGCAGCAGCACAGGCAGCTATCGCTGAGAAGAATGCATAATTAACATAATGTTTTAAGGGGCAAAGCGAAATATCCTCTAAAGAGGTAAAATAGCCAACCAGCCCTAAAGTGTCCAAACGTAAAATTTGACCTTGGAGAATTGTAGAAATACAGTTCTTCAGGGTCTTTTTTGTTATATTACACAGCGGTATTCTTTTGTTTAAGGTTTACGTATCTGTAGTTGTAACCATCCTGCATGCGGCAGATACACACAGGTGGGAATCAGGGTATTTTTGCACACTGATATTCGAACTCATATCCATCCATGTGTTAGTCTGCTGTATGTTGTATAGAATCTTAAGTGTATTATACTCAAAATAGGTGGTAATATATTGTGACAGATCAACTTAAGTATTTAAGCAGAGTTAAGAATAGCATGTTGGAAAGAAAAGAACAAGCGTTTTGAAAAGAAAAGTTAGTTGAATAAGTTCGTAGTCATGGGAATTGGGACAGAAGTATGATATACTGACTATAAAAGAAATGCTTTTGGAGAGGATGGAACCATTTTGATGAATAAAAAAGATACAAAGATCAACCGAAATGATATGCTGGAATTAACCCGCAGGATGACATTATCCAGAAACTGCTTTGTGCGTGCAGCAGGAGCATATATAGATGACGAGGGATACATAGATAATACCTTCAATGTAAGCTTCAAAAATATGAGCAAACATGATCAGCAGGTAAATCTGGATCTTGCGAAAACCATTCCTTTTTCCAAAACAAATGAACAGTTAAAATGTTATAAATTCCCTGAAGGGGATATGGCATATGACAGCATCCATAAACTACTGATGGCATTATCACAATACGGATTAAAAGATGATCTTCTGGTTCAGACTCTCTGTGAACAGCTTGCGGAGGGAATCTGCAGTACAAGAGATTCATCAAATAGAACAAACCGCTTGCGGGGACAGGAGTTTGGAATTTATATTTATCATGGAATATATGATATCCCCAAGAAAGGCTCAGACCACAGCGAACAGTGGGAATCAGAAGAAATATACAGTTTCCTGATCTGTGTGGTGGCTCCGGTAGATAAAGATTACAATGCCGGAACTCCAAAATGCGGCTTTATTTTCCCTGCCTTTGAAGACCGTTCCGCAGAACCTGGAAAAATAGATGTATTCTTTGAAATACCGGAGCATCTGGACGAAGGATTTCTGAAAAGTCTGATTGTATATCAAAAGATTTGAAAAAACGTGGCATGAAGTTCGTGGGAACAACGGTTATCTATGCCTATTTACAGGCAGTAGGAGTTCTATGTTCTCATGAGCAGGGCTGCTTTTTGGCAAATCAGGAAGCTGAGCATTATAATAGTTATTCATAAGACTGTTATTTCCTGATTTTTATCCATCCTGCATGAAGCAGATATACGCCTGCCGGAATCAGGGAAAGCATGTGTATATTTGTGCAGCTGCCTGTTTCTGCATATGTCGGCAGAATGAGTGTATGAAATGCAAGATAAAGGTATGCGCCTGCAGCAATGAGATTACACAGAAAAAAACTCCAGCCGAAGATACCGGAAATAGAAGCTGTAAGAATGATGACCAGCGTCAGGGTATCAGGAACAAAGGGAAGATGAATAAAATCAAATTCAGGTTTCAGGGAGAGAAATGCGAGCACTGCGTAAAGAAAAAGCACTGCATTTAATGAACTCATGATCTTAAACGGTAAACTGTAAAAAGGTGTAACAGGGCAGTTGGGCCATAGTTCAACATCCAGTTTCTGTGCAAGCTGGGTTGCTGACTTTGTAAAGGTTATGTTTGTCATTACAACAGCTTTATCGCAGTCGTAGAAGTTTGCACCTGCATAGGCTTCCTGAACAGCTTTATTTCCAACGGGATGGGTGTAATATTTACATTGTATCCCATATTTTTTTCGATGTTTGAAAGCAATGATATCGATTCCCTGGTCTCCGGAGCTTTGGGTTACTTTTATTTTAGAAAAATGCTTTCGCTTTAGTATCTTTGCACATTGATATTCAAATTCATATCCATCCATGTGTTGAGTCTCCTGTATTATATAAAATTGTATAGCAGTCCTCGTAAATGATACATTTAAGAGGATTGCTATAGATGTAGTGCATATTTGCAATATATTATATCTGCAACATACCATTTATAGAAATTCAGGAAAATACTGTAAGTAATGAAATGGCTGGTGTTACGGTATTTTCCTGAATTACGATAACAGTCTGCAGCAAAATAAGAATACCATGTTTGATGATAAAGAACAAGTGTTTTGCGAAGAAAAGAAGAATGGGTTATTGTTTACTGGCTGGTTTACTGGTTGCGTTACTGAGACGTTACCGAGAATGGAATAAACAGTAACGAGAATGGTTACTCTTTGCGGGAATTGTGTTATAATAGTGTATGATTTATTGCTGCTGAAAAAAGTGGACAGTTTATAGCAAGCCTATTAAATGCATTATTTACGAGGACTGCTATAGTAATTATACAAAACCGTAAGAGGGGGATGAACATTTGAAAAATTTTGAAGAAATTATGTCGGAACGAAAAAACCGTATAGAAGCCAGAAAGGACGAGCTGATCCGCAGGAGTCTGCTGTCTGAAGAATTTCTGGAAATGATCCAGAAAAATAAAAGGCCCTTTGATCTGCTGATGTCTTACTATCAGTGTGCTGTCATGGAGATTGAGACAAAATTCAGAGTGCTGAATCAGGAGTATTCCCTGGAATATGATAAAAATCCTATCGAAGGTATTAAAACCAGAATTAAATCTTATGACAGTATTGTGCGGAAAATACGCAGAAAAAATATTCCCATGTCTTTAACTGCTATAGAAGAAAATATCAAGGATATCGCAGGTGTCCGGGTAATCTGTTCTTTTCCGGAGGATATCTATGAGCTGGCAGACAGCTTTCTGCGTCAGGATGATATTGTACTGATCGAGAAAAAAGATTATATAAAAAATCCAAAACCCAGTGGTTACAGAAGCCTGCATCTGATCGTGCAGGTGCCTATCTTTCTGCAGAAAAACAAAAAAATGGTAAATGTGGAAGTCCAGTTTCGAACTATTGCCATGGATTTCTGGGCAAGTCTGGAACACAAGCTTCGCTATAAAAAAGATATCCCGGCAGATCAGGCACAGCAATTGCAGGAGGAGCTTCTGGCGTGTGCCACCCAGAGTGCTCAGTTGGATAACCGGATGCAGGAAATTCGTAATCAACTGGTCAGCAGAGCTGATAAGGGGAATCAATCCTGAGAAAGTTCCTTATTTCAGGAACTTCCTCAATAATTTTTCATAAATTTTTCTATATGGCTGGTATCTCATTGGCAGATCCAGCCATGTTTTTTTGTCTACAATACTCTTATAGTGGGAGAAGGTATGAAAACCGTCTTTGCCATGGTAGGAACCCATTCCGCTTTCACCAAAGCCGCCAAATCCCATCTCACTGGTTGCCAGGTGGATGATGGTGTCATTGACACATCCGCCTCCGAATCCACAGTGGGAAGTAACTTTTTCCGCAGCTTCTTTGTCGGAGGTGAAGATATATAGTGCCAGAGGATGTGCCATGGAGTTGACCTTTTCGATGGCCTCATCCAGGGAATCATAGGCCAGCACAGGAAGCACAGGACCGAAGATTTCCTCCTGCATTACTGCATCCCCGAAGGTTACATTATCCATAACAGTAGGAGCAATCTGAAGAGCTCCCGGATTGTTGTCACCGCCGCAGACTACCTTGCTGGGATCGATCAGATTGCAGATACGAGTAAAGTGCTTTTCATTAATAATTTTCCCATAATTCTTATTATTCAGAGGTGTGGAACCAAACTGTTTCCTGATCTGTTTCTGGATCTGTCGGATCAGTTCATCCTTGATTTCTCTGTCGCAGTAAATATAATCAGGTGCTACACAGGTCTGACCACAGTTGAGATATTTTCCAAATACAATTCTTCTGGCTGCAAGTTTCAGGTTGGCACTTTTCTCTACAATGCAGGGGCTTTTACCGCCCAGCTCCAGGGTAACCGGGGTCAGATGTACAGATGCTTTTGCCATTACTTCCCTGCCAACATGCTGGCTTCCTGTAAAGAAAATATAGTCAAAATGTTCATTGAGAAGAGTGTTATTTTCCGCACGTCCGCCGTTTACCACAGCCACATACCGGGGATCAAAACATTCGGTGATAATGGTTTCAATCACCCGGCTGGTGTGAGGAGAGTAGGCACTTGGTTTTAGTACAACTGTATTTCCGGCTGCAATCGCATCGATCAGCGGATCAATGGTGAGCAGGAAAGGATAATTCCATGGGCTCATAACCAGGACAACACCATAAGGAGATGGCTTCTTATAGCTTCTGGAAGCGAACTGGGCAAGGGGAGTCAGTACTGTTTTTTCTTTTGCATAGGAAGGTGTATGGCGGATCATGTAGCTGAGTTCTGAGAGCACAAGTCCCACTTCACACATATAGGATTCAAAGTTACTTTTTCCAAGGTCACGTTTCAGTGCTTCATTGATCAGTGGTTCATATTTCTGAATACAGGTCTTTAATTTTTTTAAGGCATCCAGCCTTTTTTCTACCGGTAAAGTGGCACCTGTGTAAAAATAGCTGCGTTGTTTCTGAACGATTTCTTTAATTTCTGTTTCTGTCATAATACATTATTTCCTTATATAATATAGATATCAGGTAACTATTGAGAGTCTGCAGGTTCCTGTATTTTGATATTTTTATAAAAAACGCTTTGCAGGATAGAAGAATATTAACAGTTACTTCTCAGCTTCTGAGGTATTTTCCTTGGAAGTCAGAGACATCAGCATGTAATAAAATTTCTCCAGTTCGGAGGCATCCATAAGCTTCGGCACAGGATACAGAGGATTGGCCTCTTTATCTGCATAATGGGCAAGCTTGGGGATATCTGTTTCCTGAATTTCTTTTACAATATTTACGATTCCAAATCGCTCTTTCATCTCTTCAATTGACCGGATAAAAAGCTCTGCTGCTTCATGGTCTGGCGTTTTTTTGTCTGCAAGTCCTGCTGCAATGGCAAGTCTGTGGAGCTTTTTGTCAATGCAGGAGCCATATTCCCGAAGTACCAGCGGCAGCAGAATGGCATTGGCAAGTCCATGGGGAACGTTGTACTGTCCGCCCAGAGAGTGAGCGACTGCATGAACATATCCTACATAGGATTTGGTGAAAGCACAGCCTGCATAGAAGGAGGCGTGGAGCATATTTCGTCTTGCCTGAATATTATCGCCATGCTCATAGGCAATGTCTATATTTTCAAAAATCAGTTTTACCGCTTTTAATGCATCCCTGCGTGTATCAATGGTGGTGGAATTGCCGATATATGCCTCCACTGCGTGAGTCAGGGCATCCATACCTGTAGTTGCGGTGATAAATGGGGGCAGGCTTAAGGTAACCTTGGGATCAAGCACTGCATAGCGGGGAATCAGCGGGAAATCGTTGATTGCGTATTTATATCTGGTGTCTGCATCTGTGATCACAGCGGCGAGAGTGGTCTCACTTCCTGTTCCGGCAGTGGTTGGAACTGCCATGAGAAGGGGAAGCTTCTTATGCACCTTCAGGATTCCCTTCATCTGAGCCAGAGACTGATTGGGTTTGACCGCACAGGCACCGACTGCCTTGGCACAGTCCATGCTGGAACCGCCGCCGAAACCGATGATGGCATCACAGCCTTCTTTATGGTAAAGCTCCAACGCCTCGCGGACATTGACAGTAGTAGGGTTGGCAACTGTTTTGTCATAAATGGTATAGGGGATACCGGCCTCCTTTAAAACTTTTTCCAGTCTTCTGGTAAGTCCAAGCGTCATGATACCGCCATCTGTAATGATCAGAACATGGGTGCATTTGTGGCGCATGATGATTTCGGGAAGTTCTCTGACACTTCCTGCGATTTTGGGCTTTCTGTAAGGTAAAAAGGGAATTGCAATGTGAAAAGCCTTTTGGAAAGCCCTGCAATATATTTTTCTGAGAGTGTTCATGGATAATTCCTTTCTTGACGGCAGCCTGCTGTTTTTCAGACTGCCGGACAGCAGTTACTTTAGAAAAAAATATAACAAGGTAAAAAAGAAAAGTCAATATATTTTGATATTCAAAACTATAAGCAGGACAGGGCATATGAACAGTAATGGTGTACTCAATTCTAACAGATTTGTGGAAAAACTGGGTATTCAAATGTTGTTGCGAAATGTTGTAATTTATATATTACTGTTCACACACCACTATCCCGCGAGGTGTTTTGGCATGAATATGCCAAAATCCCGAGACATACAAGCTAAAATTCCATTGCCGCAGGCAATCTGGAATGAATTTTGGCTACGTTACTGTGAACGGAGTGAACAGTAACATTTATATCCATAAAATTTTACGAAACTACGAAAATCAGTTGACAATGGAGTAAGTTTATACTAACCTAAAGTTAGCGAAGTATAACACTGCTATGAAACAGCAGTGCTATATGAAAGAAATTTGCTCCATAGTAAGTGGGTATGAGGGAGGAATGAAAAAAATGTTTCTGCAGATACAGGGTATTAAGAAGTCTTTTGGTGCAGGGGACAGCCGGGTGGATGTGCTGAAGGGGCTGGATCTTGACATTGAGAGAGGGGAGTTTTGTGTGCTTCTGGGACCGTCCGGTTCCGGTAAGTCCACGCTTCTGAATATTATCGGTGGGATTGACAGTGCGGATGAGGGAAATCTGGTCATAGACGGGGAACGTCTGGCAGATATGTCGGAGAAGAAACTGTCTTTGTACAGACGTAAGCATCTGGGATATATTTTTCAGATGTATAATCTGATCCCAAATCTTACAGTGCGGGAGAATATAGAGGTGGGAGCCTATCTCAGTGATAAGCCGCTGGATGTAGATGAACTGCTCCATACGCTGGGAATCTATGAGCACCAGAGAAAGCTTCCCAACCAGCTTTCCGGCGGTCAGCAGCAGAGGACTGCTATCGGCCGTGCCATTGTAAAGAATCCGGACATTCTTCTCTGCGATGAGCCTACAGGAGCACTGGATTATAAGACCTCCAAGGAAATCCTGAAGCTGATCGAGACGGTAAACCAGAAATACGGCAACACCATCGTCATGGTAACGCATAACGATGCTATCAAAGATATGGCTGACCGGGTGGTGAAGCTCCGTGACGGCATGATCCGTAAAAATTATTTGAATGAACATAAGATTCCGGCAGCAGAGTTGGACTGGTAAGGAGGCATATGGTCAACTACCCATCACCTAAAGGTAATGGGCTTGTAACTGCCCAGTCGTAGTAACGGCTTACGCCTCCGACCTTTTATCCCCAATAGGTATTGCTACCTAAAGTGACGCTACATCATAGGGTGGTTGACAGCGCCCTTTACAGACAAGATATACTCATCTGTAACTGTATCAGGTACTAAACTTCCCATGCTATACAGCAAACATTCTTTTACGGGTAAGATTTTACGCAATACGCGAGTTTTGTATTGCAACCTCATATCTTGTCAATGCACAAAAGAGTGTCTTTGATGAGCAGCACATCTAACGGTTTTCTCTTTAAAAACTGCTACGGTTATTGTAGCATATTGGATAATAATTTACAAGGCTCCTCCCACCGCCTAAAGGCAGTGGGTTTTTGCCTATGACAAAGGAAAGGAGTTATTTATGAAAAATCCTTTACGCAAACGTCTGCCCAGAGAACTGAAGGGGGAACTGGGAAAATATCTGGTGGTCTTTATTTTGATGGTATTGACCATAGGAATGGTTTCCGGATTTCTGGTGGCTGACGGAAGTATGATTGTTGCTTATAATGATGGATTTGACAAATACAATATAGAAAACGGAAATTTCCGTACCAATCAGCAGATATATAAAAGCCAGAAAGAAGAAATCCAGAATCTGGGAATAAAGCTGTATGAAAATTTCTATATTGAAGAACTTCTGGATAATGGAAGTACCATGCGCTTTTTCAAAAACAGGACAGAAATCAATGGAGTATGTCTGATGCAGGGAGAATTTCCCAAAGCAACAGGGGAAATTGCCATTGACCGCATGTATGCAGACAATAATGAACTGAAGGTGGGAGACACCTTGAAGATCCAGAGAGGTAAGCAGACCTGGAAGGTTACAGGGCTTGTGGCTCTGTCTGATTACAGCTGTCTTTTTCAGAATAATAATGATTCCATGTTTGATTCTGTGAAATTCGGAGTTTCTGTGGTAACACCGGAGGAGTTTGATACTCTGGATCAGGATAAGCTCCAGTACAATTATTCCTGGATTTATGACAAACAGCCCAAAACAGAAAAAGAGGAAAAGGAAGTTTCAGAAGAACTGATGGAAAATATAGGGGAAATCATCACCCTGGAAGCTTTTGTACCCAGATATCTGAATCAGGCCATCACCTTTACCGGGGAGGATATGGGAAGTGACAAGGCTATGATGATCATATTGCTATACATTGTAATTGTCATTATGGCTTTTGTATTCGGAATTACTATCAGTAATACGATTCGCAGGGAAGCAGGGGTTATCGGCACGCTCAGAGCTTCCGGCTATACCAGGAGAGAATTGATCCGGCATTATATGGCATTGCCTGTCCTTGTTACACTGGTAGGAGCACTGGTGGGAAATATTCTGGGATATACAGTGTTTAAGAATGTATGTGCAGGAATGTATTATGGCAGCTATAGCCTGCCTAGCTATGTGACCGTATGGAGCGCAGAAGCTTTTCTGCTTACAACAGTAGTTCCGGTGATCATTATGCTGGTGATGAATTATGGAGTTCTCCGATACAAATTGCGTCTTTCCCCGCTGAAATTCCTGCGCAGGGATCTTTCAGGCAGAAAGAAGAAAAAAGCAATTTATTTAAGCCCTGTTATAAAAATCTTTTCCAGATTTCGTCTTCGCGTGATCTTTCAGAATATGAGCAATTACCTGGTACTGTTTATCGGGATTATCTTTGCTAACCTGCTGTTGATGTTTGGATTACTTCTTCCTTCGGCCTTATCTCATTATCAGGTGGAAATCCAGAATAATATGCTGGCAAAATACCAGTATATGCTTCAGGTTCCGGTAAGTGCAGCCAGTGGAAACAAATTTGACAGTCTGTTTTCTATACTGGAATTCTATATGTCTGCGGAAACAAAGAATGAAGATGCAGAAGAGTTTTCAGCATATTCTTTAAATACTCTTCCCGGAAAGTATAAGAGCGAGGAGGTTCTTTTGTATGGAATCGAGCCGGACAGCAGATATGTAAAGGCTGATCTTGATAAAGGAATCTATATTTCCAGTGCTTATGCGGACAAATATGGGATTCATCCCGGAGATACCATTACCCTGAAGGAAAAGTATGAAAAGGAACAGTATTCTTTTAAGGTAACAGGAATTTATGATTATACGGCAGGCCTGTGTGTATTTATGACCAGAACTCAGCTGAACGAAACCTTTGATCTGGGAGAAGATTATTACAGCGGCTATTTTTCTGATACCAGGATTACAGATATCAAAGACAAATATATTGGGTCAGTGGTGGACCTGGATGCACTGACCAAGATTTCCAGACAGTTGGATGTGTCTATGGGAAGTATGATGGGAATGGTAAATGGATTTGCTATTGTGATCTATATGGTACTGATCTATCTTCTTTCCAAGATCATTATCGAAAAAAATGCCCAGTCTATTTCAATGGTAAAAATCCTGGGCTATACAAATGGCGAGATCAGCAGGCTGTACATTCTGTCTACTTCAATGGTAGTAGTGCTCTGTCTGCTTGTCAGTCTTCCAATAGAAACATCGGTTATGAAGGTTCTGTTCAGGGAGATGATGCTGTCAAGCATTTCCGGCTGGATTACGCTCTGGATCGACCCGATGATCTATGTGCAGATGTTTGCAGCAGGAATCATTACATACGGAATCGTGGCCTTGCTGGAATTTCGGAGAGTGAAGAATGTTCCTATGGATGAAGCCTTAAAAAATGTTGAGTAGGACAAAATTTGATAAAAATTTGACATTATCTGGAATTTGTGATACGGTTACACAGGAAACTGTTAGACCAATCAGTTGGAATAGGAGATTATTATGAGAAAAAGAACAACTTCAAGAGCAAAGGAAACTATTAAAGAAGCAACAACAAAGGCTACAGAAGCAGTCAAAGAGACAGTTGAGAAAACAACTGTAAAGGCTTCAGCAGTAATTGAAGAAGCAAAAGACGCTGCAGCCGATATTGCGAAGGCTCCGGTTGTAGAAGAAGCAAAAGAAACTGTAAAGAAGGCAGTGAAAGAAGTGGCTAAAAATATCGACATCAAAAAATTCGCAGAAACAACTATCGAATTACCTGGTTTTGCAGTTACAATGAGCTCCATCGAGGAAGCAATCAAAGAAGACATTAAAGCGAAAGACATCAAAGGAAAAGATATCAGTGTTTATGTAAACGTTGAGCAGAAAGCCGCATACTACACAGTAGACGGTCAGGGATCTGACGATTACAAGATCGACCTGAATACATTATAATCATTTTTATAACTGAAAATGAATGCCTGTGAGCGAAGGCTTGCAGACATAAAAACAGCAGGAATGTTCTCTTAATGAGCGCTCCTGCTATTTTTATGTTTTCGAAATCCGCTGATTTACTACGTAAATCGCTACTTTTAACGCCTTTTACATTTCATTCATATTGAAAAATCAGACATCTAAGAAGTTTGTTCCTGTTCAAACAAATCCTCTCTTGTAATATTCTGTGCCCATTTCCCCTGGCGATAGTGATGGAATACCCATGGCCACTTGACGAATTCGTCTGTACATAACAGGAAGT
>OODQ01001273.1_pt1 | contig 12342 bp, 9 predicted proteins | sample 1671321 | NCBI WGS metagenome assembly OODQ01 (sample SAMN06348144, study PRJEB24527) | human gut metagenome | biome: human gut; feature: ankylosing spondylitis patient; material: feces | host: Homo sapiens | place: China | collected 2015-10
TTTGCACCTTGAAAACTGAACAATACGAAAGCAAAAGCAACAATAGAGGAAATGTTAAAATGTTATTCCGATCTTAATTTATAGATCAGCAAATAGGTTTTGACGTTTATATTGTTGGGATATGATCGAAAAGATCATACTACAAAATAGCTAAATTTAACCGAGATTACTCTAATAATTGAGATAAACGAAAGTTTATCCGCTACAATCCTCGAAAGAGGATTTTACAGCTGGTCAAGCTGTAAAGGGCGCAAGGGGAATGCCTTGGCACTGAGAGCCGACGAAGGACGCGACAAGCTGCGATAAGCTACGGGGAGCCGCAAATGGGCTTTGATCCGTGGATTTCCGAATGGGGAAACCCGGCAGAGCAATACTCTGTCAACATGTACTGAATACATAGGTACATGTGGGGAACCGCCTGAACTGAAACATCTAAGTAGGGCGAGGAAGAGAAATCAACCGAGATTCCGCTAGTAGTGGCGAGCGAACGCGGAAGAGGCCAAACCGGAGGTAGCAATATTTCCGGGGTTAGGACTGCAATATGTAACTTTAATCTTTAACTGAATGCTTTGGGAAGAGCAGCGATACAGGGTGATAGCCCCGTAAGTGAAAAGGATTGAGTGCTAGCAGTATCCAGAGTACCAGCGGACACGTGAAACCCGCTGGGAAGATGGGGGGACCATCCTCCAAGCCTAAATACTACTCAGTGACCGATAGTGGAGCAGTACCGTGAGGGAAAGGTGAAAAGTACCCCGGGAGGGGAGTGAAAAAGAACCTGAAACCTTGTGCCTACAAGCACCGAGAGTCCGTTAAAGGATGATCGGGTACTTTTTGTAGAACGGTCCGGCGAGTTAATATTTGCAGCGAGGTTAAGGAACTGGAGTTCCGGAGCCGCAGCGAGAGCGAGTCTGAAAAGGGCGTATGAAGTTGCAGGTATTAGACCCGAAACCGGGTGACCTATCCATGAGCAGGCTGAAGCGGTGGTAAGACACCGTGGAGGGCCGCACCCACGTCTGTTGAAAAAGCCGGGGATGACTTGTGGATAGCGGAGAAATTCCAATCGAACTCGGAGATAGCTGGTTCTCCCCGAAATAGCTTTAGGGCTAGCGTTATTTTAGATTACCGGAGGTAAAGCACTGAATGGTCTAGGGGCCGCGAGGTTACCAAAGCCTATCAAACTCTGAATGCCGGATAATTGATGAATAGCAGTCAGACTGTGTGAGATAAGTCTCATAGTCAAAAGGGAAACAGCCCAGATCTACAGCTAAGGTCCCAAATGAACACTAAGTGGAAAATGATGTGAAACTGCGAAGACAACCAGGATGTTGGCTTAGAAGCAGCCACTCATTCAAAGAGTGCGTAATAGCTCACTGGTCGAGTGGTTTTGCGCAGAAAATGTAACGGGGCTAAGTGTTCAACCGAAGCTTAGGCATTGCAGTAATGCATTGGGTAGGGGAGCGTCGTATGCGGGGCGAAGTCAGAGCGGAAGCACTGGTGGACTGCATACGAGTGAGAATGCCGGAATAAGTAGCGAGAATTATGTGAGAATCATAATGGCCGAAAATCTAAGGTTTCTTGGGGAAGGTTCGTCCGCCCAAGGTTAGTCGGGAGCTAAGCTCAGGCCGAAAGGCGTAGGCGATGCACATACGGTAGAAATTCCGTAACCACCGAACATTTAAGCTAGAGGGACGCTTTCTTTAAGTCTATCCCGGGCGATGGTTGCCCCGGGCGTAAGGGACCGAAATATAGTAGGGAAGTAGATGGCGAGAGAGACGAGAAAAGCTCTAGTGTATACTAAGGTGCCCGTACCGCAAACCGACACAGGTAGATGGGATGAGTATTCTAAGGCCAACGGGAGAAGGGTTGTTAAGGAACTCGGCAAATTGGCCCCGTAACTTCGGGATAAGGGGCGCCTGCGAGAGCAGGCCGCAGTGAAAAGGCCCAAGCGACTGTTTAGCAAAAACACAGCTCTCTGCTAAATCGAAAGATGACGTATAGGGGGTGACGCCTGCCCGGTGCTGGAAGGTTAAGGGGAGTGCTTAGCAGCAATGCGAAGGTGCGAACTTAAGCCCCAGTAAACGGCGGCCGTAACTATAACGGTCCTAAGGTAGCGAAATTCCTTGTCAGGTAAGTTCTGACCCGCACGAAAGGCGTAATGATTTGGGCACTGTCTCAACAGCCCGCCCGGCGAAATTGTAGTACCGGTGAAGATGCCGGTTTCCCGCAACTAGACGGAAAGACCCCATGGAGCTTCACTGTAGCTTGATATTGGATCTCGGTATTCCATGTACAGGATAGGTGGGAGGCTAGGAAGCGAGCGCGCCAGCGTTCGTGGAGCCAACCTTGGGATACCACTCTTGGGATATTGGGATTCTAACCTGCGACCATGAATCTGGTCGGGGGACACTGTCAGGTGGGCAGTTTGACTGGGGCGGTCGCCTCCAAAAGAGTAACGGAGGCGCTCAAAGGTTCGTTCAGCACGGATGGAAATCGTGCACTGAGTGTAAACGCATAAACGAGCCTAACTGCGAGAATGACGGTTCGAGCAGTAACGAAAGTTGGAGTTAGTGATCCGGCGGTATGTGAATGGAAATGCCGTCGCTCAACGGATAAAAGCTACCCTGGGGATAACAGGCTGATCTCCCCCAAGAGTCCACATCGACGGGGAGGTTTGGCACCTCGATGTCGGCTCATCGCATCCTGGGGCTGTATTCGGTCCCAAGGGTTTGGCTGTTCGCCAATTAAAGCGGTACGCGAGCTGGGTTCAGAACGTCGTGAGACAGTTCGGTCCCTATCTGTTGCGGGCGCAGGAATATTGAGAGGAGCTGTCCTTAGTACGAGAGGACCGGGATGGACGTACCGCTGGTGCACCAGTTGTTCTGCCAAGGGCATAGCTGGGTAGCTAAGTACGGACGAGATAAACGCTGAAGGCATCTAAGCGTGAAACTCCCCTCGAGATAAGTGTTCCCATCCTTCGGGAGTAAGGCCCCTTGTAGACTACAAGGTTGATAGGTCAGGAGTGGAAGTGCAGTAATGTATGGAGCGGACTGATACTAATAGGCCGAGGGCTTGACCTTAAATGTTAGGTAACCTCGAAAGATAGCTTGCGAGTAGGATTGTTCAGTTTTGAGGGTGTAAAGAAATAAATTACACTTTCAGATTGTGAATGAGAAAGTAAAGCACACGAAGTGTGCAGGTAAAGTTTTCTTTGCATACTTTCTTGTACACAAGAAAGTATGCACCATTAGCTCAGTTGGTAGAGCAACTGACTCTTAATCAGTGGGTCCACGGTTCGAGCCCGTGATGGTGTACCAGATTCGGTGCGCTGTGGGTTCGAGAGAGTCCACAGCGAAACCGAGATACCGGAAGTCTAACTGTTATGGCCCGTTGGTCAAGCGGCTAAGACGGCGGCCTCTCACGCCGCAAACGGGAGTTCGATTCTCCCACGGGTCACCAAATTTCTTCAAGAAAGATGTTGACAGTAGGCTGATGGTATGGTATAATAACAAAGCTGCACAGGAATGTGCAACGAAATAGTAGGTGTTAATGGTGACGAGGGTACACCTGTTCCCATTCCGAACACAGTAGTTAAGCTCGTTTACGGTGACAATACTTGGCTGGCGACGGCCCGGGAAGATAACTCAACGCCTACATCTAAAGCAGCAACGAAAGTTGCTGCTTTTTGTTTTAATCATTTTTCTTGTGAGCTTGAAGTGAAGTTGGGTGTGCGTGGCAGCGTCCGTACCGGTAGGGCCTATCCCGAATTCTGTATAACCACCAAAATGCGGTGTAAAATAGAACTTATATTTCAAGGCGGGAGCGGCGTTGGCTACGCCCGCCTTGTCTACAACATAACGCCAACTAAGACGGAAGTCAAGGGGCGTCCTTATTCATTCATTGAAGCCTCGCCGGCGGCGTAGCGCCCCTTGACCTTCGAGCCGGGTTGTTAATCAGGCATCCGATCCTCGAAGTAGATTGCCAGCTGGGCATGAATCATGCTCCAGTCCTGCCGGCGGCCGGTCCACTTTTTCGTGATGTCGATCATCGCCAGATACAGCATTTTGAAAAGGCTGTCATCGGTCGGAAACACGGATTTCGACTTGGTTACCTTCCTGAGCTGACGGTTAAAGCCTTCAATCGTGTTGGTCGTATAGATCAGCCGTCGGAGCGCCTGAGGAAACTTGAAATAGGTACTGAGATTTGCCCAGTTATCCCTCCACGACTGAGAAATTTTGGGGTATTTCTTGTCCCAGTGTTCTGCGAACGTGTCTAACGCGTCCAAAGCAGCCGGTTCATCTACCGCTGCGTAGACTGCTTTCAAGTCAGCCATAAGTGCCTTCAAATCCTTGTAGGAGACATATTTGCTGGAATTTCGAAGCTGATGGATGATGCAGTTCTGGATTTCCGTCTTGGGATAGACCGCCTCGATCGCCGCAGAAAAACCGGTCAAATTATCCGTACAGGCAATGAAAATATCCTCGACGCCCCGATTTTTCAGGCTGTTCAGTACGGTAGCCCAGAATTTCGCACTTTCGTTCTCGCCAACCCACATTCCCAGAACATCCTTCCGACCATCAAGATCAATACCGATGGCGATATAGACGGCCTTTTTTACGATCTGGCCTTCGCTGCGGACATGGTAGTGAATCGCATCCAGAAAAACAACCGCATAAATGGACTCCAGCGGCATCGGCTGCCACTCTTTCGCTACGGGATACCGTGGTATCAGAGACATCTACGCCGTAGATATCCTGAATATGCGCTTCAATGTCACCGGTGGTCATGCCTTTGGCGTACATGGACAGAATCTCTCCTCGATGTCCTAGCTGATGCTGGTCTGATTTTTCCGCAGCATCTTGGGGTCAAATTCGCTCTTGCGATACCGCGGCACAGATACCTCTACATTGCCAAAACTGGTGCGCAGGGTTTTACTGCTGTGCCCGTTCCGGCTGTTATCCGTGTCCTTGTTCTTGTAGTCATACCGGCTGTAGCCCAGCTGATCGTCCAGCTCGGCCTCCAGACCGTTTTCCATGAACTCCGCGATAGTGTCCTTGAACAGTTCCTGAATGTCATCCATGCTGCCTACATTCGCCAACTACAGCAGCTCACGAATTTTTTCGCGACGTGTGTTTTCTTCTGGGGTTCTTTTCCTTCTTGCCATTGTGATTACCTCCGTCATCCTGCTTCTATTCTACACCTTGTTGGAGGTCTACACAAAGTTTGGGATGGAGTCGCGGAGTGAACCGCTCCCTGTCAATTAGACAGATGAAAAAACAAAAAGTTTTCTCCAGGACCTCATTTCAGAGATCCTGGTTTTCATTTATGCAGTATCCAGCAAGCTGCGGTAATTCATTGGTGCAAGGCAATTTAGACGATGCTGACGCCGTTGGTAGTTGTAGTAATGAATGAATTGTCCTACCGCATTCACAAGATCTTCATAGGTTTCAAAAAGGAAACGATATCTCTGCTTTTCAAGTCCAGAATGGCACTGAGATAGGCTTTCCCGCCTTCAGAGCCATATTTCATTTCTGTAACATCGGTACACCATTTCTCGTTTACGGTGTCGGCTGTGAATTTTCTGTTCAGAATATTCTCAGCCGTTACTTCCGGCTTAGTCCGCTGATATGCCGGACGTTTTCTGCGGATGACAGCAAGCAGGCCGACAATATGTACCAAACGATAGAATCGATTCAGGTTCAGAATGTCACAAGTCTCGGTTATTGCATACCCATCTTCGTGCATTTTCCGAACACAAATGTAGAGATATTCTTGTCTTACTCCGCTCAGTGCCACCTCCTTTCGAGTTCCTCGAGTTTTTTAGCAATGCATTCTCCGTTTTCAATCTTCTGTTTCGGGCTTCCAGTATCCGGTTCTCGGTGCGCAGCTTCTCCGCTTCTGTCATCTCAGATTCGGACTTACGCTTACCACGCTTGTCTACCAGACCTTCTATGCCCTTCTCATTGTACTTTCTCACCCAGGAATAGATTTGCTGGTAGCTGACGCCGAATCGCTCAACAGCAGCAGCGTAGTCATTTTCATTCTCGATGCAGTAGCTGATAATTTCAATCCGTTCTTCGTATGTCGTAGTCCGTACTTTTTACAGATTGCTGCCTGGCTTCCTTCTCCGTTGAGTGGATGATCTCTTCCGGTATCCGTTTTGACATAATAATGCTCCCCTTAGTGTAGTCTCGATTTTTTGTTATTTCGAGTGTCTACTCTATGGGGAGCATATCAGCCTGTATTCTTATTCTTTATTCTTTTTTAAGCCTTGGTGTTCGAACCACACCAGACCATAAATTCGGCAGGGTGTATCTTGAAAATGTTGCCTCTCGCGGGGCAAAACTGAAATTATGAAAAATCGAGTTTTTGCAGCCTTTTCGGCGTTGCATCTTTCATCAATACATTTTGGTACGCACGGTGCGATTCGAACGCATGGCCTTTGGAGTCGGAGCGGTGCTGTATGAGGTATTTATCCTGCATTCCCCGCTAAAACAGCGCAAATATTAGACATTTTTCACTATTTTTATACGTTTTCTATGCCTGTTGCAACCACCTGTATTCACCGGCAGTAGCCTGACAGTAGCCGCAATAGCTTCGGCTATTTTTCGACCGGCGGCAGAAAGCCTTCGACCTGTTGACGGTATTCTGCCTGTTCCTCACGGAAGAAGCGCTCCAGCAGGCTGTAATCCTGCTTTGTCTGCGCAGTATTCAGCGCATGATAATACTCGGCCTTGCGGCTGTCATTTACCACAAAGGGGATAATATCGTTTTTAGACATTCCTTAAACAGAATCAGCCGCCCAGTTCGTCCGTTTCCATCATGCAATACCACATTGGGACTCACAAAGAAATCTATAATTGATTTCCACTTTTTGAGTACGTTCTTTGCCGGTTCCCTCTGCTTGATACACATATATACTATCAATCAGTTCAACCAGCATAGAACGGTTTAACTCTGTTACGTTTTCATACTTGCGTATGGTTTCTAAAAATTGGTTTGTATTTTTCGTCTTGTAGTCCTCGGCTTCGATTTTCTCTTTTAATGCCTTACGCCTTTCTTCAAGTTCTCTCTGCTCATTTTCATAAGTTACAGACATTTTCTCAAAACGTCCATCAGAAATCTTTCCTGCTACATTCTGCTCAAACAGCTTCATTATGATACTGTCAATTTCAGCAATACGCTTTTCTGCCAGTTCCAATTCCTGTTTAAACTGCTTGATTTTCTTACCGCCGCCGGATTCACTCAACACCCTCATTTCTTCAATGAACTGGTCGCCTAATGTTTCCATATTCTTGATATGCTTTTGAATGTCGTCCATGACAATCTTCACTAATGCGTCATAGGAAATTGCATGAGTTGTGCAGAGGTTGCTGTTTCTGGCATATGTCCTGCAACGAAATCTCGGCTCTCTCCCGTTTAGATTGGAGAACGCCATATTGCGTCCACAGTCCGGGCATTTTACAAGCCCCACAAACATATTTGGTCGTCCAGTCTTATTTGGTCTTTTCTTTACACTGATGAATTTCTGTACCAGTTCAAAGGTTTCTTCATCAATGATAGCTTCATGGGTGTTTTTTACAACAATCCAATCTTCCTTAGGAACCGCTACCAGTTTTCTGTTCTTGAATGATTTTGTCTGTGTCTTGTGCGATACCATATGACCGAGATACACTTGATTTTCCAAAATCATCTTAACATTTTTTCCAACCCAGTCGGTAGGGAATCGGAACCCTGTGCTTGTTTCCAGCGTGCCATTCTTCATTGCTCTGTAGGCTCTCGGAATCAAAATCTTTTCTTCACACAATGTTCTTGCTATCTGATGAACACTGTTTCCCTGTTTCGACATTTCAAAAATACGCTTGACGATAGGCGCTGTTTCCGGGTCTATCAGTAGTTTACGCTTATTGTTCGGGTCAACCCTATAACCATACGGAGCGAATGAACCGCAGAACCCGCCACTTAAAGCAGTTGTTTTCTTGACGCTTCGGATTTTCTTTGAGGTATCACGTGCATAATACTCATTCATAATAGATTTGAATGGCATCATCTCGTTATCCTCATATCTTGTATCAACATCATCATTCAGTGCGATAAAGAGAATGTCATTGTTCGGGAAGATTTCTTCCACGTAATACATGAACATGGCATTGTTGCGTCCAAACCTTGACATATCCTTTACCATGATTCCACTAGGCTGTGTATCTTCCATAGCGTCCTCAATCATGCGGTTCAAATCCGGTCTGTTAAATGTAGTGCCGGAATAACCATCATCTACATACTCGTCAATGATTTCAAATCCTTTTTCTTTTGAATAATATCGGAGCATTTGTAACTGATTAGTGATACTATTGCTTTCCTTATCAGCGTCGCCATCATCTTTGGATAAACGTGCGTATAATCTAACTCTTAATCTTGCTTGCTGTTTTGTCATTTTTACTCCTTTCCAACAGCAAACAAACAACTTATATCCTGTTAATATTATACCACGCTACATGATTTTTTTCAGCCGCTTATTACACTGTTTTGAATTTAATATCCATTGTTTTCCTGCTCGATTTCCTTTTGAATCAGCCTTTTAATCAAATGCTGCAAATCCACTGTTCCGGAGAACACTGACGTTACATAAAAGGTTGTATTTCCTATTTTTACCGTATTGGACTGTACTGTTTTTCCTATAATCTCACCTCATTTCTTCCAACAAAAAAACACCATTTCTGGTGTCTTTCTGCTAATCCGCACTGATTACTTTGCGTTCATATTTATTTTCCTGCAAATCAATCTCCGCATAAACCATATGGCTGTCATTAAGTTCCGTCTGTCCTGTCTGAATACAGGTTGTCTGATAAATCTGGTTTATCCACTTTCCTTTTTCTGTATCAGGACTTTCATGTATATGTCCATGCAGAGAGAGAAGCGGTTGTTTTTCTTTCAGAAATTCGTAAATATCAACAGAGCCTATATCCAAATCTTGATAGCGCAACTGTCCTAACCTCAATCCTGCAGGCGGCATGTGCATAATGTAGACGGTTTTCTGCATATCGTCCGGCAATGGAAGTTTCTTCAGCACATCACACATATGCGGTAATTCTGTTCTGGAATATTCCAGCCAGTTGTAAATCCTGTCATAATCTATCGCATTGGAGATTCCAGCTACAGGACTTAACTGACGCTGCGGAATATAATGTGTTTCCGTAACAACCCTGTCCTTACAGCCAAACGGGTGGTCTAAAATATAGTTCATGCCAATAAATTCATACCCATTGACAGAAACTTTCCTGCCAGCCATATTGCAGACATTTTCAAATCTGTTGCAGAGATTGTCGAACATTTCATCTGCTGCCAGTAAATCATCATTTCCAAGCATGGCAAGGTATGTGATGTCCTGCTTTTTCAGTTCCTCAAAATATTCATCAAGGAATCCATTGATAAAAAACGATTGCTCACTGTGGCGGTCACATTGTTTTGGTAACATATCCCCGCCATTTACAATGACTTTGATTTCCTTTTCAATGGCTACGTCCAGAATCTTTCTGTACTTCTTTTTATCTCCGTGTAAATCTGTAACATACAATATCTTCATATCACTTTCTACCCCTTTTAATACAGCATTTCTTCCTAATCATAGTTAAAAGTATACCATATCAGAGATAGATTATCAGCAGCTTATATCTGACATACAGACTGCAAAATTTTTGCCTTATGCACCTCCTTTACTGTGTGTTTCCGAAGCAGTCAGATGGCTTTGGAAGCTCCACTGGACTTTCACCATTCTCATTCCTATGAGCAGAACCGCACCATGCGAGTGTATCATTATTCAGATATACAGGTCATGGCAGAACGACCATTCCACAAGTCGCTCTCGGATCATTGCATGAATCGCTCGCTTTTTTAGGTCATGGCGTACAATTTCCGCTGGCTCGCTGCATATCAAACGTATCTGACTGCTTTATTCAGTTGTCAAAGAACTACCGACTGTATTTGCCAGTCTATGAAAATCCACTACCTAGATAATGGACTTTCATAGATTGACAAGCGGAGCAGAGGAAAGGGGAAAATGCTCCGCCCGTCTGAATGATTAGATTACGACTATCTCAAAGTTTGCAATCATATCCATGACTGCTGCCTGTATTCTGCCTTTTAATTCAGAATCCACTACCATGTAGACGTTACCGTATTCGTCATACAATTTGCGTAAGCTCAACTTTGATATGTACCCGTCATAGAAATTCAAGATTTCCTGTATTGCAGTTTCATCACCATTCGTAGCCGCCACAATCACAGCAAACGGTATATGTTTTTGGTCTTTGTCCATGCTTATTCCTCCTCCATCATTTTTCGTAATTCTTCCAGAGTGCTTGTCCTGTGACGGTAAACAGTAGTGCGTACCACGTTCATAAGCTCTCCGATTTCTGCGTCAGACATATCCATAAAGTATGACAACAAAATGATATTGCGTTTTCTCTCTGGCAAACATTTGAGTGCTTTGCTTAACTGGTCGTCAGATACTTGTACTTCCATGCCAAGAACATTGAACGCTGTATAATCGCTGGAATACTTGTCATAAACGCCTGCTTTGTTCAATTCCAAATCTGAAATTTCAGAAAACGGAACTTCATGTTTCAAGCGTCTTGAAATATCACGGTTATACTTCATTGCTGCTCTTTTAATGACTTTCTTTGTAAGGCAATCAAACTGTGCTTGAATAGCCTGTTGGAAAGAAGATGACTTCATGCTGATTCACCTCCTTTCTGCGTGAGAGTAGATGAGGGTGTTTTCCCTCTATCCCCCTTTCCGCACAGTAGCTACCCACGCAGCAGCTATTTGTTGCGTTTTCAGAAAAGATTTTGAAAAATTTTTTTAAGCAGCAAAAAAGCACAAGAGCATAAAAGAAATGCTGTTCTTGTGCTTTTAAAATTGTTCCTGCTATGTAATGTAAAAAACCACATTCAAGAGTATATTGTGCCGCTTTGAAAGCTAAGATTTTTTTGACAATAACAGATATGTTGAAGATTGTCGATTATACAGGTCTTTCAATGCGGCTACCTCCCAGAGCCGCCAAACAAAACCAATATGCTATTTTTCATTGTTGGAAAAAGAAAAAGGCGGCTTTCCAAACCGCCATTTAAGTAAAGATATTTTTTGACACGCAAAAATGGTACTGTTAATAACGGTTTTTTTATTTACCGCAGGGCAGTACCTTTTTGCTTTTATACGCATAATAGGAACTATCAAACCATGCTATACGTTTTTCTGTACCTGTTAGAAAATCAACAGGAACTGTAGAATATAGTGAGGTGATTACATATGCGTAAAAAGGAAGATAAGTACGATTTTAGAGCCTTTGGTCTTGCCATCAAAGAAGCTCGTATGAAACAGGGTTTAACCCGTGAACAAGTGGGAACAATGATTGAAATTGACCCACGTTATCTAACAAATATTGAAAATAAAGGGCAGCACCCAAGTTTACAGGTATTCTATGACCTTGTATCATTACTCAATATTTCCGTTGATGAATTTTTCCTGCCTGCGTCTGATCTGGATAAAAGCACCAGAAGACGACAGTTGGAAAAACAACTTGACAACCTTTCCGATAAGGATTTAATTATCATGGAAAGTGTCGCTGACGGAATTATCAAGTCTAAGGAAGTGGAGGGAAATTAACCCTCCATTTTTATATTCTTCTTAAATGAGTGTGTACCAGTTAAAATAGCTGTAATACAAGCGATTATATGGCTAATCAAAACTGCAATCCATATACCATTTAAACCAAGTCCGATATATGAAAAAACATAAGCTAAAGGTATGCGAACAACTAAATAATAGAAAATCATCAAAATCATACTCTTTGTAGGTTTTCCCATTCCATTCAAGCAGCCTAAATAACAATTTGTTACGGTATTTAATACATATCCAATACTAATAATAATGAAATATTCTTCTACAATCTGTGCTACAGGGTCGCTTGAAACAAATAAGCCTGCTAATTGTTTTGAAAAAATAATAATCAGAATTGAAAGTATAAATAAAACCGTAATCCCATATTTCAAGGATAATGGAAGTCAAAACCATATTAAATGCCATTGCAGGATAAAATAATATTGTTTCTAATTTTCCTGTAATGCCATATGCTGCAATGGCAGAAATACTATAAGTGCTGACAAGCGAAGTTAAAAAAGTGGTACTAATTGCCGGAATACTTTGCTGAATTACAGATGGTACAGCACTTTTTATTAGTGGGATAATTTCTTTTTTATCAAAATCCGCAAATGAAATTTTAAAAACATTTCGTTTCTTAATATAAATAATCATAAAAATTAAACACATTGATTGTGAGAGTAATGT